>Ga0302181_10001880_pt1 | contig 15270 bp, 16 predicted proteins | sample I_Palsa_E3_3_FD_198786 | JGI IMG/M metagenome (GOLD analysis project Ga0302181, IMG submission 198786) | Peat permafrost microbial communities from Stordalen Mire near Abisko, Sweden - I_Palsa_E3_3 | ecosystem: Environmental > Terrestrial > Soil > Palsa > Peat permafrost | place: Sweden...
TACCTGGGAGGATTCAGAGTCATGGCGGCACAGCGGAAGTATCCCGAGGAGCTGCGTGATCGCGCGGTGAAGTTGGTGCTGGAGGTCCGGGAGCGGGAGGGCAGTGGTCGTGGGGAGATAGCCCGGGTGGGTCGTCAGCTTGATGTCCATCCGGAGGCGCTGCGGGGCTGGCTGAAGCAGGCGGAAATCGACGGCGGCCAGCGGCCAGGCACCACGACCGTGGATAACAAGCGGATTACGGAGCTGGAGCGTGAAGTGCGTGAGCTCCGGCGCGCGAATGAGATCCTCAAAGCCGCGAGTGCGTATTTCGCGCGGGAACTCGACCCGAGGCTGCCGCGCTAGTCGAGTTCGTTGACGCGCACCGGGCCCGGTTCGGCATCGAACTGGCAATCCCCTGAAAGCGTGGACACTTCCAGTTAGCGGATTCGTGTAATTTCGCGATTCCTTCTGACTATCGAACGCCAGTTCATTTAGTTCCCCTGGCGTCCGCTTGTACGCCGGACACGGGATCACCGGACGCGCCGCGCCCCGGGCGGGGCAGGCTGGTGCCTGCCCGTGTTTCCTGCCTGAGGGGCCGCAGAGACTCCAGCGCTCAAGGCCGGCCCCGCAGGGGCCGTCGCATCGCGATGCGCAGCAGCCTTGACGCTGGAGGGGCGGCCCCGTACCCTCGCGCGGCGCGTCCCCCAGCCCGGGCGCGGCAGCCTTATTGTCCAAGATGAGCGGCGAAGCCGCCTTCGTGCTGGTCCGGGCCGCGCCGCGGCCGGCCGGGCTCACGCCGCCTCCGGCCCGGCGCCGCGGGCCAGTTCCCAGGCGACAGGGGACATCATGCCGCAGGCCGAGTGCCGCCGGATCGTGTTGTACTCCTCGATCCAGGCGGCCACCCGGGCCCGGGCCCGCGCCCTGGTCGCGAAGTGCTCCACCCGCCGTAGCTCGAATTCCAGGGTCGAATGCCAGGACTCGATGACCGCGTTGTCCAGCGCCGACCCGGGCCTGCCCATGGACTGGCTGATGCCCAGCCGGGCGCAGGCAGCGCGGAAAGCGCCCGCGGTGTTCTCGCTGCCCTGGTCGGAATTAAACCGAATTCGGTTTAACACCGACCGGGGAAGCCAGTACACTGGCCGGGCGTTCCGTGACGCCTGCCTTTCCAATGGCATCATACCATCGGTCGGGAAAACCGGTATCTGTTTCGACAACGCTGCCGCGGAATCATGGAATGCGACGTTCAAGAAGGAGCTCATCCACTTGCATGCCTGGAAGGGCCTTGCGCATGTACGGCAATGCCGCCTTCGAGTACATCGAGGTGTACTACAACCGTACGCGGATACAGAAAGCGCTAGGATATTTGTCACCGTCCGAGTTTGAACTCGGAGTTGACATCAGAATGGCGCAAGTGGCATAATATAAGTGTCTCCGAAATCGGTAGGCGTCCAAACAGGGAGCGTGACTGGTTACGGCCGGCGTCATGGAAGACAAGCACGCCACCAAGGGCATACTTGTCACTACGTCCTGGGTCACCAAGGACGGTCACGCCTTCGCGGCCCGCCACGGCCGCATCGAAATCATGGAATGCGAACACGTCAAGTACCTCTGCAAGGAACAGCTAGGCTTGGATGTCCTGATCAGCCTGCCTAAGCCACCGCCGCGCTGACGAGTCGCCGCCATGCGGCGACAAGCGGGCGGGGCGGACACGGGCGTAGCCGCCGTTATTGATCTCGGTTATCGGAGGCTTGGCGGATGCACCCGTGGTGACCCCAAGCGTCGGTCACAATATTCGGTAGGCGGTGCACCTGCGAAGCAGACAACGGGTCTTGAACCTGCGGTGACTGCGCCAGCCGGTCGCCTGCAGAAAATACATAAGTATTAGGCGGCGCAACACTCTTAAGTCGACCATTAGCATGCGTCGCGCCGCGGACATTTGCAGCGACCAGCACGGCGAAAGTTGAGTCTCCGCAAGAATGCTGTCTATAAACGCAGGTGGCTGAGCTGATCACGTCAGGCTGCGTGGGGTTCGAACCATACGGAGCCAAGATCGTGCCCTGGGGTCAGGCGTACGTCGGCGTCCAGGGCGGCGGCCAGTTGCCGCAGCAAGGCGATGGTGGGCTCGGTGCCGCCCTCTTCGATGCACTCGATGTCATCTATGGTCATGTCCGCCCGGTTTGCTAGGTCGGCGACACTGAGACCCAGGGCAAGGCGCTGGTCGTACACCGCCTTGCCGAAAGCCAGTGCCTCGCGGATGGCGATCCGCTCCGGATCCTCGGCCGGCTCCGGCAAGCGGACCCAGCGGGTGTGGTAGCCGGCCATCACACCTGCCTCTCGTAGACTTCGGCCGCTGGCGCCCGGTGGTCGCGCTCACAACTCTTCTGTGCTCGGACGGCCCGGTCGATCTGCCTCTGGTCGTGCTGCTTGGTCTTCCGGAACACTGCCAGCAGCACGATCCTTCCATCAGCAGTACACCAGTAGGTGATCCTCGCCGCAACATCACGCAGCCGGATCCGCAGTTCTCAGACCGGGCCTTCCAGGTGATCAGACCATGGGCCGCCGAGTTCGCTGCCCTTCTCGGCGAGCATGCCGCATACCTCGTCGACACGCTTGAAGTCGCTGTCGCTGAGGCTGTCCAGCCAGTCGCGGACTTCCGGTTCCAATTCGAAGTCATACAGGCGTCGTATCTGGTCCCTCACGATTGGTCAGGGTATCTGCCGGTCCTGAGATTATCGTCGCGCTTCTGACTGAGTGTTCTCAAGCGACCGAGTGTGGGCGCGTCTGGTGGCGCGAATCTCGTCATGCCCATACATGCCTCGTCCTAGCTAGGGCTCGATCACGTCAGCCGCAGCTTCGATGATCTTCCACAGGGGGCTATTGGTGCGGTGGTAGTAGACGCGGCGAGCGTCGTCCGGACGCTCTTCTTCCAGCATCCCGAGGCGGACGAGCCTTACTGAGCTCTTTGGCCGCATCTCCTTGCAAGATCACTTCACGGGGCGGCTCGGACTAGTAGAAACGTGGCTTGTCGCGATAACGGTCCGGCGGCCGGGTCGGTAGTGGCCTAGGGCAGGGGCCGGCCCGGCGCGGCTGGCGGCGGCTTACGGGCACCCCGGCTGAGGAACAGCGCGCCGAAGTCGGGCCGGGCGAGCAGGGTCGCGGGTGCGTCGTTCAGTTCGACCCGGCCGGCGACCAAGACATAGCACCAGTCGGCGATCTGCATGGCCTGGTGCGCGCGCTGCTCGACGAGCAGGATGGTCACGCCGGCGCGGGCCAGTGAGGTGACGTTGTCGTCAAGGATGCCGCGGGCCAGGGTCGGGGAGAGCCCAGCGGTGGGTTCGTCGAGGATGAGGAGCTTCGGCGAGCTGATCAGGGAGCGGCCGATGCCGAGGAGTTTCCGTTCGCCGCCGCTGAGGAGTTTGCCGCTGCGTTTGAGGAGCGGCCGGAGGGAGGGGAAGGCCTGAAGCACATAGTCGATCCGTTCGCCGACCTGGGCTTTGGGCAGGAGGTAGCCGCCCATTTCGAGGTTTTCCCTGACGGTGAGGGTCGGGAAGATGTCGTTGTGCTGCGGGACATAGCCCAGTCCGCCCTTGGTCAGGGCGTTGCCGCTGGCCGCTGTGACGTCATGTCCGTCGAGGTGGACCTGCCCGGCCAGGGGTCTCAGCCGTCCGGTCAGGCACTTGAGTAGTGTCGATTTGCCGGACCCGTTGGGGCCGATCACGGTCACTATCTCGCCTTCGGCGACGGTCAGCGAGATGTCGTTGATGATCGGCGCGGCGTCGTAGCCGGCGGTCAGGCCGCGGACGGTGAGGTACCCGGTGCCCGGGCGGTGGCTCTCAGTTGAGGTAGGCATCGAGCACCCTCTGGTCGGATCGGATCTGCTCCATGGTTCCCTCGGCGAGGATTTCACCTTGTGCCATCACGATGATCGGGTCGCACAGCCGCTCGACGACCGCCATCTCGTGCTCGACCATCAGCATGGTCAGCCCGTCTTGCTTCAGCTGGAGCAGGTAGTCCTCGATTCGCTCGCCGAGAGCGGGGTTGACCCCGGCCATCGGCTCGTCGAGCAGGAGGATCTCCGGCTCGGTCATGAGCGCGCGCATGATCTCGAGCAGCCGCCGCTGGCCGCCGCTGAGGTTTCCGGCGAACTCGTTCGCCATCCGGGCCATGTCGAAGCGGGCGATGACGTCAGCGGCGCGCGCGGTCAGGCTTTCCTGCTCGGCGCGCCAGTAGCGGCGGCCGAGCAGCGCGCCGCGCAGCGTGTCTCCGCGCTGCCCGTACCGGGCGGTGAGCAGGTTCTCCGTGACGGTCATCCCGGCGAAGTCGCTGGACTGCTGGAAGGTCCTGGCCAGCCCGCGCCGCGCGATCTTGTGGCTCGGCCAGCCGGCCACGTTGGTGCCGTTGAGCAGCACCGAACCGCGGCTCGGCTTGATCGCGCCCGCTACCATGCCCAGCGCGGTGGATTTGCCGGCGCCGTTCGGGCCGATAAGGCCGGTGATGCGGCCCCGCAGCACGTCGAAGGACACCCCGGCTACGGCGTGCACGCCGCCGTAGCTCTTGGCCAGATCATCGACCCGCAGCAACGCTGCCTGCGCGGCCGGTGTCGTCCGCTGTCCCTGCACCGAGGTCATCGGGTCTCGGCCGTTTTCTCGTAGCCGACGGGTCACGGCTGCCCGGTCCCGGCCTGCGGCAGGCCGGGCAGCTTGATGATCCGTCTGCGCTCGGGCAGCAAGCCGCGCGGCCAGAACCACACGAAGATCAGCGCCATGAGCCCGACGGCGACCCACTGCAGCGCGTCAATGAGCCCGGGGGGGCCGAACTGGGGCAGGAAGCGGCTGCCTTCCAGGAACGCCACGGGTACCAGCAGCGCACCAAGCGCGGCGCCGGCGTTGTTGGCCGTGCCGCCGACGATCAGCGCGGTGAACAGGACGAAGGTCTCCTGGTAGAGCCAGCCGCCGGGGGACCAGGCGCTGATGAACTCCACCAGCACGGCCCCGCTGATCCCGGCGATCACGCCGCCGATGACGAACGAGGTCATGCGCAGGCCGGTCACGTTCTTGCCCAGCGCGGCGGCGCCCTGTTCGTGGTCGCGCACGGCACGAAGCGACCGGCCGAGCGGGGCACTGGTGATCAGCCGCAGGAACGCGTAGATGATCAGGCAGATGACGGCGGTCAGCCCGACGTAGAACCACCGGTAGCCGACCAGCGAGAGGTTTAGGGCGGTGCTCAGCGGCTGAGGGATGAGCGACAGCCCAGCCGGGCCGTTGAACAGGCCCACGTCACTGGTGACCACGGCGGTGGCGATCAGCGAGATGACCAGGAAGACCATCGCCTGGTAGTCGCTTCGCAGCCGGCGCAGCGCGATCACGCCAGCCACCGCCGACAGCAGGCCGCCCGCGATCCCGCCGGCGATAATCGGGAGCGGGAACGGCAGGTTCGCGCCGCCGATGTATTGCTGGAAACTGCCGGCGGTGTTCGGCCCCAGGGTCAGCACGGCGGCGACGTACGCACCGGCGGACTGGTAGATGATGAAGGAGAAGTTCAGGATCCCGGTGTAACCGTATTGCAGGTTCAGCCCCCAGCAGGCCATCACGTCGACCCCGAGGTAGACCAGCACGGTGGAGATGTAGAACGACCAGGCGAGGCTCATGCGGCGACCTCCTTCTGGCTGGCGACCTCGGCGAAGATTCCCTGCGGGCGGATCAGAAGCACCACGATGAGCACACCGAACGCCACGACATCCTTGTAAGTCGGATCGAAGTAGGTGCCGGCCAGCTCGGTGGCGAGCCCGATGACCAGCGCGCCCAGCATCGCCCCGTACGGCTGGCCGACCCCGCCGAGCACCGCGGCGGCGATGACAGGGACCAGGAACGCCGAGCCGGTCGTGAAGTCGAAGCTGCCCAGCTCGGTCACCAGCGCCACCCCAGCCAGCCCGCACAGCAGTCCGGACAGAAGCCAGGCGCCGTCGATGACCCGGCGCGTCGGCACGCCGCAGTTGCGGGCCAGCTCGGGGTCGCTGGCCGTGGCGCGCATGGCCTTGCCCAGCCGGGTGTACCTGAGCAAGCCGTGCAACCCGGCCAGCGCGACGGCGGCGATCGCGATCAAGATGAGCTGACTGGTGGTGAATATCATGCCCAGCATGTGCACCGAGGCGCCGGCGGACATGTTCGCGCTGACGAAGTCCGGCCCCCAGATCGCCTGTAGGCAGTTCTGCAGGATCAGGCTCACCGCGATCGTGACGATGATCATCGTAAACAGCCGGGCCCCGCGGCGGATGAACGGCGTATACAGGAACCGGTTCAACAGGACGGAGAATACGGCGCCGAACAGGCCGCCAAGCACCATTCCCCACCACGGGTTGAGCCCGGCCGAGTGGCTCACGTAAGCCACGAACGCCGATGCGGTCATGACATCGCCGTAGGCCAGGTTGAGGATGTTGGTCACCCCGAACTGGACGGTGAACCCGACCGCTGCCAGCGCCATCACCGCAGCGGTGACGATCCCGAAACCGATAGCGTGCACGAACATGCTCTGGCTCCCTCCCAGGTGGGGGCCCGGCCGACGACGACCTGACGCCCGGGCACCGGTGTGCCGGGGGCCCGGGCGCGGCCGGTTACTTGCTCAGAGGTGCGATGTCGGCGGCCGAGATAATGTCCACCAGGGGGGTGCTCCCGTTCGGCTGGTAGCCCGTGACCTCGAAGCCGCCGGTCGAGTTGTGCCACTTGTTCCAGGCGATGAGCCCTGTGGCGCCGACGTAATCGATCTTCTTGCCCGCGTTGAGCGCCGCGAGGCCGGCCGCGTACGAATGCACCACCACCCCCCTGGGGAGGCCGTGGTGACCGCCTCGATGGACTTGTTATAGACGGCCGGGCTGGTGCTCTTCGCCGCGGTCGCGGCCAGCGCCATGACGATGAGCCCGTCGTAGTCCACCATCGCGTACGAGTCGTCGCTCCACTGCGACGCCGGCTTGGTCACCCCGGGTGTGGCCACCACATACTTGTTGTATACCTGCCACGCAGGCCCCGACGCAGGGGCGTAGGGTATCGCGCCCACGAAGTACTTGCTCAGCGCCGGCTTGCCGATCGCCCCGGCCACCGCCTGCAGCCAGGACGGCTCGACCGTCGCGTCACTGCCGATGACCGGGATCAGGTGGCCCAGCTGCTGCAGCTCGGCCAGGATCGTCGCGTCGGCCTGCGGCGAGGCTTCGGTGAAGATGACCTGCGGCTTGGCCGCGATGATCTGCTCCACCTCCGGCTGATAGGAGGTCTGGCCCAGTGCGATCTTCTCGTTGAGGACCATCTGGCCGCCCACTGCGCTGTAGCCCTTCTGCAGCGTCGGCACGACGGACTGCGAGCCGACGTCGTTGCCGAACACCGCCGCGCCTCGGAGATAGCCCTTCCGCTTGGCATACAGCGCCATCGCGTAGCCCAGCACGTCGTCCGCGGGGGTCATGCGCCAGAAATACTGCAGCTTGGTCTGGTCGAACGACGCCTCTCCGGTGTCGGCGAACATCGTGACCTTGGCCGCGTTGATCAGCGGGGCGGTCGCGTCCGCCTCATCCGAGCTCGGGCCCAGCACGCCGAATATGTGCGACGTGGTCGCCAGCATCTTCGCCGCGGCGGTGACCGCATCGGCCGGGTCGCCGCGCGTGTCCACGCTCGAGCAGGCCACCTTGTTGCTCAGCACGCCGCCTGCCGCGTTGACCGCGGTCGCCGCGGCCAGGCAGCCCGCCATCATCTCTGGCCCGAATGCCGCATCCGGGCCAGTAAACGGGTTAAACGCGACAACCGTGAGAGTAGTGTTCTTCACGGCTCCGGACGGCTCCGGACGGCTCCGGACGGCGCGGACGAGCACGCTGCCGTCGCCGAAACCGCCAGGACCGCAGCCGTCGCGACCAGCGTACGAGCGCGGGTCCGGCGTGATCTCTGAAAAGGCATGTGCGCGATGCTCGCACTCCGTTCCTATATATGTCAAGGTTCTTCCCCGAATGAGGCTATTAGTTGTATATGTGAACGCGCTTGAGCTGCGGAGAGTTCTCCGGATCAAATCAAGTTTTTCGCCTATGTGACTACATCGCTAGTGAGGCGACAGCCTGCCCCCAGGAAATCGTCAAGATCATTAATCTTCGCAAACCGCATGGTCTATAGCTGTGGGCGATGGAGGCGCCGAAGTGCCGATAATTGAACTAGAACAAAGCGCCTCGTAAGGCAGCCGCCATTGGGAGTTTGACCTGCGGCGGGGCTGGCGCGTGGCCTCGGTTTGGCATGGCGCAGCCGCCTGACGATCATGCGGTTTGTGAAGACAACAAAATCGAAGGCGGCTGCTGCTGCCAGCATAGGGGCCGGGCTGGCCGACCGGAAACGGATCGAGCTGCTGACGGCATTCCGGTCGTGTTTCGTGCGAGCGGAGGCGTGGCTGCAGGCGGGCAAGTACGTGTCTGCCGTGGTGAGCGGGTTGCCGAGGCGGAACGGGTGGACGATCGCCCAGCATGCCGGGGACCGGTCGCCGGACCGGGCCCAGCGGCTGCTGAACCGGGCGTCGTGGGGCACGTTCGCGGCGATGAGCGAGGTCCGCCGGTTCGCGGTGGCGGGCCTGGAGGAGGCAGCGCGGCGGGGCCGGCGCCAGGACGGCCTGGTCATCGGGGCGATCGATGAGACCGGGCAGGAAAAAGCCGGCGAGGCCATGGCCGGGGTGAAACGGCAGTACATGGACTGCGCGGGCCGGGTGGCGAACGGCATCAACACGGTGCACCTGTCGTATGTGCGGGAGAAGACCGGGCACGCGCTGGCCGGGGCGCGGCAGTGGATACCGGCCGAGCAGATCGAGGACCCGGTGAAGTCGCTGGTCATGGGACTGCCGCTGGACCTTCAGTTCCGCACCAAGGGACAGCTGGCCATCGACATCTGTACTGATGCCTACGCTGACGGCCTCCGTTCCGGCTTCGTCTGCGGGGACGAGGTATACGGTTCCTGCACGCGCCTGCGGGAGTTCCTCCAGGCCCGCGAGCAGGCCTACGTGCTGCGGGTCGCGTCGAATTTCACCCTCACGCTGGCCGCGGGGACAAAGCTCACCTGCGCGGAGGCCGCCGTCCGGCTGCTGAAGGGCAAGCGCCGCTGGGAGGTCCGCTCCGCCGGGAAGGGCTCCAAGGGCGACCGCTGGTACGCCTGGGCCTGGATCGCCGCCGGCAGCCCGCGGCACCAGCTGCCGGTCCGCCGCCACCTGAAGACCGGCGAGCTGGCCTTCCATTACTGCTACGTGCCCGAAGGTCAGCTGCTCACCAAGACCTGCTGAAGGACCGCACCAGCACCCAGGTGCCGCCGCCAGTCAGGCCTGATCAGCCGCCACCCGCCGAACCCGGGATGATCCCGCTGACCGTCCCGGAGATCAAGCTGCTGCTCGCCGCGGCTCTCCTGCGCCCGGACCCGCCCGCGCATGCCGGGCACTGGCTGGACTGGCGACGCCGCCACCAAGCCCGCTCACGCTGGTGCCACCAGCGCGCAAGGCTCACCAGAAACATCGAATTGCCCTGATCAGCTAGCGATTGGCGGCGGGGGCCTTACTAGCGGTGGCCGAGGCGGTGATCCAATACGGCATCGCGGCTTGGAGGGCCTGAACATAGCATCGCTAACGGAATTCCGGGGGGCCAAAACGGGGAGCCAACGACCCCAGATCCAGAGCTACACCAGGCTGCTGCCCAGATCGGGCTACCTAGTGCCCGTGCCGGGCGTCGGCATGGTGGTCACACCCGCCACCCGCTGGCCAGACGAAGCCTCTGGCTGACGAAGTCCCACATACAACCACCTGACCGCTGCCTTACGGTCGCGTGCGAGACATTCTCTTCGGAACGTATCTACACCGCACCGCGGCACGTGACCACAGCGCCGACGCTGTCTGCAAATGAGGACATTCACGCCGAGCGCGAGCGATGCGTCAACACACGGTCTGGCCGCCTGCCTGCTCGGCCGTGGTCGGACCTTCCAGCCGGAATTGTCAAAGGTGCGGAGCCTTGATAACCGCCGCCGGGCCGCCTATGTGCTGCGTGAGGCAGCTGGGGTGTGGCAGGCTCGCAGGCAGCGCGGCAATCCGCTGTCGTTCTCGACGCGTCTGCCTGCTCCCTTTCGGCGGCCGGGGAGCCAGACGACCGAGCTGTAGCCCTGTGGCCGCTGGCGCTCGAAACTTGTGTGACGGCTAGCTGCTGGTGACGTTTAGGACAATCTTGCCGCCAGCGTGCCGGCCTTCCAGTATCCGGTGCGCCTCCGCTGCTGCCGCGAGGGGGAGCACGTGGCTGATGACGGGCCGCAGGACACGCCGGTCAAGCAGCGCCGCGAGCGCCCGGGTGCGGTCGCCGTCGTCTTGGATGAGCACGCCGTGGAAGGTGACGTTGGCATCTAGCAGCGGGTCCAGGTCCAGCTCCGGCGTGGCGATCGCGGCGATCTGCCCGCCGGGCCGCAGCGCAGGCAGAGCGGCGGCGGCCAGCGTGCCGCCGGCCAGGTCAGCAATGGCGTCCACCGGGCCGCCCGCCAGCGTCAGGGTTTGCGGGGCGAGTTCCTCCCGGGTGTAGTCGATGCAGGCCGCGGCGCCGAGGGCGTCCATCTGATCGTGCATGGCCTGGCGGCCAGCCGCGATCGTCATGATCCCTGCCGCGGCCGCCAGCTGGAGCAGGAACAGCCCGACACCGCCGCTGGCACCGAGCACCAGCAGCCGGCTCCCGGCGGGCAGGCCCAGCCGGGACAGCACCGCCAGCGCCGTCCCGGCGGCCAGCGGCGTGGCCGCCGCCTCAGCAAAGGACAGCGCAGAGCTCACCGGCGCGGCCAGGGCAGCGTCGACCACCACGAACTCGGCGTATCCCCCGGCCCCAGCCGGGAAATGCGTCATCGCCATCACCCGGTCACCGGGCACCAAACCGCTGACCCCGCTGCCCACGCTGTCGATCACCCCGGCGACGTCATAGCCGACGATGCACGGCACGTGCAGCCCGGCCCAGGCACCATCAGCCCGGTTACCTGCGTCGACCGGGTTAATCCCAGCCACATGCACGGCGATCCGCACCTGGCCAGGCCCGGCGACCGGATCCGCAACCTCGGCCAGCCGCAGCTGCTCCGGCCCGCCGAACTCCCTGACCAGCACCGCCCTCATCGGCAGGGTCCCTCCCGTAGTCAATCAGTACCACCCTGGTTACCCTTGGCCCGCGCCCCGGGCAGGCACCATGACACATTCAAGCCGATCTTGGACCAGCCAGCCGGTGAGTTCTGCTCGTCCGTGACGTTCACCACCATGCAAGCCACCGCAGGAGGTACCTATGGGCAAGGTCGTCTCCCATATGACAAGTCGCTGGACAGGTTCATCGCCGGCCCGCACGACGGCGTAGCCGAGTTGCCCGGCTGGTCCAGGCGGGCACGGTAACCGTGCCCGGCGCCAGCGAACGCTGGTCGTTCCAAGCCGGTGAACACAGCGCGCAGATGCTGCGGGAGGCCATGGCGGCCACCGGCGCCCTGATATGCGGACGGCGCTGTTCGACCACACCAACGGCTGGGATGACCGCCACCCGGTCGGACCGCATGCCGGACACGAACTCAGCCTTTGTCTCACCGGGACCCTCAGTTCAGGGCGGAGTGGGAGCGCACCGCTCTGGCCCGGGCGGTAGCCGAGGCGGTGATCCGCTACCGGGCCGAGCGCGGGCTGAGCCAGACCGCGCTGGCCCGGCTGCTGGGCTGGCACCAGCCAGTGGTGGCGCGGCTGGAAGCCGCCGAGCACAGCCCGACCATGGACACCCTGCTCACCCTGACCCGCAAGCTCGGCCTGCGGGTACAGGTGGATGTCGGCCCGAAGACTGGCGTGGTCGCCAAGGTCACGAAGTCTCGGGCAGCCTGACAGCTCGCCCGCGCACCTCAGGCAGTGCGCTCTGGCGCTGGGTGGCCCCCACCGGCACCCCTGCGGGAGCCATACCGCGGGCACGATCTCAGGCCACAAGTACTGCCTCGCATTCGGTTGAGGCCGGTCGCTGGGCTCAAGGAAGTCCTCGTGATCGGCCTGGCCGATGAGATCGACGCCGCCATAGCCGAAGCGGTCAAGGCCCTGCGTGGCCGTGACTACTCCTGGGCCGAAATCGGCTCACGGCTCGGGATCAGCCGTCAGGCCGCACAGCAGCGTTGGGGATCATCATCCTGACTCGTCGTCAGCTCTAGCGACAGTCGGATTGGCGTGCCCCCGGCATGCCCCCGAACAGCCGTCAACAGCCGATAACTACCGGTGGCACCCCATGAACCCGATGCCCACGCAGGGTTCTGAGCCTGCGACCAACGTACGGGACAGACTCGTAATACGTAGGTCGCTGGATAGCGACGAGCACCAGGGCCAGCAATATGGGCATGACCCAGACGGCTGTGTACGGTGTAACGTTCGGGACATGGAAGGACTTTTGGCCTCGGTCGTGCTGATTGCGATCTTGCTCGGCGTCCTGCTCGTGGTTGTCTTCGACGTGTTCTGCCTGCTGCGCCTTGGGACAGCCGATACTGCGCATTTCGTGCCCAGGTTCGTCTGGGCCGTTCTCATTGTGGGTACCAGCCCCATCGGGGGCCTCGTTTACCTGCTCGCGCAACGTCTGCGGAAGCGATCGCCGGAGCCGATGGCCATGCGGCCAAGGCCGTTGCTGGGGAGCAAAGCATGGTACGGCCCCGCGCGCGCGGAGTACAGCCACTCTCCCGCCTCGCCCGAGGGCCACGCGGTGGCGGTAGTAGCCATCTCCGGTGCCGTGTATCTGGTTCTCGCAGGCAAGGTCCTGGACGCCGCGGCGGTTGCGGTCGCCCTGGTGATCATCGTGTTCCTCAAGGCCACGCCGCCGGGCGGCGCTCGGGAGTGGAAGGAATTCCAGGCCCGGAGAGATCAGCGACCCGGAACGCCGGGCCATTAGCGGGCCATTAACCCCGGCGACGAGCGGTCACTCACGTAGAGCTTGCGCCGCAGGTCAGGCCACGTGAAGGCTGAACCGGACAGCTTCCCAAGCTGGCAAACCGACTTTCCCGCGTGCCCGCTCCGTGCCCGATGAGCCAGTCAACCCGGGGAACTCACGGTTACTCACAGGTACCTCTGCATGCCCGCTGACCAGCGTACGGGCCGGTCTGCGCATGGCCGCCTACGCCCTCCTAAGGCCTGGTTCGCGACGACGGAAGCCGGACGCTCCAAGTGACCAGGCAGCTGTACGGCTTACAGCCAGCATCCTCAATTCGGCATGAGCGCGCCTGTGCGTGGCGCTAACGTTCGGGCTGCGTGGGGTTCGAACCGCACGGAGCCGAGATCATGTCCCGCGGTCAAGCGCACGTCGGCGTCTGGGGCGGCGGCCAGGCGCCGCAGCAGGACGATGGTGGGCTCGGTGCCGCCTTCTTCGATGCGCCGCTTTCCCTGACCTGCCCGCGGCCACAGCATTTGCACTCGCGGGCGCCCCGGTCGCGGCAACGCTGGCCGCCGATACAGTCTCCTCGCACATGCTGGGCGAAGGCGTCGCAGCGGGACCCAGGCGGTCGTCGAGTGATCACATCGCGGTCTGAATGTCGTCTCTTCCCTGGCTGCCTGAGGTCGACCCTGTCCGCGGCATGAGCGCACTCTCCGTGCGGGATTCTATGTATAAATATTCAGACCGGGCGGCTGCATGTTGAGCCGACCGCGGGCCTGCTGGAGAGCCGGTGTGGCGGGCGCGTCGGTCCAGCCGGCGCTCGCCGCGCGTGCCGTCGCCTGGATGGTTCAGCGACCGGGGAGGCGTCTCAATCGGGGATCGTCTAGCGGTTCTCCGCTACGAACTGGCTGGCGGTGAAGGACGCGCCAGCCGGATCGGCAAGGACTGCGAATCGCACCCATGGCGCATTCTGCGGCTCGGCGAGGACCGAGCCTCCGAGTTCGCGCGCTCGCGCAGTGATCGCGTCCACGTCGTCGACGGCGAAGGTCACGCTCCAGCGCGCTGGGCCGCCCTCGCCAGGCAAGATCGTCGCTACGACGTCCTCGAAACCCTCGGGTGCGCCCATCTGCTTCATCCCCGCGCGCATGCCGGGGTTGAGCTCCTCCAGATGATCGCCGTAGCCCGGCAGAGCCCACATCGGCGAGTCGGCGTCGATCGCCGTCCAGCCGAACACGGCGCCGTAGAAGGCCCGAGCGGCCTCGAAATCGTCGGTGTGCAGGTTGTTGAAGTTCACCGCGCCATGCTCGTTAACTGCCGCCGAGCCGCGGTGCGATCCGGGCTGCCACACGCAAAAGACCGCGCCCTCGGGATCGGCGAACACGCCCATCCGCCCCGCGTCAAACACGTCGAACGGCTCGGAGAGCACCCGCCCGCCGGCCTCGCGCACCTGCGCCGCAGCGTCGTCTGCGGACTCGACGCGGATGTAGGTGTTCCACACTGACTGCGGTGGTGCACCGGGGGGCTGCGAGGAGATCGCGGCCGCGTCCCGGCCGTCGATGCGGGCCATGTAGTAGTGAGTCCCAGCGTCGGGGGGCATCGCGTCCTCGGTCTGCCAGCCGAAGAGCCCGGAGTAGAACCGGGCAGCGTCTACGGGGTCAGGCTGATTGGTGTCGACCCAGCACGGCACCCCGGCTGGGTAATCCTCGCGCGTGCTCATGACGGCAGCCTACAGCGGCTCTCATCGAGCATCCCGGCAGCGAGCCGCTAGAGCTGGCCGCGCGGATGTCATCGCGGCACAGGATGGCATCACTCACCTGCGATACCCGATCAAGGATGACGTCTAAGAGCCACGCCGACCACGCTATACGTCAGCGCGTCGCGCAAGCGGATCGGCTTCCGCACGCCAGCGGGAAGCGCCGAGGCCGACCGATGGGCGCCGGAGCCGGCGCGGAATGCGCTCCCCGGCGTCACTCCGGCTACGCCAGCTGAATGCGGACCGTGGTCCAGCAGCGATCACGTACGACGAACCGCACGCACGGGCCACCGAGAAGCGACAGCTGATATTCGCCGTCGGGCAGTCGGTACCGCATCCGGCCGCGGGCGTCCGTCACCAGGGAGAGTGCATCCTCGATTCCGGCCGTGCGCAGCTTCACCTGCGCAAAGCGCAAACGGCGGTCGTTGCGCGTTGCGGCCTGCAGCGCTAGCTTCAGCCCGCCAGTGGTCGGCATATGGCCAAGGTAGCGCTCCGTCGCCTGATGGGCTACGCGGCTCCGAGGGCTGTCCGTAGGCGATCCCCAAGTGGACACCGGGTTTCCGGACTCAGACGTGATCGTTCTTGTTCCAGAGCTGATGGGTGAGGCCACTAGGCGAGGTGACCGACTCGACCGTGAAGCGATCTTCGGCGC
>Ga0302181_10001884_pt1 | contig 15261 bp, 13 predicted proteins | sample I_Palsa_E3_3_FD_198786 | JGI IMG/M metagenome (GOLD analysis project Ga0302181, IMG submission 198786) | Peat permafrost microbial communities from Stordalen Mire near Abisko, Sweden - I_Palsa_E3_3 | ecosystem: Environmental > Terrestrial > Soil > Palsa > Peat permafrost | place: Sweden...
TCATCGAGCGCTGTTACCCCCTCGACGCCAATACGGGACCAGGGCAGCTGCGCACCTACCAGGGCACAGCCGATTCCGTCTAGCACCAGGTGCTTGGCCCGGTCGCGGACGGAGGCGGGAACGTCGTTGAGCATTGTTTGCGCGACCCAGGTAGCAAGCCGGCCGGTCGCACCGGCAGGGTCGGTGGCAGGACGGCCGGTCGCGGTTTTTGCCGCGGGAGTGCTGGGAGTCATCTTGGGTTCTCCTCTATCGTTCCTGGCGGACGGGCGGTGGCGCCGCTAACACTCAACGGCACTTAGGCTGGCTGACTTCGCGGGTCGGGTTCCATGCGTTCGCGGACGATCAGGTCAGAGGTTGTCCCCGCGCCGAGCATCACGCGGCCGGGACCTCTGCCCAGGGAATAATGACCGCACGAGCGAGGAGATGGCCGCTGATGTTGATGCTGAAGCCGAGCCAGGCTGGAGTCGAGTCGGCCTGCACCCGAAGCTGAAGCTGTCCGACCTTCTCGATGCCGAGGGCCTGCACCACGATGACGTAGCGGTGACGCCCGTCCCCGGGCGGCGGCCCAGCGCCGATGAAGCAAGCCCAGCGCGCGTCGTTGGGGAGCTGGACCGCTCCGGCGGGCAGGTGCTCGCCGATGACGTCTCCCGCTCCGGTCGGGAGTTCGGTTACCGAGGGGGGGATATCGGCGACGGCCCAGTGCCAAAAGCCTGACCCGCTGGGCGTGTCGGGGTCGTACATGGTCACGGTGTAACTCCTGGTTTCCGCAGGAGCGCCGGACCACGACAGCTGGGGCGAGAGGTCCTTGCCGCCCGGAACCTCGAAGATGCCAGACATCTGTGCCGCAGGTAGCCGCTGGCCATCGGTGACGTCTGTGCTGGTCACAGTGAAGCTCGGCACCACCGGCAATCGCGCGAACGGATCGTTCATGGTTGTCTGCCCTCCACCGTGCGGCTCTCTGGTACAAGGCAATCATCGACCCGAGGGAGCGCGATGACCAGCGAAGACGATCGGCGCAGGTCATCCAACAAGATCCCGACCATGTGCTCTGCGGAGTAGACGACCATTGGAGACTGCCGGTGACCGCCTGCACCGGGCAGGGGATGGCCCGCGTCCGGTCCGGGCAGGCTCGGAAGTGGCCTCCTACCTGGCTGGCGAGGTCTCGTTTGGGGCTGGCCTGGGCGAATGGGCCCTGATTTGGGTCCTGTCCGCAGGTTAAGCATGTCTTGGCCACATTTGTCTTGGCTGCCTAGCGGTTCCAGCGGGGGTCGGCTTCGGCGATGTCGAGGCTGAGTGTCTCGAGCTCGGTGATCAGCTCGCGCAGGCGGCGGTGGTTGTCGAACCAGGGCTGGTAGTCGGCGAGCTGGTCGTCGGTCAGGATCCGGGTGGCGGTCTTACCGTCTTTCTTGCGGGTCCACTGGTGGTAGGGGGCGTGCAGGCGGGGCGGGTCGGCGTGGCAGCGGCAGCCGGGGTGCCCGCAGCGGGTCATGCGGTCGGCGAGGGTGCCGGGCAGGGCGAATCCGGTGCTGGCGAGGCCGGCGATGTCCGCGGCGATGCGGCCGGATGAGAATGTTCCCGGTGCTGACCGAGGCCCCGGTGATGACGGTCCTGCGCTTCCCCGACCGAGCGCTCAACACACGGGAGTTCGCGGACCATGCCAGCCAGCTCGCCCGAGGGCTGGCCGGCACGCGTCGCGTCGCCGTCTGGGCCGAGCGGCGGATCGAGACGTGCGTCGGCGTCGTCGCCGGGTTGCTGGCCGGCGTGCCGGTCGTCCCGGTCGACCCGAAGTCGGGCGAGCGTGAGCTCGAGCACATCGTCGGCGAAAGCGATCCGGAGATCGTGCTCGCGGGCCCCGGGGCGCGGCTTCCCCGGCAACTCGCTGGACACCGGCTGCTCACCGTCGACCTCGACACCAACACCGGCGCTGCTGCGGCGCTCCCAACCGAGCCGGACCCTGAGACGCCAGGCGCTGATCGTCTACACGTCAGGTACCACCGGCCCGCCGAAGGCGCGGTGCTGCCGCAGCGTGCGATCACGTCGAACCTCGACGCCCTAGCCGACGCGTGGGCTTGGACCGCCGGGGATGTCGTGGCCAGCGCCTTGCCCCTCTTCCACGTCCACGGACTGGTCCTCGGCATCCTCGGTCCGCTGCGGCGCGGCGGGTGCGCTCGCTATGTCGGACGGTTCAGCCCCGACGCGATCGCAACCGCGCTGCGCCAGGACGCGACGATGCTCTTCGGCGTCCCCACGATGTACCGCCGCCTGGCCGACGCGGCCGAGCAGGACGCGCAGGTCGCCGCGGCGCTCGGGCGTGCACGGCTGCTCGTCTCCGGCTCGGACGCCCTGCCGCCCGCCGAGCACGCACGGATCGAGGCTCTGACCGGGCAGCGCATCGTCGAGCGGTACGGCATGACCGAGACGCTCATGAACGCCTCAACGCGCGCCGACGGTGACCGCCGCGCCGGCACCGTCGGCCCGCCGCTGCATGGCGTGCAGGTGCGGCTCGTCGATGATGGCGGCCGCATGCTCGACACGACCGATGGCCACACGATGGGCGAGATCCACGTACGGGGCCCGAACGTCTTCCTCGAGTACCTCAACCTGCCGGACGCCACGGCCGGGGCCTTCCACGAGGGATGGTTCGCGACGGGCGACGTAGCGACACGCTCGGCCGACGGCTATCTGCATATCGTCGGCCGCCGCGCGACGGATCTCATCGAGAGCGGCGGGTACAAGATCGGCGCCGGCGAGATCGAGGACGTGCTGCGCGAGCACCCCGCCGTGGAAGACGCCGCGGTAACCGGTGAACCCGACGACGACCTGGGCGAGCGTATCGTCGCGTGGGTCGTGCGCCGCCCCGGCAAGCAGGTCAGCGGCGACGAGCTCGTCAGCTACGTCGCACGCATGCTCGACCCGCACAAGCGCCCGCGGGTCGTCCGCTTCGTCGACGAGCTGCCGCACGACGCTCTCGGCAAGGTGCAGAAGAACCGCCTACCCCGATGACGGCAGGCGAGGGATACGCCCCGCCGCCGACGACAGACACAGCCGCCTGCGGAACGACACCGAGATGAACGGGCGCAGACGGCAACTGGAGCCGCCGCAGGGCCGGTAAGGCCGACCGCCTGAAGGAAGGGGCGGCGGCGTTGGCCAAAGACGGTGTCGTCGACACGGGCGACGTCGCCGCTGTCTGCAGGCGGTCATCCGGCCGGGCAACCGGGTCGCGCTCGAGGTGACAACCAGAAGCAGGCCGGCTTCCTGTCAAAGAGCCTTTGCGCCCGCGATCCGGCCGTCCTGGACGATGTCATATGCCCTGCGCCGCCTCTGCCGGCTTCATGCTGCCAGCTCGCAGAGAGCAGCCAGGAGATTCCTAGCTCGGCTGCTGGCACGCAGTACCGCAGGCGCTGGTGTGCCCGTCTACGCAGCACGCCGCTTTGCTTGCATATGTGCCGTCTGTGGCGCATGGTTGTAACGGACGTCAGCCCGTTGTCTTGGCTCACGTCGGAGACGTTCTCATCGGTCCTGACACGGCCCAGCTTGCTGTGCCCATGGTTCTCTCACAGCACGCGGTTCGGACACGGCGCGCGGTCACTGGCCTTCGGCTGAATGGCGGCGGCCCGCCAGGCAGCCGCCCGGGTTGTTGCCGGGCCGGGTGGCGGGAGAGGAGCGTTGATGACGACTAGGGCAGCGGCGAGTGATCGCGTCTGGGACACGAGGCGGACAGCCAAGCGTGAGCGTCTGGCCGGAGCTCGCCCGTACGCGGATGGCAAGCTGATCAGGCCTGAGGCGCTCGGGCAGGTGCTGGAGGCCATCATCCGTCCGGGCGACAAGGTGGCGCTTGAGGGCGATAACCAGAAGCAGGCGGACTTCCTGTCCCGGACCTTGGCTGCCTGCGACCCGGGGAAGCTGCACGACCTGCACATGCTGATCGGTTCGGTGTCGCGTAGCGAGCACCTCGACCTGTTCGAGCAGGGCATCGCCACCAAACTCGACCTCGCCTACGCGGGACCGCAGAGCGTGCGGATCGCGCAGCTCGTCGCTGACGGCACCGTATCGATCGGCGCGATACATACCTACGTCGAGCTGTACGCCCGGATGGTGATCGACCTGCGGCCCGATGTCGCGCTGCTGTGCGCATCGGCCGCCGATGAGCAGGGCAACCTGTACACCGGCCCGAACACCGAGGACACCCCGACCATCGCCGAGGCGGCCGCCTTCCACGACGCCATCGTCGTCGTGCAGGCCGACGAGATCGTCGGGCCGGGCAAGCTGCCCCGCGTCGATATTCCCGGCAACTGGGTGGACCTCGTGGTGCAAGCCGACCGGCCGTTCTTCCTCGAGCCGCTGTTCACCCGCGATCCCAAGGGCATCGGGCCGGTGCAGATCTTGCAGGCGATGATCGCGCTGCGCGGCATTTACGAGCGTCACCAGGTCATCTCCCTGAACCACGGTGTCGGGTTCAGCACGGCCGCCATTGAACTGATCCTGCCGACCTACGGCGAGCAACTGGGCCTGAAGGGGAAGATCTGCCGCCACTGGGCGCTGAACCCGCACCCGACGCTGATACCCGCGATCGAGTCCGGCTGGGTCGAGAGTGTCCACAGCTTCGGCGGCGAGTCAGGCATGAACGACTACGTCGCGGCCCGCCCGGACGTCTTCTTCAACGGCGCGGACGGGTCGCTGCGGTCGAACCGGGTGCTGTGCCAGCTTGCGGGGCAGTACGCGATCGACATGTTCATCGGCTCCACCTTGCAGATGGACTACGAGGCGAACTCCTCGACAGTCACCGAGGGTCGGCTGTCCGGGTTCGGGGGTGCCCCGAACATGGGCCACGACCCGCACGGCCGGCGGCACGCGACTCCGGCGTGGCTCGACCTGCGCTACGGCGAGGGCGCCGCGATGCGGGGACGCAAACTCGTCGTCCAGATCGTAGAGACCTTCCAGTCCAGCGGCACGCCCACCTTCGTCGAATCGCTCGATGCGATCAAGGTCGGCCAGGACGCCGGGATGCCGCTGCCTCCCGTGATGATCTACGGCGACGACGTCAGCCACGTGGTCACCGAGGAAGGCGTCGCCTACCTCTATAAGGCGGCATCGCTGGCGGACCGCAAAGCCGCGCTGGCCGCGATCGCCGGCGTCACGCCGCTGGGCCGCAGCGCGGACCCGTCCGCGCTGGATGGGCTGCGCCGCGACGGCCTGGTCGCGTTGCCCTCCGACCTGAAGGTTGACACGTCCCTGGCGAGCCGGTCGCTGCTCGCCGCGCGCAGCATCGGCGACCTCGTCGCCTGGTCCGGGGGCCTGTACGAGCCGCCGGCCCAGTTCCGGGACTGGTGAATACGGGCTTATGACAGATATGACTGCCCTGTCCGGCACGCTGGCCGACTCACACGTCACCGCCGCGCCGGGCACGCTCGGCCGGCTGGCGGCACAGGCGCTGCGCGCCGAGGCGACCCTCACTCCCAAACCCGGCCTGGTCGACATGCGCGACGGCGGGTCGCATGACGACATGGACGTCACTATGCTGCTGGCATCCGCCGACGCGCTCGCCGTGCCCATCACCCGCTGCGCCGAGGCCGCCGCGTCCCTGCCGCTAGGGGGCGACCTGCGCGCCGAGATCGGGGCGATCGGCCGGGCCGGCGAACAACGGATGCTGCACGCCACCGGTGGGGTAAACACTCACCGCGGAGCGCTGTGGGTGCTCGGGCTGCTCGCGGCGGGCCTGGCCGCCACCGGCACGCCCGCAAAGGCCGCAGGTTTCGCCGCGCGGCTGGCCGGTATCGAGGACCCGGCCCTGCCGGTCCGCGCGCCGTCACACGGCGCCACGGCTCGCCTGCGTTACGGCGCGGCCGGCGCCGTGGGCGAGGCCCAGGCGGGCTTTCCGCACACAATGCACGTCGCGTTGCCGGCGCTGCGCGCCGCGCGCGCGGCCGGCCATGACGAGCACACCGCGCGCACCGACGCTCTCCTGGCGTCGATGGCGCGCCTCGAGGACACGTGCCTGCTGCACCGGGCCGGACCCGGAGGCCTGCAGGTCGTGCGCCAGCGGGCGGCCGCGATCCTGCGCGCGGGCGGATCGGGCACCGCGCGCGGCGGCATCCTGCTGGATGACCTCGACCGCATCGCACGCCGCCTGCGCCTGTCGGCCGGCGGCAGCGGCGACGTGCTGGCCGCAGCGCTGTTCGTGGACTCGGCCAGCGCCCTGTCCCGCCCGAACGGAAAGGAGTAGCTGCCGTGCGTACCCAGTACTACCAGTTTCCGGCCTCCCGGAACCCGGCCCGGCGGGCACACGTCGGCGTCGTCGGCTCCGGTGACCTTGAAGTCCTCCTCGAGCCGGGCACGGCCGACGGCAGCGGCGGGGCCGCCGGCCACGCCCAGGTCAGGGTCCGCACCAGCGTCGAGGGCTTCGACGAGGTGTGGCAGGCCACCCTGGAGCGCTTCTTCGCCCGCACCCCCGTGCTGGGTAACTGGGAGCTGAACGACGCCGGCGCCACGCCGGCCCTGGTCACCCTGCGCCTGCAGCAGGCCGCCGAAGCAGCCGGGCCAGCGGACACGGCAGACACTGAGGAGGCCTCATGACGCCACCCACGAACGCCACGCGGGACGAAGCCGCCCGCGCGCTCGGAGCTATCGCCGGCGGGCAGAGCATCGACTGGGAGCATGTTCTGCACCGGCGCAGCTTCCTCGAACTTGATGCCCTCGCCCGCGCCGAAGCACTGGTCGACGACGGGACGATCCGCGTGCTGTGCGGACCGTTCGAGCGGCTCGAATCGCCCTGGCTGGTGCCGCAGGACGTCACCCCGCAATCCGACGACGGAGTAGTCATCGCCCAGGGCACCATAGGCGGCACCGCTGTCGTGATCGCCTCGATCGAGCAGAAGTTCCAGGGCGGCGGCGTCGGCGAGGTGTCCGGAGCCAAGATCACCCAAGCGCTGCGCCTGGCCGCCGCCAGCAGCCGTCACGGCACGCCCATCCCGGCGGTCCTGCTGCTGGAGACCGGCGGTGTCCGTCTCCAGGAGGCCAATCTCGGGCTCAACGCGTGCGCCGAGATCTGCTCTGCGCTGCTCGAGTTGCGCGCTCTCGCCCCCGTGATCGGCGTTGTTGCCGGCTCGGTAGGGTCATTCGGCGGTGTCAGCATCGCCACCGGGCTGTGCACGCACGTCATCATTACCCCCGAAGGCAGGATCGGGCTCAACGGTGCCGCGGTCATCGAGCAAGAGGCAGGCGCCGAGGAATTCGACTCCTCCGACCGCAGCCTGATCTGGGCCGTCGACGGCGGCGAGCAACGCCGCTCCACTGGCCTGGCTGACACGCTGGTGGTCGACGACGTCGGCGAGCTACGCGACGCGGTCCGGGAAGCGGTCGCGGCCGGGCCCGCGTCGCCGGGCTCGCACCGCAGCGAGCGACTCGACGTCCTCGACGCCCGCCTGGCCACCATCGACCCGGCTAACCCGCCCGAGCCGCGGCAGCTACGCGAAATGTGGGGCGACACCTACGGCACGCCGCCGGCCAAGCCGGCCGCGCCGACAGCGAGCAGCGGCGCCGAGCCCCGCCCGGGTGCCGCCCGCTCCCGCTCTTCGATGCAGCCGAGCAGACGCGGCCGCACCTGGATCACCGCGCTGGCCGCCGGTACCACACCCCGGCCGGTCATCCGCTCGGTGCTACGCGCGGACACCGACGGCACCACCTACCTGGCCGTCGTCCCCGACCCGGGCAACCCGTTCTACCGCGCCCGGCAAGGGCAGGTCGGCCTCACCGAATGCGCCGCGCTGGCCAGGCAGTTCCGCGAGATCGCCGCCGACGACGCCCACCGTGCCGAGCGCCGCGCCATCGTCGCCGTCGTCGACCTGCCCAGCCAGGCTTACGGCCGCATCGAGGAGATGGCCGGGCTGCACCAGGCGATCGCTGCGGCGGTCGATGCCACCGAAGCCGCCCGCGTCGCCGGGCACCCGATCGTCGCCCTCGTCGTCGGGCAAGCACTATCGGGCGGATTCCTGGCCCACGGACTGCAGTCATCGCAGCTCCTGGCGCTTGACGACCCGGGCGTGGAAATTCACGCCATACACAGGCAAGCCGCCGCCCGTATCACCTTGCGTACCGTCGCCCAGCTCGACGAGCTGGCCAAGACAATCCCGCCGCTGTCCTACGACGTCCGTGTCTGGGCCACCCTCGGCTTCTGCGACGGCCTGCTCAAGGTCTCCAGCGCCGAGTCCCCGACCCCCGACGACGTGCAGACGGTCGCGCAGGCTATCAGCGGCGCCGTCGCGCGCGCCCGCTCCGGACCCGCCGACCTGTCCAACCGGCTCGAATCCGCTGACGCCAGGAGAAACCGGAAGGCCTCCAGAGCCGTCCGCGACACGCTGAACCGGCAGTGGACCGAGCACTCCGGCCACTGATCCGGGCCCGGCCGCACGATCTCGTCCGGCTCGCCGACCCGGACGAAATCCTGACCGGCACCGAGCCGGCCTGGGTCGGCGCCGCGCTCGCTGCGGCACCCTGGATTGTCATCCGGCGCGCCCGCGCGCCGGCCGGGCACCTAGCCGCGGGAGTGCGGGGCCCCGCCCGGCACCAACGGCACGCGATGCTGATACCAGCCGGGGCCGCCGTCGGCATCGCCCGGCCCGAAGACCTCCGGCCGGCGGCGAGCGTCATCGCCCCCGAGACACCGGCGCTCGCCGCGCTGCGCGAGTGCCGCCCGATCCTCGACGGCCTGGGACGTCCCTGGGGGCCGACGGGCAGCGCGGGATTCGAGCTGGCGGCCGGGTACCCGGCCACCACCCAGGACAGTGATCTCGACCTGCTCATCCGCCTGGGCACGCTATCCGGCTTCACCCGTGCCGCCGCCCTGGCCAGCCAGCTGTCCGGGCTGCCGGCCAGGGTGGACTGCTACCTCGAGACCGGGCACGGCGCGGTCGCCCTGGCCGAGCTCGCGACCCACCCGGACAAGATCGTGCTGCGTACCAGCGACGGCCCGCGGCTCGTCACGCTCGAGCAGGCGATGATAATGCCGTGATCGCAGCCCCGCACCTGCCGCCCGCGCATCACCCCAGCACCGAGCCGCCAGAGGCCGGCGGCCGGCCATGAGTACCGTGATCCTTTTCCCCGGACAGGGTTCCCAGCGCGCCGGCATGCTCCAGGACCTGCCCGGCACCCCCGCCGCCGGACAGGCCCACCGCGAAGCACGGCGGGTGCTGGAATCCCTCGAAGACCTCCCGGCCCGCCTCGACACCGAGGACGCGCTGCAATCCACCACCAACGCGCAACTCGCGCTGCTTGTCGCCGGGGTCGTAACGGCGCGCGCGCTCGTCGACGACCACGGCCTGCGGGCCGATTTCGTAGCCGGGCACTCCGTCGGCGCGTTCGCGGCCGCGGTCCTGGCCGGGGTGCTCACTCTCGGCGACGCTGTTCGCGTGGTCAAGGTCCGCGGAGATGAGATGGAACGCGCCTGCGCCGGCGGCACCTGGGGCATGGCCGCGCTTCGCGGCCTGGATCTGGCATCCGTGCGGTCACTGCTCGGCTCACTAGCGACCGAGAACGACCCGCTCTGGATCGCCAACATCAACTCAGCCGACCAGATCGTCGTCAGCGGCACCCGCGCGGCGCTCGACACGCTACGCCGCCACGCCCCGGCCGCCGGTGCCCGTGACCTGAAGATTCTCGACGTCACCGTCGCATCACACTGCCCGTTGCAGGCCGGCACTGCACGAGCCGTGGCAGCCGCGCTCGCCCAGGTCCAACACGGTGACCAGCAACGCGCCTACTTCGCCAACACCACCGGCCGGCGGCTCGGCCACGCCACCGAAAAGGTCATCGACGACCTCGCCCAGGCCGTCCAGCACCCGGTCCGCTGGCTCGACGCCGTAAGGCTGATGCCAGAACTCGGCGTGACCGCCGCCATCCAGACCCCACCCGGACACGTCCTCGCCGCCATCACCGCCCGCGAAACCCCCAGCGTCACCAGCATCGCCGTCGACGATGTCGGCCTCGACACCGCGCTGCGCAGCACTGCGGGCCGCGACCGGAAAAATGACGGTGTTCGCCTCCAGCGGCAAGGCGAGGACCTTTGACTACCAGGCCGGGCCGCACTTGTCCCTCTCGCCGCCCGGGAGGCGCGCCGGTTCGTGCTCAACCCGGTCTTCCTGTTCGCCGTAGTGATGACCGCGTGGACGACGTGGACCGGCGGGGGCGGCGCGACCACCGAAATCGACAGCGTGAACGGGTACCCGGCGGTCTTCCTCGGCGGGTTCGGCATGATGGCCGCGTACTGGCTGACCCGGTCGATGCGCGCCAGCGAACCGGTCGCCGGCGTCACCCCGACTACTCAGCCGACCCGCACCGCCGCCCTCTGCTGGGTCGCGATCGTGCCGTTCTGCTGCGGTGTCCTGACCCTGTTCGGGTTCCTGCACCCCTACCCCGGTCAGCGACGCGGTGTACGGGCCGTTCAGCCCGTCAGCGCGGGTCGCCGTCCTGGTCGGGCAGATAGTCATCCCGTACCTCGGCGGCCCGCTGCTCGGGGTCGCGCTGGGCCGCTGGGTGCGGTTCCCGGGCGCCGCGTTCGTGCTGTTCCTGGTCATCTTCGGCTGGGTGGAGCTGGTGACGATCCTGGCCCTGTCGCATCAGGACTCGGAGCCCGTCGCGGTGCTGCGACTGTTATCGCCGTTCGCCTTCTTCACGGTCCAGGCGGACTCCGGCGGCGTCACGGCCTGGCGCGGGTCGCCGCGGTTCTTCATCGGCTGGCAGTTCGCCCTGTGCGCGATCGCGGTCCTGGTGGCGCTGCTGCGGGGAGCCGAGGGGCGGGTACGCTCCCGGATCATCCGAGCCCTCGCGATCGCGGGAGTGGCGGCCCTGATCTTGCTCGTGCTGGCCGGCACGGGCGGGTTCACTCACGCCGTCACCGCGTGAGGGCCGGACTGGTGCTGCGGGCTGGGGCGTGGCTGGAGGTCGCGGGCATCAGCGGCGTGGCGGTCGTGGTGGGCGGCTGCGGGGCCGCGTTCCCGGCCGCCGCCATCGCGCTGCTCCCGATCTGCTTCGCCCTGCTCGCCGCGGCCGCGGCGTTCACCCTCGACGAGCCGGCCAGCCTGGTCGTCGACGTGACGCCGACCGGGCCCGCCCGGCGCACCGCGATCCGCGCCGTCGCGCTGCTGGCGCCGCTCACCGCCGGCGCGCTGGTGATGCTGGTGGCGGCCCTGCGCGGACAGGCGCTGTACTGGGCAGCAGCCGTCCTCGCGCTGGCTGGCAACGTGCTGCTCGGATTCGCCGTGGCGTGCGTGGCCCGGATCCGAACCGGGGAACCGGGCGCGGCGGCCGGGACCGCCGTTGTGCTGGTGCTGATGGCGCCCGGCCTCGTGCCGCAGGTCGAGCGCTGGGTCCGCACGTTCCCGGAGCCCGGCGGCGCCGGCCCGTCCTCGGACCCCGTGTGGTGGACCTTCCTCGCGGTGTGCGTAGCGGCCATCGCCGTCAGCACCACCGCAGAGCGCTTAACAAGGGCGACTTCGCGATTGGGCGTGAGGCCGGACAGGCCGGTGAACTCGGCTAGCAGCTGTCGCAACCGGTGGTCGGCTGGTCCAGTCGGCAGAACCTGGTGTGCCGACCGCCGAGGCGATCAGGGTGGTTCTGCGGCGGCGGCAAGCGGCCGCCCGCCGGCATTCTTGCGACGGGTTTTATGTCCGGGCTGGCCGGGGCCAGACGGTAGGTCGGCTGATCCGCCGCGGGTCAGGGCGAGCGGGTTGACGACCCGGTCGAAGAGGTCCTCGCTGACGCCGTTGGCCAGGGCGGCCTGCTTGAGGGTCAGGTCGTGCTCGATGGCGTAGTAGGAGATCTCCGCGGCCTTGTCGTAGCCGATGATCGGGGACAGCGCGGTGACCATCATCACCGACCGGTCGATGTTCTCCTTGAGCTTGGCCTGGTTCAGCTTGGTGCCTTCGACCATGAACGCGCGGAAATGGTCGCACATGTCGGCCATGATCAGCGCCGAGTGCAGGTAATTGTCGATCAGGATGGGCCGGAACGCGTTGAGCTCGAAGTTGCCCTCCGCGCCGCCCATGGTGATGGCCGCGTCGGAGGCGATGACCTGGATGGCGACCATCAGCATGGCCTCGGCCTGGGTCGGGTTGACCTTGCCCGGCATGATCGAGGACCCCGGCTCGTTCTCGGGGAACAGCAGCTCACCGATCCCGGTGCGCGGGCCCGACCCGAGCCAGCGCAGGTCGTTGGCGATCTTGAACAAGGTGACCGCGGCGGCCTTGAGCCCGGCGTGCGCGCGGACCATCCGGTCCAGCGTGCCCTGGGCGGTGAACTTGTTGGCCGCCGTTGTGAACGGCGCGCCGGTCATCGCGGCGATCTGCGCGGCGACCTGCTCGCCGAACCCGGCCGGGGCGTTCAGCCCGGTGCCGACCGCGGTGCCGCCCACGGCGACCTCCAGCAGCCCGGCCGTGGCGCGCTCGACCTCTGCGATGGCGTCCTCCAGCGCCCCCGCGTACCCGGACCACTCCTGGCCCACGGTCAGCGGCACCGCGTCCTCCAGGTGGGTGCGGCCGATCTTGACCACGTCCGCCCACAGCGTGGACTTGGCCTCGATGGCATCCCGCAGCCGCGCGAGGGCCGGAAGGGTCTTCTCGGTCACCATCGTGTGCGCCGCGATGTGCATCGCGGTCGGGAACGTGTCGTTGGAGGACTGGCCCATGTTCACGTGATCGTTGGGGTGCACCGGCGTCTGGGAGCCCAGCGTGCCGCCGACCAGCTGGATGCACCGGTTGGAGATGACCTCGTTGAGGTTCATGTTGGACTGGGTCCCGGACCCGGTCTGGAACACGTACAGCGGGAACTCGCTGTCCAGCGTCCCGCTGATCACCTCATCGCACACCCGCTGGATCAGCTCCCCCTTCCAGGCCGGCAGGCGGCCCGCCGCCGTGTTCACGATCGCCGCGGCCTTCTTCACGTACCCGTAGGCGTGGTAGACCTCCTTGGGCATCCGGTCGTGGCCGATGTTGAAGTGCTGCAGGCTGCGCTGGGTCTGCGCGCCCCAGTAATGGTTCGCGGGCACCTCGACGGCACCCAGGCTGTCGAACTCCTTGCGCATCCCGGTCGCGTCCAGCCCAATCGGCAGGTCCAGGATCTCCGGTTCCTCGTTGTCCGGTTTCGTCACGATGCTTCCCTTCTTATCAACCGCGTGGTGGGTCGATAGTTCAGATATCTGGTACATGGACGGGCGGAGCCGAGGACGATGTCATCTGCGGCGACGGCCCGGACCCGTCGGTATCAGGCGTCCGGGTAGACCGGTTGCCACATGGCGTCCTGGACAGCCTGTACCAGGTTGCCCGGCTTGCTTGTGGCGACGCCGTCGTCGATGGCGGCCTGGGCCACCGCGACAGCGGTGGTCGCCGAGGAGGCACGCAGGTTGCTCACCGGTGGCACCAGCGGCGCGCCGGGCGCGCTGACGTCGACCTGGCCGGCCACCGCCTCGGCCGCCGCGAGCAGCATGCCCGCAGTCACCTTGGTAGCACTGGAGACGATGGTGCCCAGGCCCAGCCCGGGGTACAGCAGCGCGTTGTTGGCCTGCCCGATCTGGTAGGTCATCCCGTCGTACTCGACGGGTGCCACCGGGATGCCGGTCGCGACCAGCGCCTTGCCCTTGGACCAGGCGATGACGTCGGCGGGCATGGCCTCGATCCGTGAGGTCGGGTTGGAGATCGGGAACACGATCGGGCGTTCCACGCCGGCGCTCATGGTCTCGATGACCTCTTGAGTGAAGGCCCCGTGCGCCGTGGAGGTGCCGAGCAGGATGGTCGGCGAGACGTGCCGGACGGCATCGAGCAGCGAGATCGTCCCGCCGCTGCCAGCCCAGCCGGTGACCTCCTCCGGGTTGCGGGCGTACGGCTGCTGGTAGTCCCGCAGGCCGGTCATGTCGCTGGTGAGCAGCCCCTGTTTGTCCACCAGCCACACCTGCGCGGTGGCCTGCTCTTTGGTGGCGCCGTCGCGGACCATGGCGTCATGGAGCTGGTCCGCGATGCCGACCCCGGCGGTCCCGGCCCCGAACACCAGGAGTTTCTGCTCCCGCATCGGTACGCCGGTTACCTTGACCGCGGACAGCGTCGCGGCCAGGGTGATGGCCCCGGTGCCCTGCATGTCGTCATTGAAGATCCGGTACTTGTCCTGGTAGGTGACCAGGATCCGCCGCGCGTTACCAGGGCCGAAGTCCTCGAAGTGCAGCAGCGCGTCCGGAAACAGCGAGGATGCCGTCTGCAGGTACTTGGCGATGAACGCGTCGTAGGCGGCGCCGCGGACCCGGGCGTGCCGGCTGCCCAGGTATAGCGGGTCGTTGAGCAGCTCTTCGTTGTCAGTGCCGACGTCCAGGGACACCGGGATCACCCGGTCCGGGTCGATGCCCGCGGCGGCGGTGTAGACGGCCAGCTTGCCGACCGCGATCTGGATGCCGCCCACTCCCCAGTCCCCGATGCCGAGGATCTCCTCGGCATCGGTGCAGACGATCAGGTCGACGTCGTCCGGGCCGAGTTCCAGCGTGGCGAACGCCTTGGCGATCTCGTCCGGCTGGTCGATGGAAAGGAAGATGCCTCGCGGCCGCCGGTATTCGTGGGAGTACCTCTCGATCGCGTCGCCGACAGTGGGGTCGTAGACGACCGGCAGCAGCTCGGCGAGGTGGTCGGACAGTACCCGGTAGTACAGGGTCTCGTTGCGGTCGTGCAGCTGCTCGAGGTAGACGTTCTTGGCCAGGTCGCTGGGCTGTCGCTGTAGTTGCTGGTAGGCGCGGAGCGCTTGCTGGTCCAGTGTCAGCACTGCCGATGGCAGCCGCCCGGTCAAGCCGAGCTTGTCGCGCTCGGCCTGGCTGAAGGCCACGCCGCGATTCCTGATCGGATCTTGCAGAACGGCGGGTACCGCGGGCGTCCGTGTGGTGTTGGCGCTCATGTCTTCTCCTATCGGATGGTTCGGCCACTGGCGGGCCGGAGGCGGCTGTCACCTCCGGCAGGTCGTGTGCCTCGGGGCGCGGTCACACGGCGCCCGGGCTTGGCTGGCCCGCGGCACGCGGCCCCAGACCGTAGCCAGGCCAAGATCGTCTGGCTTACGGCTGTCTACGGTGCCGCCCGCGCCTGGCCTAAGCTTCGGAGCATCTGTGACCTAGGCAGGCTCGTGTCAGGTCGCGGTTGGGTCAGCCGATTTTCGTCTTGATGAGGTCGACCAGCTCAAGGGTGGCCTGGTGGCAGGCGGCTGAGGACCGGGTGAACTGCGGGAACCCGTGGGTAAGGTTCGGGT
>Ga0302181_10001889_pt1 | contig 15233 bp, 11 predicted proteins | sample I_Palsa_E3_3_FD_198786 | JGI IMG/M metagenome (GOLD analysis project Ga0302181, IMG submission 198786) | Peat permafrost microbial communities from Stordalen Mire near Abisko, Sweden - I_Palsa_E3_3 | ecosystem: Environmental > Terrestrial > Soil > Palsa > Peat permafrost | place: Sweden...
CGGCCCAGCCCGCACTCACCCCGAACACCGCGTAGCCGGCGGCGAACACGCTGTTGACGTCGTTCACCGCCACCGTGCTTACGAGCTGCGCATCGAGGGCGTACTGCGGGCCGGCCTCGCCGCCGTAGTGCACGGTGGCAAAGGCGTCGTTCTTCGGCACCCCGGGCAGGCGGTTGCCGGCGGGCACCAGCACCGCGGGTACCCCGCAGGGGGCGGTGGTGCAGGTGTAATAGGCGTCGCGGTAGGTGGCATCGACGTAGGTGTAGGCGAGCTGCAGGTGCCAGGGGTCGGCGAAGTGCCAATCGAGCGAGCCCTCGGCGCCGCGCCGCCGGGTGCGGCCGCTGTTCTGGTAGGTCGAGCGGCCGCCGAGATTGGTGTCGACGACGATCTCGTCCTGGGTGAGTGTCTGGAACAGGGTCGCCTCGGCGTTCAGCGTCGGGCGCAGGGCGAGCTTGGCGCCGAATTCGGTGTTGACGCTGCGCGCCGGCTGCAGGTCGAAGTTCGGTCCGGCGCCGCCATCGGGGCGGTAGGCGAGCTCCGAGCCGAGCGGTGTCTGGAAGCCGCGCCCGTAGGAGGCGTAGAGATTCAGCGACGGATTCACCTTGAAGACGACGCCCGCCACCGGCGTGCCGGCGCTGTAGGTGGCGCTGCCGCCGTCATCGCCGTTCACGCTCGTGATGAGGTGATCCTCGACGCTGAAGTTGACGTCGCTGTGGCGCACGCCCGCCAGGAGCGACCAGCGCGGTGCCACTTCCCAGCTGGCCTGGGTGTATTCATCGATATCGTAGGTGATGTCGTTCTCGTTGCGGCGCAGCTCGCCCTGCACTCCGAGCGTTGCGCCGATGTAGTTGTCGTAACCGCGGCGCAGCTCGTTCTGGCGGTCGTAGCTCACGCCCGCGACCAGGGAGAAGGGCCGGCCGGCGAGCTCACTCTGCCAGGCCCAGCGGGCATCGCCGCCGCCGAAGTCGCGGTCGAGGCCGACGACCCCGCCGGAGCTCGTGGGCGGGGCCTGCGCGGACACCGGGATCGACAGGAACTGCAGGATGCTGCGGTGGCCGTAGTAGCCCATCAAGGCAAGCGACTGCGTATCGGTCAGGTCGAGGTTCCAGGTGAGCCCGGCCTGCTGCTGCTGCAGGCTCTTGCGGGTATCGAAAAGCAGCGCGCTCGGGGCCGCCTGGTAGGGGTTGGCGGCGAACTGTGCCGGAGTGAGCCCGAGTGGATCGTCGGCGTCCGGGCGCGAGACCACGTTCAGGATCAGCGCCAGGTGGTTGTGCTCATCGGCGGAGAATCCGAGCTTGGCGTTGAAGGACTCGTTGTCGGCGCTGCTCTGGGGGCGATAACCGTCCACGGAGAAGTGCGTGAAGTCGGCGTTGTAATTGAAGCGGCCGTCGGCGCCGGTAGCGTCAAGCCCGGCACGCCACACGCCGAAGCTGCCGTAGGCATCCGCGGTGCGCAGCTCATCGGGCTGCGTGCCCTCGGCGGTGAAGATCTGGATCACCCCGCCCGAGGAGTTGCCGTAGAGCGCCGAGAACGGCCCGCGCAGTACTTCCACCCGTGCCGCCGAGTCCAGGTTGAACTGCGACACCTGTCCCTGGCCGTCGGCGCCGGTCTGCGGAATGCCGTCCTGGTAGATGCGCACGCCGCGGATGCCGAAGGTGGAGTTCGCGCCGATGCCGCGGATCGAGATCTGCTGGTCCTGGGCGTAGTTGTTGCGGTTGCGCGCCAGGAGGCCGGGGACCGTGGCGATGTCGTCGGCGAGGTTGATGCCGAGCGCCTCATCCTGCAGTTGCGCTGCCGGGACGCTGGTGATCGCGGCGGGCACGTCGAAGGAGGCGCTCGCAATGCGGGTCGCGGTCACCGTCACGGTGGTGAGTTCCTCGGCAAGGCAGACCGAGGCCACACACGCGAGCCCGCAGCCCAGGAGCGGGGCCGCCCGCCTGCGCACGGTGCTCACCGCCGCGGTACTTTCAGCGGTGGCGTCGAAGGCTGCGGCAGCTGGGTCGGGGGCGTCACGGCACGCGGATCTTACACCGTCGCCAGTGGCGTGACCGGTGAGCCCACCGCCCCCGGGAGGTCCAGCGGCGGCGCCGTCAGGAGAAAGCGGCTGCGTGCGTGGGAGCTGAGCCAGGGAGCGAGCTCGCCGAAGTACCACAGTTCGGCCAGATGGATGCCGAGCTTGAAGAGGCACAGCTCATGCAGCGGCAGCAGCGGCCGGCGCCCCGCGCCGGCCTCCCCCATGGCGGCGGTGGATTCCACCGCGGGGTTGTCGGCGCACAGCGCGACGAGGCCGCTGTCGGCGATCCAGCGCTGCAGCCTGGGGTCGGCGCCGTCGAGTCCGGCGCAGCTTGCGTGCAGCACGCGCAGGTCCGGGCGCTTCTTCATCCCGAGCACGAGGTCTGCGAAGCCGGTGTAGAGACACAGGAAGTCGCCCGCCTCGACGCCCACGCTCTGCGCGTCCATGAGCCGCATGAGCGCCTCGTAGCCGACCTTCGCAGGCGTGCGGCCATATTCGGTGTAGAGGTCGATGAGCACCCCGCGCCCCTGCACACCGGCGCGCGCCAGATTTTCGATGCCCAGCGCCCGGGCGCAGGGACCGCCCTCCACCGCAGGTCCGACGATGTCGCTCCCGCCACGGAAGCCGTTGTAGAACACCGTCTCCGCCTGACCATCCCCGTCGGCGTCGAACTCCGAGCCACAGTGCGCGAGCGCATCCCACTGCGTGGAGTACTGCAGGCACAGAGTGACCGCATCGTCACACACCACATCCGTCGCCGGCGCGGCGAAGGAAGACATGTGGTAGGGATACGCCGGCGTGCCATCCTTGAAGTGCGTGGCCGTCAGCCGCGGCGGGTGGCGCGTGTCCCACAGTCCCGGTCCGCCCGGGTAATCCAGCGGCAGGCTCAAGGAGAACACCAGTCCCTCGCGCACCTCGGCCACCGCGGCGAGCCGCCGCGCGGGCGTGATGAGATTCATGCGTCCGCGCTGATCCTCAGCGCCGAACTCCCCCCAGTTCGATCCGGGGGGCCGATTCTGCCAGCGTGTCATCGGCGAAATCTCGCACACCTGCCCCGCCCGTGTCGCGTACCAGCGCTGTGGGCTGCCTCATCTTAAGGGGAGCATGGCGGCGCGCGCCGGCGGGGTCATACTAGGGATATGGCGAACGAGCCCACGATGATGGCCTGGCGGCTGCGCCAGTTCGGGCGGCCCGCGCAGCTGCAGGAAGTCCCCGTGCCGCGCCCGGCCGCCGGCGAGGTCCTGGTACGCGTCGGCGGCAACGGCCTGTGCCACTCCGATGTCGGCATGATGGATCCGGCGGCCGTGGCGCCCCCGTTCCTCAGCTGGGAGCTGCCCTTCACCCTCGGGCACGAGATCGCCGGCTGGGTCGAGGAGTCGGGCGCAGGGGTGAGCGGCTTCTCGCACGGGCAGCCGGTCATCCTGGTCTCGCCACACTCCGATGGCACCTGCGTCTACTGCCGCGCCGGGTTCGACAACAACTGCGAGTCGGGCACCGCCGGCCGCGGTTACGGGCGCGATGGCGGCCTTGCACGCTTCGTGCTGCTGGAAAACGCCCGCCCGCTGATCCCCCTCGTCGCGCTCGATCCGCGCACCGCAGGCCCACTCGCGGATGCCGGGGCCACCTCCATGCACGCGGTGCGGCGCGTGCTGCCGCGCCTGGGTGAGGGCACGACGGCGGTCGTCATCGGCGCCGGCGGACTTGGGAGCTTTGCGGTGCAGCTGTTGCGCGCGCTGACGGCGGCGCGCGTGATCGCGGTCGATGTGAACCCGGCGCGCCTGGATTACGCCAAGAGCTTAGGCGCGCACGAGGTCTTAGGTGGCGTTCACGAGGCCACCGCCAAGGAGCTGCGCTCCCTCACCGCCGGTGCCGGAGCGGAGGTGGTGCTGGATTTCGTCGGCGTCGACGCCACCATCGAGGGGGGACTGGCGGCGGTGCGCCCCACGGGCGCTTACGGACTCATCGGGGCCGGGATGGGGCGCCTCAATCACCCCTGGTTCCACCTGCTGCCCAAGGACGGGGAGGTGTTCAACTTCGTCGGCAGCACCATCGCGGACCTGCGCCAGGTGGTGGCGCTCGCCGAAGCCGGGCGGCTGCGCAACGACACGGAAAGTTTCAGCTTCGCGGAGGTGCCGCGCGCCTACGCGAAGCTCGATGGCGGGGAGCTCCTCGGGCGCGCGGTGGTCACACCGGACTGAACCTCGAGTGCTCGAGCCGTACGACATACTGGCGATCCACGAGCTCCTGGCGCGCTACGGCCACGTCATCGATGAGCGCGCGTGGCAGCGCGTGGAGGAGCTCTTCACCGAGCGCAGCCGCTATGACATGCGCGAGTTCGACTTGGGAGAAGTGCACGGTGCACAGGCGATCCGCGCGCTGTGGAGCGCTCCTGAGGCTGCCCACCCGCTCGCGCACCACGCCACCAACATCCTCGTCAGCGAGGACCCGGACGGCACCGTGCGGGTGGTGTCGAAGGGCCTCGGGGTGGGGGTGAACGGCCGGGTCGGAAGCGTCGTCTACCGGGACGTCGTGGAAAAGACGGCGGCCGGCTGGCGCTTCCTGTCGCGCACCGCGCAGCTGCGCCGCTAGCCGCCGAGGCGCTCCTGCACCTGCCGCCAGGCGAGCTGTGCGGTCTCGCGCGCCTTGGCTCCGGCCTCGCGCGCGTGCAGGCTCGCGGCCGTGCCATCCACCACGCGCCTCAGGATCCCCTGGCGGATACAGGCGATGCGAAATAGGTTATAGGCCATGCAGAAGTCCCACACGGCCGGCGCGACGCCCGCACGACCGGTGCGCTCGCAGTAGGTCGCAAGGTATTGCGCCTCGGTGGGAATCCCCAAGGCGGCGCAATCGACCCCCGCAAGTCCGCGGTTCTCGCCCCCCGGCACGCGCCAGAGCATCACGTGGTAGGAGAAGTCCGCGAGCGGGTGCCCGAGGGTCGACAGTTCCCAGTCCACCACCGCGATGATGCGCGGCTGCTGCGCATGGAAGATCATGTTGTCCAGGCGGTAGTCCCCGTGCACGAGCGTCGTCTCATCGTCCGCGGGGATATTCTGCGGCAGCCACGTGATGAGCTTCTCCATCGCCTCGATGGGCTCGGTCTCGGAGGCGCGGTACTGCTTGCTCCAGCGCCCGATCTGGCGGGCGAAGTAGTTGCCGGGCTTGCCATAGTCGGTGAGGCCCGCGCGCACAAAATCGAGCGTGTGCAGCCGTACCAGCACCCGGTTCATCTCGTCGTAGACGGCCGCGCGCTCGGCGGGCTTTAAATCCGGCAGCGTCGGATCCCAGAAGTTGCGGCCGGCAGCGTAGCCCATGACATAGAAGAGCGTGCCCAGCACGCTGCGGTCCTCGCAGAAGCACAGCGGCGGCGCCACCGGGAAGCCCGTGCCGCTCAGGGCACTGATGACGCGGAACTCGCGGTCGACCGCGTGTGCGCTCGGCAGGAGCGGCCCGCCCGGCTGCTTGCGCAGCACGTACTGGGCGCCATCCGCAGCGCGCAGCAGGAAGGTCGGGTTCGACTGGCCGCCGCGGAACTGGCGCACCTCGAGCGGCGCGTGGAAGTGCGGCAGGTGCGCACCGAGGTAGCGCTCGAGCGCCGGCACATCGAAGCGCTGCTCTGCCGTGACCGCCATCGTGCCGGCAAACTCGGCATCGCTCATTCGGGATACTTCTGCAGTTCCAGGCGCCCGATCTGGTTGCGGTGCACTTCGTCGGGGCCGTCGGCGATGCGGATCGAGCGCGCCTGCGCGTAGGCGTGGCCGAGGTGGAAGTCATCGCTCAGGCCCCCGGCGCCGTGCGCCTGGATGGCCCAGTCGACGACCTGGCAGGCGGTCTCGGCGGCTGCGATCTTGATCATCGCGATCGGGCCGCGCGCGGCCTTGTTGCCGACCGTGTCCATGAGCCAGGCCGCGTGGTAGACGAGGAGCCGCGCCTGGTCGATCTTGATGCGCGACTCGGCGATGCGCTCGAGCGTCACCGACTGCTCGGAGATCGCGCGCCCGAAGGCCTTGCGGGTCTTCACGCGCCGGCACATCTTCTCCAGCGCCCGCTCCGCGAGCCCGATGAGGCGCATGGCGTGGTGGATGCGCCCCGGCCCGAGCCGTCCCTGCGCGATCTCAAAGCCCCGCCCCTCACCGAGCAGCAGGTTGGTGGCCGGCACGCGCACGTCCTTGAAGTCGATCTCCATGTGCCCGTGGGGCGAGTCATCGAAGCCGAATACCGGCAGGTGCCGCAGTATCGTGATGCCGGCCGTGTCGCGCGGCACCAGGATCATGGACTGCTGCGTGTGGCGCGGGGCGGAAGGGTCGGTCTTGCCCATGAAGATGAAGAGCTTGCAGTGGCGGCTGCCGGCACCCGAGGTCCACCACTTGCGGCCGTTGATGACATAGCTGTCGCCGTCGCGCACGATCGAGCTTTCGATGTTGGTGGCGTCACTCGAGGCCACGCGCGGCTCGGTCATGGCGAAAGCCGAGCGGATCGTGCCGGCCAGCAGCGGCTCGAGCCACTCGCGCTTCTGCGCCTCGGTGCCGTAGCGCTCGATGGTCTCCATGTTGCCGGTATCGGGCGCGGAGCAGTTGAACACCTCCGGGGCCCAGCGCACGCGCCCCATCATCTCGCACAGCGGCGCATAGTCGAGGTTGGTAAGGCCGGCACCGTGACGGGAGTCGGGCAGGAACAGATTCCACAGTCCCGCCGCGCGCGCCTTGCCCTTCATCTCCCCCAGCAGCGCAGGCTCCTCCCAGCGGTCGCCCTCACGGTGCTGCTGGTAGAAGCGCTCCTCGTTCGGGTAGATGTGCTCGTCCATGAAGTCGCCGAGGCGCTTCAGGTAGGTCTTGCTCTTCTCACTGAGTTCGAAGTCCACGGGAATCTCACTCCTTATTATGTGCGCCTTGCGGATGGTAGAAGCCGCGTGCCTCGCCGGCGAGCTTCTGCAACAGCGGCGCGGGCGTGAAGTACTCGGCCCCGACCGTCTGGCGGTAGCGCTCCAGCGCCGCCAGCACCCGCGGCAGCCCGAGCTCGTCGGCATAGAACATCGGTCCGCCGCGGTAGGCCGGAAAGCCCAAGCCGTGCAGCCAGATGACATCGATCTCCTGCGGCCGCGGCACCACGCCCTCGCCGAGCAGGCGCGCCCCCTCGTTGATCATGGCATAGAGACAGCGCTCGAGAATCTCCTCATCACTGATGGCGCGGCGCCGGATGCCGCGCGTGGCGGAATGGCGCGCGATGAGATCGTGCACGACGGGGTCCGGAAGCGCGCGCCGCTCGGCGTCATAGCAGTACCAGCCCGCGCCGCTCTTCTGCCCGAGGCGGCCGAGCGCATTCAGCTGCTCGAGCAGATCGGCCGCGCGCTCGCGCGGTGTGAGACTTGCGAAGCGCGCGCGGCGGGTCGCGAGCACGACATCGAGGCCGCCAAGATCGGCCACCGCAAAGGGCCCCAGGGGGAAGCCGAAGTTCGTCAGCACCGCGTCCACCTGTTCCGGCAGCGCGCCCTCTTCCAGCATGAAGAGTGCCTCGCGCGAGCGGCGCGCCAGCATGCGGTTGGCGACGAAGCCCTCCGCGGCGCCCACCAGCACCGCGATCTTGCCGAGCCGCCGTGCCAGCTGCAGGAGCGTCACGGTCACCTGCGGGGCGGTCGCGGGCGTGCGCACCACTTCCAGGAGGCGCATGGCATGGGCGGGATTGAAGAAATGCAGGCCCGCGACGTCTGCGGCGCGGGTGCTGGCGGCGGCGAGCGCCGTCAGATCCAGGAAAGAGGTGTTACTGGCGAGAATCGCGCCGGGGCGACAGTGCAGCCCGAGCTCCGCAAACAGGGCTTCCTTTTCGCCCCGGTCCTCGCTGATCGCCTCGATGATGAGGTCGGCGCGGCGCAGCTCGCTCAGGGTGCCAGCCCCCGTGATGAGGCCCAGGCGCCGCTCGGCCTCCGCCGCGGGCAGGCTGCCGCGCTTGACCTGCGCAGCGTACACCTTGGCGATCTCTGCCCGCGCGCCCTCGGCGGCCGCGGCGGTGCGCGCCATGAGATGCACCGGGATGCCGGCGTTGGCAAAACACAGCGCGATGCCGCGGCCCATGACGCCCGCCCCCACGACCGCGGCGGTGCGGATCTCGCGCACCGGCAGGTCAGATTTGAGGCCCGGGATGCGCGCGATCTCGCGCTCGGCCGCGAAGGCGTGGCGCTGCGCGCGTGACTGCGCGCCGTTCATGAGCGCCATGCACATCTGCAGCTCGCGCTGAAGTCCCTGCGCGAAGGGCAGCTCGTACGCCACGCGCACCGCCTTCACCGCCTCAAGCGGCGCAAGGAAGCCGCGCTGCCGGCGGCTGACATTACGCGTGAATTCCTCGAACACCTGCGGCTCATCGAGCACCGGCACGATGGCACCGGTACGGCGCAGCGGCGTGCCCTCGCGCACCACGCGTCGCGCGAATGCGAGCGCCGCGGCCTCAAGGTCAACCGCGACGCAAAGATCCACGAGCCCGAGGCGCTGCGCCTCGGCCGCCTCGAGATCCTTGGCCTCGGCGATCACCGTCAGGGCCGCGCGCGCGCCGATGAGTCGCGGCAGGCGCTGCGTGCCGCCGCCGCCTGGGATGATGCCGAGCTTCACCTCCGGCAACCCGAGGCGGGTACCTTCGAGGGCCACGCGGAAATGGCACGCGAGCGCGAGCTCAAGTCCGCCACCGAGGGCACTGCCGTGCAGTGCCGCGATCACGGGCTTGGCGAGGGATTCGGTGAGCTCGATGACCTCACCCAGCTGCGGCGGCTCAAAGGGCCGGCCGAACTCGCGCACGTCGGCGCCGGCGGAGAAGTTCCTGCCGCCACCGAGGATCACGAGGGCGAGAAGCTTAGGATCACTGGCGGTGCGTTCGAGTGCGGCCTTGAGGCCGGCGCGCACGCCGTGCGCGAGCGCATTCACCGGCGGGTGCTCGATAGTGGCGAGGGCGATCTCGCCCTGGGTCGTAAAGGAAACCGTCGCCTCGGACATGGGCCCCCGCGCCAGCGTCAGCCGACGAGCAGCGCCACTTTGCCGCGCGCCCGGCGATTCATGACCACGTCCAGCGCCTCGCGGTAACGTGCCAGCGGAAAGGTCTCCGACACGTGCGGCTTGAGGAGCCCCCGCGCGTACCAGCCAAAGAGCTCGGCGAAGTTACGCGCGTTGTCGGCGGGCCGCGCCTTGGCGTAGGCCCCCCAGAAGACGCCCACCACGGAGGCCTGCTTCAGGAGCAGCAGGTTCAGCGGGATCTTCGGAATCTCCCCGCTCGCAAAACCGATGACGAGGTAGCGCCCGAGGAAGGCCAGGCTGCGTACCGCAGGCTCTGCGTAGGCGCCGCCGACCGGATCGTAGACCACGTCAACGCCCTTGCCTGCCGTGAGCTGCTTGAGGCTCTCGCGCAGGTCCGCGTTCGCGTAGTTAATCAGGGCATCCGCGCCGCGCGCCTTGCACAGCGCGAGCTTCTCATCGCTCGAGGCAGCGGCGATGACGCGCGCGCCCAGGATCTTGCCGATCTCCACCGCAGTCAGTCCCACACCGCCGGCAGCCCCGAGCACCAGCAGCGTCTCCCCGCTGCGCAGCTGCCCGCGGTCCTTCAGCGCGTGGATCGAGGTGGCATACACCACCGGGAAGCAGGCCGCGGTCGCGAAATCCATGGCCTCAGGTAGCGGCATGATGTTGCCGGCATCCGTCACGAGCTCCTCGGCAACCGCCGAAGCCTGCAAGCGCCAGCACCCGCATGCCAGGCTCAAGCCCGGTCACGCCCGCGCCCACCTCCTTGATGACCCCGGCGACTTCCGCGCCCGGGGAGAACGGCAGCGCGGGCTTGGTCTGATACTTGCCCTGCACGATCAGGCCGTCGAGGAAGTTCACGCCCGCCGCCTTCACGCTCACCACCACCTGTCCGGCGCCGGCCGGACGCGGCGGCACCTCCTCCAGGGTGAGCTCGTCGAGCGGCGCGAACGCCTTCGCCAGCACCGCCTTCATCCGACGCTCCGCTGCCGTACGGCCTCATAGAGGAGCATGCCGGCGGCGACCGAGACGTTGAGGCTCTCGACCGCCCCGAGCTGCGGCAGCCGCACCAGAAAATCGCAGTTCTGCTGCGTCAGGTGACGCAGGCCCGTCCCTTCGCTTCCGAGTACCAGCACGACTCCCCCTTTCAGATCCACCTGGCAGGCGTCCTTGGCGGCGGCGGCATCCGCGCCCACCACCCACAGACCCGCCTCCTTCAGAAGCTTCAGTGTACGCACGAGATTGGTGACCGCCACCACCGGGGTACTCTCGGCGGCGCCGGCGGCGACCTTGCGTACCGCCGGACTGAGCTGCGCGGCCCGGTCGCGCGGCACGACGACCGCCAGCGCACCGCAGGCATCGGCACTGCGAAGACAGGCCCCGAGGTTGTGCGGGTCCTGCACGCCATCGAGCGCAAGCAAGAGCGGGGCCGCAGCGTCGGTGAGTGCGGCCAGCAGCTGATCCTCGTCCCAGGGGGCGAGCGGCACCACGTCGGCGGCAACGCCCTGGTGTGCGACCTCGCCGAGCTGTTGCGTGAGGGCGTGGCTGTCCACGCGCTGCACCGCGATCTGGTTGCGCTGCGCGAGTTCCTCGATCACACGGGCGCGCGCGTCCGCGCGATGCTCGGCGAGTCGCACGCCGAGCACGCGCTGCGGGTGGCGCTCGAGCATGGCACGCACCGCGTGCAGGCCGTAGATCGTCTGCGTGCCCCGGGCGGCACCGACCGCGGGCCGCACCTCAGGTGTCCTCCGCGAGCGCCAGATCGATCAGGCCTTCGATCGGATTTACCGAGGTGACCATGACGCGCACGTGTGCGCCGGTGTGCAGGCGGCGTCCGGTGCGCTTGCCGCGCCAGGCGTGGCCGCTGTCCTCCATGACGTAGTCATCGTCACGCAGGTTATCGATGTGCAGCAGGCCATCGACGGCCACGTCCAGGATCTGCACAAAGCAGCCGAACTCGACCACGGTGGTGATGAGTCCCTGGAAAGTCTGGCCGATGCGCTCCTTCAGGTAGGTGCACTTGAGGAAGTTCGAGACGTAGCGGTCGGCCTCGTCGGCCCGCTTCTCCAGGCGCGAGGTGCTCTCGCCCAGAGCCGTGAGCGGGAGCGTGTCATAGCGCACTGCCGCGCCGCCTGCGGCGCCAATCAGGGCCTTGAGAGTGCGGTGTACGACGAGATCCGGGTAGCGGCGGATCGGGGAGGTGAAATGCGCATAGTGCGTGAGCGAGAGTCCGAAGTGCCCGATGTTGGCCGGCTGGTAGAGCGCCTGCGGCAGGGCGCGCACCACGAGCGTCTCGACGAAGGCACGCTCGGCGGCGCTCGCGACACGGTGCGCAATCGCCTGCAGGTCGCGCGTGGTCACGGTCTCCGGGATGCGCGCATCCATGCCGAGCGAGCGCAGCGTCGCCGCCAGGCGCTCGAGCTTCTCGTCATCCGGCGTCGCATGCACACGGTAGAGCGTCGGCGCCTGCCCTTTCTCGAGCGCCTCGGCTACCGCCACATTGGCGAGGATCATGCACTCCTCCACCAGGCGGTGCGCCTCGTTGCGCGCGCGCATCTCGATGCCCCGTACCCGCTCCGCCTCGTCGATGACGAACTCCGCCTCCGGAGCATCGAAATCGAGCGCGCCGCGCCGGGCACGGGCCTTGTGCAGCGCGCGGTAGACGTCCACCAGTATCGTGAGCTTCGGGAACAGCGCGCCGAGCTGCTCGCGCGCGGCGGGACGGCCCTCGAAGAGCGCCTGGTAAGCCACGCCATAGGTCAGGCGCGCGGCCGAGCGCATCACCGCCGGGTAGAAGCGTGCGCTCTTCAAGGCCCCGGCCCTGGTGATGATCATGTCGGCCGCGAAGCACAGCCGGTCGACGTGCGGGGCGAGCGAGCACAGATGGTCGGAGAGTGCCGTCGGCAGCATGGGCAGCACACGCGTCGGGAAATACACCGAGGTGGCGCGCTCCTGGGCGCCGGCATCGAGCGCGCTCCCCGGGCGCACGTAGTGGCTGACGTCGGCGATCGCCACGATCAGGCGGAAGCCGGCCGGATGGGCCTCCGCATATACGGCATCGTCGAAGTCGCGCGCATCCTCACCGTCGATGGTGACGAGCGGCAGGCCGCGCAGGTCCTCGCGCGTGTCGGCCTCGCGCGGGTCCACGTGCGCGCCATAGGCCTGCGCTTCACGCAGGGCGGCGGGTGTGAATTCATGGGGCAGGTCGAAACGCGCGATGGCGGACTCGGTGGCGAGCTCCACGGGACGGTCCGGGTCTAAGCGCTTCACCACCACTGCCTGGGCGGCGGAAGCGGAACCGGCGTGGCGGGTGACCCGGGCGATAACCCAGTCGCCGCCGCGCGCACCCTGCAGGTCCGCCGGCGCCACGGCGCAGCGCAGTTGCAGGCGCCGGTCGGCCGCGTTGACCCAGGCGTTGCGACCCTGCATCTCCACGGTGCCGAGGTAGGCGCTCACGCCGCGCTCGAGCACTGCGTCCACCGTGCCCGACCAGCGGTCATCGGCAGCACGCGTGACTTTCACGCGCAGTTTGTCGCCGTGCATCACGCCGCGCATCTCGGGTGGTGGCAGGAAGATGCTGTCCTTGAAGCCTTCGACGCGCAGGAAGCCGTAACCGGCACGGTTGGCACTCACCGTGCCCTCGACGAGTCCGCCGGAGCGCACCCCGCCGGCCGTGTGCGCCTCAGCGCCGCGGCTCGCGCCCTTGGCGCGTGAGGGGGCCCGCGGTGCCGCCTTGTGGCTGCCTGACTTGGCCTGCGGCGCGCGCTTGCCTGCGCCGCGGCCGCCGCGCCCGTACTTGCCTCTACCGGCCGTCAATTGACAGCCTCTGACACCGTGCGTACATTGCGCGGCCTTCCTCGCCTGCCCGGGTGGCGGAATTGGTAGACGCACTAGTTTCAGGTACTAGCGGGTAACACCGTGGAGGTTCGAGTCCTCTCCCGGGCACCAAGTCCTTATTTTTCAATGTTATATAGCTCTTAGTTCGAGTGATTTCGAGTCCCAGCAGGACTCGAACTTTGAAGGCGAACTATAGAGGATTCGCGCGCAGGTAAGCAGAGAACTCGCGTTGGGCGACGCGAATGCGCACTTCACTTCGAACTCAAGTTCCGCCCGGTGACAAACATCCGGCCCTCAGTTGCTGCTCCTCGCAGGAAACAAATCGACGACTCAAATGCGCGTGAGCTGGCTGCACTGCGTCAGGGTGGGTTGGTAGGAGCTTGGCTTAAAACTGAACCGGTCATGTAAGCATTTCGGTTGTGGCGGATGTCGCTCAGCGGGCCGTTGTCGAAGTTAGGACACGATTTCTTTCATCCAGATCCCAGCCTCGGCAATGGCTCGAGTTCCCTGGGGCAGCACGGCGTGAAAAAGCGGCCAGTCATGGAACATCTCGGCCCAGACGTGAAGCCGCACGTCCACACCGTGAATCGCGGCCTTCTCCGCGAACGCCAATGACTCGCTCAGCAGAATCTCATCGGTGCCCACTTGGATCATGACCGCGGGCAGGCTCGACAGATCCCCGTTTAAGGGAGAAGCCCACGGATGCTGAGCATCGAATGTACCGACGTAGATCTGCGCCACTTCGCACATCGTCTTATGCGTTAGCATGATGTCGTGCGTTGACTGCGCCTTATAGGAGGCGCCGGACTGCGTTAGATCGAGCCACGCACTCATGAGATGAAGGCCCGCCGGCCTTGGCAATCCTGCGGCTATCGCTCTGAGGGCTGTCCCGGCTGCCAGGTTTCCACCGGCGGAATCTCCAGACAGCACGATACGGCTCGCCGGAAGGCCCTGCTCGAGTAGCCAGCGATAGGCCACCAGTGCCTCGTCGATTGCGGCCGGAATGGGATTTTCTGGGGCCAGGGAATAGTCGATGCTGAACGCGGTCAAACCGGAAGCTACCGCCAGGCGGGAGACCAGATGTCGGTGGCTGTTTAAACTGCCAAAGAAGAACCCGCCGCCATGAAAATATAGCAGCGCGCACTGCTGCACCGCGCCGCTTGGCACAATTCGCTCACCCCGTAGGCCTGGAGCCTCAATCGGTGCCACCACGCAGCCCTCGGCGATCGGCACGGCTGCAAAGAACTCCTCGAATGACCGGCGTTGGTCTAGGATCGAGACCGGCATCCCTCGGCGATTCGTCTCGGCTGCGCGCCACTGCTCCTTAAACGCGGCGATCGCAGCAATGTCTTGCGCACTCGTAGCCGAACTCATAGCTGAAGGCAACTAAAAGCGTGCTTTCACGGCGATGCCAAACTGCGCGGGTGCTCCCAGTGTGTACTGACGTGCCGCCAGATTCTCATTGGCAAACATCGTCGTCATGTAGTGGGTGTCAGTCGCGTTGTTGGCAAACACACGGGCCGAGTAGCGGCCGCTCGGGCTGTCCCATAGAAGATTCACATTCAGGATGCTGTAGCCGTCCTGAGTGTCTCCGGATGTGTTGAATTCCCGGAAGTAGTACTTGCTGGTTACGTAGAGATCGGCTCTCGCGGTAAGGTGACCGACGGCAAGCGCGCCACTGCGATATTGCAGACCGAGATTCCCGGAGGTTTTGGGCGCCCGATTGAGATCGTGTCCCTCAAGGTTCTGCGAGCCGGCCGGGCGATTCAGTACATCAATGTTGGCAAACCCTGAGCCATAGCGCGCATTGAGTCCCGAGATACTCGCATTGACTGCCCAGTGTGGATCGGGAGCCCAGACACCTTCGAGTTCGATTCCCTTGACGGTCGCCGATGGCGCATTGATGACGTCCGAGGAGAAACCCACGATCTGCTGAACCTGGAAGTCCGTGTAGTCGTAGTAGAAGCCTGTGGCGTTGAAAGTGACCCGGTTGTCGAACCACTGATTGCGAAACCCCAGTTCGTAATCGGTAATGTGTTCGGGAAGGTAGGTGTTATCCGTGCATGCCGATTCGTTCACGCCACCCGCCTTAAAGCCCCTTGAAACGGTGAAAAAAGCGTTCTGGCTTGCATTGAAATCGTACTGAAGGCCGCCGCGCGGCGTGAAAGCGTCGAAATCGAGCTTTGTGTTGAGATCCGTGCACTCGGCGAAGAGCGGGATAGTGGTGGAGCCCGCCTGCAGGCCGAACGCGTTGGTTTCGGTCACATCCTGAATCTCTTTGGAGTACCGCGCTCCGGCCAGGACCTTCAGATGTTCCGTCACGTGATAATCCCCGTCGATAAAACCTGCATACGATTTGGTCTCGTACGGGGATGCGGAGATGGCGAGGA
>Ga0302181_10001893_pt1 | contig 15218 bp, 17 predicted proteins | sample I_Palsa_E3_3_FD_198786 | JGI IMG/M metagenome (GOLD analysis project Ga0302181, IMG submission 198786) | Peat permafrost microbial communities from Stordalen Mire near Abisko, Sweden - I_Palsa_E3_3 | ecosystem: Environmental > Terrestrial > Soil > Palsa > Peat permafrost | place: Sweden...
AGGAGTAAGGCCCTTTGTTGCGCTGGCGGGTCAGGAGAGTCTTCAGCGGGCCGAGTTTGCCTTCAGTGCCGACCCGCGCGGCCTTGATGTCGATCGTCGAGTTGTGTCGGGCGATATCGATCGAGCCGACGATCTTCGGCCCGCTCTGGCTAGCTGCCATCGACAGCCCGCTCGCCGCCGATCCGCCTGCGGTAACCGCAGTCGCCCCCTGCGCGACACCCACTCCCAGCGGCAGCGCACATAGCCCTGCGACCACACCGATCGTCCTGATTTTCGCGAGCATCACGACCTCCCCGGAGTCAGCTGCGTCACCACGGCGGCACCCATGACGGACGACCACCCCGTCTGAAATCGGAGCGTATCAGAGCGATCCGAAAGGAAGTGAAAGGCAGCGAAAGTGGAGCAGCTGACTTACGTGACCCGGCGCTAGACCTCCTCCCAGTCACCAACAGGCTGGCCGTGGACGACGATCTGTCCCTCGTGAGGGAGGGTGTCCCGCTCAACGACGTTGGCGACGTTTCGCAGAGCGTGGGCGACGTCAGCCGGCGTGCCCATGCCATTGGTGCCCAGGTCGATGCTCAGGTTGAACTGGCCGTGCGTGGTGGTCTGTCTCATGGCGACCTTCTTCCGTATGGAATTCTGACGTTAGCGTCCCGACTGTTGGATTTCCCGGCCAACGGACGGATGGGCTTTTCGCGACCACGTCACAGAGCGGCGACCTCTTCGACCGCCTCGACGAAGACGCTCGGTGCCTCCTGCGGGAGGTTGTGCCCGATTCCACCATCTGCGGTCCGATGCTCGTATGGCCCTGAGAACTTCGTCGCGTAGGTGCTCGGCTCGGCGTGTGGCGCACCGTTGGAATCGCCCTCGAGTGTGATCGTAGGCACGGCGATCGTCGGCGCTTCAGCGAGTCGCGCCTCTATTTCGCCGCACCCTGGCTCACCCGGGGAGAGCGCCAGCCGCCAACGGTAGTTGTCGATCACGATCGCGACGTGATCGGGATTTTCGAAGGACGCCGCGCTGCGATCGAAGGTCGCGTCATCGAAATCCCACCGTGGGGACGCCAGCCGCCAGATGAGCTTTGCGAACTCGCTGCGGTACTTGTCGTATCCGGCACGCCCTTTCTCGGTGGCGAAGTAATACTGGTACCACCACTGAAGCTCGGCCTCTGGGGGCAACGGCACCTTGGCGCCGGCCTGGCTGCCGATGAGATAGCCGCTGACAGAGACCAAGCCGCTGACGCGTTCCGGCCACATCGCGGCGACGATGTCGGCGCTTCGCGCTCCCAAGTCGAACCCGGTGACGACCGCCCTGCCGATCCCGAGGGCATCCATCAGGGCGACCGCGTCGAGCGCGAGCGCCGCCTGCTCCGCCGGCCAGCTCGCTGGGCGGACCGGCATCGCGGTCGACTCGAGCGAGACGCCAGGCCCCCCTGGACCCCGGCAAGACGGCAAGCAAACACGAACTACGGCGACTTAGACCATTCGGCAAACCCGTGTTCCTCACTATTGGCTGGGTCTGTTCACGGGCGTCACCGTGTCGGCGCTGCTACATCGCTTGCAGGACGCCAGCGCAACGCTAGGCCGAAGCCCCACCCGGAAACATGAAGGTCCGCCCTGAGCGCGGCGGGCGTGTGCATATCTCCACGCGGAGGCGTGACGAGTCTCGCCAATCGTATCGCCAAGCCCTCCTGGCAGGTGACCGCACCGCCCATGTGTTGCCACTTTCGTTGTCACCGCGGCTACGTTAGGGGCAGCACCCTGCGGGCGAGGCGAAAGGCCCCGGGTTTCTGGGCTGTTCGTGATGGGCCCGCCTGGACTCGAACCAGGGACCTACCGATTATGAGTCGGCAGCTCTAACCAACTGAGCTACGGGCCCGCCTCGCGCGGACGTTCGCGCGACCGGCCAGACGCTACCAGCGAGATGTGGAATGCTCCCGGCCCGCCGTGTTCGCCGGGATCGGGACGGCGGGGAAGTTTCGGCCACCAAGTGAAGGGGACAGCAGATGGCAGAGCGTGCAGCGATCGTTACGGGCGCATCGTCGGGTATCGGCCTGGCGACCGCGAGGGTTCTCGCAGAGGAGGGTTTTGCGATCACGATGGCGGCCAGGCGTGCCGAGAAGCTTGACGGCGCTGTCGCCGGCCTCGCGGCCGAGGGCTTTGACGTCCAGGCGGTGTCCGCCAACGTTGCTGACGAGGCCGAGATCGTCAAGGTCGCCGACGCCCATCGCGACCGCTACGGCCGGCTGGACGTGCTCGTCAACAACGCGGGCCTGGGCTTTGCGGCTGGCGTCAGCGACACGCAGACCAAGTGGCTGGATATGCAGCTCGCCGTAAACATTCGCTCGATCGTGCTGTTCTACCGTGAATGCCTGCCGATGCTGAAGGCCGCCGGCGAGGAGCATCACAATGCGCTGGTTGTCAACACGGCCTCGATCGCCGGTAAGCGGGGCGTCGGCGGGAACGCCGTCTACTCGGCCACCAAGCATGCCGTGGTGGGCTGGACCGATTCGATGAACCGGGAGCTCGGCGAACTTGGCATCAAGTCAACGGCACTGTGCCCGGGCTGGGTCGACACGCCGATGACCGACTTCGTCAAGGAGCACGTCCCGGCCGATGAGATGATCACCCCGCAGGACATCGCCGAGTCCGTCCGCTACCTGCTGAAGGTCTCCCCCGCGTGCGTTGTGCCCGAGATCATGTTCGTGCGCCCGGGCGACTACATGTAGGGCCGCGTCGCGTGTGGGGCTGAGGATCGCTTCTCCCCGCACAGCGCGCCGCGGGGCAGCGCGGCGAGCTCGCAGGATGATTTCACGCGTTGGATCGGGCTCACGCGCGGGCTCGCGGCGGGCGAGCAGCTCACGGTGCTCCGCGATCGCGCGAACGAGATCGACATCGGCCTCGCTGAGAAGGCTCGCCTGCAGCTGGCCCACGAGGATGTCGAGCTCACGCCGCGTGGCCAGTCGCGCATGGCGGCCCGCTCGCGTGAACCGATCCCAGGCCTTCGCAAACGGAAGGAACGCGGTGCGTCCTCCGGACTGATGGGCGGCGAGCATCGGGCACACCCCGCCTTCGCCGTCGACGTAGGCGCCCACGATGATGCGATCGTGGGCCTCTATCCCCTGGAGCATCGCCTCGCGCGTTGAGATCGGCAGGCAGTCGATCGTCAGGCGCAGGCTCTCGACGAGCCGCGTGCGAGGGTGATGGCGATTTGACATAGGCTGTGCTCGGTGCCGTGCGCCAGATGCGCATGCGGCTAGATGCGAGCCCAAGCCTAGGGCCCGCTTCCACTCCAGGCAACGATTCCCTGCGGCTGAAAGGAAACTTGCACATGAAGCTCGGCGTGCACATCGGCTACTGGGGCCTCGGTCTCAGCTCGGCCGAGCAACTGCAGATCGTCCAGGAGGCCGAGCGGCTGGGCTATGACTCGGTGTGGACCGCCGAGGCCTACGGCTCGGATGCCGCCACGGTGCTCGGCTGGCTGGCGGGTCAGACCTCGACGATTCGGCTTGGTGCGGGCATCTTCCAGATGCCGGCACGCTCGGCCGCGATGACCGCGATGACGGCCGCGACGATCGACCAGCTGTCCGGCGGGCGCATGATCCTCGGCATCGGCTCCTCGGGCCCTCAGGTGGCCGAGGGCTGGCACGGGCAGCGCTTCGCCAAACAGCTGCAGCGCACACGCGACTATGTGGCCGTCGTGCGCATGGCGCTCGCGCGCGAGCGCGTGGACTTTCACGGCGAGACGCTCGAGCTTCCGCTGCCCGACGGTCCCGGCAAGGCGCTCAAGCTCACCATCTCCCCCGTCCAGGAGCACATTCCCATCTACCTCGCGGCCATCGGCCCGAAGAACACCGCGCTGGCCGGCGAGATAGCCGACGGCTGGATTCCCACGCTCTTCTCGCCCGAGCACGTCTCCGAGCTGCGGCCGCTTCTGGAGGAGGGCGCCGACCGCGCCGGGCGCACGCTCGAGGGCTTTGATATCGCGCCGACCGTGAACGTGTTCATCACCGACGACCTCGAGGCCGCCCGCAACGCCATGCGACCCTTCATCGCGCTGTATGTCGGGGGCATGGGCTCGCGTAAGCAGAACTTCTACAACCAGCTCGTCACTCGCTACGGCTTCGGGGCCGAGGCCCAGAAGATCCAGGACTTCTACCTCGAAGGCAAGCGCGACGAGGCGATGGCGGCGATCCCCGACGCGCTCATCGACAGCGTCTCGCTGTGCGGTCCCCCGGATGTGGTACGCGAGCGCCTGGCCGTCTACCGCGACGCGGGCGTCGGCACCCTCGGAGTGACCCCCACCGCGTTCACGCTGGACGAGCGTCTTGAGCAGCTGCGCCTGGTGGCCGAGCTCTCCGCCTGAGTGACCCCAGCGAGCAGCTCCACGCGCGTGCTGTTGGGCGCCTTTGGCGACCCGGGTCACGCGTTCCCGATGATCGCGCTGGGGCGGGCGCTGGTGAAGCGTGGCAACGAAGTGACGCTTCAAACGTGGACTCGCTGGCGGAAGGACGTGGAGGCCGAGGGCATGACGTTCGCGGCGGCGCCGGAGTACCGGGTCTTTCCATCAGAAGGGGAGCCGCTGGACTTCTACGAGGCGGTCGCCCAGGCCACGATCGACACCGTGCCGCTCATTCGGGAGATCCGCCCCCACGTGGTCGTGGCGGACATCCTCACGCTCGCTCCGGCGCTCGCCGGCGAGATCGAGCGCGTTCCCTGCGCAACGCTCGTACCGCACATCTACCCGCCGGGCGAACGGCACTTCCCGATGTACTCGCTCGGTGCACGCCTCCCCCGCAGCGCCGTCGGACGCGCCTTCTGGCGCCGTGCCCAGCTGCCGGTTGACCGGGGTCTCGAGCTCGGGCGGATGGGGCTCAACGACACCCGCGCCGAGCTCGGTCTCCCACCGCTCGCGCACCCTCACGGTGGTATCAGCCGGGAGCTGGCGATCGTGGGGACGTTCCCGCAGCTCGAGTATCCACGGGTGTGGCCGGCCAACACGCATGTGGTCGGTCCGCTCATGTGGGAGCCGCCGACGGCCGACGTGCCCATTCCGCCGGGTGACGAGCCGCTCGTTCTGATCGCGCCGTCAACAGCGCAGGACGCCGAGCACCGGCTGCTGCGAGCCGCCCTACGGGGCCTTGCGGATGCTCCGGTGCGTGTACTGGCGACCTGGAATCGCCGCCTACCCTCGCGGCCGCTGCCCGTTCCCGAGAACGCACGGCTCGTGGAGTGGCTCTCCTACTCGCGTACCATGCCTCACTGCGATGTCGTCGTCTGCCACGCCGGTCATGGCACCCTCGCACGCGCTCTCGCCTCAGGCTGCGCCGTGGTCGCGGCTCCGGCGGTGGGCGACATGAACGAGAACGCCGCGCGATTGGACTGGTGTGGCGCCGGTGTGCGCGTGCCGAGGCGCTTCGTCTCTCCCCGCCCGCTTCGCCTGGCCGTCGAACGCGCTCTGCATGAGCCCGCTATTCGAGCCCGCGCGCGCGAACTCGCTGCGTGGTCGGATGCGCATGATCCAGCGGGTGCTGCGGCGGTGCTGGTCGAGCATCTCGCGCGGCGGGGGACGCTCGCGGCGGCCTAAAGCGAGCTCTGGGGGTGGGACTCGAACCCACAACCTTGACCTTAACAGGGTCCTGCTCTGCCATTGAGCTACCCCAGATCGCCACTTTGGGCTGCGCGTCAACGGAGCTGGTACCGCTCTCCACCTCCGCGTGGCAATTAGAGCACAACAGAATGCACTTGCGAACCTCGGCGCGCAGATGCTCGATGCTGCGCGCCATGCCGCCCTGGGCGACCCCGAACTCCTTGACCTCCGGGTCGAGATGGTGGAACTCGAGCGCCGCAGCGCACCGGTCATAGCCACAGATCCGACAGCACCCGCCGGCCTCGCGGACGAGAATCGCCTTCACCTTGCGACGTCTGCGAACCACCGCCTCCTGACGGCACCCCCTGCACCGGTAGTAGCCACGCGGTTCGCGCACATGAGAACTCTCACCGTGACGCGGACAGCTGAGTGTGGCGATCGTCAGCCCCGCTTCACGTGCCTCGCGCGCACCCTCGCGCGATCGAGCTTCCCTCCCACCCTTCGTTCGGAGGCCATAGCTGGCGAGCCAATGCCGCACGGCCCCCTTACTGCGACCGCTGGCCACGGCTATCTGCGTGATGGACATTCCCCGATCGACCATCGCCTCCAACCGGTCCCGAGCCATCCCGCCCCGCCGGGCGTGCTTCCCACGGTTGGCTGGTTTGAGACCATGCTTCCTGGCCCAGTAGCCGACCGTCGCTTCATGCAGTCCTACGCGCCTGCCGATCTCAGCGAACGACAGGCCCTCGCTCAGAAACCGCTCAAGTAACGGACGATCCATGCAACGCAGTTTCGTGCGCGCTTGGGACGGAACTGCACGAACGCACGTTCGTGTCGCTTCTGTGTGGAGCGTAGCTCACGCCGATGTGGCGCTCGCGCCAATGCACCTCATACCGCCCTCTCCCCCGTCTCTTCGAGCACCTGCCCGTAGGCGCGGTCGAACTCGAGCTTGACCTCCGCGCGGCGCTGGGCCAGGCCGCTCATGTCGCCGTCGGCCTGCCCGCGCGCCTGGTGGATCTTGCGGTCCATGCGCGCCATTTCCAGCTGCAGGCGCTGCACTTCGAGCATCGCCGGATGCGCCTCGTCGAGACCGGATTGGACGATCAGCTCAGCCAGCAGCCCCTTCAGCTCCGGATCGTCGTCCAGGTCGGCTTCGTCGTCTGAGGCTCTCGCCATCGGCTCGTGCAGATCGCCCTCGCGCAGATGCCTGGCCGCGCGCCGCAGGAGCTCGCTGGCGAAGTGCTCGTCCACGTCGAGGCTCTCAAGTGCGAGGGCGCCCTCCTCCGGTGAGGCGATGCACAGCGCAAGGAACGCACGCTCGGTGTCCTCGCGCCGGGTCAGCCCCGGACCGCGGCCAGAGCGCCCGCCGGCTTCCGGGTCTTCACCGCCCTGCAGGCTCGGCTGTGCGGCTCGCGCCGAGCCGCGGCCACGTGCACCGTCGGAGGAGAGCAGCGTCTCGGCAAGGCTCTCGGGCAGCGCCAGCCGTCCGGAGACCATCCGTGTCAGCTCCATCCGCATGGCGCTCGGAGCAAGCGTGGCGAAGATCGGGCGGAGCTCCTCGATCATGCGATCGCGACCCTCGGGGCTCGAGTGATCGCCGCCCGCCAGCACGCGCTCGACGCGGAAGCGCACGAATGGCACGGACTGCGTGACGAGCGCGCTCATCGCCTCGGCCCCGTCGCGCTGGAGCAGATCGGCCGGGTCGGCACCCGCCGGCAGCGGCACCACGCGGAGCTCGAGCTTGCGTTTCGCCGCCACGGCGGATGCCCGCAGCATCGCCTCCTGGCCGGCGCTGTCGGCGTCGAGCGCGAGCAGCACAGTCTGTGCCATGCGCGCGAGCTCCCCGACCTGCTCGCCCGTCAGCGCCGTACCCATCAGACCGACGGCGTTGCGCATGCCTGCCTGGTGCAGCGCGATCGTGTCGGTGTAGCCCTCGCACAGGATCACCTGGCCCGCGCGTGCGGCGGAAGGGCGTGCCAGATCTGCGCCGTAGAGGTGCAGCCCCTTGTGGTAGACGTCGTTGTCAGAGGTGTTCAGGTACTTCGGCCGCTGCTCCTCGCGCATGGCACGTGCCCCGAAGCCGAGTACGCGCCCACGAATGTCGGTCAGCGGGAACATGATCCGCGAGCGGAAGCGGTCGTAGGGCTGGCCGTTCTCCTTCGAGCGCTGCGCCAACCCCGTCGCATAAAGCTCCTCCACGGAGAAGCCTCCACTGCGGGAGGCCGTCAGCACACGGTCCCATGCGCTCGGTGCATATCCGACGTGGAACTCCCTGAGGATCTCCTCTCCCAGCCCCCGGCCATCCAGATATGCACGCGCGGGTGCGGCCTCGCTTGACTCCCACAGGTAGCGCTCGTAGTAGGCCGTCGTGCGTGCGAGCAGCTCGAGCAGCCGCTCGCGGCGCCTGCGGCGCTCGGCCTCACGCGGATCCTCCTGCTCGCGCTGGAGCTCAACGCCAGAGCGTTCGGCGAGCAGCTCCAGCGCACCCTTGAAGTCCAGCCCCTCGGTCTCCTGCACGAACGTGAACACATCGCCGGAGGCCTGGCAGCCGAAGCAGTAGTAGACCTTCTGCGTGGGATCGATGCCGAATGAGGGCGTCCGCTCGTCATGGAACGGGCACAGCCCCTCATAGCGAGCCGGCCCCGCGCGCCGCAGGTCGGTGCGAGCAGAGACCAGCTCCACGAAGTCGACCGCATCGCGTACGCGGTCCTTGGAATCGTTCGTGTACAGGGCCACGGTCGCCAACGCTAGCGCGCGAAGGCCTGCGGTACCTCGAGCTCGGTGAACTGCCTGATGCAGTAGCGGTCGGTCATGCCGGCGAGGTAGTCGGTCACCCGCCGCGAGAGCTCATCCTCGCCCGCCGGCAAGAGCTCCGGGTGCTCGACGTAGTGCTCGAAAAGGCGCCGCACCACTCCCGAGATCCGCTTGTGCTCATCGCGCACCGCCGGCCCCAGGTAGACCCGCTCGAACATGAAGTCCCGCAGCGTGCGCATCGCCTCGCCGGCCAGCTCGCCCTGAACGATGTCACCGGCCCGCGCGGAGTTCTCGACCATGTCGTGAACGAGCGCATCGATCCGCGCCGAGCCGCTCGAGCCGAGCACGGCGATCGGCTCCGACGGCAGCTCCTGCTCGCGCAGGATCCCCGCGCGCACCGCGTCGTCGATGTCGTGATTGATGTAGGCGACACGATCGATCACCCGCACGATCCTGCCCTCGAGCGTCTCGGGCAGCGGAGCACGGCTTGAGTGTCGCGCGATCCCGTCGCGCACCTGCGCCGTCAGGTTGAGGCCGGCCCCGTCGCGCTCCAGCGAGTCGACCACGCGCAGCGAATGCTCGTAGTGGCGGAAGCCCTGGCCGAAGCGCTCCTTCAGGCACTCGTCGAGAACCTCCTCGCCGATGTGTCCGAACGGGGGGTGGCCGAGGTCGTGACCGAGGCCGATCGCCTCCACCAGATCCTCGTTCAGCCGCAGCGCCCGAGCGACCGTCCGCGAGATCGTGGTGACCTCGAGCGTGTGCGTGAGTCGGGTGCGGTAGTGATCGCCCTGAGGCGCCACGAACACCTGCGTCTTGTGGGTCAGCCGGCGAAACGCCTTGCAGTGCACGATCCGGTCGCGATCACGCTGAAACGGCGTGCGCAAACCGCAGTCCTCCTCGGCATGAGCCCGCTGTGCGGGGTAGGAGCGTGCCGCCAGGGGTGACAGCGTCCCCTGCTCGAGCTCTTGTATTCGGGTTGCGAACGAGGCCGCAACTGTGTTCTCTTCGGTCGCGATGCTCACCGCTCGATTGTGGCACCCTCCGCGGGCTGCCCAGCGGTCAGGTCTCGTGTTTCCAGTCTTTGCGGAGTGTCAGCTTGTTGATCACGTGGCTCCACTTTGTCTGCTTGGAGGGGTCCTCGTCATACACGGGTGCCGCATGCTCGGGCGGGGGAAGGCTTTGGGCGGAAGCGGCATCGATGCGCAGGTCGACGCCGTGTTCGTGGATCGATGCGACGTCTGCGGCCTCGACGAAGCGAATGTCACGACCGTGAGTGTTGATCAGCAGCCCGTGAAAGACGTCCTCCTCAGGAGCGCTGAGCACTATCGCGACCGTTCCCACCTCCTCGCCGTCCGAGGCGAGCACGGGAACGCCCTTCTCAAGCACGCTGTATGCGATCGGCTGACCCTCATCCATGGCTGCCACGATACCGACACGCACGCCCGGGCCGGGCCGGGGCGCATCGGCATTCGGGTGTGCTGCTCAGCGCGCGCCGCCCACCGCCGGCATCAGGCGCAGATGCGCGTGGTGCTCGAGCGTCTCAGAGATCGCCCGCTCGACCTGTCGAAGCGCGGGCTCCGGCGCGTCCGGGGCCTCGCCCAGAGGCCGGGCGAGCGCCTCGGTCATGAAGCGGTAACCCTCCTCGCCGAGGGCAAACGATCCGGCCTCACAGGCTCCGCACACCACTCCCCCGGCCGCGCCTGAGAACCCCATCAGGCGCTCGCGCTCGCCGCAGCTCGCGCATGCCCCGAGCTGCGGCGCGAGTCCAGCCGCGAGCAGCAGCTTCAGGCGAAACGCCAGCGCGCCCCCCCGCCCGGCTGAGACCGGTCCGGCCGCGAGGGCCTGCTCGTCGAGCAGCGAGAGCTTCCGGCAGAGCAGGTTGAACACGCCCGGATGGGGCTCGGAGGTCTCAAACAGCCGCCCGACGGCATCGCACGCCCGTGCGGCCGCATCCAGGGCGCGCGCATCACCGCGCAGGCGGGCATGGCCGTCGACCGTCTGCGCGCCCGTCACCGTGAGCAGCTCGCCGCGCCCTTCGTGGAGCTCTATGCGCAGCCGGAAGAACGGCTCGAGCCGCCCCCCGAAGCGGCTGCGCGCGCGCCGAACGCCCTTCGCGATCGCGCTCACTCGCCCACGATTCGGCGTATACAGGTGCAGGATGCGGTCAGCCTCTCCATAGCGCATGGAGCGCAGCACCACCGCCTCGGTCTTCACAGCTCGACTCGCCACGGCTCCTATGGTGATCTATGCGCCCGACGGCCCCAATCGTGGGCTTCGAGGTGCCGTGCAGGTCGACCGAGCGTGTCCCGTTCTGCTGAATCGTTCGCAAAGTGCGATCCGCCGATGGCTTCGACGCGCGGCGCCGCGAGGGAAGCATGTAGCGTCGACGACGCGTTACGTCCCCGTCTCGATCACCGGGGATTCGAGACCTCGGCGGCATGCCACTCATCCCCGGAGCTGGAGGAAACCCCAATGCCACGTGTCATCGTGACGGTGGACTTCGTCGCCGGCCAGGATGGCCACGCGCCCGTATTGCTCGACGAGCAAATCCAGGGCGTCCATCTCGAGGACGAGTATTCGTCAGTGCGGTTTCTTGAGCGCCTCGCCGGGGCGATCGAGGACGGCGAGCGGCTGGAGGGCGCAGCCACGGCGACATAGCACGAGGATCCAGCGCACGGTCGTCGTCGCTGACCGACATCCCTACCGACCAATGGTGACCGACACGCCCAATGGCTCCCGTCTTTGAGATGAGCTGAGCCGGCGGGCGCTCTGAGATAGTTCGCCGATGGGGACGGCGTATACCGCGCAGGACTGGAGCGAGCTGTTCGTCGCAAGCGCCGGAGCCTCGGCCGCGCTCACCGGGCTTCTGTTTGTGGCCGTCTCGGTGAACATCGAGCGGATCCTGAACTTTCCGGGACTGCCCGAGCGTGCCCTGCAGACACTACTGCTGCTCCTGAGTGCCGTGCTGGTGTCGCTGATTGGTCTGATACCGGGACAGTCCACGACCGCTCTGGGCGTCGAGCTGCTCGTGGCGAGCATCGTTTTCGCTGCGCCAATCTACGCGCTGATGTTCAAAACCATGCCCGGGGCTCGCGACTACGCGCACCCGGCCGTCCACCTTTCGCTGATCCTACCGGGCACTTTGCCGCTGATAATCGGCTCGGTGAGCCTGATCGCGCTCGCCGGCGGAGGCCTCTACTGGATCGTTGCGGGGCTGCTCGGCGCGATTCTCGGGGCGTCGATCAATGCCTGGGTGCTGCTCGTGGAGATCCTTCGCTGAGATCGCCCTGGCGCTGAGCGGGCAGGCTCTAAGAACGCGGCGCGAGCACCGTGCGTGAGATCTGCGGGTATGTGGCGCGGTAGCCGCGCCTGCGCGCGATCGGCGCGAGGGCTCCGAAGATCACGCGCTGTACACCCGGCGGGGGCTTTCGAAACACGATCACATCGCTGAACTCCTGTGCGAACAGAGAAAGCTGAAGAGGGTCGGGCAGCCCCTTCTTGTTCGTGTGCCCGAGACGCGCCAGGCCGAACAGGGTCTCGAGCATGTGCGCGAAGCGCACGCCCGGTGTGACTTCGACGCGCGCGAGAGCATCCCGATCGCCAGCGTTCCACCAGTCGTGCCACACGCCCGGCTCGATCGTCGCGGTCTGCCCCTCGCGAAGGATGCTCGTCTTGCCGTCGCGCTTCACGGTCAGCTCACCCTCGAGCACCGTGAAGCGCTCGACGATCGCCGGATGGAGATGTTCCCCCACGACGCGTGCGCCGACCAGCGCGGTGAGCTCGGCGGTCGCGTGCTCGTCAGGGTTGCCAAACGGAAGCTCAAGCAGCGTGGCGCGCTCGCCAGTGAGCGAGTTTTCGAAGACCTCACCCTCCTGGATCGGCGTGAGATCCGGAGGGCCGTTCGGGTCGGGGTGCGACATGCCGCAATCATCTCCGATGGCCCCTGCTCCGCGTCAGGAAACGCTCGAGCAGCGAGCTATACTTTATGAAGTAATGAGCGATGTAACCGTGTACACGACGGAGCCGTGCTCCTTCTGCGCCCGCGTCAAGGGCCTCTTGAAGGCGCGAGACGTCGAGTTCACCGAGGTCAACCTCTCCAAGGACCCCGCAGGGCGCATGGAGCTCGTGGGGCGCACGGGGATGATGAGCTTCCCCCAGGTGGTCGTCGACGGGCAGCTGCTCGGCGGCTTCACCGAGGTGCAGGCCGCCGCCGAGAGCGGCCGCCTCGACGAACTGCTCGCTGCCTAACTACGTGCGAGACCCCGCGCGGCGCGGGCGGCGCGCCCGTGGCCGCGGCTGGCACTGCTCGCACACGTAGGTCCCCCGCCCCGCGACGACCATCTTCACGATCCTCCCGCCGCACTCCCCGCATGGCTCGCCCTCGCGCAAATGCACGAGAAAGCGGTCCTGGAAGGAGCCGCTCACGCCGTCGGGGTGGCGGAAGTCGTCGATCGTCGCCCCGCGTGCGTCGATACCGGCAGTGAGCGCGTCGATGATGCCCTCGCGCAGTGCCGCGTACTGGGCGAGCGACAGCTTGCCCGCCTGGCGCAGCGGGTGTATGCGCGCTCGGTAGAGCGCCTCGTCGGCGTAGATGTTGCCGACGCCCGCAATCTTTCGCTGGTCGAGCAGCAGCGCCTTGATCGGGGTCGCGCGCCCGCGGGCGAGCTCGCGCAGGTGCTCGGCCGTAAACCGCTCATCGAAGGGCTCAAGACCCAGGCGCGCGCCGAAGAACTCCTCCACCGCCTCCGAGCCGAGCAGCAGCTCGCCCGTGCCGAACCGGCGCGCGTCGAGAATCACCAGGCGCCTGGAGCGCCCGCCCCGCGGTGCCCGCAGCTCCATGCGCACGCGCGTGTGCGCCGGTTCGCCGTCGGGCTCATACAGCAGCACGCCGGTCATGCGCAGATGCTGGGCCAGATGAACGTCGCCCTGGAAGCTCCACAGCAGATACTTGCCACGTCTGCCGAGGCTCTCGATGCGGCGCCCGACGAGCGCGGCCGTGAGCTCCTCTCCTGGCAGCGGGCGCGACCAGCGGGGGTCGAGGATCTCCATCCGCGCAAGCGTCCTGCCCTCCACCAGCGGCGCCAGCTGGCGCCGGATCGTCTCGACCTCCGGAAGCTCGGGCATTGCGCCCTAGCTTATGAAGGACTCACCCGGAAGCTCACTCGCCTGACGGCCGGTCAGCCATTGGAGCGCCGTGGCGCCGACATCGGCCAGCGGGCCGTCGTGACGCGCGCCTCCCAGATGCTCGCCCGCCGCCCGCCTGCGCTGCATCTCCCCTGTTACGGCCAGCAGCGGCGCGTACTCGCGCGTGTGATCGGTGCCCGGATGGGAGGGATCCACGCCATGGTCGGCGGTCACGATCAGGAGATCCTCCTCTGCGAGGTCCGCCAGCCGGCGCGCCAGCTCGGCGTCGATCGCCTCGAGCGCGCTGGCGAAGCCGGCCGTGTCCTTGCGATGGCCGTAGACCTGGTCGGTCTCGATCAAATTGGCGAACACGAGGCCCCCGTCGAGATCGGAGAGCAGCGTCGCGACGCTCTGGAGCGCCAGCGCGTTCGTGGCGCCGGGGTGCGATTGGCTGATGCCCACGCCTGCGAACAGGTCTGAGATCTTGCCCACCCCGTGCACCTCCACGCCGGCGCTCTGAATCTCCTGCAGGTAGCTGCGCCCCGGCGGTCGCAGGGCGAAGTCACGCCTGCCCGGGGTGCGCCGGAATGCGCCCTCAGGGCCCTCGAAGGGCCGTGCGATGATCCGCCCGACGGCGTGCTCGCCACGCATGATCGCGCGAGCCGCGACGCTCGAGCGATAGAGCTCCGCGGGAGGCACCCGGTCGACGTGCGCCGCCAGCTGCAGCACGGAGTCCTGCGAGGTGTAGAGGATCAGCGCGCCCGTGCGCAGGTGCTCTGAGCCGAAGTCCTCGATGGCCGTGATCCCGTTGTACGGGCGGTTGCAGATGATCTTATGGCCCATCGCCTCTGAGAGGGCGTCGATGACCTCGTCCGGGAAGCCCTCCGGGTAGGTCGGAAGCGCACGCTCGAGCGTCACGCCCATGAGCTCCCAGTGGCCGGTCGTTGAGTCCTTGCCGGGACCCAGCGGGTGAAGGCGCCCGTGGATCACGGGATCGCTCGCCGCGGGGACACCCTCCAGTGGGACGATCGATCCGAGTCCCAGCGCCGCGAGCGTCGGCAGCTGCAGTCCGCCGACGGCCTCGGCGGTATGCGCGAGCGTGTTCGTACCCTCATCTCCGTAGAGCGCCGCGTCGGGGAGCGCGCCCACCCCGCACGCATCCAGCACCAGGACGATCGCCCGGCGCCTGCGCTCGCTCAACGCGACGCTCGCGGATGGGCGCTGAAGTAGGCGTCCTTCAAACGGTCTGCGGACAGATGCGTGTAAACCTGCGTCGTCGAGAGGTCGGCGTGCCCGAGCATCTCCTGGAGCGAGCGCAGATCGCACCCTCCGGCGAGCAGGTGGGTGGCGAAGGTGTGGCGCAGCGTGTGCGGGCTCATCCGCTCGGCGAGGCCCGCGCCGCGCGCGTGGCCCTGGACGATCTTGTAGAGGCCCTGGCGCGTCAGGCCGGAGCCGCGGCGGTTGAGGAACAGTTGATTGCTCGCCCTGGCGCCCGCGCGATCAGCCCCGGCGCGGAGCAGCGCGGGACGTCCGCGCCGGCAGTAGACGCGCACCGCACCCACCGCCTGGCGGCCGATCGGCACGAGGCGCTCCTTGGAGCCCTTGCCCCTTGCGCGCACCACTCCCTCCTCGAGATCCACATCCTCGAGATTCAGGCCCGTGGCCTCCGAGGCGCGCAGCCCGCATGCGTACATGATCTCCAGCAGCGCCCGGTCCCTGAGCGCGCGGGGGTCGGTTCCCTTCGGCTCGCG
>Ga0302181_10001896_pt1 | contig 15191 bp, 12 predicted proteins | sample I_Palsa_E3_3_FD_198786 | JGI IMG/M metagenome (GOLD analysis project Ga0302181, IMG submission 198786) | Peat permafrost microbial communities from Stordalen Mire near Abisko, Sweden - I_Palsa_E3_3 | ecosystem: Environmental > Terrestrial > Soil > Palsa > Peat permafrost | place: Sweden...
TAGACGATCCGCTCCTGGCAGAACACGCAGACCTTTTTCTTGGGCTTGCGCAGTGGTGGCTTGGCCATCGTGGTGCTCCTTCAAGCAGAGCCCCGCCTGCGGCGGGGATGGTGTGGTTCGGAAATGGTGTCCTAGAACGGCGGTTCGTCGGAGAAGCCGCCGGGGCTGTCGGTCGCCCACGGATCGGGATCCCCGCCGCCCTGGCCGCCGCCGGAAGGCCGGCCGCCGCCCTGGCCGCCCTGGCTGCGCTGACCGCCGCCGTAGCCGCTACCGCCGCTACCGCCGCCGCCGCTGTAGCCGCCGTCACCGCCGGACCGGGCTACCTTGTTGACCTTGGCCGAGGCGTTGCGCAACGAGGGCCCGACGTCATCGACCTCGACCTCGTACACGGTCCGCTTCTCGCCTTCCTTGGTCTCATACGACCGCTGCCGCAGCCGCCCGGACACGATCACCCGCATCCCCCGGGTCAGCGACTCGGCCACGTTCTCCGCCGCCTGCCGCCACACATTGCAGGTCAGGAACAGCGAATCGCCGTCCTTCCACTCCCCGGTCGCGTTATCCCGGAACCGCGGCGTGGAGGCCACCCGGAATCGCGCCACCGGCTGCCCGGCCGGGGTGAACCGCAACTCCGGGTCATCGACGAGATTGCCCGCAATCGTGATCTGCGTGTCGCCTGCTGCCATGGGGGTACTCCGGATCGCTAGCGAGTTTCTGACTGCTGGTAGGGCCGGGCGGCGTGAACCGCGCTCAGTGGCGGTGCTCGGGCCGCGTGACCTTGGTCCGCAGGATGGCTTCGTTGAGGTTGAGCTGACGGTCAAGTTCCTGCACCACGGCGGGCTCGGCGGTCAGGTCCAGGACGGCGTAGATGCCCTCGGACTTCTTCTCGATCTGGTAGGAAAGACGGCGCTTACCCCAGATGTCGACCTTCTCGACCTTGCCACCGCCACCGGTCACGACCTTGAGGAACGGGTCGAGCGACGGCTGTACGGTGCGCTCCTCGAGATTGGGGTCGAGGATGATCATTATCTCGTAATGGCGCATGAGCGTCCTGAGCCTCCTCTGGACTGATGCGGCCACGGTCTTTCCGTGGCAGGAGGTACAGCGGGTACACGCCGGCGCTGGTGCCGGCCGGTCATCCGCAGCGGCGCTAGTCTACCAACATACGCGGACCGCGGTAGCCAGACGCCGAGCCGTCGCCGTGACGTTAGCAAGGCTCTGGATTCCCGCCTTCCAACCAGGGAAGATTGTCGGGTACCGACAGCCAGGAGGTAGTCATCGTGGCAGGCACACTCCGTAACGGCCCGCGCCTGAACATCCTGAACAATGACGGAAAGCCGCACCCGGCCGAGAACATCTCGGCCATTGTCGTGCTGGTGGCCGGGCTGGTCTCGTTCGTCCTCGGCCTCGTCGTGCGGGACGCGCACCCCGGTCCGGCGATACACGTCGTCGCCACCGCGACCGGGCTGGCCGCGCTCCTGGTCGGACTGTACCTGCAGATGGTCTCGTCCACGCGCAACCAGCGCGTGGTCATCGTGACCGGCATCATCGCCGGGTTCGTCGGCCTGGCCATCGGCCTGTCCCGCGGCGGCTTCGTCTAACAGGGCTGCGTTGGCCGTGGCGGGCGACCTCCCCTGGCATCCCGGCTAGGCTCGGTTCATGCCTCGCATCGGAGCCCACATTCACGTCGATAACCCGCTCGCTGAGGCGATCGCCATGGGGGCGGACGCGGTCCAGTTCTTCCTCGGCGACCCCCAGGGTTGGAAAGCGCCCGTGATACCGGGCGGCGACCCCGAGGCCATCAAGGCCGCTTACGCCGGCGCCGACCTGGACATCTACATCCACGCGCCGTACATCATCAACGTGGCGACGAGCAACAACCGGATCCGGATCCCCAGCCGCAAGATCCTTGACCAGCAGCTCCAGGCGGCCGCGTCGATCGGGGCCAAGGGGCTGATCGTGCACGGCGGCCACGTCACGGCGGGCGTCGACTTCGGCGAGGGCCTGGAGAACTGGCGCAAGGCGGTGGAGCGCATCGAGCGGCCGCTGCCCATGCTGATCGAGAACACCGCGGGCGGCGACGGGGCGATGGCCCGGTCCCTGGACGCGATCGGCCGGCTGTGGGAGGCGGTGACCGAGGCCGCCGGGGACGACGGCGAGAACGTCGGGTTCTGCCTGGACACCTGCCACGCCAACTCGGCCGGCATCGACCTGGCCGATGCCGTGGACCGGATCAAGGCCATCACCGGCCGGATCGACCTGGTGCACTGCAACAACTCACGCGACGAGTTCGGCTCTGGCCGGGACCGGCACGCGAACATCGAGTCGGGGACGATCGACCCGGCGCTGCTGCTCGGCGTGGTCCGGGCGGCGGGCGCGACCGCCATCTGCGAGACGCCCGAAGAAGACGGCGGGCTGGCCGCCGACGTCAGCTGGCTGAAGCAGCGCCTGCGCGCCTGACCGGCCAGGCGAGCCTGAGCCGGAACCAGTCCGGGGCCTGGTCCAGGACACCACCCGCCGGGTCGTCGAGGCCGTGGGCGCGCACCACGTCGCGTTCGGGATGAAGGATGTCCCGCACCACGTAGGCGGCGAGCAGGGCTACGGTGAGGAACCTGGCCACGAGCAGGGCGAAGTACCAGCCGGTGCTGATGCCCTGATAGCCGGCGAACGTGTGCCCGGTGATGCGGTAATCGAAGATCAGGTAGCCCCAGATGCCGAAGAAGTAGCCGACCTCGGCCAGCTGCCACAGGACGTACGGCCACAGCCGGGGCCGGGCCAGCACCGCCAGCGGCACCAGCCAGATGACGTACTGCGGTGACCAGACCTTGTTCGTCATCAGGAACGTGGCCAGCAGCAGGAAGCACAGCTGCGGCAGCCGGGGGCGGCGGGGCGCGGCCAGCGCGAGCAGGACGATCGCGGCGTAGGCGATGACCGAGAACGCCGCGGACATCTCGTTAAGCGTGCTGAGCTGGTAATTGCCCAGGCCGCGCACGTTGAAGTACTCGAACATGTACCAGATCGAGCCCCAGTCGGCGCCGCGGTTCTCGCTGAACACGTAGAAGTAGGCCCAGCTGGACGGCGCGGCGATCATGACCGGCAGGTCGACGGCCAGCCAGGCCAGCGCGGCGGCGCCCAGGGTCTGCGCGAGCTCTTTCAGCCGTCCGGCGCGCAGGCACAGCAGCAGCAGCGCGCCGAGGACGACCAGCGGGTAGAACTTGGTCGCGACGGCCAGGCCGAGCAGCGCGCCCGCCCAGACGCTGCGGCGGGAAGCCCAGGCCGCGATGCCCAGCGCGGTCAGCGCGAACGCGATCAGGTCCCAGTTCACGAACGCGTCCAGGATCAGCGCCGGGGACAACGCCACCAGCAGCGCCTGCCACCGGCGGTCCTGTCCGGCCGCCCGCGCGGTGGCGAGCACCCCGGCCACCGCGCACAGCGCGAGCAGGGCCACGGTGACGTCGTAGAACTCCCGGCCCCTGATCGCCGCGTCGACGTTGTGGACCAGCCAGGCCACGGCCTCCATGGCGCCGCCGATCAGCACCGGGTACTCCACCGGGTGCCCGGTGGCAGGGACCTTCCCGAAGTAGGGGACCCTCCCGCTGTACAGGCCTTCGTTGTAGTACAGCGGGTAGATGTCGGTGTAGCAGGAATCCTGGAACTGCTTGGCGTAGTAGTTCCAGGCGCCCGAGCGGCACGGCACCTTCTCCGCGAACGCGAGCACCATGGCGAGCACGGACGCGGCGATCAGCACGCTGGTGCTGCCCAGGACGGCCAGGAGCGTCCGGTGCTCCCGCCACCCCCAGCTAACGTCGTGGCGATCGTCGGGCGGGAGAGTACCCGGCCGGGTGTCTTCCACCGTCCTATCTAACCGCGCCTGGTGACTCGTCTGCGCGTGCGGCGCCGGACCCACAGGCAGGTCGCGGGCAGCCCGGCGAAGATGCCGCCCACCGCGGCGCCCGCCTCGGTGGCGCTCACCGACTGGGGGCTGCCGTCGCTGCCCGGGGCGTTCGGGTTGCAGGTCACCACCGACGGGTCACAGCTGTAGGTGGGGTAGGGGCTGGGGTTCCCGCCGCCCTGCGGCGGCGAGGTCGGCTGGCCACCGTTACCCGGGTTCGGGTTTTGCTTCTTCTTCTTGGGGTGCTTCGGGCCGATGTTCCGCAGGTTCGGCGGCACCTCGTTCCACTTTTGCCCGGTGAAGACCACCGGCTGGAACGTCTCCACGCCCAGCGGGACGAACATGTTCTCCGCGTAGGTGTGCCAGATCATGGCCGGCCAGGTCCCGCCGAAGCCGCCCTGCTCCTGGCCGCCGAGGAAGTTGAGGGACTGGCCGTTCTTGTCACCGTTCTGCTCGCTGGTGAACAGCGCGACGGCGAGGGCCTGCTTCGGGATGGCGCCGATGAAGAACGCCGACTGCGCCGTGTTGGTGGTGCCGGTCTTGGCGATGATCTTCTGGCCGTTGCTCATCTGGGCGACCGGGGCCGTGCCGTACGGAGCGGTGTCCTCGGACATCGCGTACTGGACCTGGGAGTCCATCTCCGCGTTCTGGATCGGGCTGTTACTGAACACCTGGTTGCTGGTGACCTGGATCGGGATCTGCGCGTTGCCCTGCGTGATCGAGGTGATCACGTGCGGGTCGTGGTAGACGCCGTTGTCGTCGATGGTGGCCAGCATCGAGGCCTGCTCCTCGACGGTCAGCGACGCCTGGCCGAGCGTGACACCGTAATCGTCCTGGATATCATCGGCGCCGGTAATGCCGGCCTCGGTGGTGTTCACGCCGAACGCCTGCGCCATCTGGGCCACGTTATTGGCCACCGTCGTGCTGCCCACGCCGGCCACGACGTGCCACAGGTCAGAAAAGGCGGTGTTGATCGATTCGGCCATCGCCATCTGGGGCGTGAACGGGCCGTTCTCCGCGGCAGAGTCGTTGGTGACCAGCCTTGACCACCCCGACGAATCGACCGGCAAGGCCGTAGCCGGGTACGCGGTCGGCTCGGAGTCCGGCGGGATGTACTGGTTGTTGAAGCCGTCGAGCGTGCTGGTCTGCACGTTCATCCCCTGCTTGACCGCGGTGGCCAGGATGTAGGGCTTGAACGAGGAGCCGACCTGCTCTCGGTTCTGCGTGGCCATGTTCCATTGGCAGTCCATCTTCTTGACGCCGCACTCGCGGGCGGTGAGGACGGGCCCGGTCCCGTTGGCCTTCGAGCCGGGGAAGCCCGGGCCCGGGTACAGGGCCTGGATCGCGCCGGTGGCCGGATCCTCGAGCACCGCGCCGGCGTGCATGTAGTCCTGGAACGGGTACTCGGTGCTGTCCTCGTCGATCTGCGCCTCGTTCTGGCTGACCGCCTGGTAGAGCGCGGCCATCTTCGAGTCGTCGATGCTGGTCCTGATGACGTACCCGCCGTCGTCGATCTGCGCCTCGGTGAAGTGGTAGGTGTTCTCCAGCTCGGTGCGGACCATGTTCAGGATGTACGGGTCCCAGACGGCGATGCCCACGGTCTGCGGCACGTGGTCGCCGAAGGTTGGGAACTTCAGCGTCGCGGCCTGCGGCGCGGACAGGGTGCCCATCTGCACCATGCCGTCGACCACGTAGTCCCACCGGGCCACCAGCGCGGAACGGTACTGGGGCAGCGGGTACGTGCTCGGCTGCTGGATCAGGGCGGCGATGAGCGCGTCCTGGGACAGGGTCAGCTTGTCCACCGGCTTGCCGAAATACGTCTCGGCCGCGGCCTGGATGCCGTAGGCGCCCTGGCCCAGGTAAATCGTGTTGAGGTAGTTGGCCAGGATCCACTGCTTGGACTTCTCCTTGGCGACCTTCATCGCCACGAAGATCTCCTTGACCTTGCGGCTGACCGTCTGCTGGGTGCCGATCCCCTGGTAGTAGTTCCTGACGAACTGCTGGGTGATGGTCGAGCCGCCCTGCAGCGAGTTATCGTTGCCGGTGAGGTCCGCGTAGGCGGCCCGCACGATAGCGGTGGGCTGGATGCCGCCCTCGGTCCAGAAGTGGCGGTCCTCGGCGGCCAGCACCGCGTTGATGATCGACTGCGGGATCTCGTTGTAGGGCAGCATCTGCCGGTTGGTGCTGCCGAACCGCCCGATCAGCGTGCCGTTGCTGGAGTAGACGACGGACTGCGCGTAGCTGGTGGCGGCCATCGCCTCGGTGGGGACCGGCGTCTCCTCGTAGGCCACGGCGACCGTGACGGCGCCCGCGATGATGAACGCGCCGATGACGCCGAGCACCACGCCTAGGGCCTTCCGCCAGGTCCAGTGGCGCCACCAGCTGCCTTTGACCTTGACCCGGGGGCCTCGCGGCCCTCCGCCCGGACCCTGCGGCCCCCCCGGACCCTGTTGCCCTCCCGGGCCGTGCGGCCCTGGCGGGGCCCAGGCCGGCGAGCCGAGCTCCTGGGTGCTGGCGGGCGAGCCGAGTTGCTGGGTGCTGGCCGTCCGCGCGTGGCTGCCACCTCGCCCGTTGCCGCGCCCGCTTTGATACTCGTTGCCGTACCCGTTTCCGCGGCCGATGCCGTGCCCGTTTCCGCGGCCGTTCTCGGGCCCGGTGGCCGGGCTTACGCCGCTGCCTAGCTGGGCGGTCTCGTGGTCGTCCAGGTAGCCGGCCGTCGGGCTGCGGAAGCCCTGCGTGTCCCAGCCGTTCGCGTCGTAGCCCAGGTCGTAATCGACGGTCCCGCCGAGGGCCCCGTGATCGTTTCCGGCGTAGTCCCCGTCGGTGTAGCCCTCGTCCGTCCCGTTGCCCCAGGCACGGCCGGCCCGCTCATCGCGATGCCGAACGTCAAAGTCATCAGCTTTGCTGCTCACGCGTCCTCGCTGGTGGCTCGGAGGCCGCGGCTTGGGGATAGCGGCCTCTACCTAGCGGGGGCCGGTTACCCGGGAACCCGCCGAACTCACACGTTACCCCTTGGCTAAGGGGCTCACTGGCTGCTTCGCGCACGTCGTCTGCGGCGTACGGCGGGCTCGCCAGTGCCGAGAACGTAGGAGGAAGCGAGATGGTTCCATCCGCAACTTTGGCAAACCTCCACCACGTACACCCGGAATTCACCGTATTCGGCGGCCATCTCGGCCAGTTCGCGGGTCTGCTTCACGCGTCCCTCGTACTGGCCGAGCTCGTCGCCGTAGACGTAAGTGACGTGGGTCAGCTTGGTCTTCCGGCAGATCGGGCAGCGCTCGTCGGTGGGCTCGCCGTGGAATTTCGCCGCCCGCAGCAGGTACGGGTGCGCGTCGCAGACGTCGGTGACGGTCGTTCGCCCGGAGAAGACGGACGCGAGGGTGGCCCGGCGGGCCAGGCCGTACTCCACGACGGAACGCCTTGACGTCATGTTCGCCAGCGTACGTCCCAACCGGGGTCTGAGCCGAGTCCCGGAGGTGATCATGTTCGAGTTTGCGGTAGGCCGAAGCGGGACATATTCTTTGGATATATCGGTTCGATACATCGATACGACCTAGCGATCCGAAGTATCATCTCGACGCATCGTGCGGATACGCGGGATGAGGACCGACACGATTACTAACCACGATTACCAACAGAGCGGACTGAGGGGGCAGCGTGGGGCGCAACCGGTCCGCAGTGCTTGAGCTCGCCGTGCTCGGAGTGCTGCGCAGGACACCGATGCACGGCTACGAGCTGCGCAAGCAGATCACCAGTGTCCTCGGGTTGTTCCGCGCGCTCTCCTACGGGTCGCTGTACCCGTGCCTGCACGAGCTGCTCGCTGCCGGGCTGATCGCCGAGGAGCACGACGAGGCCGAGCCCGACGGCCCGGCCCGCGCCGCCTCGGCGGGGCGGGCGCGCCGCGGCGGGCGGGCGCTGAAGGTGTACCGGCTGACGGCCGACGGCAAGGAACGGCTGCAGGAGCTCCTCGGCGAGGGCGGTCCGGCGGCGTGGGAAGACGACGGGTTCGGGGTTCACTTCGCGTTTTTCGGACAGACGAGGGTCGACGTACGGCTCCGGATCCTCGAAGGCCGGCGCAGCCGGCTCGAGGAGCGGATGGAGTCCATCCGGGCGGCTCTGACGCGAACCAGGGAGCGCGTGGACAGCTACACCCTGGAACTGCACCGACACGGCCTGGAGTCAGTGGAACGAGAAGTCCGGTGGCTGAACGAGCTGATCGCCTCGGAGCGACAGGTCGCTTCGGAGCCGCCGGCCGTTCCGGAGTCGCCGACCGGCATCCAAGAGAACACTTCCGATAAGGAGTCATCCTGATGGGCAAGGTCCGCATCGCCATCGTGGGGGTCGGTAACTGCGCTAGCTCCCTCGTGCAGGGACTGGAGTATTACAGGGACGCCGCCGACGGGGCGAGGGTTCCCGGCCTGATGCATGTCCGGTTCGGCCCGTACCACGTCAGCGACGTGGAGGTAGTCGCCGCGTTCGACGTGGACACCAAGAAGGTCGGCGTCGACCTGGCCGAGGCCATCACGGCGAGCGAGAACAACACGATCAAGATCGCCGACGTGCCGACCACCGGGGTGACGGTCCAGCGCGGTCTTACCCTGGACGGCCTGGGCGAGTACTACCGGGAGATCATCACCGAGTCGGACGAGCCGCCCGTGGACGTGGTGCGGGTGCTGCGCGACAGCGGTGCCGACGTGCTCGTGTGCTACCTGCCGGTCGGATCCGAGCAGGCCGACAAGTACTACGCCCAGTGCGCGATCGACGCGCACGTCGCGTTCGTGAACGCGCTGCCCGTGTTCATCGCCTCCGACCCGGAGTGGGCGGCGAAGTTCGCCGAGGCGGGCGTGCCGATCATCGGCGACGACATCAAGTCCCAGGTCGGCGCCACCATCACCCACCGCGTCCTGGCCAAGCTGTTCGAGGACCGCGGGGTCGAGCTACTGCGCACCTACCAGCTCAACTTCGGCGGGAACATGGACTTCATGAACATGCTGGAGCGCAGCCGGCTGGAGTCGAAGAAGATCTCCAAGACCCGCGCGGTCACCTCGCAGATCCCGCACGAGATGGAGCGCGCGGCCGTGCACATTGGCCCGTCCGACTACGTGCCCTGGCTCGATGACCGCAAGATGGCGTACGTCCGGCTGGAGGGCCGGGCGTTCGGTGACGTGCCGCTCAACCTGGAGTACAAGCTCGAGGTGTGGGACTCGCCCAACTCGGCCGGCGTGATCATCGACGCGGTCCGCGCGGCCAAGATCGCGCTGGACCGGGGCATCGCCGGACCGGTGATCTCGGCCAGTTCCTACTTCATGAAGTCGCCGCCCGAGCAGTACGGCGACGACGTATGCCACGACCTGGTCGAGAAGTTCATCCGCGGCGAGGTCGCCCGCTAAGCAGTTACCGGGCCCGGGTTCTAAGCTGGACGGGTGGCAGCGAGCGGCCGGTCCACGTTCCTGGGCGACCTGAGGGTCGTCCTGGCCGAGCGGGACTTCCGGCGGCTGTTCGCCACCCGGCTGGTCTCGCAGACCGGTGACGGCATCATCACCGCCGGGGTCGGCACGTACGTGTTCTTCAACGCCTCGACGTTCCCGAGCCCGGCGGCCGGCGCGGCGGCCTTCGCCGCGCTGTACCTGCCGTACTCGCTGGTCGGGCCGTTCGCCGGGGTACTCATCGACCGGTGGTCCCGGCGCCAGATCCTGGTCTGGTCGGCGGCGGTCCGGTCGGCCTTCGTGGTGCTGACCGCGGCGCTGATGGCGGCGGGCAGCCGCGGCGCGCCGCTGTACGTCGGGGTCCTGCTCGTGCTGGGCGTGAACCGGTTCTTCCTGTCCTCGCTGTCGGCGGCGCTGCCGCACGTGGTGGCCGAGGACAAGCTGGTCATGGCCAACTCGGTGTCGCCGACCGTGGGCGGCATCATGGCCACGCTGGGCGGGATCGTGGCCCTGGGCCTGAACGTGGCCACCGGCAACACCGAGCGCGGCGCGGCCGTCACGCTGCTGGTCGGGGGCGGCTGCTACGTCGCGGCCAGCATGGTGGCGGCCACCATGGGCCGCGACCTGCTCGGCCCGGTGCGGGCGCCCGGGCAGCCGCCCCCGGGCCGGCTGCTCAGCGAGCTGGCCGTGGTCGCGACCGGGCTGGTGGCGGGCGCGCGGTACGTCCTGCGGCGGCGCGGCGCGGCGGCCGCGCTGGGCGCGACCGGCGGCTTCAGCTTCCTGTTCGGGCCGTTGTTCCTGATGTCGATCCTGCTGTACCGGGACTACTTCTACCGGTCGAGCGTGGGCACCGCCGAGGGTCACCTGGGCGGGCTGGTCATCGCGTCGGGGATCGGTTATGCCTGCGCGGCATTCATCACCCCGCCGGTCACCCGCCGGCTGTCCAAGCCGGCCTGGATCACGGTGCTGCTGCTGGCCAGCGCGGTGGTGACGGTGGCGCTGGGCGAGACCTTCAACGAGCTGGCCTACCTGGCCATCGGGTTCGGGCTGTACCTGACCCGGCAGGGCGTGGCGATCTGCTCCGTCACGATCTTGCAGGAAGAGGTGGCCGACGAGTACCGGGGCCGGGTGTTCGCCTTCTACGACATGATGTCCAACGCCACGTACGTGGCCGGGGCCGCGCTGAGCGCCGTGTTCATGCCGGCCAACGGCCACTCGCCGGCCATCGTCGGCGTGGTCGCGGCCGGGTTCGCGATCCTGGCCGGTACGTACTGGCTGGCCCGGCCCCGGCGTCAGTCCTCGTCCGGCCCGGACCCGGCGCCGGGCGGCTCCGGTCCGGATTCCGGGTCGAGCGACGCGGGCCCGGTCTCGGGCTCCGACGTCTCCGGTGTCTCTGGTGTCTCTGGTGTCTCTGGTGTCTCCGGTGTCTCCGGTGTCTCCGGTGTCTCTGGTGTCTCTGGTGTCTCCGGCACCGGGATGCCCTCCTCCGCGGCCCAGCGCAGCAGCTCCTGAGTGGCCTGCTCCCGGCCGATCGGACCGCGGGCCAGGCGCAGCTCGAGCATGAAGGCATAGGCCTTCCCCACCAGCGGGCCCGGCGCCAGGCCGAGGATCGCCATGATGTCGTTGCCGTCGAGCTCCGGCCGGATCCTGGCCAGCTCCTCCTGCTCGCCGAGCTCGGCGATGCGCTCCTCCAGGCCGTCGTACGCGCGGGCCAGGCGCTTCGCCTTGGCCTGGTTGCGGGTCGTGCAGTCGGCCCGGGTCAGCACGTGCAGCCGGGTGAGCAGCGGGCCAGCGTCCCGGACGTACCGGCGGACGGCCGAATCGGTCCATGCGGGCTCCGGGGCGGACCCTTTGGTCGCGCCCTCGCCGTAGCCGTGGAACCGCAGGTGCAGTTCGACCAGCCGGGACACGTCGCGGACCACGTCGTTCGGGAAGCGCAGCTCGGTCAGCCGGCGGCGGGTCATCTTCGCGCCGACCACCTCGTGGTGGTGGAACGCGACCCGCCCGTCGGGCAGCAGCGACCGGGTCTTCGGCTTGCCGATGTCGTGCAGCAGCGCGGCCAGCCGCACGGTCAGGTCGCCCGTCAGGCCGTAGAACGGCTCCAGCTCGATCGCCCGCCGGAGCACGGTGAGGCTGTGCTGGTAGACATCCTTGTGCCGGTGATGCTCGTCGGCCTCCATCCGCAGCCGCGACACCTCGGGCAGCACCTGGTCGGCGACGCCCGTCTGGACCAGCAGGTCGATGCCCGGCGCGGGATCGGGGGTGAGCATCAGCTTGGTTAGCTCCGCGGTGATGCGCTCGGCGGAGACAATCTCCAGCCGCGGCGCCTGGTCGATCATGGCCGCGCGCACGTCAGGCGCGACGGTGAAGCCCAGCGTGGCCGCGAACCGGGCCGCGCGCAGGATGCGCAGCGGGTCGTCGCTGAACGAGTCCTCCGGACGTCCCGGGGTGCGCAGCACCTTCTCCTTCAGCGCGTCCAGGCCATCGAACGGATCGACCAGCTCGTAGCCGGGCAGCCGGGCCGCTATCGCGTTGATGGTGAAGTCCCGCCGGCTCAGATCCTCCTCAAGGGAGCGGCCGTACTGCACGTCGGGCCTGCGGGACGTGGCCCGGTACTGCTCGCTGCGGTAGGTGGTGATCTCGAAGAACGAGCTGCCCTTGCGCAGGCCCACGGTGCCGAAGGCGATGCCGACCGTCCAGGTCGCGTCGGCCCAGCCGTCCACCAGGGCCAGCACCTGTTCCGGGGTGGCGTCCGTGGTCAGGTCGAGGTCGCCGGTGGCCGGGCGGTCGAGGAAGACGTCCCTGATCAACCCGCCGACCAGCGCCAGCTCGTAGCCGTGCCGCGCGAACAGGCGGCCGATCTCGGCCACCGCGGGAACTTGCTCGCGCAGCAGCGCGGCGGCCGCTCTCCGCTGTTCGTCGTTCATAGGCACGGCCATCGAGAGTACGGCAAAAGCACAGGTTGGACTCGATCGGCCATAACATTCCAAGTGTGCACGGCTTGCTACCGGCGGAAATCTCGCGGCGGATCCTGTCTCTGGCCGCCGTCGCCGTGCTCCCGGCCGCGCTGACCGCGGTACTCGCGCTGGCCGCTCCGGCGCAGGCCAGCCCCGCGCACCCAGCTCAGGCCGGGCAGCCGGCGCAGGCCGGCCAGGCGGCTTCGGCGGCTTCGGCCGGGCAGGTGTCGATCGTCATCGACTCGATGACCCCGCAGACGGCACGGCCCGGCAGTACGGTCACCGTGGCGGGCACGGTGACCAACGGCACCGGCCAGACCAAGGCCGGGCTGGCCGTCCAGCTGTGGACCTCGCCGGCCCGGTTCGCGACCCGGGACGAGATGGACGGGTACCTCAGCCAGGGCACTGGCGCAAGCCTGCAGCCAACCGGGAACCTGTTCTCCCCCGCGGGCCGCCTGACGCCCGGCGCCACCGTCAAGTGGCACGCCTCGTTCCAGGTCGACACCGTGGGCATGACGCAGTTCGGCGTCTACCCGGTCAGCGCCCAGGTCGAGGACAGCGCAGGTGACGTGCTGGGGCTGGACGAGACGCTGCTGCCGTTCTGGCCCGGGCAGCAGGCGGCGGGCCTGGAGCGCCCGCTGAACATCGCCTGGGTCTGGCCGCTGGTCGACCAGCCGCACCACCAGGTCTGCTCCGCGCTGACCAGTAACGACCTGACCACCAGCCTCGCGCCCGGAGGCCGGCTGTCGACCCTGCTCGGGGTCGGGCGGGCGCATCCCGGCGCGGACCTGACCTGGGTCGTCGATCCGGCGCTGCTCAACGACGTGAACACGATGACCAAGCCCTACCAGGTAGCGTCCGGGTCGGGCTGCAGCCCCGCGCCCGGGCAGCCGGCCAGCAAGGCGGCCAAGACGTGGCTCGACGCGCTGCGCGGTATCAGCGCCGGGCAGCCGACGGTGATCACGCCCTACGCCAACGTCGACGTCTCCGCGCTCGTGCACAGCGGGCTGACCGCGGACATCACCAGCGCCTACGGCAGCGGCTACGCGGTGGCGGATAGCGTGCTCCACGGGTCGTTCGGACCATCGATCGCGGTCCCCGCGGGCGGGACGGCCGACCTGAGCGTGCTCACCAACCTGGCCACCGCCCAGCACATCGGCGCCGTCGTGCTGGACAGCAACGAGATGCCGCCCGCCAACCCCGCGGTCTTCGAGCCGGACGACGCGATCACCTCGATCCGGGTCCCGTCCGGCCTGACCATGACCGTCCTGCTCGCCGACCACGTGCTGACCGGGGTGCTGGCCGCGGGCGATACCAGCTCCGGGGTCCTGCCGGCGAGCACGCAGTTCGCGGTCAGCCAGCGGTTCCTGGCCGAGACCGCGATGATCGCCGCCGAGGCGCCCGATTCGGAGCGGTCCATCGTGGTGGCCCCGCCGGAGGACTGGAGCCCGTCGGCCGCGCTGGCCAGCGACCTGCTCAGCGAGACGACCGGCACCCCGTGGCTCGCGCCCACCGCGCTGGGCAGCCTGGCCGGGGCACCGGACAGCGAGCGCGGCATCGCTCGCCGGCCCCCGCCGGCCAACCAGGACAGCCCGGGCGAGCTCAGCGCCAGCTACCTGAGCACGGTGGCCGAGGCCGGCACCGTGCTCGGCGTTTACCGGGACCTGCTCGATCCGGTCTCCAGCTCCTACATACAGGGCCTGGAGCTGGCTCTGACCGCCACCGAATCGGCCGCCTGGCGCGGCCCCGCGGCGGCGCAGGGCCTGAAACTGGCCCGCAAGCTGTCCGCGTTCATGATCGGCGAGGAGAGCCAGATCCATATCATCGCCGCGCAGCAGGTGGCGATGGGCGGCTCCTCCGGACTGATCCCGGTGTCGATCCAGAACGACTCCCATCACGCCGTCCGGGTCCGGCTCAACGCCACCGTGGTCGACCTGCCCGGCCGGACCTCCCAGCTGAGCATCGGCCACTTCCAGAGCGTGATCACGGTCCAGCCCCAGCAAGCACCGCTCGTCCGGCTGCCGGTGAGCTCGGCGCCGAACGTGCCGACCGCGATCCAGCTGACCCTCACCACCGCCGACGGGAAGCCGCTGCCGCTCCGGCTGACCTCCCTCACGGTCAAGTCGACCAGGTACGGCCGCGCGATCTTGTTCCTGATCGGCGCCGCGATCGGCGTCCTCGTCCTCACCTCGGTATTCCGCGGCGTCCGGCGGCGGATGCGCGCTGACCCTCAGGTTGGCCCCGAAGATGCGGATCCACCGGGTAGCGTCGTGACTGGCACCAGCAGTGCGCGACACCCGACGGAGGCACCGGATGACCTGGCCGATGCACGACGCTGGGCCGACGACGCCTGAGTCGGGCCGCGAACCCGGCCCGCGCGAGCCCGGACGCGAGCCTGGGCCGCCGGAGCTGGGGCTAGGGCCGGAGCCAGGGCTAAGGTCGGAGCCAGGGCTAGGGTCGGAGCAGGGGCGGGAGCCGGAGCAGGGGCGGGAGCCGGGGCTCGGACCGGAGGAGCCGGGGCCTGGGCGGTCGAGTCGGCACCCCGCGGACGCGGATCCCTTCCCGCCGCTGGACGGCCCGATGCCGGGCGGCGGCCCGAGCCCGGCCGAGACCACGCTGCCGCTGGCGCTGGAGTGGCCCGCTCCGCCCCCCCGGGCGCTCCGAACCCCCCGGTTTACCCCCACGCCCCCGCCCGGCTCGGTGGACGCACCGCCCAGCTGGCGCCGGGTACCCCGGACGACCGAATACCGGCCGCCAGAGGACCTGCGGCCGCAGTACCCGCAGCCGGGATACCGTCCGCCCCCGGGTGCGCCGGGTGCGCCGGGTGCGCCGGGTGCGGCCGACGGTCCGCCCGGGCGCCCGCCGACGGGCCCGCCAGGAGGGCCCACAGGAGGTCCGCGGCTGTCGCGGCCGGCCGGG
>Ga0302181_10001902_pt1 | contig 15164 bp, 7 predicted proteins | sample I_Palsa_E3_3_FD_198786 | JGI IMG/M metagenome (GOLD analysis project Ga0302181, IMG submission 198786) | Peat permafrost microbial communities from Stordalen Mire near Abisko, Sweden - I_Palsa_E3_3 | ecosystem: Environmental > Terrestrial > Soil > Palsa > Peat permafrost | place: Sweden: Abisko...
TGGGTGGCCATCGTGCTGACCGGCGGGGCGATCGCGCTCACGCTGGCGGTCCTGGCCGTGCACGGCGCTCCGCGCGCCACCGCCTACGTGGATATCGCCGTGCAAGCCGGGGTGCTCCTCTTGATGGCGTGTGGCTTCGCGGTTGTCCACAGGGTACGGGTAGGGAGGCAGGCGTAGAGATAACCTGACCCGATGGGCGACGAACTGGGGCCGCTGCCGGCCGTGCCCGATGCCCGGGGTGACGAGGACGCCAGCCTGGCCGGACCCGACGCGACGCTGGCTTCCATAGCCGCCCAGGCGGGCCTGCGGCGCATCCACTTCGTGGCCTGGCGCGACCTCGACGACCCCGAAGCCGGTGGCTCCGAGCTCCACGCCCACAAGATCGCCTCGCACTGGGCCGCCGCCGGCCTCGACATCACGTTCCGCACCTCGGCCGTGCCCGGCGCGCCGGATGCGCTGACCCGCGACGGGTACCGGGTGCTCCGCCAGGCGGGCCGCTACGGGATATTCCCGGGAGCGGCGTGGGAGGGTATCCGCATGGGGCACCGCCCCGGTGACGCGCTGGTCGAGATCTGGAACGGCATGCCGTTCCTGTCACCCCTCTGGTATCGGGGCCCGCGCATCGTCTTCCTGCATCACGTCCACGCCGAAATGTGGGGCATGGTGCTGCCGCCGACGCTGGCCCGTATGGGCGACATGGCCGAGCGCAGAATCGCGCCACGCTTCTACCGCTCGAGCCGCGTCGTCACGTTGTCGGATTCGTCGCGCCAGGAGATCGTCGACCTGCTCGGCTTCCGCCCCGACCGGATCACGGTGGCACCGCCCGGGGTGGACGCCCGCTACGCGCCCGGCGGCCATCGGTCGCCGACGCCGCTGGTCGTCGCGGTGGGCCGGCTGGTGCCGGTGAAGCGCTTCGACGTGTTGCTGCGATCGCTGGCCAAGTTGAAGGCCGACCACCCCGCGCTGCAGGCGGTCATCATCGGTGAGGGGAATGAACGCCCCGCGCTCGAGGCGCTGCGCCGTGAGCTCGGGGCCACCGAATGGGTCAGCCTGCCCGGGCGGGTCGACGACGCGGAGCTGGTGTCGTGGTACCGCCGGGCCTGGGTAGTGGCGAGCAGTTCCCAGCGCGAGGGATGGGGCATGACCTTGACGGAGGCCGCCGCGTGCGGCACCCCTGCCGTGGCCACGGCGATCGCCGGCCACGTGGACGCCGTGCTCGACGGTGAGTCGGGCTTCCTGGTCGACGACCTGGAAGACCTGTCCGGTGCGCTCGGGCGCGTGCTGGGGGACGAGGTCCTGCGCAGCCGCCTGTCCAAGGGCGCCCTGGCCCGGGCGCGCTGGTTCACCTGGGACGCCACGGCCCGCCGCGCCCTCGAGGCACTGGCCGGGGAGGCGGCGCCGGGAGTCTGAGCGGGCGGGGCGATGCCGGCGGCCGCCGTGTCGACCGGGGGTCAGCCGTCGATGCCGATGATGACCGGCGGCGGCTCGGGTGGCTCGAACGTCCCCGGCTTGCGTGCACGCAACTTGCGCCGACCCAGCGGTTTCGCCACCCGCAGACCGAGCGCCGAGATGACGCCGTCGGCGAGCAGCAGCACCGCGCCCAGCCAAATGAGGTTGCCCGCGTTGATGAACGACGCGTCCCAGTCGGAGCCGGACAGGTAGTGGTGGACGTTCTGGCCCTGCACCACGTTGATGGAGCCGGCGACGATGCAGGCGATGCCCGCCACACTGGCTACGACGCGGGCCCACGGGATCAGGAGACCCAGCACGACCGCGAGGGCGACGACGAGCCCGACCCGCGGCGGGGTGACCAGCAGGGCGGCACCACCACAGGCGGCGCCGATCACAAGGGCCCGCGGGAAGCGCAGCCAGCCCCGCTGGCGTTGCTCCTTGGGAGCCGGCGCACCAGGGAAGGCCAGGACGGCGGCGTCGAAGGGCACAGCCGGCCGCTCGGGTGGCTCGGGCCCGGCCGGCCCGCGCAGGCGCCGGGGCAGGTGGGCCCGCACCCAGCGCCGGGCACGCAGGGGCAGGAAGCCCAGGACGAGGCAGAGCAGAAGCGCCGCCGCGGAGACGGCGAGCGCGGCCCAGATCTTGCGTTGGGGCGTCCAGACGATCTGGATCGTGAAGTTCGAGCCGCCGAGGGCGTGCAGATCCGCCGCTGTCACCGGCCAGCCGTTGGCGAAGCCGTCGACGAGCTGCGACCCCCCGAGGTCGACGCTGTGCGACCCCGCCGGTGCCCCCGGGGCAGGCGTGGCCACCGCCTTGAAGCCCTTGTTCACGCTCTGGCCCAGCACCAGTTCGAAGGGCTGGGTGGCCCCGGTGACGTCGGCCCCGTGGGAGTCGATGTGCACGGACGTCGTGGCCAGGGTCGGCGCCGGCCCGGGTTGGGTCGCCGCCAGGAGGGGCGTGCCCGCCGAGGTGGGGTAGGCCGCCGAGCCTGCGGCGCCGCCGGGTGCCGAATCGAGCGCCAGCTGGTCGATGTTCCACCCGGTGCAGGTGGCCGGGGCGCTCGCGCACGGGGGTCCGTGGCCGGGCACCGTCTCGATGACGTGGGGCCCGGGGCCCAGGGTGATGCCCTTGGCGTCGGGCCCGCAGGGGACGAGCTGCACCTCGCCGCCACCCAGCGCCTGCTGGGTCGAGCCGACGACGGCAACGCTGATGGGCTGGCCGTCGATCGTGAGGAGGTTGGACACGCAGTTGCCCGGCAGCGTCGCCGGGGTCGGGTTCGCCCGCACGCCGGGGATGCCGATCTCCGCGATGCCCAGCGGCAGCTCGAGGGGGCCGGCGGAGTAGTAGTTGGCGGCGTACTCCGGCCGGACGCCGGTGAACGTCACGACGAAGTGCGATCCGGTGAGCGCAGGGAAGGTCACCGGCACGGTCGTGACCGCGCCGGGCACCGTGCCGTCGGCGATCGGCGGTAACGTCACACGGCGCGTCTGGCCGCCCGAGGCGATCGTCATGGACGTCGGGACCGAGTGGCGGCCGTCGGCGATCACCTGCATGTTGAGCGTCGACAGCGTCTGCGGTTTGGCCAGGTCGTAGGTCAGGGTGGAGCCCACCTGCGCCGCGCTGCCGAGACCGGGCTGCCAGGCCGTCGATGGGTTTCCGTCGACCGTCGCCGATGCGGTCGCCTGGACGTCACCGGGCAGCCGCCCCGACGAGTAGGCGTCCCTGAGCGTGCTCGAGGGCGTCGTGGCGCGGCCGACCAGGCGGTCGACCTCGTCGTCGGGCACGAGGGCCGACAGGCTGGCGCTGCCGGCGAGACTGAAGGTGCGCGCCGTCGGCAGGGTGAACGTCCGCGAGATCGTCGTCTCGGGATCGCTGCGGGGCGGGTACTGCGAGGTGCGTTCCCGGGTCATGACCAACGTGAGCCGATCAGCGGCGGACGACGCTCCGAGACTGTTGAGCATCTGGGTCGGCATCTGAATGACCTGCTTCACCTGCTGGCCCGGGATCTCCACCTCCGAGAAGCCGACGGCTGACGCCGCCACCGGCGGCGGTGTGTTGTCCGTCGTACTGTCGATCGTCACCCGCAGCGTGTGGAAGGTCCGGGCGGGAAAGGTCAAGGTCTGGCCGGACGTGACATGCGACGAGGCGTTGAGCGCGTAGGTCACCGGGTCCTTGCCGTCGAAGGTCAGCGTGACCTTGGACACCCAGCGGGCGCGGTCGCCGCGCTGCGGCTGGACGAGGGTGATGTGGTCGGTGGAGACCGGGTTGGCGAACTGCGCCTGCCACCACTGGCCCTTGGGGTCGGGCACGAAGGTGCCGGTGATCCAAGCCGTGTCGAAATTGTTGTCGATCGCGCTGTAGGCCTGGTCCTCGGGCGTGTAGGAGACCGAGTTGCCGTAGCTGCTCGCGGTGATGTTCACCGCGCCGGCGTACGAAGCGTAGGACTGGCTCGTGATGCCGGTGCCCGGGAAGAGCTGAATGGGGCTGTCGCTCAGGTCGGACTTGGCGGGGTCGTCGCTCGGCGTCTCGGTGTAGCCCGAATTCGCCGTCAGGGTGTCCCAGCGGAAGGCCTGCTTGCGGTTGGTATCGGTGACCACGAGCTGGGCGCCCTGGGATGCCAGGGTCTGCAGCTGCGCGGGGTGGTTGGCCAGCGTGCCGGCGTAGTAGATGGCGCTGTCGGTGTTGAGCAGCCCCAGCCCGGCCAGGTTGTTCAGGCCGGTGGCGTCGCCCTCCATGACGACGGCGCCGGTGTCGGACTCGCCCCGCACCATGCTGCGGGGGTTGGGCACGGTGTAGGTCACGATGGGGGAGGGCCAGCCCACGTTGCCCTGAACGGCGAGGTCCTGCTCGTTCAAGGTGGAGTCCTGCGAGATGTTGGGCCGTGGCGTGCCGAAGGAGACCGGGTCGCTCAGCCCCAGCGGCGTCTGCAGGAGTTGGAGCGCCAGGAGCTGAGGTTGGGGAATCCCGTAGCGCTCGTACTGCTGGTCGTATTCGACCATGAGATCGCCGGCACCCATGAGGCGCGACATGGGGGCCAGAGCGTTCAGGTTGGCCGTGCCGTCCTGGAGCGGCCCGTCCGTCGCGTACAGCGTGTCGGCCGTGGCGATGGATCCCATGATCTGCTGCTCGCGGGTGACGAAGTCCCGGTTGAGGAAAGCCGGTTGCGGAGTGTCGACGGTGTCGCCCCAGCGGTAGGCCGCGAAGTCGTTGCCGGGAATGGCAAACACGCGCGTGCCGGGGTGGGTCGCATTGAGGTGATTGATGGCGGCCAGCTCGTACGAGGGGAGCGAGGCCGGCTGGCTGAAACCGTTGGCGATGAAGTCGCCCAGGAAGAGCGAGGGGTTGTTGGCCACCACCAACCCGGCGATGAGGATCGCCGTGATCAGGCCGGTGATGTGGACGCGTGACCACAGGGCCGAGAGGCCGCTGCCCAGCAACATGCAGAGGGCCAGCAGGACGAGCGGGGTGGCCCGGTCGGTCGAGCGCAGCGCCAGTCCCGCCGTCGTGTCCGTCATGAACGACTTCAGCACCTTGCCGATGGACGTGGGATCGGAGAACGGGAAGGGTCCCACCGAGAGGATCAGACCCACGAAGAGCAGCACGAGGAAGAAGGCGCGCTCGCGCCAGCGCACGAAGGCGGCCGCCACCAGCGATAGGACGGGCACGGCGTAGGAGGTGGCCAGCAGCCAGATGTCCTGGGTGTAGCGAATGGCCGCCGTCGTCCACGGGCCGGTGTGATCGGTGCCGTAGAAGTACCAGTAACCGAGGCCCCGGAGGATGTCCGCCGCATTCGAGGTGGCGGAGGTCGACGGGACCGTCTCGGTGTACTTCAGGACGTTGACGCCGTAGGCCGCCTCCACCTCGAGGCCGGCGATCCACCAGAGACTGGCGCCCAGGGTCAGGATCGCCATGCGCAGCGCGGTGGCGAGGGCGTGGCGCCAGGTCGTCTCGCGCAGGACGACCGTGGCGTAGAGGATCCACAGGACCGGTGCCACTCCCACGTACACGATGGAGCTGGCATTGATGCCGCTGACGAGGGCCACCACGATGGCGAACAGCGCCGGTTCGCGCCAACCGCCCCGTCGCAGCGCCACGATGGTCAGGCCCAACATGAAGGGCAGTCCCGCCCACGGCAGCAGGATCACCGAGATCCGGCCGGCGTACTGCAGCAAGTACGGCGACAGCATGTAGGCCAGCGCGGCGGCGGTCGGGCCCGGTCCGCGCAGCCCGAGGATGCGCGACAGATACAGCACGCCGACACCGGCCACCATCAGTATGGAGCCGAGCCAGAGCCGCTGCGCCACCCAGACGGGCACGCCGAGGAGGTGGAACAGGGCGAAGAAGGGCCCCATGGGGAGCAGGTAGCCGAGGTACTGGTGCGACACCGTGCCCAGGGCCACCGTGGGGTCCCACATGAACGCCACCTGGCTCAGGAAGCGGAGTGGGTCGAGGTAGAGGTAGGTCTTGGTGTCCGGGGTGACCACGCCCGGCCGCACCGCCAGCAGAGGGACGTAGGCGAAGCCGGCCAGGACGATGGCCCCGCCGATCCACCACCAGCGGCTGCCGATCGCCCGAGCCGTCCGCGGGGCCGCGTGCCGCCCTCGGGAGGCGGTGACAGGGGGGGACGTGGTGGTCATGAAGGGGGACCGAAAGGTCGCCGGGTAGTGTAAGCAGCCAGCGGCACCCCGGAGTGTCATACGAAGGGAGAGCGCCCGTGGTGACCAGCACGAAGAGCCGGCTGACGGGCGAGCGGCCGCAGCCGCAGCAGCGTGTCACCCCTGGTTGCGTCCGCGTCCGCATCCTGCGTCCGGTGCGCCTGGGCTGATGCTGGCGGTCGGCCTCACGGGCGGTATCGGCTCGGGGAAGTCGGCCGTGGCCGACCTGCTGGTCGAACGGGGCGCCGTGCTGATCGACGCCGACCAGGTGGCCCGTGACGTGGTGGCGCCCGGTGGACCGGCGTACCAGCCGCTCGTGGACCGCTTCGGGCGGGAGATCCTGCACGAGGACGGCACCATCGACCGCAAGGCCCTGGCGGCGGTGGCCTTTGCCGACGAGGAGACCCGGCTGGAGCTCAACGCCATCACCCACCCGGCCATCGGCATCGCCATGATCCAGGCCCGGGACGCCCTGGCCGACACCGACGACATCGTGGTCCTGGCCATCCCGCTGCTCACTGCCCTCCACCGCGAGACGGTGAAGCTGCACAAAGTCGTCGTGGTGGACACACCGACGGGCGTGGCGCTGGAACGGCTGCTCTCCCAGCGTGGCTTCGACCGGGCCGACGCCGAGGCACGCATCCGGTCCCAGATCTCGCGGGAGGAACGGGTCGAGGAGGCCGACTACGTGCTGGACAACTCGGGTGACCGGGAGGCGCTCGAGGTCGAGGTGGCCAAGCTTTGGGACTGGCTGCAGGACGCCGCGGTGGAGCGGTCGCCCCAGGCCTGATCTGTGACACCCCGCCGGTAGCCTCATTGGGTCATGCCTGAATTCGAGGTCGTCTCCCCCTTCCAGCCCTCGGGCGACCAGCCCGCGGCCATCACCGGGCTGGCGGCCGGCGTGCGCCGGGGTGACGCCTACCAGACGCTGCAGGGCATCACCGGCTCGGGCAAGACGGCGACCATCGCCTGGATGATCGAGCAGGTCCAGCGGCCCACCCTCATCATCGAGCCGAACAAGTCGCTGGCCGCCCAGCTGTCCTCCGAGTTGCGGGACCTCTTCCCCAAGAACCGGGTCGAGTTCTTCGTCTCCTACTACGACTACTACCAGCCCGAGGCCTACCTACCGACGACGGACACCTACATAGAGAAGGACTCGTCCATCAACGACGAGATCGACCGCCTCCGGCACGCCACGACGTCATCGCTCCTCATGCGGCGCGACGTCATCGTCGTGGCGTCGGTCTCCTGCATCTACGGCCTCGGGTCGCCCGACGAATACCGGGACCGGATCCTCGGAGTCTCGGTGGGCCAGTCAGTGGACCAGCGCGACATGCTGCGCCGGCTGGTGGATCTGCAGTACTCCCGCAACGAGGTGAACCTCGTCAGGGGCACCTTCCGGGCGCGGGGCGACACCATCGAGATCCACCCGGCCTACGAGGAGCAGGCGCTGCGGATCGAGTTGTTCGGCGACACGGTCGACCGCATCGTGCCCTTCGACGTGCTGACCGGCGAGATGGGGGAGGAGATGGAGGACGTGGCCGTGTACGCCGCCACGCACTACGTCACCGGCGACGACATCATTCAGCGCGCCGTCGGCACCATCGAGGTGGAGCTGCGGGAGCGCCTGCAGGAGTTCGAGAAGGAGGGCAAGCTGCTCGAGGCCCAGCGCCTGCGTGTGCGGACCGAGCACGACCTCGAGATGCTGGCCGAGACCGGTATCTGCTCGGGCGTCGAGAACTACAGCCGCCACCTCGACGGCCGGGCCCCGGGCGAGACGCCGTTCACCCTGTTGGACTTCTTCCCCAAGGACTACCTCTGCGTCATCGACGAGAGCCACGTCGCCGTCCCGCAGCTGCACGGGCAGTACGCCGGCGACAAGTCGCGCAAGGACGTGCTGGTCGAGCACGGCTTCCGGCTGCCCTCAGCCCGGGACAACCGCCCGCTCCGTTTCGAGGAGTTCGTGGAGCGCGTCCCGCAATGCGTGTTCGTGTCGGCCACGCCGGGAGCCTTCGAGCTCGAGCACTCCGACCAGGTGGTCGAGCAGGTGATCCGCCCGACCGGCCTCATCGACCCCGAGGTCACGATCATGCCCACCAAGGGTCAGGTCGACGACCTGCTGGCCCGCATCGGGCGCACGGTCGAGGCCGGCGGCCGCGTCCTCGTCACGACGCTCACCAAGAAGATGGCCGAAGACCTCACCGACTACCTGGCCGACGCCGGCGTCCGGGTGCAGTACCTGCACTCCGACATCGACACCATCACCCGGATCGAGATCCTGCGCGAACTGCGGCTCGGCTCCATCGACGTCCTGGTCGGTATCAACCTCCTGCGCGAGGGGCTCGACCTGCCCGAGGTGGCCCTGGTGGCCATTCTCGATGCGGACAAGGAGGGCTTCCTCCGCTCGGCCTCCTCGCTCATACAGACCATGGGACGGGCCGCTCGCAACGTCGACGGCATGGTCGTTCTGTACGCCGACACGGTGACTGACTCCATGCGCGAGGCCGTGTCCGTCACGCAGCGCCGCCGCGAGGTGCAGATCGCCTACAACCGGGAGCACGGCATCAACCCGCAGACCATCCGCAAGTCGGTCACCGACATTCTGGAGCGCCTGCGCGGAACGGGCGGCGGGGGCGTGGCCAGGGCGGGGCGCAGCCGGGCCGAGGTGCGCAAGAACGCGGCCGTCCGCGGCAACCGACGCCCGGCCCTGCTGGCCGACGGGGATGCCTCGACCCCGGCCGAGGCGATCGAGCTGATGACCCAGCTGGAAGCGGAGATGAAGGCGGCCGCCGCCGAGCTCCGCTACGAGGAGGCAGCGCTCCTGCGTGACGAGATCGCCGACCTGCGCGCCTCGGTCCCCACCTGAGCCGACCTGACAGGCGCGTCATACAAATAGGCAGTGCAGAACATTTCCTCCCAGAAACGGAGGATTTCCTGCCGAAAGATTCGTGAAATCGGGACCCTTGGGATTATGGTCAGGCCCGTGATCACTGCCGACAGGCTCCGAGACGTCGTCCAGCGCTACGCCGCTGTCACGAGTTCGCGGGACGCTGACGCCTACGCAAACCTTTTCACTGAGGATGCGTCGCAGGTCGATCCCTACCCCGCGCCGCCGAGGGTAGGCCGCGAGGCTATCCGGGGCTTCATGAAGACCTCATTCGACGCCTGCGAGGCCATGCGCTTCGAATCGATCGAGGTGTACCCCGTGGCCGACCGGGTCGCCTTCACATTTCACATAACCCTCAACCTCGAGGGTGGCTCGACGATGCACATTCGCGGGGTGGAGATCTTCACGGTGACCGACGATGGTCTCATCTCGTCCGTGGAGGCCTACTGGGGTCAGGAGGACGTGACCTTGGAGGAGGCGGCATAGCAGCGGCTCTCGTAGAGGAGTGGCTGATGGCGGCAATGTCTCGTGGCGGGCCCACCTGACACCGGTGTTGGTGAGTACCGATTCATGTATGTCGGGTGGGCGAAGTAAGGCGGGAAGTATTCAGGGGTATGTTCCGCCGGGACACAACACAGACACATCGCAAAAAAAAGACAACGCAGGCACAAGACCACGCTGACACAACACAGACGCAACGCAAGGAAAAGTACGGTGCGGCAGCACAGCATCGAGCGGAAGAACAAGCCGGACAAAGAGGGGATGACTTGCAAGGGAGAAATGCAATGAGAAGTGGGCTACGAGCGGGAATCATCGCCAGTGCGGTACTGGTGGTGGGCTCGATGGTTGGAATGGCGGCAGGCATCGCAGGAGCATCGACCTCGTCGTCGTTGTCAGCCGGAACGATCTCCCTCATAGCGGGGTCGACCTCGGGCACAGCGGGCTTGGACGTGGGTGGCAGCGTCCCTGCGGTTGGAGCCACGTTGGACGATCCGTCGGACGTTGCAGCTTTCGGCCAAACCATCTACGTCGCTGACATGACGAACTGCGAGGTGCGGCAGGTGGTCAACGGGCAGATCAGCGATTTCGCCGGCCTTGGAAACTGCACCAACCAGGCACTGGTCCTCACGGGGAATCCCCAGACCTCCGAGATCGGCCGCCCGACCGGCGTGGCCGTCGACTCTTCGGGCAACGTCTATATCGCCGTCTGTAACGATTACCTAGGGTCTGGACCTGGGTGCCTCCAGAGCAACATTCTCAAGGTGGCGGGCGGGACGATCAGCGCGATCGTCACGACGAGCCAGATCGCCACGGTGTGCTCGGCCGACGGCAACAGTGGGAACGGCGCCGCGTGGGACGTGCGGGTCGAAGGAGGAAACGTCTACTTCAGCGATGTCGTCAACGACGTCGTGGACGAAGCAACCACCTCTGGTACGGGTCTGACGAGCGTGGCCGGCAGCTGCTTCTACGACAACCCCGGTGGGCCCAATGGGACTACTACCGGGTCGTACTCCGGTGACCATGGCGCGGCCACCTCGGCCAACCTGAACGATCCGACCGGTCTCTATGTCGACGGGTCGGGGAACATCTTCATCTCCGATTCGGACAACGATCGCGTCCGGGAGGTGTCGGGCGGAATCATCACCACGATCGCGGGCCCCACGGGGTTCGTGAAGCCCTTCGGGGTCGTCGAGGATTCGTCGGGCACGGTGTACGTCGCCGACTTCAGCGGGAAGTGCATCAAAGCGGTCAGCGGGGCCACCATCACCACGCTCGCCGGGACATGCGGGACGGCAGGTGACAACGTCACCCCGGGCGGGATCGCCGTGTCCAATGTCCTCTTCGGTAGCAACTCGCCTGATGGCGGCGGCCCTTCGAATCTGACCTTCACTCCAGGTGGTGACCTCCTCGTCAACGACTATGGGGACAACCAGGTGGACCAGATCGTGCCGGCCGCGTCGTCCACGGCGCCTACGCCGACGCCAACCCAGGGCTACTGGATGGTGGCTTCGGACGGCGGCATCTTCAACTACGGGGCCACCTCGTTCTACGGATCGACTGGCTCCATCCACCTCAACAAGCCCGTGGTCGGAATGGCCGCCGCTCCCGGCGGCGCCGGTTACTGGTTGGTGGCCTCGGACGGCGGCATCTTCAACTACGGGAGCGCCCTGTTCTACGGTTCGCGCGGCGGCCAGCGGCTGAACGATCCGATCGTCGGCATGGCCGCGACGCCCGACGGCAAGGGCTACTGGCTGGTGGCCTCTGACGGTGGCATCTTCAACTACGGCGACGCCCAGTTCTACGGGTCGAGCGGCGCCATCCACCTGAACAAGCCCATCGTCGGCATGGCAGCCACGCCCGACGGCAAGGGCTACTGGCTGGTGGCCTCTGACGGCGGCATCTTCAACTACGGGGACGCCTCCTTCTACGGCTCGACGGGCTCCATCCACCTGAACAAGCCCATTGTCGGCATGGCCGGCTCGCCCAGTGGCCACGGCTACTGGCTGGTGGCTTCGGACGGCGGGATCTTCAACTACGGCGACGCCCAGTTCTACGGGTCGAGCGGCTCCATCCACCTCAACAAGCCCATCGTGGCCATGGGGGCGACCGCCGACGGCGGGGGCTACTGGCTGGCCGCCTCCGACGGCGGCATATTCAACTACGGCGACGCCGCCTTCAAGGGCTCGGCGGGCGGGTCACCGCTCAACCAGCCCGTCGTGGGGATGTCCTCAGCGACGTCAGCGACCTAAGCATCGTCCGGCGCTCCGGCGCTCCGGCGCTCCGGCGCTCCGGCGACCCCCCGCTTCCGGCGGCCCCGACGCCACGTCTGGGGTCGCCGGCAGCCGCCGGGCCGCTGCCAGTAACTCCGCCGCCAGTGACCCCGCCTCCAGTGACCCCGCCGCCAGTGACCCCGCCGATCCGGCTCCGGCGCGCCCAGGGCGGCGACCTCACCCCGATGACCTGGACCTGGATGACGTGATACACCGCGCCGGTATCCTCCACAGATGGCCGACCGTCTGATCGTTCGCGGGGCTCGCGAGCACAATCTGCGGGACGTCTCCCTCGACCTGCCCCGGGACAAGCTCATCGTCTTCACCGGCCTCTCGGGATCCGGCAAGTCCTCGCTGGCCTTCGACACGATCTACGCCGAGGGCCAGCGCCGCTACGTCGAGTCCCTCTCCGCCTACGCCCGCCAGTTCCTGGGCCAGATGGACAAGCCCGACGTCGACTTCATCGAGGGCCTGTCGCCGGCCATCTCCATCGACCAGAAGTCCGCCTCCCGCAACCCCCGCTCGACCGTGGGGACCATCACCGAGGTCTACGACTACCTCCGCCTTCTGTATGCCCGCATCGGCCATCCCCACTGCCCTGTCTGCGGGCGGCCCGTGGCCCGCCAGACCCCGCAGCAGATCGTCGACCGGGTTCTCGAGCTGCCCGAAGGCACCCGCTTCCAGGTCATGGCGCCCGTGGTGCGCGGCCGCAAGGGCGAGTACAGCACGCTGCTCGACGACCTGGCCAAGCAGGGCTTCGCCCGCGTGCGGGTCGACGGGGTGCCGTTGGAGCTGTCCGAGCGGGCCGACGTCAACCTGGCCCGCTACGAGATGCACACCATCGAGGTCGTCGTCGACCGCCTCGTCAGCCGGCCCAACATGCGCCAGCGGCTGACCGAGTCGATCGAGACGGCCCTGGAGCTGACCGGCGGCACGGCCGAGGTGCTCGTGGTGAACGGCAAGGGCGGGGCCGGCGGCAAGGGCGGGGCCGGCGGCAAAAGCGGCGCCGATGAGGAAGGTGGCGAGGCCGAGGAGGCCATCACCTTCTCCCAGCACCTGTCCTGCACGCACTGCGGCATCAGCTTCGAGGAGCCCGCCCCCCGCAGCTTCTCCTTCAACTCGCCCTACGGGGCCTGCCCGGTCTGCCTCGGCCTGGGCACCAAGTTCGAGGTGGACCCCGAGCTGGTGGTGCCCGACGACTCGCTCTCCCTCGCCGAGGGCGCGCTGGCGCCGTGGGCCGCGGCGCGCAGCGAGTACTTCACCGGGCTGCAGGTCGGCGTGGCCGAGTTCGGAGGCTTCGACTTCGACGCTCCGTGGAAGTCGCTCAAGGCCAAGGACAAGAAGCTCGTCCTCTACGGGACCGGTAGTCGCTCGGTCCACGTCACGTACAAGAACCGCTTCAACCGCAAGCGCTCCTACGAGGCGGTCTACGAGGGGATCATCCCGTGGCTGCAGCGCCGGCACGGCGAGTCGGAGTCCGACTGGTCGCGGGAGCAGATCGAGCAGTACATGCGCGAGGTCGCCTGCCCCGCCTGCAAGGGGGCCCGGCTCAAGCCCGAGTCGCTGGCCGTCACGGTGGGCGGTCGCAACATCTACGAGCTGTGCAGCCTCTCCATCGCCAACGCAGTCGACGCCATGGCGCACCTGGAGCTGAGCGACCGCGAGCACATGATCGCCGACCGCGTCTTCAAGGAAGTGCGCGAGCGCATGCAATTCCTGCTCGACGTGGGTCTCGACTACTTGTCGTTGGCTCGGTCTGCCGGCACGTTGTCCGGCGGGGAGGCGCAGCGCATCCGCCTGGCCAGCCAGATCGGCAGCGGACTGGTCGGGGTGCTCTACGTGCTCGACGAGCCCTCCATCGGCCTGCACCAGCGCGACAACCAGCGCCTCATTGCCACGCTGGAACGGCTGCGCAACCTGGGCAACACGGTCATCGTGGTGGAGCACGACGAGGAGACCATCCTCACCGCCGACTATGTCGTCGACATCGGACCCGGCGCAGGGGAGCACGGCGGCAACGTGGTGCATGCCGGCCCCGTTCGGGGACGCGGCGGCCTGCTCACCAACAAGGCGTCCATCACGGGGCAGTACCTGTCGGGCAAGAAGTCGATCCCCGTGCCGGCCCGTCGCCGTCCCGGTACTGGCGACGTGGTGACCGTGCGGGGCGCCCGGGAGCACAACCTCAAGGACATCGACGTCTCGTTCCCGCTCGGATGCCTCATCGCGGTGACCGGTGTGTCGGGGTCGGGGAAGTCGACGCTGGTGAACGACATCTTGCTGCGCTCTCTGGCCCAGCGGCTGCACCGGGCCAAGGCTGTTCCCGGGCTGCACCGCAAGGTGGAAGGCATGGACAAGCTGGACAAGGTGGTCGACGTCGACCAGGCGCCCATCGGGCGCACCCCGCGCTCGAACCCCGCTACCTACACCGGCGTCTTCGACCACATCCGCAAGCTGTTCGCGCAGACCGCCGAGGCCAAGGTGCGCGGCTACCAGCCGGGGCGCTTCTCGTTCAACGTGCGCGGCGGGCGCTGTGAGGCCTGTGCCGGCGACGGCACCATCAAGATCGAGATGCACTTCCTCCCCGACGTCTACGTCCCCTGCGAGATCTGTCACGGCGCGCGCTACAACCGCGACACGCTCGAGATCACCTTCCGGGGCAAGACCATCGCCGACGTGCTCGACATGTCGTGCGAGGAGGCGCTGACGTTCTTCGAGAAGCAGCCGCCGATCGCCCGGCACATGCAGACGCTGGTCGACGTGGGGTTGGGCTACGTCCGGCTGGGACAGCCCGCGCCGACGTTGTCCGGCGGCGAGGCGCAGCGGGTGAAGCTTGCTTCTGAGCTCAGTCGGCGGCCGACCGGCCACACCTTCTACATCCTCGACGAGCCCACCACGGGCCTGCATTTCGAGGACACCCGTCGGTTGTTGGAGGTGCTCGGCCGGCTGGTCGAGCAGGGGAACACGGTCGTCGTCATTGAGCACAACCTCGACGTGATCAAGACCGCCGACTGGATCATCGATCTCGGTCCCGAGGGCGGCGACAAGGGTGGCATGGTGATCGCCGAGGGCACGCCCGAGCAGGTCGCCAAGACGGCCGGCAGCTACACGGGCGAAGTGCTCAAGCCGGTGCTGGCGAGGGCCAAGTAAGACTGTTTGCTGCGGCTGTTTTGCTGCGGCTGTTTTGCTGCGGCTGTTTTGCTGCGGTCGGGTGAGCTGCGGCCGGGTTCACCGCGGCCGGGTTCACCGCGGCCGGGTTCACCGCGGCCGGGTGAACTCTCAGTCGTTTGGGGAATGAAAGAGGTCATGGTGCGGCGCTGCAGGGAATGCGCTGCAGGGAACCAGACAGCACGGAGGGAACCATGACTGCTACGCCAGACATCTCGTCGACCGCTTCGCAGGGAC
>Ga0302181_10001903_pt1 | contig 15159 bp, 11 predicted proteins | sample I_Palsa_E3_3_FD_198786 | JGI IMG/M metagenome (GOLD analysis project Ga0302181, IMG submission 198786) | Peat permafrost microbial communities from Stordalen Mire near Abisko, Sweden - I_Palsa_E3_3 | ecosystem: Environmental > Terrestrial > Soil > Palsa > Peat permafrost | place: Sweden...
GACATCTGCGCCGCCCTGGACCGGACGCCGCAGCTGACGGCCGATCACGACGGCGTCGTCGTCGCCGACGTGGTCAGCGAATGGGCCGACCGCCACGGCAAGGACTTCACCCTGCACCTCACCGGGCCGGCCGGCGGCACCTGGACGGCCGGCACCGCCGGGCAGCGCATCGAACTCGACGCCGTCGGCTTCTGCCGGGTGATCGCGAAACGACCCGGCCCGGTCGACTTCACCGAGCTCATGAGCACCGAAGTCCCCTACTAGCACCACAAGAAGGAGGCGTCGCAGGCCCGGGGCTTGCTACGCGCGGTCGGCGGCCGGAGGCAGGACCGGGTTCTCCGCATGGACCCCGGAGTATTCCTGGCCAGTGGTGAGATCCTCCGAATAGAGCACATCACAGCCCATTTCAGCTGCGCTGCGGACGATCATCGCGTCCCAGAACGAGATCCCGGTGCGCTGATGGATGCCGATCGCGCCAAGGACGTCGCCGGACGCTGGGACATGCACGTGCCAGCGTGACAGGTCGGCGATGATCTCCTTCGCCGTCTCCGCATCGAGCGGCTTGGCGATCTTCCGGGTAACACTCACGAAGAACTCCTGCAGCACCTGAACACTCAGGCAGCCGTCACGGGATTCCCAGAGCTGCTCGACCAGCGCCCGGGCCTGATCCCGCTTGACGCCCGCCGAATCGTCATGTGCGTACACCAAGATATTGGTATCGACGAACCGGCGGTTACCGCTCATGAACGCTGTCCCGGCTCCAGCTGATGTGCCCGCCGGTGCCACGGACCTATGCGGACCGTAGTGCCGTGTCCGTTCCGAATAATTGAATTCCTTTACCGAACGACCCGCGGGACCGCGGCCGGCATACGGTCAGCGGTCCCGTCGGGTGCGCCGGTGCTCGGCTGGCGCCGGCCAGGAAGGCCTCGACGTCGTCGGCGAACTCCGCGTGGTGCTGGAACAGGTGGCCCATAGCCGGAACCAGGCGCCGCAGGCCGCCGGATCGCCTGAGAGCGGGGTTCCCCGGTACGCCGCGCTTGATGGTGCTATCACGAGGACGGGCGGGTGGGTGGCCACCTTGGCGGTGCGCCTGGCGCGTGTGACGCTGGAGGCGGCAGAGGGGAGATGCCGTGCGTGCCGTCGTCATGGTGGTGCAAGGGCGGTTCCGGCAGTACTGGAAGTCGTGGCTGGCTCTCAGCCTGCTCGTGGCCGTCGCTGGGGGGTTCGTTCTGGCCACGGCCGTATCCGCGCGCCGGACGGCGGACGCCTTCCCCCAGTTCGCGGCCCGGCATGGGTACGACGTCATCGTGTACAGCGGCCAGCCGCTGCCGCAGCTGGCCCGGCTGCCCCACGTTGCGTCGGCCCTTCCGGTGCCCGCGACGTTTACCGGCCAGCTTCGTTGCGCGTCCTGCCATACGCCGATCGATACCGACAGCATGCTGATCAACGAGGTGCCGCCGCGGGAGCTGCCGCGGATGGTGACCCTCCTGTCCGGGCGGATGCCCGACCAGTCGGATCCCGATGAGGTCCTGGCCTCGTTCACCCTCGCCAAAGACAATGGCGTGCGTGTCGGCTCGGTGATCCAGGCTCAGGTGGCCAGCGTGGCACAGTTGAGCGGGGGGCCCGCGGACCGTTCCCCGGTCATGAACCCCGCGCTTCGGGTGGTGGGCATCGTGGCCGCCGAGAGCGAGTTTCCCTCCGGGACCAGCGTGCACTACGACCTCTACGCCACGACGGCGTTCGCCGCGGCGGTCGATCACCGCGCCGCGGCGCAGTCCACGTACTACGTGCGGTTGGCCCGCGGGGTCGCTGACCTCGCCGACTTCGACAGCCGATACCGTTCCCTGAACGTGTACGGGGCGTACGACCTGGATGCTGCCGCCGGAGCGGTGGAGGCCTCGATCCGGCCGCAGGTCATCGGCTGGTACGTGCTGGCCGGCCTGGCCGCGCTGGCCGCACTGACGGTCATCGCGCAGGCGATGGCCCGGCAGGCGGCTACCGAGCGGGCCGAGCACCACGTCCTGTCGGCGCTGGGCCTGCGGCCCCGCGAATTCGTGCTGGCCGCCCTGGTCCGCGCGCTGCTGATCGGCGTGGCCGGGGGCGCCGGGGCCGTGCTGCTGGCGGTGCTGGTGTCCCCGCTGACACCGGTGGGCGAGGCCCGGATCGCCGTTCCGTCGCCGGACGCGATGTCCTTCGATCCGGTCGTGCTATCGCTCGGGGCACTGGTCGTGCTGGCCGCGGTGCTCGCGGTGTCGGTGTGGCCCGCCGTGCGCCATGCCGCCTGCTGGCCCATCGCCTGCGGTCGCCGGCGCTGGCGGTGGCGGCGAGCCGGGCCGCGGCCCGGGCCGGCCTGCCGGTCACCGCTGTGGTCGGGATCCGGCGTGCGCTCGCGCGGGGCCGGGACGGACAGCCGGTGGGCACGGCGATACTGGGCACGGTGATGGCGGTGGCCGCGCTGTTTGCGACGGCCGTCTTCGGCGCCAGCCTGACCCGCCTGGTGTCCTCGCCCGAGCTGTACGGCGCGCCGTTCCAGGCCTATTTCGCCAACGACGGGCTGCCTGGATCCCAGGCGACCGTCACCGGGCCGCTGCTCGACAGCCTGCGCCGGGACCGCGCCATCAGCCAGATAACGCTGGGCGCGTTCGTCGAGGTCAACATCAACGGCCGGGCCGTCCGCACGGTCGCGATGACCCCGGTCCGGGGCCCCGCGCTGCTGTCGGTCGTGGACGGGGACCTTCCCCGCGGCGACCGGGACATCATGCTCGGCGCGGCCACCATGCGCGCCGCAGGCGCCCGGCTAGGAGATACCGTCCGCGTGACGATCTCTGATCCCGCCGGGGCGCCGCACGCGGCCAGCTTCCGCGCGATCGGACGCGCCTCCCTGAACGCCGGCGCGGGCGGCCTCGGTAACGGGGCCGTGATGACCACCAGCGCCTTTGTCGACCTGCAGTGCCCGCCCGGGCCCGGCCAGTCCGCATGCCAGCGCGCCGTCAAGCAAGGCCTGGCCACCGTCGTGCTGGTCCGCGCCGCCCCGGGGGCGGCGGGGGATGCGGCGCTGGCCCGGCACATTGCCCAGTACCGCGACCTCACGACCTTGCCGGCCGAGCCCACCGTGCTGGTTAACTTCGGCGAGTCAGTCAACTTCCCGTTGCTGTTCGGAGTGGCCCTGTCGCTGTTCGGCGCCGCGACCATGGTGCACCTGCTGCTGGTCAGCGTGGCCAGGCGGCGCCAGGAGACCGGGCTGCTGAAGTCGCTCGGGTTCGTCCGCCGCCAGGTCGCCGCGGCGGTCTGCTGGCAGGCCTCGACGGTGGCCCTGGTCGGGATCGTCGTCGGGGCGCCGATCGGCATCGCCGCGGGCCGGGTGCTCTGGCGGGTGTTCGCCACGAACTTCGGCGTGGTCCCGGTGCCGGTCGTGCCGCTGCTGACGCTGACCGCCCTGGCCGCCGGCGTGCTCGCCGCGGCCAACGTGCTCGCCGCCGTTCCCGCCCTGGCGGCCGCCCGGTCCCGTCCGGGCCAGCTGTCCCGGGCAGAATAGGCAGCATCCCAGGAACCAGGATCGCGCAGACAGTGCGCAGCGTTCAGGGATGAGGGGCATGGCGTACGGTCGGCGTGCGGCTAATCCAGCGTGACGACGGTGGCGATCTGGTCCAGGCCGGAGACTTTCAGCAGAATTTCGTTGATGGGGCCAGCTGTGCTGACTTGGATGGTGAGCCGGACTTGCCTGGCGGCGAGGAACAGGGCCCGGATGGTCGCGCTGTCGCAGTAGGTGACCGCGGTCATGTCGGCGGTGATGGCGCTGGAGGTCGCGGCAGCCTGGTCGAGAGCGGCCTGGAATTGCCCGACGTTGGTCAGGTCGATGTCACCGGCCGCGCGCACGGTGGCGGGTTCACGTTCGTCGGCGGGCAGGAATTCGAACCGTGCCTGCTGGCTGCTGACGGGGGCGCTGCTGCTTGTGGGACGGTGGTAAGCAGGGCCGACTGGCCTGGCGTCGTTGGTCATGGCTTCAGGTCCTTGGTCAAGGTCACCGTCGTCCCGTGCGCGGACGGATCGATCGTGACGTCGTTCATGAGGGCGTGCATGAAAATGATCCCGTGGCCCCGGGTACCCGGGGCGGGCTGCTCGCGGTCAGCAGGAGGAGGCCGCCAGCTCCCGCTGTCCGCGATGGTCAGCTGGACCGTGGTGTGGGTCGCGCGGGCGGTGAGGGTGATCTGGACTGGTGCCGCATCGGCGGAGCGGCCGACGGTGGCGTGTTCGAAGGCGTTAGCTGAGGCCTCACCCACCGCGATCGTGATATCGGTGGCTTCCCGGCTGCCGACGCCAGCTGCTGACAGCCACTGCCGAAGCCTGGCCCGGAGCAGGGCCAGGCAGGAGCGGTCATCTGCTGGTACCTGGACGGTCAGCGGGGCAGGCGGGTGTCTGTAGATCAGAACGGCGACGTCGTCCTCGTAGCCGACCGCCGGCGTCATGGCCGACATGACGTGGTCCGCGATGTCGTCCGGATGGTCCTGGGCGTATTCGGCCATCGTGACTGCCGCGCCGTCGATCCCTTTGTCCAGCGACTGGTTCCGCCGCTCGACGAGCCCGTCGGTGTACAGCAGCAAGGTCGCGCCAGGCGGCAGCGTGGCCGTCGCCTGGCTGCGCCGCCAGTCAGCGGGCAGCATGGCCAGTGGCAGGGACCGGGCCTGGTCGAGCAGCCGGTAATCTCCTCCGGCCGTGACGAGGATAGGTGGTGGGTGCCCGGCGCAGCTGTAGGTGACCGTCCCGGCGGCGGGATCGAGGATCGCGCAGAACACGGTGGTGCATTCCGCTCCCGGAATCCGGCTGGCAAAAGTGTCCAGGTCGGCGAGGGCCTCGGCGGGACCGGGAGCGCGCAGCAGGACGGCCTGGCTGGCCGAGCGGAGCTGGCCCATGACCGCGGCGGCGGGCAGCCCGCGGCCGACGCAGTCACCGACAACGACGCCGGTACGTTGCCCAGGCAGCGGAATCACGTCGTACCAGTCGCCGCCGACTTCGAGCGGGGGAACCGCTGGAGTGTAGCGTGCGGCGAATCCGTGCGGCAGCTCGGTAGGGGCGAGGATGGCATGCTGGAGGGTGAGTGCGACGGCGCGGGCCTGCTCGTAGTCCCTCGCTTTGGCGAGAACCTGGGCCAGGTGGCTGGTGAGGACCGAGAACAGTTCCCGCACTTCGGCGCCGACAGGCCGTCCGGCCGGGAATTCCGCGGCGATGGCTGATGAGCCTGTGCCGTCGAGCGGAGCGGCGAGCAGGCTGGTGTCCTCGTCGCCTGGCAGCACGACGACCGAGGCGGCCAGCTGGTGCCGGACGACGTCCAGCGCTCCCGTCACGGCCGCGGAGGCGCCCTGGCCCGGGACGGGCCGGGGCCATCTGGCGATGGCGGGGGTGTCATCGCTGGACCACAGCGCGGCTGTGACCTGGCTGGCGTGTACCGCGGCGGCGATCTCGCGGGCGGCCGTGGTGAGCATCTCGGAGATCTCCCCGGTCGCGGCCAGGACGGCGGCGAAGCTCGCCAGGGTGGCTTCGCGCTGCGTGGCCAGCCGTTCCGCGGTCACGTCCCGCGCCGTGCCGACGAACAGCCGGCCGTGCCCGTCCGGACTGGGCACACTGGCCGAGCTGCACGCCAGCCAGACGGCGTGCCCGTCGCGGTGCCGCACCTGGACCGTGTACCGGCCGCCGCCGTGCCGCATGTAATCGGTGAACGCCGGGGCCATCGCCGCCCACCCGTCAGGGTCGGCGCCGGGGTCCGGAGCCCAGGGGTGCGGCCGGCGGAACGGCAAGCCGTCCGGGCTGTAGCCCACCAGGGCCAGGAAAGCCTGATTGGCCTCCAGGATGGTGCCTTCCTGATCGGTGACGAAGAAGCCTTCCTGCAGGGAGTCGATCAAAGTCCGGCGGAACTGCGATTCGCGGTTCCTGAAACTAGCCATCCCCAGGTTGGAGCGCACCCGGGCCAGCAGCTCCACGGCGGAGAACGGCTTGACCAGGTAGTCGTCGGCGCCCGCCTGCAGGCCCTCGATGGACGCCTCCTGCCCGGCCCGCGCTGACAGCAGCAGCGCCGGCACGGCTGCAGTGCGCGCGTCGGCGCGCAGGGCGGCGACCAGGCCCAAGCCGTCCAGGCGGGGCATCATCACGTCGCTGATTACCAGGTCGGGGGTGCCGGAGCGGGCGGCATCCAGGGCGGCCTGCCCGTCGGTGACCGTGGTGACCTGGTAGCCGGCGGTGCGCAGCAGCCGAGCTAGGTACTCGCGCATGTCGGCGTTGTCGTCGGCGACCAGCACCCGCGCGGGCAGGGCGCGGCCTGGCTGTGCCGAGGAGGCCGTGTCGTTACTAGGCGTGATCTCCTCCGGCACGGGGCGCGCCCCCATGCCGCCACCGTCCGGCGCGGTCCCGGGCAGCCAGCGCAGGGCTTCCTGGACGAAGGGGTCGGCGGTGGCTGAGACCGTCGCCGTATGGCCGGCTGGGACGAGGGCACCGGCGGGCAGGTGGGCAGGCCCGAAGGGCAAGCGGATGGTGAACGTGGTGCCCGCGCCCTCGGTGCTGGCCGCGGTGATGGTGCCGCCGTGCAACTGGATGAGTTCCTGGACTAGGGCCAGGCCGATGCCGCTGCCCTCGTTTGAGCGGGAGCGGGCATTCTCGATGCGGTGGAACCGCTCGAACAACCGCGGCATCTCCTGCTCGGGGATGCCGATGCCGGAGTCGGCGACGGTAACGACCGCCTCGCCGTCCTCGGCGCGGGTGGCGATGCGGATGGAGCCGTCGAAGGTGAACTTCAGCGCGTTGCTGAGCAGGTTCAGCACCACCTTCTCCCACATGCCACGGTCGAGGTAGACCAACTCGGACAGCGGGGGGCAGTCCACCTCGAAGGCCAGGCCGGCGCGGTCAATGGCGGAGCGGAAGATGCTGGCCAGTTCGGCGGTCGCCTGCGCGATGTCGGCCGGTTCATAGCTCGCCTGCATGCGCCCGGCCTCGATGCGGGAGAAGTCCAGCAGCGTGTTGACCAGCTTGCCCAGGCGCAGGCCGTTGCGGCTGATGACCTCCAGCTCCTCGCGCACTTGCGGGCCGGCGTCGGCCAGCAGCCGCTGCAGCTCCTGCACCGGTCCCATGATCAGTGTCAGCGGGGTGCGGAACTCGTGGCTGATGTTGGAGAAGAACGTGGTCTTGGCGCGGTCCAGTTCGGCGAGCTCCTCCGCGCGGCGCTGCTGGTCCTGATAGGTGCGTGCGCTTCCGATTCCCGCCGCGAGATGTCCGGCTACGAGGCCGACGAACGCGCGGTAACCCTCGTCCAAGGGCCGGTACCGGTTCAGGCCGGCCACCAGGAACCCGTACGGGGCGCTGCCCTGCTGGGCCAGCGGTGCTATCAGCGCCTGGACGGGCGGCTCACTCCACGCCCCGGCCGGTAGGCCGGCGAACCGGGCGCTGTCGAGGTCCACTAGCGCGGATTCGCCCCCCAGCAGCACCCCGACGGGCCACAACGGGTCCGCGTCCCCGGCCGCGAGCGCGGCCGGGGCGGCTGGGTGCCCCGTTGCGATGCCGGTGCTCCCCGCCAGCCGGGCGATGGCGTTGTCGTTGTCGTTGTCGAACAGGTAGATCAGGGTGAAAGGCAGGTCCTGTCGGTTCCGGTCCAGCTGCCGCCCGGCGAACTCCAGCGTCTCCTGCTCGGTGCGCGCCACGCTCGGGTCGGAGCCCAGATCGCGCAAGGTCGCCATCCTGCGCTCGCCGATGACGCGTTCGGTGTCCTCGCTGACCACGCACAGCATCCCGACCACAGCGCCGGTATCGTTGCGCAGCGGACTGTAAGAAAAGGTGTGGTAGCTCTCCTCCGGGTAGCCGGACCGCTCCAGGAACAGCAACAGCGCCTCATCCCAGGTCGCCTTCCCCGTGGCCAGCACGGTGTCGATGCGCGGGCCAATGTCGTCCCAGATCTCCGCCCACACCTCGCTGGCAGGCCGACCCAGCGCCCACGGATACTTACGGCCGAGAGTGTTGCGCCGGTAAGCGGCGTTGCAGAAGAACGTCAGCTGCTGCCCCCAGGCCATCCACATCGAAAAGCGAGATGACAGCAGGATGTCGACCGCCGTCTGCAGGCTCTGCGGCCAGGCCCCGGGCGGCCCGAGCGGGGTAGCAGTCCAGCCGACCGCGGCCAGGTCACGGCCGACCTCCTCATCGGCGGCGAACGTCCCAGCCGCCCCCGACCCTGGTTCGGCATCTGCCGCGAGCGCCACCGGCTCTCCTCTCCTTCACGCCCCGGAACTCCGCTTACCCAGTGCACCACCGCTTACCGGAGTTAGGCGTAAACGTACGATAACGTTCCTTTACCGGCGACGGTGCACCAGAGCGTCAACCGCGGCAGCCCCCCGGCGCTGACCGGCACCCACCCAGGGCTGCCCTGAGGTGGATCCGGCCGAGCCGGGACGCGTGGCCAGTTCTCAGACTGTAACCATGCGCGGGCCGCGTCGATAGTCTCGTGGACAATCCGTTTGGCTCCCAGCGTGGCTCATTACCATAGAACATGAAACCAGGATAATTATCTGACCTGCGTCCCGACCGCGACTCGAACGCGGGACCTACTGCTTAGGAGGCATTTTCGAAGCGTGCCTGGACGGTGCTGGGTGTGGCCTGATGTACCGTCTAGCTGCCGCGATAATGGCTGGACGTGGCCTGAGGTGGCGCGGTGCCCGTGGTCGTTGGCTCCCAGTTTGGCTCCCAGGTATTTCGTTAGCAATGCTAATGTTCGAACACGTCGGAACCTGGTGACCCGGGCCGACCGGCCCGGCTGTGGTCTTGGCTGGGCGTGGCTGATGCTGAAGAAGGACGGCACCAGAACCGCCCACGCCCACTGCGGCACCTGGCCGCTGCCTTCGATGCCGACACGCGCCTGGCCGCAGGGCATGACCTCGGTTCTGCCTGCCAGTACCAGGCCTGGGGCAGCCAGGTCGGCGAGCAACGTTGGACCAGACGAAGCGGCCAGGTTAAGTGGCACCTTTGAGACTCTATAATTCTTAAAGTCGCATAAGATCGCCTTCGGAGGCCGTGTTGCGAGGTCGTGTACACGCAAGGTCGCGGGTCAGGCATGTTCACCGCGAAGGCATCAACGCACAAGGGCGGCTCATAAGGTCAGCCATGTTAGGCGTAAAGATTCTTAATGTGGCATGAAAACGACATTAGGGGTGTCATGGTGGCTACAAAGACTCCGGTGGCAGTAGCCGGCGCCCAGAGGCGTATCGGCGAGCACCTGGCGACGTGGCGGAAGCTACGCCAGCTCACGGCCGCCCAAGTCGCTGACCGAGCTGGGATCTCGCGCTATACCGTCATGAGGCTTGAGAGCGGCGCAGGTGTCAGCATGGAAAACCTGCTGCGGGTCGCCAGGGCGCTGGGCGTGCTTGACATGGTGGTATCGGCGCTTGATCCCTATGCGACCGACTGGGGCCGACTGCGCTCACAGGAGGCACTGCCTGAGCGAGTACGTCCGCCGAGGACCGAGCAAGCACCATGAGCGACGAGATCACCATTTATGTCGCGGTCAGGGAGCGGAACCTGCTCGCCGGCCGCCTGTACCCTCACCGCCACCGCGGGGTTGAGTCGGCGAGCTTCGCCTACGACGATAGATATCTAGCCGGTCCGGAGGCTTATGCGCTGGATCCTGCGCTTCCTCTGGTTACCGGCGCACTACAGACTCCTGTCGGTCATGCACTGTTCGGGGCCTTCAGCGACTGCGCCCCAGACCGCTGGGGCCGAACGCTCATCAAGCGTGCGGAAATCGCCCGAGCCAAGCTCGCCGGAACAGGCCCGCATTCAATGAGCGAGGCGGAAATCTTGCTCGGTGTACGCGACGATTTGCGTCAAGGAGCGCTGCGCTTCCGACACAGCGAGGAGGGGCCCTTCCTTGCCGTCGAGGACTCGGGAGTCCCCATCTTGACGGACCTGCCGAAGCTGCTTGAGATCGCTGAGCGCGCTGAATCGGACAGCGCCGACTATGCAGATCTCAAACGTTTGCTGCGTGCAGGGAGTTCATTGGGTGGCGCCCGCCCGAAAGCACATGTTGTAGATGCTGCTGGCCGAATCGCCATTGCGAAGTTCCCGAGTGCGAGCTCGGATACATGGAACGTCATGGCGTGGGAAAAGGTAGCGCTCGACCTGGCACGCGACGCCGGGATCAAGGTTCCCGATTCCCAGTTGATCCACGTCGGGGCTCGCAACGTGCTCGTCGTGGACCGCTTTGACCGCCGAGGCACCACCCGCGTCGGCTATGTCAGCGCGATGACAATGCTCGAGGCCAGGGACGGCGACCAGCGCAGCTACCTGGAGATCGCGGGTGTGATCGAGGAACGATCAGCTGCCACGACTGCTGACCTAAACCAGCTTTGGCGACGGATGGCCTTCTCGATCCTTATCTCCAATACCGATGACCACCTCCGGAACCACGGATTCTTGCACGAACGGGCTGACTCCTGGTCGCTCTCACCAGCATTTGACTTGAATCCCAATCCAGACCCAGGTCCGAAGGAACTCAGTACCGCGATCGATTTCTCCGATACGCGTGCGAGCGTCGACACCCTCATGGAAGTTGCCGAATACTTTCGCCTAAATGCCGAAGGAGCGACCGACGTGCTGACGCGAGTCTCGAGCGCGGTAGGACGTTGGCGAGCCGTGGCAGCCACACATGGACTGCAGCAGGCAGACATTAATGCCATGGAACCCGCATTTGAACACGCCGAGCGCAAGCGGGCACAGGCGCTGACAGCGAAACGACCCAGGTAACCACTTGACTTAGAGTGCCGTCGCGATCTCTGGGTGCTTGGCGTCAGTCAGCCGACTCAGGAAAGTCGGGCCACGATGTAATCCCCTCGCGGTTCGACCAGGCGTCGCGGGCCTCGCGCCGCGTGGTGCCCTCCAGTTCGTCAACGCTCGACAGTGTGTAAACGACCTTGGCGCCGGGCACGCCGTCGCGCAGCAGCGGCAGCATGGGCCCGTCAAGGAGTTCGTGCAGGGCCGCCTTGTCCTCGGTGGCGATCAGGCGGCGCCCCTCCTGGCCTTCCTCCGATGCGTGCCAGTCAGCGGTCTCGGGGTGGTCAGGCGACGTGCTGTCGGCGTCGTCGAAGTTCTTGAGGGCGGCTTCGCGCAGCGTGTCGGCGTCGGTGATCTCGGCCATGAGGCCGATCTTGATGAGCATGAACTTGGCCACGCGCCCCCTCCTGGTTAGAGGTTTGTGGTTGGCAGTTTACCGCCGGTCCGTAGCATCAAAGGCCAGCGGCCCGCGGACCGCTGCTCCCATTTCCTAGACCATGTGCCGCATATCAACTGGCAGACATGCGTCGCACATCTGTTGGGGGTCACAATAATCGAGCAGCTTGCGGAGCGTGTTCGCGTCGGCCCAAAGCTGTGTCTCTGGAACCATCGCCTCTGGCTGCTGCGCCGATAGTGGGAACGGCTGACCTGGGCGAGGATCATCGGTGAACCGGGGTACCAGGTGGGTATGCAGGTGGGGAAGCGAGTTCCCCAAAGTCTCATAGTTCATCTTGAGCGGCTCGTACACGCTCATCAGGGCTCGGGCGACGGTCAGTACCTCAGCCCAGTAGCCGGCCGCTTCGACGTCGTCCAGTTCCGTCGGCTCGTTGACATGACGGCCATGCCAGATGACAAGTGTGTACCCGCGTTGCACGTCAGCGCGTTGTAGGTATGCGGCGGCATAACGGCCCGCAAGGATTCGCACACCATAGCGGTTCGCATCAGGCCGCCCGCTCTCGCACATCTCACAGCCAATGCCGCGAGTTAGCTCGGCCCAATTGCGCGGCCACTCACCCATTTATCCAACCCCGTCCGGCTCGGTCCACTCGAATGCAAACTCATGCCGGTCAGCGGCATACAGGTCATCCGCAACCACTGGCACACCGGGGTCCAATTCTAGCGTGCGGACTTCATCCGGAGTCGGCATACGTGCTTGCAGTAGTTCCATGCCGCGAGCAAAGCGGTTCCCCAGCTGCTCGATGAGGTTGTTCGGTCCCTCGGGCAACGCATCGGCCGATTCAAGCCGGGTACCCTCAGCGACCCACATCGGGCAGTAGCTGGTAGAGATGACGGCAGGCACCCCGTCCAGCAATTGAAGACGTTTCCTGATGACAACCTCTTGACCAGGCTCAATACCGAGCAGCGCGAACGCGCCGCGCTCGTCTACCTGCACTCATCCGCTGAACGACAGCGGGCCTTGGCCGACACGGTAGGCGAGACCGCACGCGCTGAGCTTGCCAAGTCCAAGCCGCGCAAGGCTGCGAAGCCATCGGGCACGCGGAGGGCACGAAACCGCCGTGCGGCTGCCAAGGATGGCAAATGACCTGCGCCCCGACCGCGAATCGAACGCGGGACCTACTGCTTAGGAGGCATTCCCGTAACATGCCCTGAAGTCGGCCGACGTGTCCTGACGTGCCGTTCTGCTGCACTGATAATGGCTGGACGTGTCCTGGCGTTCCCCTGTACCTGTGGTCGTTGGCTCCCCGTTTGGCTCCCCGCGATCTCGTCAGCGGAGCTAATGTTCGAATGCTTACAGCCTCAGTTCGACCTCCGCGCGAGTCCGGCCAGCGGCCCGATCCGGTTGAGTCAGACCGTCCTTGTGGCGCGGCTTGCGACAGCTTGACACGTGCCGGTTGCCGGGAGCGTGGTGCGGGCCTAGAGTTAAGCTGTTCCTTGAATTAAGGCCAGCCTTAAACCAGAGAGGGGACCGTGTGGCGTGGAGCGTCAAGGTCACCGAGGAGTACGCCGCATGGTTCACCGCCCTGATCAAGGACGACCTGGCCTCCGCGGTCCAGGTCGCGCAGGCGGTCGCGGCACTGCGGGAGGAAGGTCCCGCGCTTGGCCGGCCGTTGGTGGACCGGATCCAGGGCAGCAGGATCCATCGCCTCAAGGAGCTGCGGCCCGGCTCGGCGGCCCGGTCCGAGATCCGGGTGCTCTTCGCGTTCGACCCCACCCGCTCGGCGCTGCTGCCCCTCGGCGGCGACAAGGCCGGGAACTGGAAGCGGTGGTACAAGGAGAACATCCCGATCGCCGAGCAGTTGTACCTGGACTACACCACACAAGCAGAGGAATAGCCCGCCATGCCTAAGCGAACCCCCCTGGACTGGGAGGACCTCGAGCGCGAACTGCACGCCGCCGGGGTCTCCCCCGAGGAAATCGAGGCCGGCGCACGCCAGCTGCTCGCCCAGGCGCGCGGGCACCAGCTCGCCGAGACCCGCAAGCAACTGGCCCTGGGCCAAAAGCAGATCGCCGCAGCCATGGGGGTGAGCATCGCCCGGGTGTCCCAGATCGAGCACGGCGAGGTCACCTCCTTCGAGGTCATCGCCCGCTACGTCGAGGCCCTCGGCGGACGGCTGGACCTCGTGGCCGATTTCGGCGACAGGACCGTCCGGCTGCCCGTCAGCGACACCCCGACCGCCGCATGACAGCAACCGCGCGTGACAGCCACCGCCTCGCACGAGCAGGCTGAGCTGGCACTGGCTGTGACCTCCGCCTTCCGACCAGGAACTGCGCACACGGCAAGCTGATCACGGTCCGCGGCCATGCCAGCGTCGTAGACGTACAAGAGGCTCTCGTTATAGCGGGTAGCTTGGTCGCCAGGGCGCCGCCCTGGGCGCCGGCGAACTGGGTAATCTGAATGCGGGCACTCGTCGCTGTCGGATGACGAACGTCCGGATCTGCCGAAAGTAGTGCGTTGCCTAGAGCTCATGGTTATGCCGAGCAGCGAATCCGCATGCATAGCAGTCGTGATCGTCAGCTGGATCTGGCACCAGGGCTGCGTCACCCGGTGGCTGAGTCGGAAGATATCGGCGCGGCCAGATCGATGCTCCTATGTCTTGTCAAGGCTTGCCGGGTATTGACTTCCGTGGCGGTGGATGGCATGGCTGGCTGCTTTCTGGGGCGGAGAGGAATCGTGGTCTAGGGCCAGGGCTGCCGGGGTTACGGACAAGACAGGGAAGGGCCGCTCGAATTGAGGGCAAGCTCTTATCAGGTCACGTGGCCAGCGGGCAACGCTGGTTGAGCCGGGGACGGCCAGCGAATCGTTCGAAGGCCAGCACGGATGATGCGGCAGCCGAATATTGGGTCAGGCCGCCCCGGGGGCATGGGCGTCAGCCCGCGGCGGCGCGGAAGCAGTGGTAGACCTCGCGGGCGACGTAACGTTTGAGCTCTGTTGGTCAAGTCGCTGGCCCGGCGGGCTACTCGGCCTTTCAGTGTTTCCAGGAATTTCAGCTTCGGCTTGTAAGAAAACGGTAAGAGCGCAATGGTAGACAGGCCGGGTGGGACGATCCAGACGGGTCGACCGGCCCAGTAGTCATCGAAAGGAGAGTTTGACATGGCGGTTGCAGAAACCACGCCGATCGCGGCGGCCACCAACGGAGGCGAGGGCGACGGCGACAAAATGGGATTCGCCTTTGTCGGCAGCGACCAGCGGATCCACGCGTTCCTGACGACAACGTCCGCGGCTTACAGCGCAGGGGAGGAAGAGGGGCTCGCCTGGCAGACTGCCGACGTGCTATCTCTCGAGCAATCGGCAGACCCCTCGATGGCTGCTCTGCCGTTCCCCCGCCCGGGCACTACGCCTCGCAGCGACGGGCCTGTCACGACGTACTGGGGGTGGAGCGCAAGCGAGAACGGGAACATTGACTTCTATGTCGCCTACCTCGACACGAGCAGCCACGTGCAGTGCGCGGGCATGTACTTCCCAGACAACCTAGAGCTGATCCCGGGCGGCGCGCCGAGCCCGGACAAGCAGTACCTGGCCGCTGATCTAACGCAGCGCACTGGCGCACCACCTGCGGCCCCGTGGAGCGGCATTACCTCCTACAACTGGCAACTTGAGAATTCCCAGCACATCGTCTACGTGGGCACCGACGGCAACATCTGGGAGCTTTACTACCTGGGAAACCCTGCCTCAGACGGCCTGCCACTCTGGCAGTCGAACAACCTCTCCGAGCGGACCGGCCTTGTCGGCCCGCTGGCGCCGAAGCGAGAGGGCCCGCTGGCCGCGACGATGTTCGAGCTGGAGCAGACCGAGCACGTGGTCTACATCGCGGGCGACAACACCATCCGTGAGCTGTACTTCTACAACGGATCTTGGGGCAGCAACAACCTGACCGAGGCCGCGAGCGGCCCGGCGCCGGC
>Ga0302181_10001907_pt1 | contig 15144 bp, 14 predicted proteins | sample I_Palsa_E3_3_FD_198786 | JGI IMG/M metagenome (GOLD analysis project Ga0302181, IMG submission 198786) | Peat permafrost microbial communities from Stordalen Mire near Abisko, Sweden - I_Palsa_E3_3 | ecosystem: Environmental > Terrestrial > Soil > Palsa > Peat permafrost | place: Sweden...
CCTGGGCCCGCTGGCCGAGACGGTCATGGCGCTTTCGCTGCTCCGGTGCCCGACGCAGCCTCGGGCCCTGTTCAGCGACTGGCGCACTCAGGTCCAGGGCAAGATCACGCCGCAGATGAAAACGCTGATGGCCATGCTCCCGGCCGGCTTCACAGGAGTGGATCTGTGCTCGCTCACCGGAGAGGCGCCGACGATCGGGCACGGTGTCCAGGCCCTGCTGACCGTGCCGCGCGAGCATCTGCTCGCGGAAATGGAATTCACCGACCGTCAGCACCGCCTGCCCGCGACCGCATGGGCGATGGCCGACCCCGGCGCCAGGGAGCCGCTGGCCGACGCGACTCAGGCCGCCTACCAGGCGCTGGTCCAGCCGTACTGGACCCGCATCTACGCTTGCCTGCACGCCGAGCAGATGGCTCGCAGCCGGACGCTGGCCTTCGAGGGCAGCGACCGGCTGCTGGCCTCGCTGCAGAACCAGTGGATCCGCTGGCGTCCGCCGGTCCTCGAGGTGCTCGTGCCCGGCCGGATCGAGCTATACCTGGAGGGCCGGGGCATCGCGCTGGTGCCTTCCGTATTCGTCGGGCAGGTGCCTCGCCTGCACGAACACATTAACGACAGCAAGGCCGCGCCCTGGCTGGTGCTGCCTGTGGCCGACCAGGGAATCGGTCACGCCCGGCTGTGGGGCGGCCCCCGGCCCGGGGGCACCGCCCCGCCGGCCCTGGCCGCGCTGGTGGGCCGGAACCGGGCCGCGGTCCTGGCCAGCATCGCGGACGGATGCACCACCACCGAACTAGCCGACCGGGTGGGTATCTCGGTCGCCGCGGCCAGCCAGCACGCGTCGGTGCTCCGCGACGCCGGCCTCATCGTCACCCGGCGTCAAGGCAGCGCGGTCCTGCACGTGCTCACTCCGCTCGGCACAGACCTGCTCGAGGCCGGATAGGTTGGCGCGGTCACGGGCTGGCCCTGGTCGGCTCGGACCAGGGCCAGCCCGCCGCATCGGCCCCGCGACCTGGCACGGAGTGCCTCTTCAGGCGCTGCCGCACCAGGCCCGGAGTGGACCACCGGCTGTGGTTTCCGCTACCAGCATCGCCAGCGGCGGACCCGGTCCGCAAAGCCTTTCGGCTGTGGCTTAAACCGCCAGGCAGACTGGAGCGCCCGCCCCCGAGCGGGACCGGTATGGGCCATCCTGGGTAGCCGGGTTACGCTTTTCTTGCTTGTGTTCGCGGGGAGGCGCCGGTGACATCGCAGGACCGAGGACGCCTTAGGGCCGCCCGCGCTGACCGTGAGCAGGCCATCGAGTTGCTTAAGGCCGCCTTCGTGCAGGGCCGGCTGAGCAAGGACGAATTCGATGCCCGGGTCGGTCAGACGCTGGCCTCGCGGACCTACGCGGAACTCGCCGTGACCACGGCCGACATCCCCGCCGACCTGGCCGTCGCCGTACCGCGGCGTAAACCCGGCCGGACGCCGAAGCAGGCCACCGCGCGGAGCACTGGCCTGGTCGCCGCGGGTGTCCTGCTGATGAGCGCAGCGCTCATCGGTAACGTCCAGTTGACCTACTGGGCCATGACCGTCGTCTGCGCGGCGGCGTTTGTCACCGTGGCCCAGATCCTGCACTCCCGGCACGAGCAGCGCCTGAGCCAGGCGCTACCGCCACGGTCAGCCCCGGCAGGCCGGTCACTCCGGTGCTGAACCGGTCACTCCGGTGCTGAACCGGTCACTCCGGTGCTTCCAGGGTGCTTCGGCCAGCGACGCCGGGGGCCTCTTGGCGGCCGAAGGTGATCACGATTTCCCTGCCGTTGGCATAGCTGACTACGGGCTGCTGGAGCAGTTCGCTCACTCTGCGGGCGACCGCCTGGAACAGCTCCACCTGGTCCGGCGTGTCGGCGGTTACCCTGAACCGGCCGCTGGCCGCGAGCATCTGGACGACGTAGGGGACGAAGTTCGCCTCGGCCCGGAGGTTCTCCTCCGCGCTGAGTGGCGTGCGCCGGTACCCGGACTCCGTACTGGGAGGGTGGGTCATCGCTGAACTCCTTCTGATCGCCAGCCTCCCAGCATGCCATGACGGCCGGCGGCGGCAGCGGGGCGCGAGCTGGAATACGGCGGCTCTTCTTGCTGCTGATTATCTTTGCCATCCCCTTATTTTTCGTGCTGCTGTTCGCCGTGGAGGCCCTGTTCCTGGCGCACGGGCGGCCCTGGCCCCGGGGACCCGAGACGACCCAGGTGGTCATCCGGGCAAGGCACGATGGAAATGACTATGACGCTCACTGACCTGCTGCCCGCGACGCCCGACCCCGACGCCGTCTACGACGCCTTCGCCGGGTGGTCAAAGCAGCGCGGGCTGGCGCTGTACCCGCATCAGGAGGAAGCGCTCATCGAGGTCGTGTCGGGCGCGAACGTCATCTTGTCCACCCCCACCGGCTCGGGCAAGAGCCTGGTCGCCGCGGGCGCTCATTTCGCCGCGCTCGCGGCCGGGCAGCGGACGTTCTACACCGCCCCGATCAAGGCGCTGGTGTCGGAGAAGTTCTTCGACCTGTGTGACGCCTTCGGCCCGTCCCAGGTCGGGATGATGACCGGGGACGGCAGCGTCAACGCGACGGCCCCGATCATCTGCTGCACCGCCGAGGTGCTGGCCAACATCGCGCTGCGGGACGGCGCTGACGCGGATGTGGGCCAGGTGGTGATGGATGAGTTCCATTTCTACGCCGATCCCGATCGCGGCTGGGCCTGGCAGGTACCGCTGCTTGAACTGCCGCGAGCGCAGTTCATCCTGATGTCGGCGACCCTGGGGGACGTCAGCCGTTTCGAGGCGGACCTGACCAGGCGGACCGGCCGACCGACCGCGGTGATCCACTCCGCAGACCGCCCGGTGCCGCTGGTCTTCTCCTTCGTCATGGAGCCGTTGCACGAGACGCTGAAAGAGCTGCTCAGCACGGGCCAGGCGCCCATCTACGTGGTGCACTTCACTCAGGCGGCCGCCCTGGAGCAGGCGCAGGCGCTGATGAGCATCAACGTCTGTACCCGCGCGGAGAAGGACGCCATCGCCGAGCTGATCGGTGACTTCCGGTTCTCGCCCGGCTTCGGCAAGACCCTGTCCCGGCTGGTGCGGCACGGCCTCGGCGTCCATCATGCCGGCATGCTGCCCAAGTACCGCCGGCTAGTCGAGACCCTGACCCAGGCCGGGCTGCTGAAGGTCATCTGCGGCACCGACACCCTCGGCGTCGGCATCAACGTGCCGATCCGCACCGTCCTGTTCACCGCCCTGTCCAAGTACGACGGGAACAAGACCCGGCTGCTGCAGGCGCGCGAATTCCACCAGATCGCCGGGCGGGCGGGCCGGGCCGGCTACGACACGTCCGGCCGGGTCGTCGTCCAGGCCCCCGAGCACGTGGTGGAGAACGAGCGCGCCCTGGCCAAGGCGGGCGACGACCCGAAGGCGCGGCGCAGGGTGGTGCGAAAGAAGCCGCCCGAGGGCATGGTCTCCTGGGGCAAGCCGACCTTCGAGCGCCTCGTCGCCGCCGATCCCGAGCCGCTGACGTCGAGTTTCAAGGTCACGCACGCCATGGTGCTCAACGTCATCGACCGTCCGGGCGACGCGTTCACTGCCATGCGGCATCTGCTGACCGACAACCACGAGGACCGTGCGGCCCAGCGCAGGCACATCCACCAGGCCATCGCGATCTACCGCGCGCTGCTGGCCGGCGGCGTGGTCGAGCGGCTGGACGAACCGGACGAAGAAGGCCGCCGGGTCAGGCTGACCGTGGACCTGCAGTTCGACTTCGCGCTCAACCAGCCGCTGTCGCCGTTCGCGCTGGCCGCCATCGAGCTCCTGGACCGCTGCGACCCCTCGTACCCGCTGGACGTGCTGTCGGTCATCGAGTCGACGCTGGACAACCCGCGTCAGGTGCTGTCCGCCCAGCAGTTCAAGGCGCGCGGGGAGGCGGTGGCCCAGATGAAGGCGGATGGCGTCGAATACGAGACGCGGATGGACATGCTGGACTCGGTCACCTACCCCAAGCCGCTGGCGGACCTGCTCGAGGGCGCCTACAACATCTACCGCCGCGGCCACCCCTGGGTGGCCGACTACGAAGTGTCGCCGAAGTCCGTGGCGCGCGACATGTACGAGCGGGCGCAGACCTTCACCGAGTACGTCGGTTTCTACGGGCTGTCCCGCTCCGAGGGCCTGGTGCTGCGCTACCTGGCCGACGCCTACAAGGCCCTGCGCCAGACGGTTCCCGACGAGGCCAAGACCGAGGAGCTGACCGACCTGATCGAGTGGCTGGGCGAACTGGTCCGCCAGGTCGACTCCAGCCTGATCGATGAGTGGGAGCGGCTGCGCAACCCGCTGGAGGAGGATCCGGCCGGTCAGGCCGAGAAGCGGCCTGCCACGGTCACCGCTAACATCCGGGCGTTCCGGGTGCTGGTGCGCAACGCCCTGTTCCAGCGGGTCAGGCTGGCCGCCCTCGGCCACTACGCCGAACTTGGTGATCTGGACGAGTCCTGGGGATGGGATTCCGACGCGTGGGCCGAGGCGCTGGAGCCGTACTTCGAGATGCACGACGAGATCGGCACCGGGCCGGACGCCCGCGGGCCGGCCCTGCTGATCATCGACGAGCAGCCGGGCCGCTGGGTGCTCCGGCAGATCTTCGCCGATCCGGCGGGCGACCACGACTGGGGCATCAGCGCGGTCGTCGACCTGGCCGCCTCGGATGAGGCCGGCTCGGCCGTCGTGCAGATCACCGACGTCGGCCAGCTGTAGCTTGCTCCTGACGCGACGTCAGGGACTAGCGTGCGGATCATGGACGCTAGCGGAAACGACCAGGCCTGGAAGGTCGGCACCCTGGCCAAGGCCACCGGCCTGACGGTCAGAGCGCTGCACCACTACGATCACATCGGCCTGCTGAGCCCGTCGATGCGGACCACGGCAGGACACCGGCTCTACACGGCGGACGACGTGGCCCGGCTGTACCGGATCCGGCTGCTGCGCAGCCTCGGCTTTCCGCTTGAGCAAATTGCGTCCGTGCTCGAGGACCCCGGCTGGCAACTGGCCGCCTCGGTCCGGCGGCATCTGGAACACACCAGAGACAAGGCCGCTATCGCCGCTCGCCTCTGCCGCCGCCTGACCGTCATGGCGGATGAACTTGACCGGCAGGACCGTCCGGCCAGCGACCAGCTGTTCTCGGCTCTCGAGGAGATGACCATGCTCGACACCACCGTTCACAACGTGACCGGCCTGCTCGTCTACGACGACCTGGACGCGGCGCACGAGTACATCGTCCGCGTCTACGGGCTGACCCCAGGACCTATCCACCGCGACGGCGAAGGCCACGCCGTCCTGGCCGAGCTACAGGCAGGCGACCAGACGATCTGGCTGCACCCGGCGGCCAAGAACTATCAGTCGCCCCGCTCACTGGGAGCGGTCACCAGCATGACCGTGATAACCGTCGACGACGCCGACGCGCACTATGCCCGCAGCGTGCGGGCCGGCGCCCTGATCCTGAAGGAACCCGTCGACCAGCCCTACGGAGTACGCGAATACGGCGCGCGCGACCCTGAAGGCCAGCTCTGGTACTTCCATTCGCCTCTCGACTAGGCGGCGGTCAAGCAGCACGAACCACAGTGGTCACAGGGGCCGCTCAAGCAGCAAATACGCGAAGACACCGTTCCGGTTAGAAGTGGTGGATCCGGTTTGACGAAGACTTCACAGTCTGTGCAGACTGTCAACCCTTCATGGAACCCCGATCCACCACCGAACCCGCCAGTAAAATCCGACAAGCCGGACATTAGGGATACGCGGCGGCTGCAGTCAGCTGATGTCGCGTGCCCTAGGCGGCGGTCAAGTAGTACGAACCCGCTCCCTAGGCGGTTATCGCTGCTCGCGGGCGCGGGCTGCCGTGAGCGCCCCGGCCCACCAGGTGAGGTCATCGGCGAGCAGCTTCAGTCTCGGCTCAAGCGGCGAGAACGCGGTGGTGTCGCTGACGTGGCCGGCCTGGCGGGCCGCCATCATGACGTCAGGCAGGATGTGCACCGCGTGGCGCAGCGGGGCCATCTCGAACTCGACGGCCACCAGCCGGAGCTGCTCGATGGCCCGGGCGCCGCCGACGTTGCCCCAGCCGACGAAGGCGATCGGCTTGCGCTGCCATTCGGGGAAGGTCCAGTCCATCGCGTTCTTCAGGACAGCTGGGTAGCCGTGGTTGTACTCGGCGGTCAGCACGATGAACCCGTCGGCCCGGTCCAGGGCGCGGCCGAGCCGCGCGACCTCCTCGGACGCGTAGTCGCGCGGCGCCTTGGCCGGGGGCGGGGCGTCAAAGAACGGCAGCGGATACTCGCGCAGGTCGATCAGCTCGACGTCGAAATCCTCGCGGGCGCGAAGCGACTGGCCGACCCAGCGGGCCGTCCGCTCGCTGAACCGGCCTTCGCGGGTCGTGCTTGAGATGACCTGGATAAGCATGAATATCTAGGGTAGCCGTTGGCGTGCCCGTCGATTCGCCCCGGTTTATGTCTCAGGCCGTCTCCAGGTACTCACCGCCGGGTGAACACGGCGTGGATGGCGAGGGTGTTGTTCACCCCGACCATGCCCATCGGATTCCAGGTGAGGCCGAAATCGGCCCGGTTGATACGGATCTCGGCGTCGAGCCAGATCCCGCCGTCGCCCTGGACCGACGCCGCGGCATCGAAGGACAGGGGCCGGGTACGGCCGCGCACCGTCAGCGCGCCGGCCACGGCGACACCCTGGCCAGACGGCTGTATATGGTCCGCAGCGAAAGTGATGTCCGGGTTGTTGGCCACGTCGAAGAAATCAGCCGAGCGCAGGTGCGTGTCGCGCCGGGCGTTCTTCGTGTCGATGGACGCGGCGGCCACCGTGACGGTGCCGCTGACCTGGCCGTCCGAAGAGATAGTGCCGTTCCCGCTGACCTCGCGGAAAACGCCCTTCACCGGAGCCAGGCCCCACATGGACCTGGTCTTGAGCCGGATGCTGGACTTGCGCGGATCCAGGACCCATACGCCGACCAGGGCCCCGTCCGTCAGCATCGCCGATGCGGTCGTTTGTCCCGACGGTGCCTGCATGATTGTCTCCTTGTCGCATCGGACAGGTCGGCTGCACGGACTCTGTCCGCTTGATGGTTCGTCTCAGCAGTTCGACGACACAACCCCTCGGAATGTGAGGCGACGCTTTTTCAGGGAAGCAGGGCGGCGATCGGGTCCGGGGCGCGCATCCGCCAGCCGTCGGTGACGAGTTCGGCTAGGCGCTGGGCGTCCACCTCGGCCAGCCGCAGCATCACCAGCGGCCAGCCGTCATAGGCGGGCGTGGTGAAGAAGAGCCCGGGCTCACCGAGGAGAAGAGCCTGCTTCTCGGCCTCGTCGCCGACGAACAGCACCGCGATGTCGGTCCGGATGCGCCGCGGCCGGCCCGGCGTACGCTCGGGGTAGGACCATACGAATCCCTTGCCGCCGACCCGGAAGTCGAAGCCGTCGCTGTCGATCTCGATCACGTGAGGCAGGGCCAGTGCGAGGCGGCGTACGTCGTCGGCGTCAGCCATCGAGGTCCCGCCCGGATCGTGCCATCCGCATACGCACAGGCTAGGGGAAGGTCGACAATGGCGTGATGACGGCAGCGGCTGAGGACGACCCGCGGCTTGGCGCTGTGATCCGGCCGGCGGCCTGGCGGTTCGCCGAAGTGGTCTGCCCACCCGAGATGCGGGCGGATCGCCGGACCGAACGGGTCCTGCACGAGTTCGGGCTCATGCTGGGCGCGCTGCCGCCTGCGGCGAGGAAGGTCCTGTCCACCGCGCTGATCCTGATCGACCAGGGCGCGCGGGTGTATCCGCCGTCCCGGGGCCGGCGGTTCGCCCGGCTTGATGACCGCACCGCCGAGGCGTACATCCGGGCGCTGCTCGGGCGGCGCGACGCCGCGGCCGAGATGGTCCAGCGGCTCAAGTGCGTGGTCACCATGTGCTACTACGATCTGCCCGAGGTGCAGCGGGAGATCGGCTACGACCCGGTCCCCTACATCGCCGCTGTGTCGCGGCGGCGGCTTGAGACCTACGGGCCGCAGATCCGCGCGGGCGAGGCCGCGATGGGGCTGCCGGAGCCAGGTGAGCCGTGAGCGCTCCGAGCGGGCTGACGAGCCAGGCTGACATCACCGGCGACCTGAAGCTGGAGTGCGGGGTGGTCGTCGTCGGGTCGGGCGCGGGCGGGGCGACGGTAGCCGCCGAGCTCGCCGCGGCCGGGGTCGACGTCATCGTGCTCGAGGAGGGCGGATATCACCCGACCGGCTCGTTCACGGCGGAGGCCGGCCGGGCGCTGCGCACGTTGTACCGGGACGGCGGAGGCGGGATGGCGATAGGCCGACCGTCTGTGCTCTTCGCCGAGGGCCGGTGCGTCGGGGGGTCCACGGTGGTCAACGGGGGCATGTCGTGGCGGACGCCGACCGCGGTACTGGACCGCTGGGCCGAGCAGGAAGGCGTGCTGGCCATCAGCGAGAAAGACCTGGAGCCTTACTTCGCCCGGGTCGAGGCGCTCCTTTCCGTCGGGTTGCAGGACCCGGAGACGATCGGCCGGGATTCTGAGCTTTTCAAGGCCGGCGCCGACGCCATGGGCTGGAACATCGTCCCGAACCGCCGCAACCAGCTGCACTGCGCGGGCACGAACAGCTGTACCACCGGCTGCCCGACCGGCGCGAAGCGCTCGATGCTGGTGACCAGCGTGCCGCGGGCGCTCTCCCGCGGCGCCCGGCTGTTCGCCGACTGCCGGGTGGACCGCGTGACTCGCTCGGGAGCGGCGGTCACCGGCGTCACCGGTCATGTCGTCCGGCCCGGCGGCCGCAAGGGCCCGCTGATCGCTGTTCGCGCGAGGGCCGTGATCGTGGCGGGCGGCGCGATCCAGACCCCGGCCCTACTACTACGGTCGGGCCTGCGGTCGGCTTCCGGGCAGCTGGGCCGCAACCTGTCGCTGCACCCGAACGCCATGGTGACCGCGGTCTTCGACGAGGACGTCACCGGCTGGCACGGCGTTCACCAGGCCTTCCAGATCCGCGAGTTCGCCGCGGAGGGACTGCTGCTGACCGCGGTGAACCTGACCCCGACGATGCTGGCCGCCATCTTGCCGGCCTATGGCCGGGAACTCGGAGCGCTGATGGCGGACTACAACCGCATCGTCACCGCGGGACCGCTGGTCACCGATACCGGTACCGGACGGGTCAGGAACGTGCCTGGCGTCGGGCCGCAGGTCTTTTACTCACTCGCCGAGCGCGACGCGGCCCGCGTGGTCCGCGGCGTGGAGCTGACCGCGGAAGCGCTGTTCGCGGCGGGCGCCCGTCGGGTGCTGCTGCCCTTCGCCGGTGCTCCCGAGGTCCGCAGCCCCGGAGAGCTGCGGCGCCTGCTGGCCCGTCCGGTGCCTAGGCGGTCCTTGCAGTTGTACTCGATCCACCTGATGGGCACGGCCAGGATGAGCGAAGACCCCCGGCGCGGCGTGACCGACAGTTTCGGCGAATTCCACGGTGCGGGTGGGCTGTTCGTGACCGACGCAAGCCTGTTCCCCGGGCCTGTCGGCATCAACCCGATGGAGACGGTCGTCGCCCTGGCGCTGCGCAACGCCCGGCGGCTGATCGAGCGCCGCGACCGCCTGGGTTTCTAGGGCGCAGTGGTCTAGGGAGCGCCCCAGGCCGCGACCGGGCTGCCTGGCGCATAGACGTATACCGAGCCGGTCAGCGTCTTGTTCGGGTCCTGGGACAGCTTGGAGTAGTCGATGCCGAACTGGAACTCCTTGCCGGGCGCGACGCGGTGGTAGGCGGGGTTGGGGGACCCGACGATGCCAGGATCGGTGAACGACCCGTCCAGGAAGTAGAACTGCTTGGGGTTGACGACGAACCCGTCGGCTCCGCCGATGACGGTCCAGCCGATGATGACGCCGCCGGTTTCGTCACCCTGGGTGTCGGTCATCGTGATGCGGGACCCTTCGGGGGTGGTGTACCAGGACATCTCGTTCGGGTCCTGACTGTCGGTGGCCTTGAGCTTGGCCTCGGGCGGGTTGATCCCCTTCACCGCGTCGAGCCGGGCGTTGCTCTCGTCCAGCAGGCAGATGGCGGCGCTGATCCCGTCGATGGTCCCGCCGGTGTTGAAGGCAACGGCGCACACCGGCTGACGCGCGGCCAGCCACGCGCTGTCCTGGGCCAGGATGGCCGCCTTCCCGGACGGTGACGCGCTGGCGTAGCGGGCGCTCTGCGCGGCGTCGATGGCGACATCGACGTTCTCGGTCCTGGTGTCGTAGCACTGCTCGATGGCAATGGTGCTCGTCTCACCGTCACAGCTGGCCGGCGCGGACCCGGTCCTGGCCGGGTGACCGGGGTCGAACGGCTCGACGATGGGGGTGAACGAGCCGGCCGAGGACACACTGGCCGTCCCCGTGCTGCCCGACGCCTTGGCGGCCGGGCTGGTGGCGGCCGAGCCGGCAGCGGCCGAGCCGGCGGGTGACGCGGAACTGCCGCAGCCGGCCAGGATGCCAGCCAGGACGGTGAGCAGCACGGTCCGCCCCAGCCTGGTCCCGCTCATGCTCCCCGGCACGCGCGTACGTCTGGACCGGGACGACTTGCACTCGCGACTCATTTAGTTCCACCCACCCCAAGAAGATCGATCTTTCACGCGTCGCACGCTATTCGCAGTGATCGTAGCGGCGGCCCAGGGTAGCCAGCCACCCACTGACGACATTGTCGATGAACTCGGCGGTGACCTCGACCCGGTCGAAGAAGAGCCGGGCGAGCACCGGCCCGACCAGCATCGTGTACTCCTCGGCGCTGACCGTCAGACCCGACGGCGCAAGGAGCTGGTTGAACGCGGCCAGGCGGTCGGCGCCGATCCGCTCGAGGACCTGGGCGCTGTCCGGATCGACGTCAGCCTGGGCAGTCACGGCCAGCACCGCGGTGCGGGCCGCCCGGTCCTCCAGGCCCCCGCGCAGGCTGGTCAGCCACGCCGTGGCCACCGCCCGCGGGTCCGAGCCCGGTTCCGGGTAGCCGGAGGGGTTTCCGGTGAGGATCAGATCAACGAGAAGCGCCGGGCGGGCAGGCCAGTGCCGGTACAAGGTCTGCCTGGTCACCCCGGCCCGCTCCGCGAGCAGGGAATACGTCAGCCCGGCCGGACCGACCTCGGGCAGCAGCTCCCGGGCGACGGCCAGGATGTGGCGGCGGGTCCGCTCGACCCGCGGATGGCCCGGAGTCGGCCGGCCCCGGTTCGGACCATCGAGAGGTGACATCCCATGATCATACGGGTTGTGTGATGAGCGTCACGTCAAGAATCATACGAATCGTATGATCGACGGGAAGATTAATCATACAGAGTGTGTTATTGGCGGCGTAAACCCCTAAGCCATAAGACAGGAGCCAGCGATGTCAACCGCCATCACCTTTTCTCGCTACGGCGAGCCTGACGTGCTCACCGTCGCCGCCGCCGAGGTCCCGCAGCCCGGTCCCGGACAGGTCCGGATCCGGGTGCACGCGGTAGCCGTCAACCTGATCGACATCAAGATTCGCAGCGGCCACATGGACGACATCTTCCCCATCAGCTTCCCCGTGACCCCGGGCTGGGATGTGGCCGGGGTGGTCGACGCGGCCGGCGAGAACGCGACCGCGGCCGTGGGAGACGAGGTGTTCGGCGTCGCCACGGCCGGCGGCTACAGCGAATACGCGCTGCTCGACCAGCCGGTCGCCAGGCCAGCGGGGGTCTCCGCGGAAACGGCGGCCGCCCTCGTCACGGTGGGCGAGGCCGCGGTCCGCGGGTTGCGGCACCTGGACGTCAAGGCGGGCCAGACGCTGCTCATTCACGGCGCGGCCGGCAGCGTCGGCACGATCGCGGTCCAGCTCGCGGTGGCCCAGGGGCTGACCGTCATCGGCACCGCCGCCGCCGGCGACCTCGAACGCGTCACCGCCCTGGGTGCGGCCGCCATCCGGTACGGCCAGGGCTGGGCGAACCGGGTCCGCGCGGTCGCGCCGGACGGGATCGACGCCGTCTTCGACACCTCCGGGGCGGGCGTACTGGCCGAGTCGGTCGCGCTGACCGGCGACGCGGGCCGCGTCATCACCATCGCCGACGAGGCCGCCGCACAGTACGGAGTGCGCTTCACCGGCGCCGACCCCGGCGACCGGGTGCCCGAGGCGCGGGCGGAACTAGCCGACCTGGCCGCGAGCGGTCGGCTCAGCGTCCCGATCTGGCGGATCTACCCGCTGGCCCAGGCAGCCCGCGCCCACGCCGACCTCGAGGCCGGCCGCGCCCACGGCAAGATCATCCTGCGGCCGTGAGGGCGCTCCCCAGGCGCCGCCTCATCGGGGACAATCAGGGAGAGTCCGGGGCACCACCAGGACGTCGGCGGCCACGGCGCCGGACGGGCCGCAGATCAGCGGGTTGATGTCCAGCGCGTCCAGGGCGTCGCCGAGGTCGCAGGCCAGCCGGGACAGCGCGGCGATCGCGTCCGCGACCGCGTCCAGGTCGGCGGCGGGCTGGCCGCGGGCGCCGGCGAGCACGGCGGCGACACGCAGCCGGGCCAGGGTCGCCCGGGCCTGCGAGCGGGTGACCGGGGGGAGGAGGACGGCCCGTTCAGAAAAAATCTCGATGAAAACGCCGCCGGCGCTGATGACCAGAAGGGGACCGAGAGCCGCGTCGCGGACGATGCCCAGGGCCAGCTCGGTGCCGGGTGCGGCGGTCTGGCATACCAGCACGCGCGGGCCCAGCCGGGCTGCCAGGTCGTCGTAGGCGGCGCCGGCCGCGCCGGGATCGCCGAGGCCGAGCCGGACCCCACCGACGTCCGACTTGTGCGCGATCCGCGGCTCATCGGTCTTGAGCACAACCGGGTAACCGATCCCGGCCGCGGCAGCCAGGGCCTGCGCCCGGGTGCCGGCCGCCCGGACGCGGACCGCGGGAATGCCGTAGTCACGCAGTAGGTCGAACTGGACGGCGGCGCCCAGCGCGCTTGGCGGGCGGGTGAGCAGACGGGTCCAGCGCGAGGCGCGGGGCTCGGCGATCTTGGGGGTCCTTGGGATGGAGGGTAGCTGCCGGGGCTGCGCGTGGTCCAGCAGGTGGCGGAGGGCGAGCAGGCCGCTGCGGGTGCCTTCCAGGACCGGCAGTCCGGCCGCGCGCAGCCGCGCGGCGGCCGCCGGATCGACGGCGGCCGGCAGTCCGGCCAGCACGGCGACCGGCTTGGGTGTGCCCGCCGCCGCCGCGAGCACGGCCCGGGGGTAGGAGTCGTCACCGTCGAGTTCGGGCACCAGGTCGACGGCGAGGGCGACCGCCGCCACCGCGGGGTCGTCGGCCAGCGCGGACAGGCACTCGGCGAACAGCGGATCGGTATCGCGGCCGCTCCCCCACACATCCAGCGGGTTGGCCGGGGTCAGACCGGGATCGAGCGCCGCCGCCAGCCGGTCGGCGGTGTGCGGTCCGAGACGGGCGAACGGCACGCCGAGCTCCGCGGCGAGATCGGCGACGTGGGCGCGCTCCAGGCCGGAGTCGTGCACGGTGGCGATGCCCGTGCCGGTGGCCTCGGATGGTGCAGCGCAGCGGCGGCCGGCCCAGCGCCGGTTAACACAGAACAGCTCGAGCGTGTCCGCCAGCTCGGCCAGGTCGCGTACCCGGTGCACGCCGTAGGCGGCGGCCAGCGCCTCCCACGCGCCGTCGGCCGCGGCCAGCGCGCCGGAGTGGGCCGATACCAGGGCCCGCCCGGTGTCGGAGCCGCCCACGCTGAGCAGCACGACCGGGACGTCCGCGGCCTGCGCGCGGGCCAGCGCCGCCCGCAGGTCCGGCGCGTCCCTGATCGCCTCGAGTACCAGCGCGAGCACCCTGGTCTCGGCCAGGTCCAGCGCGTAGCCGGCGTAGGCCGGGGCGGTGGTGACGAGCTCCTGCCCGGAGGAGACGGCCAGGCTGAAACCGAAGCCGCGGCGCGCCCGCAGCAGAGCGGAGAACACCGAACCGGAGTGGGTGATCAAGGCGGCCGACCCCGGGAGCAGGTCGGGCTCGACGTACCCGATGGCCCGCAGCCCGCGGGCCATGTTCACGAACCCCATGCATCCCGCGCCGCACACCGCCATGCCCGCGTCCCGCGCGATCGCGGCCAGCCTCTCCCGCAGTCCGGAGGTGCCCGGAAGGTCAAAGGCATTACCGAAAATGACGGCGGAACGGGCGTGGGCTCGTGCGGCCGCAGCCAGCTGCTCCTCCAGGGCGGAATCAGGCACCGCGAGCAGCACCAGGTCCACCGGTTCTGGCAGGTCGGTGAGCGCGGGCAGGCAGCGGGCGCCGTCGATCTCGGTGTACCTCGGGTTGACCAGGTAGGTGCGCGGCCGCGCCGGGCTCCTGGCCACCTCCGCGATCATCCGCGCCCCCAAACTCCCCTCTCGCCCGCTGGCCCCCACCAGCGCCACGCTCCGCGCCTCCAGCATCGCGGTGACGGCGTCTGCGCTGGTGTCCAGCTGAGTCGGTGGCCCCCCGGTATCGCTCTTACGTGTACGGGGGGCCACCGACTCCGTTTGTTCAGGCACGCGGGCGGCCCCGGAGGGGGCGGCGGGTGCGGTGGGAGCGGGCGGCGCGGCGGTCGGTGAGGGCGGCCTTGGCGGCCTGCATGCCGGGGATGCCGCAGACGCCGCCGCCGGCGTGGGTGGCGGAGCTGGCGTAGTAGAGGCCGGGAACGGGGGTGCGGTAGTCGGCGTAACCGGGTGCGGGGCGCATGTGGAACAGCTGCTCCAGGGACAGCTCGCCGTGGAAGATGTTGCCGCCGATCAGGCCGTAGTCGTGCTCCATCTCATACGGACCCACGATGTCGGTGTGCAGGATCGAGCTCTTGAAGTTCGGCGCCACCTCGTTGTAGCAGTCGATCATGCGGTCGGCGTAGGCCTGCAGCTCTTCGGTGTGCGGCTTTTCGTTCCAGTCGGCGGGCACCCACTGGGTGAACAGCGACATGATGTGGTAGCCGTCCGGGCACAGCGTCTTGTCGAACGCGGTCGGGATGACCCCGTCGCTGAACGGCCTGGTCGCGGGGACGCCGTTCCTGGCCTCGGTGAACGCCTGCTCGATGTAGGGCATCGTGGGGGCCATCTCCACCGAGCCGGTGTGGTGCTCCTGCAGATTCGTGCCCGGGTCGGCGGTGAAGTCGGGCAGTTCGGCCAGGGCCAGGTTG
>Ga0302181_10001910_pt1 | contig 15119 bp, 15 predicted proteins | sample I_Palsa_E3_3_FD_198786 | JGI IMG/M metagenome (GOLD analysis project Ga0302181, IMG submission 198786) | Peat permafrost microbial communities from Stordalen Mire near Abisko, Sweden - I_Palsa_E3_3 | ecosystem: Environmental > Terrestrial > Soil > Palsa > Peat permafrost | place: Sweden...
TGCTGCTGGGCAAGCCGTACGTGTGGGGCTCGATCTACCGGTTCGACGGGCAGGCCAGCGTGTTCTGGGCCGAGTACGGCCCGTGCTACCGCTGCCTGTACCCCGAGCCGCCGCCCCCCGGCATGGTCCCGTCCTGCGCCGAGGGCGGCGTGCTCGGCGTGCTCTGCGCCTCGATCGGGTCGATCCAGGTGAACGAGGCGATCAAGGTCATCACCGGGATCGGTGATCCGCTGGTCGGCCGGCTGATGATCTACGACGCGCTGGAGATGAACTACCACTCGGTCCGGGTGCGCAAGGACCCGGAGTGCCCGGTCTGCGGCAAGAACCCGACGATCACCGAGCTGATCGACTACGAGGCGTTCTGCGGCGCGGTGTCCGAGGAGGCGGCCGAGGCCGCCCAGGGCTCGACGATCAGCGCCAAGGACCTCGCGGCCATGCTCGACGCGGGCGACAACATCTTCCTCGTCGATGTCCGCGAGCCGAACGAGTACGAGATCGTGTCCATCCCGGGCGCGACGCTCATCCCCAAGGGCGAGTTCCTCAACGGCAACGCGCTGGAGAAGCTGCCGCAGGACAAGAGGATCGTGCTGCACTGCAAGAGCGGCGCCCGGAGCGCTGAGGCTCTGGCGGTGGTCAAGAACGCCGGATTCTCCGACGCCGTGCACGTCGGCGGGGGCGTGCTGGCCTGGGTGAGCCAGGTCGACCCGTCGCTGCCGTCCTACTGAGGCGGCCCGCGCCGTGAAGGGGGACCGGGTCGAGATCGTGATCGACTCTGGCGACGGGACCAAGGCGTATGAGGTGACCGCGACCAAGGCCGGGCGGCGGGTCGAGATCACCAACCGTCGCGGCGTGGTCGAGGTCAGCGAGGTGACCCGGACCGGGACCCCGGTCCGGACCGCGCGGTTCATGGCCACCCGGGTCGTGGCCATGGTCGAGTACCCGGCCGACTAGCATGCCCGGATGGATGTTCTCCGTCCGGTGGTGCGACCCTACGCGTGGGGATCCACAGACGCGATCGCGGAACTGACGGGCCGCCCCGTCCCGGCGCCCGGCCCGGAGGCCGAGCTGTGGATGGGCGCTCATCCGGCCGCGCCCTCCGGCGTTGACCGGTCCGACCTCCACCGGGACGGCACCGACGTCGGCGAGCGGCGGACGACGCTGGACGACCTCATCGCGGCCGACCCGGATCGTGAGCTCGGACGCGGCAGCGTGGCGCGGTTCGGTCCCCGGCTGCCGTTCCTGCTGAAGGTGCTGTCCGCCGCCCACGCCCTGTCGATTCAGGTGCACCCGTCCCGGGCCCAGGCCGAAGCGGGCTTCCGGGCCGAGAACGAGCGTGGCCTGGCCCCGGACGACCCGGCCAGGAACTACATCGACGACTGGCCCAAGCCCGAGCTGCTCTACGCGCTAACCCCGTTCGAAGTACTGGCCGGCCTGCGCCCCCCGGCCGACGCGGCGCAGTTCCTGCGAGCCCTGGAGGTCGACCAGCTAACCCCGCTGGCGGCCCAGCTGGAAGCGGCCGCGTCCCCGCGGGTCCTGGCCGACGTGCTCGGAACGATCCTGTCCTGGCCAGACCCCGGTGCGTCTCTCGTCGGCGACGTGGTGGCCGCCTGCGCGCGGCTGGCGGCAGTCGGCGGCCCGTACTCCGGCGCGGCCGCGGCGGCGGTGCGCATCGCCGCGGATCGTCCCGGCGACCTCGGGGTCGTCGCCTCGCTGCTGCTGCGGCATGCGGTACTCGAACCGGGCCAGGCCGTGTTCATGGCGGCCGGCGGTTTGCACGCCTACCTGCACGGCACCGGGATCGAGCTGCTCGCCAACTCCGATAACGTGGTCCGGGCCGGCCTGACCGGCAAGCACCTGGACGTGCCCGAGCTGCTGACGCTGCTCGACCCGTCCGTCGAGCTGCAGGTCCTGGCCCCCCGCGCGCTGGCGGACGGGATCGCCTGGTTCGACACTCCGGCCCCGGAGTTCCGCCTGTACCTGGTCGATCTCGTCGGCAACACCGTACCCCTGCCCGGCGAGGGCCCCCGGATCATGCTGTGCACGGAGGGTTCCGCGGTGCTGCGGAGCGAGTCGGGGCAAAGGACCGAGATCGGCCGGGGCGGCTCGTGCTTCGTCTCCGCCGCCGACGGCGCTGTCAGCTGCACCGGCCAGGCGCACCTGTTCCTCGCCACCGTCGGCCCGACCCCGCAGAACCCGCAGAACCCGCCGACGCCCGCCCCCTAGCGCCGCTCGCGGATCCCTGGCCAAGCTGAAAGGCGCTGTCGTGGAACCGACCGGCAGGCCCTGGCTCATCCGGAAAGCGGTCAAATCACCATTAATAGTGTCGAAAGTTGCAGAGCTGGAAGCTGCCGTCATCAAATCTGGCCGGCACGATGGCCGGTTGTGCCGGCCAGAGCCGGCACAACTTTTGGCGCTCCGCGCCGCGCGGAAATGAGCTTTCCCTAGATCCTTGAGCGGAACTAAGATGAAGACGTTCCAGCTGCCGTCGCCGGGAGAGTGGCGTTGAAGTTCTGAGGTCAGCGATACCGCGCTTAGGTCTGTTCGCCGTGCGCGCGACCTCCGGGCTCAGCCCTCGCGGCGTGGTGTCGCCCCACGTGATGGAAGATCCTTCCTACGTGCTGGAGCCGCACCCTATGAGTGCCACCATTGTCTGTAACGATCTCAGTTTCAGCTGGCCTGACGGCAACTGTGTGCTGTCCGACCTGACCCTGTCCATCGGCGCCGGCCGGACCGGGCTGATCGGCGTCAACGGCTCGGGTAAGTCGACCCTGCTCAAGCTGATCGCAGCGGAGCTGCGCCCGGCCTCGGGCGCGGTCCGCACCAGCGCCGACGTCGGCTACCTGCCGCAGGCCATCAACCTCGGGACTCGCCGCACCGTGTCGGACCTGCTCGGCATTACCCCCGCGCGGGACGCGCTGCACGCCATCGAGGCGGGCGGTGCCGTGGCGGACGCGTTCGCGGCGGTCGGGGACGACTGGGACGTCGAGGAACGAGCCCGCGCCTGGCTGGACCGGCTGGGCCTGGCCGGCCTCGGCCTGGACGACCGGGTCGAGCGGCTGTCCGGCGGCGAGACCATCGGTGTCGCGCTGGCCGCTCTGTTCCTGCGGCGGCCCGGCATCCTGCTGCTCGATGAGCCGACCAACAACCTCGATCTGGATGCGCGCCGGCGGCTGTACGAGGCGGTCGCGGCCTGGACCGGGGTGATGGTGATCGTCAGCCACGACCGCGAACTGCTCGGGCTGGTCGATCAGATCGCCGAGCTGTCCGGCGGCAAAGTCCGGATGTACGGCGGCAACCTGGCGGCCTACTACGAGCTCATGGCGGTCGAGCGGAAGGCGACGCAGCGCGCGGTCACCTCGGCCGGCGCCGAGGTCCGCCGGGAACGGCGTGACCTCGTCGACGCGCAGGTCAAGCAGGCCACCCGCGACCGGCAGGGCCGGAAGGTCGCCGCCTCACGCAGCCTGCCCAGGGCGGTTGCCGATGCCCGCAAGAAGCATGCCGAGGAGTCCGCGGGCCGGTCGCGCGAACTACACACCGAACGCCTGGCGGCGGCCCGTGGCCGTCTGGAGGAGGCCAAGCAAGCCGCCCGGGGCGAGGCGGAGATCCGGGTCGAGCTGCCATCCACGGCCGTTCCGTCCGGGCGGACGGTGCTCACCGTGACCGGCCTGGCCGGCGCTTGCTGGCACCCTGCGGTACCTCCCCAGGCCGCAGTACCTCCCCGGGTCCCTCTGCCCGGCGTGCTCGCGGAGCTCATCGTCCGCGGCCCGGAGCGGATTGCCCTCACCGGCCCGAACGGCGCGGGTAAGACCACCCTGCTCCGGGCCATCGCGGACTCGGCGACGCTGCCCGGCGTCACCATCCGGCGAGGAGCGGTCGTCGGTTACCTGCCGCAGCGGCTCGACACCCTCAGTGACTCGCTGACCGTGGTCGACAACGTGCGGGCAGCAGCGCCGGCGGCGTCCGTCAACGAGGTCAGGGCGAGCCTGGCCCGGTTCCTGTTCCGCGGTGGCCGGGCCGACCGGCGGGCCGGAACGCTGTCAGGCGGCGAGCGGTTCCGGGCCGTCCTCGCGGCCCTGCTCCTGGCGCAGCCCGCGCCCCAGCTGCTGCTGCTCGACGAGCCGACCAACAACCTGGACCTAGCGTCGGTCCGCCAGCTGTCCCAGGCGCTGGAAAGCTACCGCGGCGCGATCCTGGTCGCCAGCCACGACGCGCCGTTCCTGCGCTCGGCTGGGACCACGCGCTGGCTCCGTCTGGACCGCGAAGCCCGCCTGACCGTCACCGACCCGCTGTGACCGCACCCCGCCAACCTCGGCGGCCGCGGCTTTGACGGTGTCGTATTGGCCGACGCGCCTGGCGTCCGCTAGACTGCGTGGGCGCACCCGGGCCACCGGGTCCGAATGCCATTGGGGTATGGGGTAATTGGCAGCCCGACAGGTTCTGGCCCTGTTAGTCTAGGTTCGAGTCCTGGTACCCCAGCAGTTAAATTGACAGCGCGGACGTGACCCACGTCCGCGTTTGTTCATGTCAGAGGTTCGCACGCTGATCAAGGCCTGCCTGAACGGCGGTACGAGCCGCTCACAGCACCCCTCGGTGCCGCAGACTCCCGGCGAGCTCGCGGCCGAGGCGGTCGCTGCGGTCCGCGCCGGGGCCGGAGCTGTTCACCTGCATCCCAGGGACCCGTCCGGCGCGCAGACCCTCGACCCTGAAGCGGTCCTGGTCGCCGCGCTGGGCCCTCCGGCGTGACCGCCGGTTCGCCACAAGGGTTGCGAGGCGGTAGTCTGTACGCCGCTGGCCATGCCAGAATCTCGGCTCCGCAGGACAGTTGAATCCTGTCGGGGATGCACGGCCCCGTCGTCTAGAGGCCTAGGACGTCGCCCTCTCAAGGCGGTAACGCCGGTTCGAATCCGGTCGGGGCTACCACGAAAATGCCAGGTCGCTGACCTGGCATTTTCCGTTCCACAACCCCCCACCCGAGGCCGGCCTATGGTGGACGACCCGTCAGGTGTCGATGTTCGGGTTGTCCGCCGGGAGTGGCACCAGGTGCACCAGCGGCTGCGTGATCGCGATCTCGGAGTGGATGCTGAGGTCGGGCCGGACGTGCACAAGTTCCCCTGGGGCGAGCATGCGCCAGTCACTTTCCCCGTCCAGTCGCTCGGACGCGACCACCACGGAGGCGGCGTCATCCAGCGCGGCCGCGTGCACCGAGGACATCGAGCTGCGCACGTGCATGCCGTCAGCGGCAGCCTTCTCGGATCGCCCGGCCGGGCGATCCAGGATGTGCAGGGCGTGGGCGCCCGGATAGCGCAGCGCCCACAGCTCACCCGGCGCCGCCACGATGGCGTTCAGCGAGGAGACCGGCAGGTGCTCGGCAATCCAGCTGGCCGCACCCACCATCCCGGCCCCAACGTCACCGCCGTGAGCGTCAGCCTGCTGGGTGATCAGCGCGAAGTACCGCTCGGAATCGGTGTCGCCGAGGACGAGGTCGCGATAGGAGCCGAGCTGCGCATCGAGCTGCGCCAGCCCGCCCAACCCGCCGTTGTGCGCCATGATCCGGCCGGCCATAGCAAACGGATGAGTGTTCTGCACCGTCCGGCCGCCCGCCGTCGCGAACCGGACATGCGCCACAAAGACCGAGGACTCCGCCTCCTGGGCCTCGTGCGTGAATTCCTGGTCACCGAACGCCGCTTCCGGCTGCTTATCCAGTACCGGTTCGCCTGCCGGGTCGAAGAAGCCGATACCCGCGCCGTCGGCGTTGCGGTGGCTCTGCACTTGCAGTGAATCGGGGGCGTCGAGGAGCCAGAACGTCGCCCGGACCCGGACGGCGCCGGCGGTCAACCCGAACAATCGGCACATAGCCCCATCCCGCCATCGCCTGCGATCAAGGCCGCATAGGCCATGCCCGAACCTATCGCAAGCCCCGCACCCCGGCGGACATGACCACGGCCGACCTGGGTAGGGTTTCATTTTCCCAGCTAGGTAGGGATCACACCGGGAGGGAAGAGCGAAGATGCTTGAGCCAGATACCGACTCCATCAGTCAGGCGCTCGACGAACCAGAGAGCAGCAGTCCGGCGCTGCAGGAAGCGGCGCGCGAACTTCAGGCCGCCGAGCACGACGCGCAAGTCGCCTTCGACTGCATCGCCCTGGGCGAACCCGACCGGGCTCACACGCACGCGCTGACGGCCAGGGTAGCCATCGACGCGGCGGTGACCGCGCTGGCCGCCGCCCTCGCCCAGGAGGAGCCGCCCGCACCCAAGCAGGACTAGCGCCCAGCAGGACTAGCGCCCCAGCAGGACTAGGCCCTGAGGTCGAGCAGTTCCTCGAAGAAGCCGCCGAATTGCCGGCCGGAGTCGATCAGGTGCACCTCGAGGATCCAGTGGCAGACCCGGCCCTTGCGGTCGTTCCTGCGCATCGGCTGGTCGCTGCCGGGAGCGATGTAGGACTCGATGTCGGCGCCGTCGATCTTCTCGTGCGGGAACTCGCCCACCAGATGCCCCGCGATCGACCCGCCGAACTCCCACCCGGCTTCGGCTGCCAGTTCCCCCATGTGCGCGTACAGCTGCTCGCCGGTGACGTCCGGACGCGAATCGAAAAACTCCCGCCCTGCGTCGAACATGACCGGCAGGTCGTCGCGTAGCCGGAGCTTGACCGGGTCGTGGCCGAGGACGAAGGTCCGGCCGAAATCGGCCTCCCATCGCTCGAAGATCGGGCCGAAGTCGCAGAAGACGATGTCGTCGTCGGCGATCACCCGGTCCGGCGGGTTCTTGCGGTACGGCTGCAGGGTGTTCGGCCCGGCCCGGACGATCCGCTTATGCCAGTGCCTGTCCACGCCGAACATCGCGGCCGCCAGGTCCCGGATCGCGTCGCTCGCCTGGACCTCGCGGACGCCCGCCGCGATGATCCCGCGAGTCTCGATGGCGGCGAACAACTCCGCCGCCTTGGCCTGCGCGTCCAGCAGCCTGTCCGCGCGAAGGTGCTCGTTCACAAGGTGCTCATTCAAGCTGTGCTCATTAAAAGCGTGCTCGTTCAACCCCGGGGCCTAGTTCTCAAGGGCGCTCAGCAGCGCCTTCATCCAGGGACCGAGGTCGGCCGGAGTCCGGGCGGAGATGAGGTTGCCGTCCACCACGGTAGCCTCGTCTACCCAGTCGGTCCCCGCGTTGACCATGTCGTCGCGGATCGCGCCCACGCTGGTGGCGCGGCGGCCCTTGAGGATCTTGGCCGAGATCGGCACCCAGCCCGCGTGGCAGATGAACGCGATCGGCTTGTTCGTCTCGTCGAACGTCCGGACCAGGTCCAGGACGGTTTCCGAGCGCCGCAGCTTGTCGGGCGCGTAACCGCCCGGGATGACCAGCGCGTCGAATTCATCCGCGCTGACGTGATCGACGGTGGTGTCGACCGGCAGCGGGCCGTAGCCCTTCTTGCCCTTCACCGGGTGGTCGTCCAGCCCGGCCACGGTCACCGCGACGTCTTCCTCGATGAGCCGGTGCAGCGGGTACAGCAGCTCCATGTCCTCGAAGTCGTCGGCGGCCAGCAGGAGCACCTTACGTGATGAGAGCGCCATAAAAACCGACCTTACCCGCGCCGCCGATGACCCGCACGTCGCCAGTGCGCTGGCCGCGGATGGCTCGTGTGCCGGCGCTCCATCGCCGCGGCCGCCGTGTACCTGGCCGCGATAGCCAGCACGTCCCGGACGTACCACCGCGCGTGGTTGTAGGCGAAGATCGCGCCCTTGAGCCCCCGGGCTGAGCCGCCGCCGTCGGAGCACAGCATCCGGGCCGCGGAGAAGATGGCGTCCTCGGGATCGTACGGGCTGGGCTTGCGTGACCGGTCGGCCCGCACGGCGTACTCGGCGAACGTGGCCGGCTCGAATTGCATAGGGCCTTCGGCGCCTTTGCGGTTCTTGCTGTAGTGGACGCCGCGTGCGGTAGACCGCCCGTTGTCCGATTCCATCGTGCCGATCCCGGCGATTACCTCCCAGGAAAGTCCGTGACAGGTCCGCGCCGCGTCCTTGTACCAGGTCAGGTACGGTGCCGGGATGGCCGGGAGCCCGGAAAGGCCAGGGCGGGACGTCGCCGCGGCCGCCGCCCCCGAAATCCCCGCCGGGATCAGTGCGGCCACCGCGACCGCCACCACGGTCAGCGTCCTCACACATCCCCTGCGCACGTTTTCCCAGCTAGCCGAGCTGTTGTCCATCTACTCTTTATGCACACAGTGACAAAAAGTAATCCTAAAATTACCTTGAGTAACAGTCGTCGCACATCCGGACCAGTGCTAACAGCACGAAACGCGGACACCTAACTCGCCCATAGCCCGCAACAGCCACGCCGCTTCTCGCAAAGGTCAAGATCTTTCGGACGGAACGGCACTGGTTCCCCCGCACCGTCACCCTTCAAGCCCGGCAGCCTGGGGCCGTCGCCCGGGCCCGGCACATGGCTGACGGCGTGTTGCCGTCCAAAGACGACAACCGGCGCGTCCCCCTTCCTGGGCGGATAGCGCGAGCAGCCGACTCGGGCGAGGTCCGCGGTCGTTGACCGTGACATACGTCATGTATAACCTCTCCGTGGCCGGGCAGTAGTGGGGGGCTTACTCCAAGCCGCGATACGGGGGTTGCCATATGAGCACGGAACAGCCGATACCGACGCCGACACCGACGTCCACCCCCTTGCCACGCCCCGCGATAGGCGACGACGCGCCCCCGCCCACCGGCGAGATACCAGGCGCCGGCGTCCGGGACGCCGGGGTCCCGAGCGCGCAGACGGAGCAGCTAGCACCGATCACCGAGCCGCCCGCTGAAGCCGCCCCGCCCGCTGAAGCCGCCCCGCCCGCCCCTGCGAAGGCCGCTCCCTCGCACGCCGCGGACCCGTCGCTGAAGATCAAGCACACCCGGACCAGCGGGCTCTGGGTCGCCGTAGGCTGCTTCGCCGTCATCTTGCTGCTCCTGCTGATCTTCATCTTGCAGAACGGCAAGACGGTCGATGTGTCGTATATGGGCGCGCACGGGCATCTCCCGCTCGGCGTGGCCATGCTGCTGGCGGCCGTCGCCGGAGTGCTCCTGGTCGTGCTGGCCGGGGCGGCGCGCATCGGCCAGTTGCGGACGGTGGCCCGGCGTCATCGCCGCGCCCACGCCCGGCAGGCCAAGGCGGCGGACAACGCGGCGAGCTAGGTCTGCTGGCCGGACGCGAGAACGAGCGCGATGAGCCGGGCGGCCTCTCGCAGCTGGTCAGGCGTGTGGGCGGCGTAGCCGAGCACGAATCCTGGCGGCCCTGGCCGCTGACGGTGCCAGGACAACGGGTGCACGAGCACGCCGGCGCGGGAAACCCGCTCGGCGAGCTCGGCGTCGTCGGCTGCCCCGGTCCGCTCGGGGAGCGTGATGAGCAGGTGAAGCCCGGCGGCGATGCCCTGCACGCGCGCCTCGGGCAGATGTTCGCGCAGGGCCCGGAGGAGGGCGTCACGCCGGCTCCGCTGCCGTTTGCGGACTCCCCGGATGTGCCGCTCGAGTTCGCCGCTCGCGATCAGGTGCGCGAGCACCAGCTGGGGGAGCGCGGGGCTGCCCAGATCACTGGCGTGCTTGGCCTCGACCAGGTCGGCCCGCAGCCGGCCCGGCGGGATCAGCCAGCCCAGCCGCATGCCAGGCGCCAGCGTCTTTGAGGTGCTGCCTGCGTAGGCGACCTGACCGGGCGCCGAGGCCTGCAGTGCAGGCACCGGCGCGCGGTCGTAGCGGTACTCCGCGTCGTAGTCGTCCTCGATGACCAGAGCCTTCGCTGCGGCTGCCCAGTCAAGCAGGTCCCGGCGGCGCCCCGGGGCCAGCACGACTCCGGTCGGAAACTGGTGAGCCGGGGTGAGCAGCACCGCCCGCACGCCGGTGCCCGCCAGCTGGTCCACCATCAGCCCGTGGGAGTCCACCGGGAGCGGCACCGGGCGCAGGCCCCAGTAGGCGAGCTCGTCGCGGGACCCGCGGGAGCCCGGGTCTTCGACCGCGATCCCAGCGTTCGCCCCGGCGTTGCGTCGCAGCCCCTGGGCGAGCAGGGCGAGGGCCTGGGCCACTCCGGTGACGATGATGATGTCGTCGGGCTCTGCCCGCAGGCCACGGGTGCGCGCAAGCCAGCCGGCCAGCTCCGCCCGCAGCCACTCGCTGCCCCTCGGGTCGCCGTAGCCAAGGTCAGCCACGCTCGCTCGTTCGAGGACCGCCCGTTCGGCGCGCAGCCAGGCGGCGCGGGGGAACCCGGAAAGGTCAGGCACGCCGGGGGAGAGGTCGATCTCCTCCCGCCCCCGCCAGCGCAGCGGAAGCCGCCCCGGATTCGCCCGTCCCCCAGGCCCGTCCCCCAAGGCCCCCGCCGTCCGTCCCCGGGATCCGTCCGCACCCGTCCGCCCCGGGTTCGCCGGCCGTAGGCCAAGGACCCGCGTCCCGGCCCGACGCTGCGCGCTGACCAGGCCTTCGTCGGCGAGCCGCTGATAGGTCTCGACGATCACGCCCCGCGAGATCCCCAGGTCATCGGCCAGCACCCGGGTGGGCGGCAAGGGCGCTCCCGCCTGCAGCCGTCCGTCGATGATGGCGGCCCGGACGGCGTCAGCCAGCCAGCTCGTCAGCCCGCGTGCGGGCGCCGACGCCGGACTCAGCTGCAGGAAATCCGCGCCGCCGATCCTAGCGTCCACGATCCGGCCTGCCTGTCCCGATCATTGGTCCACTATAAAGCCGCTCTCTTGGCCCTGTTAATCGAACCATCAAGCCCGTAGCTTAGCGTCGTGCCAGCTCCTCACGCTCCCGCCGTCACCGCCGACGGACCCGACCCAAATTGCCCGGATCCCGCAGGTCACGCTCCCCCCGCTCCCGCTCCCGGACCGCTCACCGGAGTGACCGTTCCGTCCGCCTCACGGCGGGCAACGGTGACCGGGGTCGCGGCGGGAGCCTCGGCCATGGTCTGCGTGGGCGGCAGCGTCGCGGTTTCCTCGGTCCTCGCGCGGGCGCCGCTCTTCACCGCCGAGGCAGTGCGGTATGCCGCGGCGTGCCTACTTCTGGTCCTGCTCGCGCGGGTGACCGGCCGGCGGCTGAGCCTGCCGCGCGGCGCCGAGTGGCTCTGGCTATCCGGCATCGCGGTGACCGGCCTCGTCGTGTTCAACATCGCACTGGTGGAAGGGTCCACTCACGCCGAACCCGCCGTGCTCGGCGTGGCGGTGGCCAGCGTTCCCTCGCTGCTGGCCGTGATCGGGCCGCTGCTCGAAGGCTCCCGTCCGCGCCCGTACCTGGTGGCCGCCGCCTTGGTGGTCACCGGTGGCGCCGCCCTGGTCCAGGGGGTGGGCCGCACCGATGGCCTCGGTATCGTGTGGGCCGTCGTGGTTTTCGGCTGTGAGGCCGGGTTCACCCTGCTCGCCATACCGGTCCTGACCCGGCACGGCCCGTGGGGGGTCTCGGTGCACGCCACCTGGATGGCCGCGGTCATCTTCGCCGTCCTCGGGCTGACGCGGGAAGGGCCAGCCGCGGCCGTCCAGCTGACCCGGGCCGACTGGCTCGCCGTCGGTTACCTTTCCGTCGCGGTCACGGCGGCCGCCTTCGTCCTGTGGTATTCCAGCGTGAGGCGCCTCGGCGCCAGCAAAGCAGGGCTGCTCACCGGGGTGGCGCCAGTGGCCGCGGCGGTGACCGGGGTCCTGCTCGGCGGTCCGGCGCCCAGTCCGCTGGTCTGGGCGGGTATCGCCGTGGTCGCCGTCGGTCTGGCCCTCGGCCTGCGGGGCGCAGCAAGGAGGGGAGACTTATGCGCTTTCAGCATTCCGGTGACATCTGGCGTGACTTTCCCGCGCTGGTTCCCGGGGTCCTGTACGCCGAGGGGATCACCAGCGACGTCTTGACGGTTCCTGCCGCCGACCGGTTCACTGCGATCGCCGCGGCCCGGCTGGCGGCCGGGCCAGAGGGCGAACTGCCGGAGATACAGGCATGGCGGCGCGCGTTCGCGAGGATGGGGCTGAAGCCGACCCAGTACCGCTGCGCCGCGGAATCACTGCTGCGGCGCTTCCGCAAGGAAGGCAGCCTGCCGCGGCTGCACCCCCTGGTCGACCTGTGCAACGCGGTCTCGCTGGCCTTCGCCATCCCGGTCGCCGTCCTCGACGTCGCCGCCGTCACCTGGCCGCTCCAGGTAAGGTACGCGGGCGGCGACGAGGACTACCTGACGTTTGGCGGGGAGATGGAGCACCCGGCCGCCGGTGAGGTGATCTTCGCCGACGAGGCCGGACGGGCTCACGCGCGGCGCTGGACAAACCGGCAGAGCGGCCTGTCCGCGGTACAGGACACGACCACCGCGGTCCTGATCGTGGCCGAAGCGCTGCACGACTCGGCCGTCCAAGATGTGCCCGAGCTGATGACCGCCGTCGTCGCCGAGCTCGCCGCGACTTGGTCAGTTCCGTCTCCGGCCGCGGTGCTGACCTCGGCCGCCCCCCGCTTCACCTTCGGCGTCTAACCATCAGGATCGTTCCTCCGGCCAGGCCCAGTGCGGTCCGGTCACATCAGGCCGGGGCCCTCAGGCCAGGGCGGCAACCTCCAGCGAGCCGGCCCGCGTCAGCTGCGCGTACTCCGCTTCCTGGGTCACCTTCGGCTGGCCGGCCCGGCCGCGATAGCGCTCGGGCGTGATCGTGCCGCGCGAGTACGCGCTGATCGCGGCGGTCGCCTCGTCCACGCCGACCGGCCCGTAGTACAGGCCGTGCGGCAGGATCACCAGGTTGGCGGCGAATCGGTGCCCGCCGACATGTGTTGTTTCCCACACCTGCCCCGGATGCCGCATGGCCAGCGCCTGGGCGAGCGGGGCGCCGAAGCGCGCGCAGCAGGCGTTGCGCCGCGCGTGCGCGCAGACCAGGAACACCGGCTCCCCGGTCGGCCGTCCGAACGTCGGCGCTATTCCGGTCGACAGTTCTTTCAGCTCGAGCTCGGTCAGCGCGGCCGATCCGGCGGTTAGCTCCCCGCACCTGAGCCAGGGCCCGGTCCCCGCGGTCCAGCCGACGAAGACACGGCGCACATTGCTCGCCGTCCGGCGGCCGGGCCTGCGGATCATCTGAACCCGGATGCCCAGAGTGTCGGCCGTCCTGACCATGGCGTCAAGCGGCGTGGGCAGCGCGGTCTCCGTCGGTTCGTGCGGCCACGGTCCCGGATGCTCAATCAGCAGCCAGGCCCTGGAAGCCTCGGGTGCCGACGCCATGGAAGGTTCCGTCCCGTCATGGCTCTCCGCACCGTGTTCACATCCAGCGGCCACGCTGGTCAGCCTCCGATCCCTGCGACCCGGTTTTTGCTCCTTCCCCATGCTAGTTGTCACAGCTGGCGAGCATGCTCCGCGGCTCCGCGAGGAAGGAGTGCTCCAAGATGCCCATGGTGTTAGCGGTGACCCCGGGCGTGCTGCGCGACAGTCGTCGACCTCGCCACGACCTCGAGATATAAAGGTCAGCTGACCTCGAGGTCTAAAGGTCAGCTCGTCGCGATTGCCTGGCTCAGCCCGTGCCGGGCCGCGCTGACGTCTGCCTGCCCCAGGCCCGCCTCGACCAGCTGGTTCCACCGCTGGTCGATGGCCGCGGCCACCGGCAGGGTGCCCTCTCCCACTTCGGCGAGCGCCAGGTCGATATCCTTCGTCGCCCAGCGCAGCGAGAAGTCCGGGGATTCGTCCCCGGCATCGATCTTGGCCAGCTTGATCAGGGCGATCGGCGCTCCCAACGGGCCGCCCTCTACCGCGTCTCGGAACGCTTGGTGGTCCACGCCGAGCGTGTCGGCCAGGGCCGCCGATTCCGCGATGCCCTCGATGAGGAAAGCCAGCCAGGTGTTCAGGACCAGCTTCAGCCGGCTGCCCGCCCCGGCCGCGCCCAACCACATGGTCTTGCTGCCGATGGCGCCGAACACGGGCACCAGCGACTCGCGGGCCTGCTCGGGGCCCGACGCGAGGATGAGCAGCTGGCCGGCTTCGGCCGGCCCGCGGGTCCCGGAGACCGGAGCGTCCACGAACCGCACGTCGGGGCGCATGCCCGCGGCGGTGGCCGCCAGCTGCTGCGTGGCCTGCACGCCGATGGTGCCCATCTGGGCCCAGATTGCCTCCGGCGCCAGTGCCTGGAGCATGCCCTGGCCGACGGCCACCGAGGTCGCCGCGGCGGCGTCCGACAGCATCGTGATTACGACGTCGGCGTGCGCGACCGCCTGGCTGGGGTGACGGTGGACGGTGACGCCCGCCTGCGCCAGCGGCGCGGCGACTTCCGGCGTACGGTCCCACGCATCGACTCGCAGCCCGGCCCGCAGCAGGTTACGGGCCATCGCGCCGCCCATCGTCCCGGTGCCGAGCACCGCTACCCGCGGGCCGGGGGTCGGGTCCGAAGCTCGTTCCGATCCTGTGGCCGTCATCTGGTCTCCCCTCAGGCCAGCCCGGCGAGCGACGTCCGCCACCTGCCGGGATGTTCTCGATTGTGCCAGGCCGCCAGCCGGACCGGATCGCCGCACACGCAGACGCCGTCAGCGACGCAGCCGCGCGCTAGGCGTGTCGCCAGACGACCCAGCCGGCCGACCGGTTGGAGGCGACGATCCGCCAGCCGGCCGGGGCGTGCGGCCAGCTGGCGCTGGCAGCCTGCCCGTTCGGCCAGAGTGTTTCGACCACGGTGACGCCCGCCGGAGGCGGCTGGCTGGCCGGGTCGAAGAACTGAAGCTCTGTCCACGAGATCTCGAACGCCTGCGGTACCCACAGTTCCCAGCTGATCTCGGAGGAGACGGCGATCTGCTCGCCTGGCTTCAGGTCGGCCGCGGCCACCAGCCCGGTCGTGATCGCCTCCTCGGCCGACGTCGCGGGCTGGGAGATGTGGCTGGTTATCTGGGCCACCGCCACCAGGCTCACCGCCGCCACGGCCAGGCCGAGGACGCCGAGGCCGCAGGCCAGCATGAGGCCCCGCCAGCGGCGGACGATGAGCGCTAGGACAATCCAGCAGGCAAGCAGGCCGAACGCCACGGCGGTCGCCACGAGGACACTGGCCTGGGTCCAGTCCTGGGTCAGCACGGCGGGTTCGGCGAAGTTGAACCCGCTCCCGAACCCGGCCACGGGCAGCGACGCGCCTGCGTAGACGGCGACCGTGACGGCGGCCACGACGGTGAGCCCGATGACGGCGGCCGCGTAG
>Ga0302181_10001911_pt1 | contig 15117 bp, 13 predicted proteins | sample I_Palsa_E3_3_FD_198786 | JGI IMG/M metagenome (GOLD analysis project Ga0302181, IMG submission 198786) | Peat permafrost microbial communities from Stordalen Mire near Abisko, Sweden - I_Palsa_E3_3 | ecosystem: Environmental > Terrestrial > Soil > Palsa > Peat permafrost | place: Sweden...
AGCCCTCCTGGTCCGATGAGGAGGACGGCGCGGCCTACCTGGGGGAGCTGATGGCCGCCGCGGCCGCGGGCGAGGAACTCACCGCCGGCGACATCTCCGGGGCCGGGTTCGGCCAGGACGGCACCGCCCACCAGCTGCACCCCGGCCCGGTCCTGGCCACCTTGGTGCACGCCGCCACCACCGACGGCAAGATCCTGGCGACCCTGTCCGATGATGACCTGATCGGCGTGATCACGGCGGTCCGGCGGATCGGGTCGTTCGCGGCCTGGGCCGAGATGACCGCGATCCGCGAGTACGCCACCCGCCCCGACCCCCGCCACCCCGCCACCGGTACTGCTCCCGGCGCGACCTCCGGTGCCGCCCCGGACGCCGCCTCCGGTGACGCCCCGGACGCCGCCTCCGGTGCCGCCTCCGGCGCCTCCCCTGGAGCGCCCTCCGGTGCCCGCGCCCGTGCCCGGGGCGTGGATCCCCGTGATCCGGCCGCGGCGGCCGCGGGCCTGCCGGGCCACCCGAAGGTCCGCGAGTTCGCAGCCGAGGCGCTCGCCCCGGACCTGCACCTGACCTGGCAGACCGCGGCCGATCAGATCACCTACGCCTGCACCGTCGCCGCCCGGCTCCCGGTCACCTTCGCGGCGCTGCGGGCCGGGCAGATCCACCCGGTCCACCTGCGCATCATCGAAGACGAGACCACCTACCTGGCCGAGAAGTTCCTCCCCGAAGCCGACGCGAAACTCGCCGCGGCGGCCCGGTCCAAGACGTTCGGGGAACTGCGGTACCACGCGCACCGCCTCGTCCTCAAGCTCGACCCCGACTCCGCGCTGCGCCGCAAGAACGAAGCCCGCAAGGACGCCCACGTCCGCCCGTTCCGGGAAGCCTCAGGCAACGCCGGCATGTCCGCCCGCGAACTCCCCCCCGACGAGGTCCTGGCCTCCTGGCAGCACGTCGACCAGCGGGCCCGGGACCTGCGCGCGGCCGGCATCCCCGGCACCCTCAAAGAACTCCGCGTCCGCGCCTACCTCGACCTGCTCCAAGAGCGCGACATCCGCGCCGCCCCGCCCAGCCCCGGCCAAGACACCGGCCCAGGCGACACCGGCGTCCCCGCCGAGAGCGATGACCCCGCCGACACTGGCGAGAGCGATGACCCGGGCGAGAGCGATGACCCGGGCGGGAGCCGCGGCCCGGGCGGGACCGGCGGCCCGGGCGGGACCGGCGGCCCGGGCGGGACCGGCGGCACCGGCGCCGGCAGGCCGGCCGGGGACACCGGCCCGAGCCTGGCGGCCCAGGTCACCCTCACCATCCCGTGGGCCACCTCACAGGGCAGCTCGGACACCCCCGGCGAGGCCGGCGGGTTCGGCCTGCTGGACCCCGAGACCGCCCGCGACCTGCTCGCCGCGGCGGCCCGGCACCCGGACACCCGCTGGTGCTACACCGCCCTGCACCCCGACGGGACCGCCGCCGCGCACGCCTGCGCGCCCGGCCCGCACCCCGGCGGACCCCCCGACCCCCGCACCCTGAAGTTCAACACCGTGATCCGCGGCCCGTGCGATCACGCCCAGGCCCGCGCCGGCTACCGGCCCGGCCGCAAGCTCCGCCACCTGGTGTCGGCCCGCAACGCCACGTGCACCGCGCCCGGCTGCGGGCAGCCCGCCGCCCGCTGCGACCTGGACCACACCACCCCCTGGCACCACGGCGGCCTCACCTGTCCCTGTAACATCGCGCCTCTGTGTCGTCACCATCACAGGTGCAAACAGGCCCAGGGCTGGTGGCTGGAACAAAGCGAGCCAGGTGTCATGCGATGGCGAACCCCGGCCGGCCGCACCCACACCACCACCCCCACCGTCTACCCGATCTAGATCGTGGTGGACCCCGACGGGCACGATCCCGTCGTCCTCAACGCGCCGGTTCTCACCGATCCCGTGACGACGGAGGGTCCCGCTGCAAAACGGCGTCGAGCATCGGGACCGCGTCGTGCCGCTAGCCGGGGGAGCAGCGGTGCTGCGCTCACCCGCGATCTTGCCATCGAGTGCCTGGCCGTGGCCCGGGCCGAGGGCGCCCAGCTGGCCGAGAACACCTCCGATGCGATCGTCAGGCATTTGCTGAGATGCCGCCTGACCTGGGCTCGTCGATCCTGTTCGACCGGGAAGCGGGCCGACGGCTGGAATGGGAGGCCCGGAACGAGGTGGTGCGCCGGCTCGGTGCCCGGCATCGGATCCGCACGCCGGTCAGCGACGTGATCGTCCCGCTGCCGGCCGCGGCCAGCGGGCCGGAGTGACGGTCATGGCACCGGTGCTCGCCGATGACGACGTGGTGGCGGCCTTCGCCCGGGACGGCGTCGCATGCCTGCGTTCGGTCCTGGACGCAGGGGAGGTCGCTGCCGCCGCCGCCGCGATCGATGCGGTACTGGCCACGCCGGGCCTGCTGGCGCAGGTGGCCAGCGGGCCCGATGACCCGGGCGCGTTCCTTGAGGACTTCTGCCGCTGGCGGGATATACCCCAGATCGAGCAGCTGGCGCGGTACTCACGGGTTCCCGCTCTCGCTGCCGCTTTGATGGCCACGCCGCAGGTCCGCTTCTACCATGACCACGTCCTGGTGAAGGAAAGCCGGACCAGGCAGCACACGCCATGGCACCAGGACCAGCCCTATTACAACGTCGACGGTCGCGGCGTGAGCGCGTGGATCGCGGTGGACCCGGTACCCGAGGATGGATGCCTGGAATTGCTGGCTGGCTCCCACCGCGGCCCCTGGCTCATGCCCCGGACGTTCCTGCACCGGCAGGCACGCTGGTTTCCCGAGGGGAGCCTGGCGGAGCTGCCTGAGATCGAGGCCGACCGGGACGCGTTCGACATCCGGCGATTCGACTTGCAGCCGGGTGACGCCATCTTCTTCGACTTCCTGACCGTGCACGGAGCGCCCGGATTCCGCTATCCGAGCCGGCGGCGGATCCTGTCGCTGCGGTACCTCTCCGTCGGCGCCCGGCACGCACCACGCGGCTGGCGCACCTCACCCCCCTTCGATGACCTCGAAACCGAGCTGCCCGCCGGTGCGGCCATGGATCATCCGTTGTTTCCCGTGGTCTGGCCCGTCTTACGGGGCCATGGCGTTTCGCCGGTCCCTGGTAATAGTCTGCGCATCACCTTGTTCCGAGCCAGCTCCCAGGCAGCCGTTGATTAGGTTTGTAGGGAGCCGGAGGCCGTGGTGCCCGCAGCGCCGGCAGCTCGGACGGCTGCGGATACTTAAGCCGGTCTTCGCGCTGCGACCGCATCGGCTCGGCGAGGTCTAGCTCGGCGAAGGCGGCCGGCCAGTCGGCCGGGCCGTACCCGGCGCCGAGGTCACAGTGATGCAGTTCGACCTCCACCAGCCGGCGGGTCAGCAGGTCGGCGGCCGGAAACGGCCCGGAGTCCAGCATCCGCACCTCGAACCGCCACGCGTCATCGGGCAACTGCGTGACCACGGTACGAAACGCCATCGCCGCGTCGGCCAGGTCATCGGCGAGGTCCTTGGCGTTCATTCGCGCGCCGGTCTCAATGCCGGCCTCGCGTGCCTCGGCGCTGGCGTACGCCGGGCGGTTCTGTCCCGACCGGGCCCCGACCAGCAGGTTACGCATCGCGTCGGCGTTCCGGGCGACGTGGGCGAGAACATGCGCCCGCGTCCACCCCGGCAGCAGGGACGGCGCGCGGAGGTCCGGCTCGGTGATCACGCGGGCCACGTCGAGCAGGCGCTGGGTGGCCTGGTCGATCTGCTCATTCAGCTGGCGCTGTGCGGCGTCCATCAGCTCAGCTTAAGTAAGTCAGGCCGCTGTGTCATTCGGCCCGGCCCACGACCAGGCCGGGCCGACCAAGCCCCGGTCGGCCGTCCCAGCGGGACTGATTTGCCAACGAGGTTGTCACGGAGAAAGCTGGCCCATGTGATTGACACTGACTCGGCGGTGCCGCCATACGAGCAAGTCGCGAAGATGCTGCGAGACGAAATCGCGCAGGGAACCCTCGACGGGCGGATCCCTTCGATCCATACGATCAGCGCACATCACCGTGTCTCGCACCGCACCGCGGCCCGCGCCCTGTCGATCCTGAAGGGTGAAGGCAAGATCGTTAGCGTGCCCGGCCAGGGGCATTTCGTCCGCGGCCACTAACGATCTTCAATTCTGGAAGTTACTGAAGGGGCGGGAGGTCGAGTCTGGGCTTGGCGAGGAAGCCCTCGAGGAGGCCGGGCTGGTACTGCATCCGCCGGAGCCGGGTCTTCACCAGCACAGTCAGCTGGCTGATGTCGTGCTTGACTAGGTTGGCCAGCGATCGTTTCAGGTCCGGCCAGACCGGTTCGACCGGGTTCAGCTCCGGGGCATACGCCGGCAGCTGGAAGACTGCCGTCCACGCGCGGGCCTTCTCCACCCCGAACCGCCGCCACACCTGCTCTGCCACCCTTGCCAGGGTCCAACACTGATCTGTATAGCCGCACGCCGCCGGCCCGGCATCGGGGACTTCTTCCAGCCCGGCGACCTGCGCCTTGGTGAGCTTGCACTTCGCTCCGCCCGCCCCCTTGGACGCCAGTGCCTCCCGCCCGCCCGCCGCCAGCGCCCGCCGCCATCGGTTCACGCTCATCCGCGAGACCCGGAACCGCCTGGCGATCTCCCGGTCACTGGCCCCGGCCCCGGTCATCTCCGCCGCGGCCAGCCGCACCTTCTCCCGGCGGGCCCGCTCCGCCGCGTCCAGGCCGCCGCCATTGGGATACCTCATGCCTCCGGCATACCCAGTGAACTCGTACCCGATGGGATCACCAAGGTCCGGGCCTGAGTCCCCGGGCGGGTACTTCCGCACGGGGGCAGGAGGTGACGCGGGCCCCGCGGCCCTGCCAGGAGATGCCGCTTGCGCAGATGAGCGACGGGCACTAGCGCGGATGCGGCCGGGCCCGGGTACCGGCGCCCTGGCCCCGCCGGGCGGCAGCGTCCGGGTGGCGGCAGCCCGGGAGCTTGGCGCACTCCCGCCGCCGGGGCGACAATGCCAGGATGGCTCGTGATAACAGCAGGGCCCGGTTGCGGCTGCAGCTGGTCCTTTTGGCCCTTGACGGGACCAGGCCCTCGGGGACGCTCGAATGGGTATCCGCAGTCGCCCCCGCCCTGACCCAGGCCGCCGTCGGGGCCGGGCACTGGGCCGCCGGCCGCCGGCAGCGGGCCCTGGCCGCGTGGGCCTGCGCGGCCGGCTCCGGGCTGGCGGCGTGGGGCCTTGGCACCGAAGCGCCGACCCGGGCCGAGATGGTAAAGAACACCCGGCAGCACAGGGACCTGCTGCGCAAGCTCGGCACACGCCTCCCCCCGGAGGCGCCGGCTAGTGCCGGGACGCACACACACCTCAGCCAGCGATCGCAGAACGCCCTGTCCGCTCTTGCCTGCCAGATGACCGGACCCGGTAACACCCGCTATTGAAGATCGTTAGGGGTAGCACCGCCCTAGCGGAGGCTCGCCGAACTGCCCCGCGCGATCAGCTCGATGGGCAGTTCCTGCCGGAGCGGGCGAATTCGCTCGCCGCGGAGCAGAGCGCACAGCCGCCGCGCTCCCTCGGCGCCGCTCAGGGAAAGCGGCTGCCGGATGGTGCTGAGCTGGAGAAAGGCCGCGGACTCGATGTCATCGAAGCCGATGACCGACAACTGGCCGGGCACCGGCACGCCCAGCCGTTCCGCCACAGCCAGGACGCCAATGGCCTGAGTATCGGACGCAGCGAAGATTGCCGATGGCGGATCAGGTGACTTCAGCAGCTGGCCGGCGTGCTCCGCCGCCCAGGCGGCATCGTGCGGACCCCGCTGGATCAGGTCGTCCTCGGCTTCTATGCCCGCGGCGGCCAGGGCGTGCTTATAACCGCGCAGCCGGTGGGCCGAGGAGGTGAACCCCAGGCCCGCCGGGGGCTTGCTGAACGTTCTGTCCCCGACGAAGCCGATTCGCCGGTGGCCGAGGCCAATCAGATGCTCGGTCGCCAGCCTGCCGCCGAGGACGTTGTCGATGACCGTCTGGGGCACCCCCGGATTGGCCGCGTCGACGGTGACAAGCGCGACTCCGGCCCTGGAGAACTGGTCGAGCTGCTCGCGGGAAAACGGCAGGCAGATCGCCAGAACCCCGTCGGCCCCGGTGAGTGGGTAGCAGGGACTCCAGGTGCCGGTCCCGCTCCAGCGGGGTGTCCACGTTGCAGACGATCGTGTCGTAGCCCTGCTCTTCAAGGGCCGCGAGCGCGCTGGCCACCCGGACCACGGCGGACGGCCGGGTCAGGTGAGCGACCATAATCGCGACGGTGTGCGGCGTGCCGCGGACCAGGGCCGCCGCCGCGTGACTGGGCCGGTATCCCAGCCGGTCGATGGAATCCAGCACCGCGCGGTGGGTGGCGGCCCGGACCTGCTCGCTCCCGTTGACCACCCGTGACACCGTGCCGACGCCGACGCCCGCATCGGCGGCCACATCGGCGATCGTGACCCGGCGGACCCCGGAGCTCCCGGGGATGGATTCGCCCCGCGGCAGCCCCGGCCCTGCCGAAGTGGCCCCTCCTTGGAAACGCTTCCATCCGATACCGGGACTACCATCCTGATCCCGGGCCGGGTGGCCGTCAAGGCTCAGTTTCGCGCGCTGCTGGGCGCCGGTGCTCTCACCCAGCCGCAGCGCGGCGGGCACGACCTCACCCGGGCGTTGATCCGGTCCGTGGTCGATCTGCCGCACGGCCCGGGCGACCACCCGCTGGGCGATGTCATCGACGGGAATGGCCACGCTGGTCAGCTGCGGATGCATCAGGCCCGCCGCCACGCTCCCGTCGAAACCGGTGACGGCCAGATCATGGCCGATCCGCAGCCGCAGTTCCGCGGCGACACCGTAAACGACCGCGGCGAGGCGGTCGCTGCTGGTCACGATCGCGTCCGGGCGGGCAGCCGGATGAGCGGGAGCGAGCAGCGACCTGACCTTCCTGCGAGCGCTTGCGTCGTTCACGAGCAGCACGTCCGCATGCTCGGCGTCGATCCCGGACCGGGTCAGCCCCGCCTTGAAGCCAGCGACACGCTCCGCGTCCCAGTGATTCCCCGACCGGTAACCCAGGAACGCGATCCGGCCAAAGCCCCTGTTCAGGACGTGCTCGACGGCCGCCGCCGTCGCTTCGCGGTTGTCGATGTCGACCCAGTGCTGCGGCAGTGAGGGGCCGGTGCGGCCAAAGCAGGCGAACGGCATCCCGGCCTCGGCCAGCATGACCACGCGCGGATCGGCTGGCTGCAGCTCGGACAGCAGGAAGGCATCCACGCTCCGACTGGCCACCAGGCGCCGGATCTCCTCACGCGGGTCCCGGTCGGAGACGGCTATCACCATGCTGTAACTCCGGCGTGCGCTGGCTGCCGCCAGGGCCTGGAGGAACTGCTGCATGATGTAGTTGTCGGGCAGCAACTGGACCCGCGGCATGACGTAGGCGATCTGCCGTGTCCGGCGGGAACGCAGGCTCCGCGCGCCGTGATGCGGCTGGTACCCGAGGGCAGCCACCGCGTCCCGCACCCTGGCTTTGGCTGCCTCGCCCACCCGGCCGCTGCCGTTGAGCACGTTCGAGACCGTTTGCCTGGACACCCGGGCGGCTTGAGCCACGTCCTGGATCGTTACCTGGCGCGTGGTCGCGAGCCTGGTCTGGCCTGATCGAGCCCCTGTCACCTTGCTACTTTACCGCCGGTGCAATTCACCCCTTGACAGGTCATCAGCGCAGCGCTTCCATGTGGTAGATCGTTCTATCAGCCAGCTGAATCCCAGTTCGTCTCGATAGCACGACGTTCTCTGTCGGGGGAGCCGGCATGCAGCAACACAAAGACGTGCGGTCAGGCAGGCGCCGGGAGGCGCCCGAACCTGGCACAGAGGCTGGCGCGATACCGCTGACCCGGCGGGCAATGATGAAGACGGTAGGACTAGGAACGGCCCAAGTTCCTCGGTTACCTCATGCAGCCGAGTGTCATGAATGCCTACAACCAGGCCAATCTCGCCTTCTCACCGCTGGTGAACGCTCCGCCGCAGACCAGCCCGCTCGTCTCAGGCCTGCAGAAGTACGTCAGCTCGCGGAGAAGGGCCGGGACGGCTGCCGGGTCCCGCTGCCGTGGACGGAGGACGGCCCGTCGTTCGGCTTCGGGCCCGGACGCGCCCACTTGCCCCAGCCGGACTGGTTCTCCTCGTTCAGCGTGGAAGCGCAGAAACACGACCCGGCGTCCACGTTGTCGATGTACCGCCAGGCGCTGAGCTGGCGGCACAAGCTGCAGACTTCGGAGTCCATGGACTGGATGCCAGGCACCGGCAGCCAGGTGCTGCACTTCACCCGCCCGGGCGGCTGGCGGTCGATGACGAACTTCGGCCCCGGGCCCGTTCCGCTGCCGCACGGCATCGTCATCGTCACCAGCGCGCCGGTCGAGGGTAACCAGCTCCCCGCCGACACCACCGCCTGGATCCTCAACGGCAGTTAAGCGCGTGACCGCCGGGCGATGAGCTCGTCCGCGCTACTGGCGTTGATGATCCGGTCCGCGGTGAGGCCGGCCTCTTCGGCCCGGGTGGTGCCGTTGCCCAGCCAGTCCAGCTGGCCGGGCGCGTGCGCGTCGGTGTCGATGGCGAAGACGCAGCCCGCCGCCGCGGCCATCCGCAGCAGCCGGGTCGGCGGGTCCCGGCGCTCCGGCCGGCAGTTGATCTCGACGGCGACACCTTCGGCCTGGCAGGCCCCGAACACCGCCTCGGGGTCGAACGCCGATTCAGGCCTGCGGCCGCGCCCGCCGCTCAGCAGCCGTCCGGTGCAGTGCCCGAGCACGTCCACGTGCGGGTTGCGTACCGCGGCGACCATCCGCTTGGTCATCGGCCCGGCGGGCATCCGCAGCTTGGAGTGCACGCTGGCCACCACGACGTCCAGCCGGTCCAGCAGGTCCTCGCGCTGGTCCAGCGAGCCGTCGTCCAGGATGTCGACCTCGATCCCGGTCAGGATGCGGAACGGGGCCAGCTCGGTGTTGAGCTGATCGATGAGCTTGAGCTGATCGATGAGCCGTTCGGCGGACAGCCCGTTCGCCACCGTCAGCCGCGGTGAATGGTCGGTGAGCGCGACCCAGTCGTGCCCGAGCGCGCGGGCCGCCTCGGCCATCTCCCGGGGCGGGCTGCCGCCATCTGACCAGTCCGAGTGCGTGTGGCAGTCGCCGCGCAGCGCCGTCCGCAGCCCCGTCCGCTCCGCGGCCGGCGGCTGCTCGGCCAGCAGCCGGGCCAGGTAGGCGGGCTGCTGGCCGGCCGCGGCCTGCGTGATCACCTCGGCGGTGGTCGCGCCGATCCCCTTCAGGGCCTCCAGCGTGCCCGCGGCGATCCGGCGGTCGAGCTCGCCAGGCGCCAGCCCGTCGAGGACCGCCGCGGCATTCCGGAACGCCCGGACGCGGTACGTGGGCGCTCCGCCCCGCTCCAGCTGGAACGCGATCTGCCGCAACGCCTCTGCCGGCTCCACCTGAGTCATACCCGCATCGTCTCGCATAGCCACCGCGAACGAGCCACGCGGGCCGATCTCGCCGGGTCGGGCACAATTAAGCTGTGCACGTCGCCATGCTCGGGCCGCTTGAGGTCCGCACCGATGACGACTCGGGGATCATGCTCGACGTCGGCGGATCCCGGCTGCGCGCGCTGCTGATCATGCTGGCGCTGCCCGCCTGGACGAGCTCCGCCTGCTCGCCACCGAGAACCGCATCGACGCCGACCTGCGGACCGGTGTCACCGCCACCCTCGTCGCCGAGCTCGAGGGCCTCGTGGTGGCACATCCGATGCGTGAGCCGCTGGCCGCCCGGCTGATGCGCGCGCTGCACGCCTGCGGGCGCCGCGGCGCCGCGGTCTACGAGCAGACCAAGGAGCGGCTCGTCGACCAACTAGGAATAGAGCCCTCCGCCGAGCTGGCCGCGCTGCACCTGGCCATCCTGCGCGCCGAGCTCACCAGCTTCGTCGGCCGGGACAATGAGCTCGCCCGCGTCGCCGAACTCCTCTCCGCTCACCGCCTGGTCACCCTCACCGGCCCCGGCGGGGCGGGCAAGACCCGGCTGGCCGTCGAGGCCGCCCGCGCCGCGAGTCGCTGAACATCACGGGGGAGGCGCTGTGGACCGTAGGCCCGCTGACGCTGCCACCGGACCCCGCCGTATCGTCCGATGATGCCGAACGGGCCGGTCCGCTTGCCCCCAGGCCAGCCGGGGCGCCCCCGGTATCGACGCCTACGCCTCGGTTAGCCTGCTGATCCAGCGAGCCCGCGCCGTGCTTCCCGGCTTCGAGCTCACCGAGGTCAATGCGCCAACCGCGCTGGTGGACAAGTCGCTGCTGACGGTGCGGCAGGCCGCCCCGCGGCCCGGCGGACGCCGGCCGCGAACGGCTCGTGCCGCCCGCCCCTGACACGTCAGCGATATCCCGCTGACGGCCCTGACATCCCGCTGACACGTCCGCGTTCCGCGTTCCGCGTTCCGCGCGGAAGCTACCGCGGGAGGAGGGCAGTTAGTGAACGCGCAATTCGGCCCACACGACCTTGCCGGGCCAGCCGGGGACGCTCTGCCAGCTCCACCGCTCGCACACCGCGTCGACCAGGACCAGCCCGCGACCGCTCTCGTCATCCGGGCCGGCCTGCTCGGCGACCGGCGCCCCCGCGATGACGTCCCAGACCTCGATCAGGACGCGCGTGTGGTCGGTGCCCAGCCGCACCACCACGACCGGCAGCCCGGCCCCGTCATAGCGGGGGTGACCGTCGGGGCCGGTCGATGCCCGGACGGCGTTCGTGACCAGCTCGCTGACGATGAGCTCGGCCGCTTCGGCCAGGTCGTTAAGTCCCCACTCGGCCAGCACGGCGCGGGTGTGCAGCCGGGCGCAGGGCGTCGCCGTCACCAGGGCGCCGAGCGGGAGAGAACTCGACGACGGCCACGTCGTCATCCCCTCCGGTTCCGTGCCAGGGTCCAGCCCGATCACCACAGTGCCCTCGCCCATGGTCCGGCGCGTCCCTCCTTCCACCGCATGCCCAGCGTAAGGCCCACGGCCCGGGACGGCTAGCACGAGGCCACCCGCAGCCGCCGGATGCCGGGGTGAGACCTATCTCACGTCCGGTTCCGGGTAAATCGCCGGAGAAACTGCTTTGCGGAGGCAAATGATCTTAGGGGTCTGTTTAGCACCCGCCGCGACGGCCTATGGTCTAGACATGACCATGAATGACACGCTGCGAGTTACCGACTCACGGACCGGCCGCAGCTACGAACTCCCTATCGTCGACGGCGCTATCCGCGCGATTGACCTACGGCAGATCAAGACGTCCGAAGACGACTTCGGCTTGCTCTCCTACGACCCGGCCTTCCAGAACACCGCGAGCTGTCGCAGCGCGATCACCTTCATCGACGGGGACAAGGGCATCCTGCTCTACCGCGGCTACCCGATCGACGAACTGGCCAGCAACTCCTCCTTCCTGGACGTGGCCTGGCTGCTGCTGCGCGGCGACTTGCCGGACAAGAGTGAGTCGGCGACATGGGCCCACCAGATCGCCCATCACACCTACGTGCACGAGAACGTCAAGAAGTTCATCGACGGCTTCCACCACGACGCTCACCCGATGGGCATCCTGGTCAGCACCCTGGCCGCGCTGTCGACCTTCTATCCCGAGGCCAAAGCGGTCCACGACCGGGAGAACCAGGACGAGCAGATCGTCCGGCTCATCGCCAAGATGCCCACGCTCGCGGCCTTCGCCTACCGGCACGCACGGGGCCTGCCGTACGCCTATCCCGACGACGATCTGTCCTACGCGGGCAACTTCCTCAACATGATGCGGAAGATGACCGAGCCCAAGTACAGTCCCGACCCGGTGCTCGAGCGCGCCATCGACGTGCTGCTCACCCTGCATGCCGATCACGAGCAGAACTGCTCCACCAACGCGATGCGCGGCGTGGCCAGCTCCGGGGTCGACCCGTACTCGGCGGCGGCCGCGGCCGCGGCCGCACTGTACGGCCCGCTGCACGGCGGCGCGAACGAGCAGGTGCTCAACATGCTCAGGGAAGTCGGTTCGGTCGCGAACGTTCCCGGCTACATCGAGCGAGTCAAGACCGGCGAACTGCGGCTGATGGGTTTCGGCCACCGGGTGTACAAGAACTTCGACCCGCGCGCGACGATCATCAAGGGCGTCGCCGACGAGGTGTTCGAAGTGACCGGGCGCAACCCGCTGCTGGACATCGCGCTCGAGCTGGAGCGGATCGCGCTCGAGGACGACTACTTCGTCAGCCACAAGCTGTACCCGAACGTGGACTTCTACTCGGGCATCATCTACCAGGCGATGGGTTTCCCTGTGGCGATGTTCCCCGTGCTGTTCGCGATCGGCCGGATGCCGGGCTGGCTGGCTCAGTGGCAGGAGGGTTCCAGCGACCCGGAGCAGAAGATCGCCCGGCCACGGCAGCTCTACGTCGGCGAGACCCTGCGCCACCTGGAGGACGAGGACGACTGACGGCCATGGGTGCGTTCGCCGGAGACCGGCGATGACCTGGCTGGACCTGCCGTCTGATTCGCTGTTCGGGATATCCAGCCTGCCCTACGGCGTGTTCTCGGCCGGCGACCGGCCTCAGCCCGGTTCCCGGGTTCCCCGGGGTTCCCGGGTCGGGGTCCGCGTCGGTGATTCGGTGCTGGATCTCGCCCAGGTCCTGGATGATCCGGTGTTCGGCGAGCCGTCGCTCAACGCCTTCATGGCGCAGGGCCGGACCCGGTGGAGCGAGATCCGGGCCCGGATCACCGAGCTGCTGACCGCCGAACGGCACCGCCGCGTCGTGGAAGCGGCGCTCTACCCGCTTTCCGGAGTACGGCTGCACCTGCCGTTCGCGCCGGGGGACTACGCGGACTTTTTCGGCAACGAGTACCACGCGGCCAACGCCGGGCGGATTCTCCGGCCCGGTGCCGAGCCGCTCGCACCCAACTGGAAGTACCTGCCCGTCGGCTACCACGGCCGCTCGGGCACCATCGTGGTGTCCGGCACGCCGGTCACCCGGCCCCGGGGCCAGCGTAAGGGACCGCAGGGCAGCACCCCGGAGTTCGGGCCATCGCGGCGGATCGACTTCGAGGCCGAGGTCGGATTCGTGCTCGGCACGGGCTCACCGCTGGGCACGCCGGTGGCCGTGGGCGAGTTCGCCGACCATGTGTTCGGGGCATTCCTGCTGAACGACTGGTCCGCCCGCGACCTGCAATCCTGGGAGTCGCAACCGCTCGGCCCGTTCCTGGCCAAGTCGTTCGCCACGTCGATCTCGCCCTGGATCGTGCCGCTCGACGCGCTGGAGCACGCGCGGATCAGCCCGCCGCCCCGCGACCCGGAGCTGCTGCCTTACCTGGCCGACATCGACAAGTGGGGTCTCGACCTCGCGCTTGAGGTCAGGCTGAACGGGCACGTGGTCTCGCGCCCGCCGTTCGCCACCATGTACTGGACGCCCGCGCAGATGCTGGCCCACATGACCGTGAACGGCGCCTCGACCCGCACCGGCGATCTGTACGCCTCAGGAACCGTCAGCGGCCCGGACCGCAGCCAGCGCGGCTGCCTGCTCGAACTGAGCTGGGGCGGCGCCGAACCGGTCACCCTGGCCGACGGATCTGTCCGAACCTTCCTGCTGGACGCCGACGAGGTGACGATCACCGCCACCGCCCCGGGCGCCAGCGGCGCCCGGATCGGATTCGGCGAGGTCACCGGCCATATCCTCCCGGCCATCAGCAGCTAAAGCCTTGACCGGCGGGGAGCTACCAGCGTCCGCGGCCCACTGCCGCAGTTTCTTGCGGTCGAGCTTGCCGACGCTGGTCAGCGGCACGGCCGGAACGATCGTGATCTGCCGCGGGTACTTGTTGGCGGCCAGATGCGCCTTGGCGTGCTCGGTGAGGGCGCTGACGGTGGCGTCCGCGCCCGGCCGCAGCGAAACGAAGGCGACGATCTCCTCGCCGAGCCGTGCGTCCGGCCGGCCCACCACGCCGGCCTGGGCCACCGCCGGATGGGCCACCAGGACGTCTTCGACATCGCGCGGGTACACGTTGAAGCCGCCGCGGAGGATCAGGTCTTTCTTCCTGTCCACCACGTACAGGTATCCGCCGGAGTCCAGATGGCCGATGTCGCCGGTGTGCAGCCAGCCGTCGGCGAGGACCGTCGTCGCGGAGTCCTGGGTGTGCCAGTAGCCGGTCATCACGCCAGGCGACCGCACGCAGATCTCACCGTCCGTCTCCGGCGGCAGCACCTGGCCGGCGTCGTCCTGGATGGACACCTCGCAGCCGGGGACGGGCAGTCCGACGCTGCCGGCGCGGCGCGCGCCGAAGGGATTGGCCGAAATGAACGTGGCCGCCTCGGTACATCCGTATCCCTCGTAGACGGTGGCGTTAGGCACCCGCGCCTCGAACTCCCGGCGGACGTCGGCGGCCAGCGGCGCCGCCCCGGACGAGATCGTAATCAGCTCGGATAGGTCGGCCTCTTCCAGCGGCTGGGTGAGCAGCATCTGGATCATCGAGGGCACCAGCGAGCTGCCCTGGACCCGGTGCTGCTCGGCCAGCTTCACCCAGCCGGCCGGATCGAACCAGCGCATGAGGATGGTCTTGGCCTGGTCGGTCCGGTGCATGCTGCCGCAGAGGACCAGCAGGCCGTAGGCGTGGGCCAGGGGGAGCGGCAGGATCGAGCTCATCACGTGGGCGCGCACCGACGACTCATGCGCGGCCCGTCCGCACCAGCGCAGGTTCGCGTGGGTCAGCGGAACACCCTTGGATCTGCCGGTCGTGCCGCCGGTATAGAGCAACGCCGCCAGATCGGTACCGGACCGGCTGGTGATGGGCCTGGGCTCCGCCGAGGCAACCTCGGCGAAGTCGAGCAGCCGGACACCACGAGCTGCCGTTTCCGTGCTGCCCCCGGGGACGACGACGAACCGGACGCCCGGCGCCCCACCCGCCTCTTTCGTGTACGGGGGGCTCCCGCCCCCCGTTCCCCCTGGCCCATCCCTCGTCACGGCTGCGGTGACCTTCGGCAGGAACTCCGCCGTGGTGATGACCCCGACCGCACCGGACCCGATCAGGGCGTGCCTGAGCTCGTCCTCGCTGACGAGAAAGATCAGCGGGGTCACCACCGCCCCGGCGCGCCACGCCGCGGTATAGGTGAT
>Ga0302181_10001919_pt1 | contig 15087 bp, 12 predicted proteins | sample I_Palsa_E3_3_FD_198786 | JGI IMG/M metagenome (GOLD analysis project Ga0302181, IMG submission 198786) | Peat permafrost microbial communities from Stordalen Mire near Abisko, Sweden - I_Palsa_E3_3 | ecosystem: Environmental > Terrestrial > Soil > Palsa > Peat permafrost | place: Sweden...
AGGCCTACCCCGGCTCGATACGCGAGGCTTCTCAGATCATCCGGATCCTGCTCACCGGGTCGGGGCAAAGTCCTGACTTGCCCCCAGTGGCCGCCGCGCTCGGTACCGAGGAGGTACTCCGCCGGGTCCGCGCGCTCCGGTAACGTTTCCGGAACGGTCCGGGCGTAGCGTACCGTTTCGTGAGGTACCGCAACCGGACCCAGGCGCTCGGCTGGGCGCTGGCCGTCGTCGCCGTGCTCCTGCTCATCGCGGCCGTGGTTTTGCTCGGGCTGAACGCCGTCCAGGTCGACACCACCCGGATCTTGTTGAGCGCGATCCTGGACCTCGCGGTCCTGGCCTACGCAGGCTCCGGGCGCCTGATCACCAGCCGCCGACCGGGTAACGCCGTCGGCTGGCTGCTGGGCCTGATCGGCGTGTCGATCGCGACCTCCACGTTCGCAGAGCAGTACACGGTGTACGGACTGGCCACGGCGCGCGGCTCGGTGCCCGCGGCCCGGCAGGTCGGGACCCTGGCCGGGGCGGCTGCCGTGCTTACGGTGATCCTGTTGTTGTTCCTCATCCTGCTGTTCCCGGACGGCCGGTTGCCGTCGCGCCGCTGGCGCCCGGTGGCGTGGGCGCTGTTCCTGGTCACGGCGGGCTGGGTGACGCAGAACCTGCAGGCCGGCACGAGAGTCAGCGGCGGGCTCACCAACGCCTTCGACGCGGCGAACGTCAGCTACCCGAATCCGCTCGGGTTCCTCCCGCGCAACGGGTGGTACGGCGACCTACTGAAGCTCATCTTGGTGCTCGGGCTCGTGACCGGAGTGCTGGTCATTGCCTCGGTGTTCGTGCGGCGCCGCCGAGCAGGGACCGAGCTGCGAAAGCAGCTGGCCTGGCTGGGTTACGTCGCCGCCCTGACCGCCCTGTGGGGGGCACTGCTCGCCGTCGGCGGCCTGGTCGTTCCGGGCCCCGCGAACAGCTGGCTCGGCACCTTGCTGTGGAGCCTCATGGAGCTCACCCCGGTGGCGGGCATCCCGGTTGCGTGCGCGGTGGCGGTGCTGAGGTACCGGCTGTACGAGATCGACAAGATCATCAGCCGGACCCTGGCCTACGCCATCGTGACCGGCCTGCTGGTCGGTGTGTACGCCGGGCTGGTCCTGCTGGCGACCCGGGTACTGCCGGTCGACGGCTCGGTGGCGGTAGCCGCCTCCACCCTGGCCGCCGCCGCGTTGTTCGCTCCGCTGCGATCCCGGGTGCAGCGGCTGGTCGACCGCCGGTTCAACCGGACCCGCTACGACGCCGACCAGACCCTGACCGCCTTCGCGGCCCGCCTCAAGGACGCCGTAGACCAGGACGCGGTCCGCGCCGACCTGCTCCGCGTAGTCCAGCGCTCCCTAGAGCCCACCCACGCCGCAGTCTGGCTCAAGCCGATCCGCTGAGCAGACCTGATCGCCGGGTCCGGCGTCCGCGTCTTGGGGCGTATCAATGACCGGAACCGGGTCGAGGCCTATTTTCTCGGCGATCCGAGACAGCAACACGTCCTGCGCCGCTAAGTGGCCTTGCACCTCAGCCACCTCGTGCAGCGTCGCGCTCGCGTCGTGAAAGGAGGGATCGCATGTGCTGCCGCGGCCGCGATGCCCGTGCATGCCGTCGTCCCGCAGGCCCCGATAGTGCGTCAGGGTCCCATTACCGCGGAGGATCCGGCTTTTGCGGAGGATCCGGGCAGCTGGGGTTGCCAAAATACTCCGCATAAGCTATATCCTCCGCGTTAATTTCCAGTGCTTCGAATATACTAGTAAATTGTGGGACGGGTGAGGTGCCTGCGCCGGGGGTGAGCCGCCCGGGCTGGCCAGCGGGTCTGCCCCGCGTCGGCCCGGGGCCGCGCACCCGGGCGGCGTACCCAGACCCTGGCCTCAGCACGGCAGGCCGGCGGGCACAACAGCAGCGGGAGCTCAGACGGGCCGGTCGATGGCGTACCAGGCGACCCGGGCGGTCCGGAATGCGATCTCGCCCTGGAACGTCAGGCCGCACTTCTCCATGACCCGTCGGGAGGCCAGGTGCTCGACCGCGGTCGCGCTGATGATCCGAGGCAGCGGCGTTCGGGCCCAGCCGAAGCGGATCGCCTCCCGGGCGCCCTCGGTAGCCAGGCCGCGGCCCCAGAACTCGGGCGCTAGCTCGTAGCCGACCTCCCACTTGTCGGGCCCGGGCCAGTCGGCGAGCTGGTTCAGCCCGATCCGTCCGACCCAGCGCCCCGTCTCCTTCTCGACGGCCGCCCACGGGCCGTACCCGTGTTCCTCCCACATGGCCCGTGAGCGCTGCGAGATGGACCTGATCGTCTCGAGGGGGAGCGCCGCGCCGCCGCTGATGAACCGCATCGCCTCGGGTTCTTGCAGGACCCGGGCGAACTCCTCGAAGTGGGACTCACCCCACGGCTCGAGCAGCAGTCGCTCGGTCTCAGCGTGGCCGGTCATATTAGGAGCCGCCCCCGCCGGTCACCTCATCGGCGCCCCGGGTATTGATCACCCGCTCCGGCGAGATCCCGAACTTCTCGACTCGCACCGTCCCGTTACCGAGCCAGTCGAGCTGGCCCGGCGCGTGCGCGTCGGTGTCGATCGCGAACCGGCAGCCGGCCTCGGCGGCCAGCTCCAGCAGCCGGTCCGGCGGATCCATCCGCTCCGGCCGGCAGTTGATCTCCACCGCGACGCCGTGCTCCTGGCACGCGCCGAACACCGCCGCCGGATCGAACACCGACTCCGGCCGCCGGCCGCGCCCGCCGCCCAGCAGCCGGCCGGTGCAGTGCCCGAGCACGTCCACGTGCGGGTTGCGGATCGCGGCCACCATCCGCTTGGTCATCGGCCCGGCGGGCATCCGCAGCTGGGAGTGGACGCTGGCCACCACCACGTCGAGCCGGGCCAGCAGGTCCTCGCGCTGGTCGAGCGCGCCGTCATCCAGGATGTCGACCTCGATCCCGGTCAGGATCCGGAACGGCGCCAGCTCGGCGTTCAGCGCCTCGATCAGCTCGAGCTGAGCCTCCAGCCGAGCAGCCGACAGCCCGTTGGCCACCGTCAGCCGCGGTGAGTGATCGGTCAGCGCGATCCACTCGTGCCCGAGCACCCGGGCCGCCTCGGCCATCTCGAGCGGCGGACTCCCTCCGTCCGACCAGTCCGAGTGGGTGTGGCAGTCGCCGCGCAGCGCTGCCCGCATGCCGTCCGGGGAAGACGGCGGCTGTTCGCCGAGCAGCCGGGTCAGGTAGCCGGGCTGCTGGCCGGCCGCGGCCTCCGCGATGACCTGGGCGGTGGTCGCGCCGATCCCCGGCAGCGCCTCCAGCGTGCCTGCCTTCAGCCGTCGGTCGAGCTCGCCCGGCGCCAGGTCGTCGACCACCTGCGCGGCCCGCCGGAAGGCCCGGACCCGGTAGGTCGGCGCCCCGCCCCGCTCCAGCTCGAACGCGATCTGCCGCAACGCCTGCCCAGGGTCCACTGATGATCTCTACCCCGGTCGTTCGCCGGGCACCCCCGCCGGGTCGGGCACAATTGAGCCTGTGCAGGTCGCGATGCTCGGGCCGTTGGAGGTCCGTACCGACGCCGACCCCGGGGAGATCGTCGAGGTTCCCGGGGCCAGGCTGCGCGCCCTGCTGATCATGCTGGCCCTGCACCCCGGCCAGCCGGTCCCGGCCAGCCAGCTGATCGACGGTCTGTGGCCGGAGGAGATGCCGGCCGCCGCGGCCAACGCGCTGCAGGCCCTGGTGTCCCGGCTGCGCCGCGCCCTGCCTGAACCGGTGATCGAGTCCCGGCCGTCCGGGTACCAGCTCAAGATCGACCCGCGTTGCACCGACATTGTCCGGTTCGAGAACCTGGCCGCGGCCGGCCGGGCGCAGTTGCGCGACGACCCGGCGATGGCCGGCCAGACCCTCCGCCAGGCGCTCGCCCTGTGGCGCGGCCCGGCCCTGACCGACGTGGCCGAGACCGACTTCGGCCAGGCCGCGATCGCCCGGCTCGATGAGCTGCGACTGACCGCCATCGAGCACCGCATCGACGCCGACCTGCGCACCGGGAACACCTCCTCGCTGGTGGCCGAGCTCGAGGGCCTGGTGGTCGCCTACCCGATGCGCGAGCCGCTGGCCGCCCGGCTGATGCGCGCCCTGCACGCCGCCGACCGCCGCGGCGCCGCCCTGGAGGTCTACGAGCAGACCAGGAAACGCCTGGTCAGCCAGCTCGGCGTCGAGCCCTCCGCCGAACTGGCCGCGCTGCACCTGGACATCCTCCGGGACGATCCGCCCGGCGAGCCCGGTGCCACAAACCCGGCCCCGGCCAGCTTCACCAACCGCGTCCACACCAACCTGCGCGCCGAGCTCACCAGCTTCGTCGGCCGCGACACCGAACTCCGCCACGTCGCCGAACTCCTCGGCGCGCACCGCCTGATCACCCTGACCGGCCCCGGCGGCGCGGGCAAGACCCGGCTCGCCGTCGAGGCCGCCCGGGCCGAACTGCCCGCCATGCCCGACGGGGTATGGCTGGTCGAGCTGGCCCCGGTTACCGACCCCGCGGACGTCACGTCCACCGTGCTGGGCACCCTGGGCCTGCGGGAGCAGGTCCTGGTCTACCCGACCCGGCCGCGCCGGCAGATGGCCGAGACGCCCCTGCCTCCCGACGAGCTGAGCCGGCTGCTGTCCGCGCTGGCCGCCAAGCGCACCCTCCTGGTCCTGGACAACTGCGAGCACCTGATCGCCGCCGCCGCCGCGCTAGCCGACCGCGTGCTGGCCGCCTGCCCGCAGGTACTCATCCTGGCCACCAGCCGCGAGCCGCTGAACATCACCGGCGAGGCGCTGTGGGCCGTAGGCCCGCTGACCTTGCCTCCGGACCCCGCCGCAACGTCTCTTCCTGCCGAACGGGCCGTGGTGCAAGACTCCGCCTCGGTCCGCCTGCTCACCCAGCGGGCCCGTGCCGTGGTGCCCGGCTTCGAGGTCACCGAAGACAACGCGCCCGCCGTGGCCATGATCTGCCGGGCGCTCGACGGCATGCCGCTGGCCATCGAGCTGGCCGCGGCCCGGCTGCGCACCATGGCCCCCGAGCAGGTCGCGGCCCGGCTGAGCGACCGGTTCCAGCTGCTGACCGGCGGCAGCCGCACCGCGATGCCCCGGCATCAGACGCTGCGCGCGGTGGTGGACTGGAGCTGGGACCTGCTCGACGACGCCGAGCGCGCGCTCTGGCGCCGTTTCTCGGTCTTCGCCGGCGGCGCCACGCTGGAGGCGGCCGAGCAGGTCTGCTCCGGATCCGGCGTCCGCGCCGACCAGATCCTGGACCTGCTGACCGCACTGGCCGACAAGTCGCTGCTGGTCGTCCGGCACGACCCGCCCCGGTACCGGATGCTGGAGATCATCCGGGCCTACGGCCAGGAACGGCTGGCCGAGGCGGGGGAGTCGCAGGAGGTCCGCGAAGCGCACGCGCAGTATTTCACCCGGCTGGCCGAGGCGGGCCAGTATCACCTGCTCCGTGGCGAGCAGCTTGACTGGCTGCGGAGACTGTCGGCCGACCAGGACAACCTGCACGCCGCGATCCGCGGCGCGATTGCGGTCGGCGACGGGCCGGTCGCGGTGCGGCTGGCCGCCGCCCTCGGCTGGTACTGGTCGTTGCGCACCATGAAGGTCGAGGGGGCCGAGCTGATCGGCGAGGCGCTCAGCGTCCGGGGGGCCGTGGCGGCGGCGGACCCGGAGAACCTGGCCGTAGCGTACGCGCTGGGCGCGCTGCTGGCCATGGACACGCCCCTTCGCGCCACCGTCCCCGACTGGCTGGACCGGGCCGCCGCGCTCGCCGCCCGGATAGCCGATCCGGTCCACCCGATCATGCCGCTGCTCGGCCCGATCGCCTCGCTCTTCGGGGCGTCCGACCCGGCGCGAGCTCCGGTCGGCCCGGAGGCCTTCGATGCCGCGGTCGGTCACCCCGATCCGTGGGCGGCCGCGATCGCCCGGATCCTCCGCGGGCACTGGGCGCTCAACGTCGGCCGGCGGCATGCCGAGGCGGAAGCGGATTTCCTGGCCGGGGCGAGCATCCTGAGCGAGCTGGGGGAGCGGTGGGGGCAGGCGGTAGCCCTGGGCGGCCTGGCCATGCTGGAAGGGTGTCGGGGCGAGCACACCGTCGCGGTCAGCCATTACCGGCAGGCCAGGGAACTCGTCGCCGCTTTCGGGAGCACCGAAGACGAGCTGCAGTTCCGCCTGCTCATGGTGCGGCAACTATGGCTGGCCGGCGAGCGGGAGGCGGCCCGAGCCGAGCTGTCCCGGGCGCTGCCCGACGCCGACCGGCTCGGCCTGCCGGAGCTCCGGGCCTTCGCCGTCTACGTCGCCGGCGACCTGGCCCGCCTGGACGGCCGGCCCGAGGCCGCGCGTGCGGCCCTGGTCCGGGCCGCGCAGCTGGCCACCTCGCCGGAGGAGTCGCAGCAGATCCGCGCGGTGGCCGCTACCGGACTCGGCTACCTGGCCGCCGCCGAAGGCGACCTGGACGCGGCCCGCGACTGGCACGCTCAGGCGCTGGCCGCCGCCCGGTTCTCGGCCGACGCGCCGGTGATCGCCGAGGCCCTGGCCGGCCTGGCCGACCTGGCCCTGCGCGAAGGCGCCCCGGAGCGTGCCGCCGAGCTGCTGGGGGCCGGCTTCGCGATCCGGGGAACCACGGACCGTTCGGTGCCAGATGAAGAAAGAGTGGCCGCCGCCGCACGGTCGGTGCTCGGCGATGCCCGGTACGACGAGGCATACCAACGCGGCCAGTGCGTCACTGTAGACACACTGGCCGCGCTGATCCCTGTAACACCCGGCGCTTGAACGCCCGGACCGCCAGCGGCGCGAACACGACCGTGAACGCCACCGCGTAGGCCACGGCCTCGACCGTCGGCCGGCCGACCGGGCCGGACACCATGAGCCCGCGCACGGCGTCGGCGATGAGCGAGACCGGGTTCGCCTTCGACCAGGCCTGCAGCCAGCCCGGCATCGAGGCGGTCCGGACGAACGCGTCGCTGGTGAACGTGATCGGGAACAGCACCACGAAACCGAAGATCTGCACCTTCTCCGGGTTGGCCGCGAGCATGGCCACCAGCACCATGGCCCAGGCGATGGCCAGCGTGCTGACCAGGACCAGGGCGAAGGCGGCGAGCACGGCCAGCGGGTTGGTGCCGACCCTGAATCCCAGGATGTAGCCGATCCCCAGCAGCAGGGCCACCGCCCAGGTCTGCTTGGCCACATCGGCGAGCAGCCGGCCGGACAGGGGCGCGAACCTGGCGATCGGCAGCGACCGCAGCCGGTCGAAGAACCCCTTCTCCAGGTCAGTGGACAGGCCGGTGGCCGTGTTCAGCGTGGTGAACAACGAGTTCTGCACGATGATGCCGGGCAGCGCGAACATCAGGTACGCCTTCGGCGAGCCCCCGATGGCGCCGCCGAACACGTACGTGAACAGGAGCAGGAACATCACCGGCTGGACGCTGAAGTCGATCACTTCGGCCGGGTTGTGCTTGATCTGCACCAGCGTCCGCCAGGCCAGCGAGAACGTCTGCCGCAGCCCCTCGATCGGCCCGACCCTCGACGTCAGCGGCCGCCCCGCATCCGGATAATCCAGAACCGTACTATCCATAACCGTGCTTACGGTGGTCATGCCGCTACGCTCCCTTCCGGTTCCTCGGTGCTGGTTTCCTCGGGCCGGCGGCCGGTCAGCGACAGGAACACCTCGTCCAGGCTGGACCCGCGCAGGGTGAGCTCGGCGACCAGGACGCCCTCGTCGTCCAGCCTGCGCACCACGGCGGGCATCAGCCGCTCGTCGCTCACCGGCGCGGACACGGTCGTGTTAATGACCTCGGGTTCGGTGTGCGTGAACCCGGCCACCACCGCCGCCACGGCCGCCACGTCGGCCGGATCAGCCGGCCGGATGCTGAGGGTCAGCGCGCCAGTACGGTCCTTGAGTTCGTCCGGCGTGCCGGTCGCGATCACCTTGCCGTGGTCGACGACCGCGATCTCGCTGGCCAGTTGGTCGGCCTCTTCCAGGTACTGGGTGGTGAGCAGCACCGTGACCCCGGTCGCGGTCAGGCCGCGGACCACGTCCCACATCTCGTTGCGGCTGAGTGGGTCGAGCCCGGTGGTCGGCTCGTCCAGGTAGAGCACCCGCGGCCGGGTGACCAGGCTGGCGGCTAGGTCCAGCCGCCGGCGCATGCCGCCGGAATAGGTCTTGGCCGCCCGGTCACCGGCGTCGCTGAGCCGGAACGCGGCCAGCAGGTCCCGGGCCCGGGCCCGGGACTCGGCCCGTGACTGGCCGGTCAGCCGTCCGATGAGGATGAGGTTCTCCATCCCGGTGAGCGTCTCGTCCACCGAGGCGTACTGCCCGGTCAGCCCGCTGAGCTGCCGGACCTGGTGCGCGTGGGTCACCACGTCGTGCCCGCAGACCGCGGCGTGCCCGCCGTCGGGCCGTAGCAGCGTGGCGAGGATCCGTACCGCGGTGGTCTTTCCTGCGCCGTTCGGGCCCAGCAGGCCGAATACCGAGCCGGTGCGAACGGCGAGGTCGATCCCGTCCAGCGCGACGGTCTCCCCGAATCGCTTGAGCAGCCCTTCGGCCACGATTGAATATGTCATGTCCCTACCGTGCCGTCCCGTCCTGACGGGCCGCCCGCAGCGCGCTGATACCGCTGACCCGGTGCTGACATCCCGCTGACAGTTCAGGTGCAGTTACCGAAAACCAGGAGAAAGGAGTAACATATTGTGAGGTAGCGATTACTTCGGGTATCTGAGGGGCCGCTGTCCTCGGGGGATCTGTGACAACGCAGGAGATGCACTCAGCGCCGTCCGCGGTGGTCCGTCTGGGCCGGCTACGACGGTCGTGGCAGGACCGGTCGGTGCGGCTCCAACGGTGGTGGCTGGACCAGTCGGTGCGGGCCAAGGGAACGATCGTGCTCGCGGTCCCGCTGATCGCCCTGATCGGCATCACCTCAGCGAGTCTGGTGCTGCAGCACACCGAGGAGCAGGAGCGCCAGGTATCCCTGACCGCCTCCGCCCTGAGCGACTCCGCCCAGCAGGTCCTGGCCGACGCGGTGAGCGCCGAGACGGGCCTGTGGGGCTACGCGGCGACGGCCAATCCGCTGTTCCTGCAGCCGTACAACCTCGCCGTCCTGCGCATCGCCGTTGACCGGGCCGCGCTTCGCAGCGCGGCCGTCGCCGAGGGGGACAGCGGGGCCGAGCGGGTCGCCGAAGCGACCGCGGTGCAGGAGATGACCGAGCTGGCCGACTTGCGCACCGCGATTAACGCGGGCGCCTCGGCCACGGTCCTGACGCCCGCGCTGGAGAGCGGCAAAGTCACCATGAACGCGCTGCAGAGCCAGATGGCCGCCCTGTCCCAGGGCCCGGCCGCGATCGTGGCGGCTCACCGCATCGGGGTCACCCAGCTGGAATCGACCATCGACACGGTCAGCATCGTCGGCCTGGCCCTCGGTGTTCTGGCCGGCCTGATCGGCATCGCGCTGTTCACCTCGGGCATTTCCGGCCGCGTCGCGGCGGCTGCGGCGAACGCCGACCGGCTAGGAGCAGGACAGCCGCTGGAGCCCGTGCCAGGCGCCGCCGATGAACTCGGCCGGCTGGCGGGTTCCCTGGTGAGCGCGGAAAGGCTGTTGATCAGCCGCACCACGGAGCTGACCACGGCCAGGGATACGGCGCTGACGGCCACCCAGGCCAAGGACGCGTTCCTGTCCAGCACCAGCCACGAGCTGCGCACCCCGCTGAACGCGGTCCTCGGCTTCGCGCAGCTGCTGCAGCTGTCCGAGCTTAGTGAGGAGGACCGGGACGCCGTCGAGCGCATCCTCGCCGCTGGGCAGCACCTGCTCGCGTTGATCAACGAGCTGATCGACATCGCCAGGATCGAGTCGGGCAAGTTCAGCCTGTCGGTGGAACCGGTGGCCGTGCAGCCAGTAGTCCAGGAAACCTGCCAGCTTATGGCGCCCCTCGCCGCCGACCGCTCGATCACGATCAGCCAGCACTGCCCGTGGCCCGGCTTGGCGGTTGACGGCGACCGGCTGCGACTGCGCCAGATCCTGGTCAACCTGGTCTCCAACGCGATCAAGTACAACCGCGTCGGCGGAACCGTCACCCTCACCTGCCAGGTGGCGAGCACCGGCCAGGTCAGCCTGGCGGTCGCGGACACCGGGCCGGGAATACCGGCCGCCGATCTGGAGCGCATCTTCGACCCGTTCGAGCGGCTCGGCGCCTCGCAGACCGCGATCGAGGGCACCGGGATCGGGCTGCCCCTGGCCCGGGCCTTCGCCGAGGCCATGAGCGGGGACCTCACCGCCGCCAGCACCGCGGGCGAAGGATCGGTCTTCACCGTGACCTTGCCGCGGGCACCGGACATGGCCGAGCCTTCAGGCCTCGACATGGCCCGAGTCCCGCAGCAGATCGTGCCAGATGATCCCAGCGGAACGGCTATCCGAGTCCTGTACATCGAGGACAACCCCGCGAACATCGAAGTAGTCGTCCGGTTCGTGAAGACCAAGCCCGGCATCCGGCTGCAGTACGCCATCTCCGGGCCTGCCGGCCTCGAACTCGCCACCCAGGAGATTCCCGACCTGATCCTCCTCGACCTGCACCTGCCCGGCCTGCACGGTGACGAGGTCCTGAGACGCCTGCGGAGCAAGCCGGAAACCGCTGGCATTCCCGTTGCCATCTTGTCCGCCGAGGCCTCACCAGCCATCATCCGCTACATGCGCGCCAACGGCGTGATCGCTTACCTGACCAAGCCACTCGACCTGGCTGAGCTGGGGCGGCTTCTGGACTTCTTCACCGCCCGGCACGACCACGAGCCCTACCCGGGCTCCCTGACCGTACCGGCACCATGACCGGCGTCGTGCTCTGCATCGACGACGACCAGGACAATATCTTCCTCCTCCAGCGCGTGCTCAAGCGCAAGCACCCGGACATCGAGCTGCACACCGCCATGACCGGCGGCCACGGCGTCACGACCGCGATCGACAACCAGCCAGCCCTCATCCTGCTCGACAACCGCCTGCCCGACTCCAGCGGCGAGCAGGTCCTGCGCCAGCTGGCCGCCAACCCAGCCACCGCCGCCATCCCCGTCATCATCCTCAGCGGCGACTCAGACCCGGCGATCATCGACCGGCTGCTCGCCGCCGGCGCGGCGAATTTCCTGGTCAAGCCGTTCGACATTCACCGGTTCCTGGCCATCGTCGACCCTTACCTCGGCTGACGGCGCGCACGTCGCGGAGCGGCCGCCGGGGCGAACAACTGCTCAGCCCTCGGTAGCCTTCGAAGCGATGTCCCATCCCGAACGGGGGCGCCGTGTTCCACGTGGACTCTGAGGTCGGCCGGCTGCGGCAGGTGATCCTGCACCGCCCCGGCCTCGAGCTCAAGCGGCTGACCCCGGACAACGCGAGCGACCTGCTGTTCGACGACGTGCTGTGGGTCAGCCGGGCCCAGGCCGAGCATGACGCGTTCGCCGAGGTGCTGCGCTCGCGCGGCGTCGTGGTCCACTACTACGGCGACCTGCTGGCCCAGACCCTGGAGATCCCGGAGGCGCGTGAGTACATCCTGGACCGGGTGTTCGACCCGCGCTGGCACGGGCCGCTGGCCGCCGTGACCCTGCGGGCCTCGATGGACGGGCTGGACTCGGCCCGCCTGGCCGAGTTCCTGGCGGGCGGGATCACCAAACGCGAGATCGCCGAACTCGGCCCGGAGCCCAAGAGCATCGCGTTCCATTCTCTGGACCCCGACGGCTTCGTGCTCGCTCCGCTGCCCAACCTGCTCTACCAGCGCGACACGTCATGCTGGATCTACGGCGGCGTCTCGGTCAACGCGATGCGCCGGCCGGCCCGGATCCGGGAGACCGTCACCGACGTGGCCATCTACCGCTGGCACCCGATGTTCGCTCAGGCCCGGTTCGACGTCTGGTACGACGGCGCCGATGCCGGGCCGGCCACCATCGAGGGCGGCGACATCCTGGTCATCGGCAACGGGGCGGTGCTGGTCGGGATGAGCGAGCGGACCACCCCGCAGGCCGTCGAGGTGCTCGCCCACCGGCTCTTCGAAGCCGAGGCGGCGCGCTGCCTGGTCGCGATCGACATGCCCAAGACTCGCGCGTTCATGCACCTGGACACGCTCCTGACCATGGCGGACTACGGCGTGTTCAGCAAGTACGCCGGGATGGGCATGCTGCCGTCCTACACCGTGGAGCCGGGCGCCACCGCCACCGAGCTCAAGGTCACCGACCACCCGCCGCAGGACATGCACCGGGCCATGGCCGCCGCGCTCGACCGCCCCTTCATCACCGTCCTGACCGCCGTCCAGGACGTCCACTCCGCGCAGCGCGAGCAGTGGGATGACGGCTGCAACGTGCTGGCCGTCGAACCGGGAGTGGTCGTGGCCTACGAGCGGAACGTGACCACCAACACCTACCTGCAGGACAACGGCATCGAGGTGCTCGCTGTCCCCGGCGGCGAACTCGGCCGTGGCCGGGGCGGCCCCCGCTGCATGAGCTGTCCCATCGAACGTGACGCCTGAGCCGGCGGTCATATCCGGCGAATCTGGCCGCCGGGGTTAGCATGGGGCCGTGAGCAGCAGCCGGATGCCGGCCGTGTACCTGAGCCACGGCGCGCCGCCGCTGGCCGACGACCCGATCTGGCCGGGAGAGCTGTCCGCCTGGTCCGCCGCGCTGCCGCGGCCGGAGTCGATCCTGGTCATCTCGGCGCACTGGGAGAACGCGCCCACCTCGGTGAGCGCGACCCGCACGGTCCCGCTGTACTACGACTTCTGGGGCTTCCCCAAGCACTACTACGAGGTCACCTACCCGGCGCCGGGCGCGCCCGCGCTGGCCGAAGCCGTGCGCAAGCTGCTCGGCGGCCAGGTGCACGAGCATGCCGACCGGGGCCTGGACCACGGCGCGTACGTGCCGCTGGTAGAGATGTACCCGCAGGCCGACGTGCCGGTCATCCAGCTGTCCATGCCCACCCTGGACCCGCGCGAGTTGATGGACCTGGGCCGCAAGCTCGCCCCGCTGCGCGATGCGGGCGTGCTGATCATGGGCAGCGGGTTCTTCACGCACAACCTGCGGGAGTTCGTCTTCGAGGGCCCAGTGCCGCAGTGGTCGCGTGAGTTCGACGACTGGGGCAAGCGGATGCTGGCCGACGGCGACGTGGACGCGCTGCTCGACTTCGCCCGTAAGGCCCCGGCCGCCCGCACCGCCCACCCGCGCACCGAGCACTTCGCCCCGCTGTTTGTCACCCTCGGCGCGGGCGAGTCTGACCTGGCCGCGCAATGCCCGGTGGTCGAGGGCTTCTGGGGTGGCCTGGCCAAACGCTCTTTCCAGCTCGGCTGAGGGTCAAAAGGTGAGACATACGATCTTAGGGTCTGTCTAGCACCCATCCGGACGGCCTATGGTCTAGACATGACCACGAACGACACGCTGCGCGTAACCGACTCACGAACCGGCCGCAGCTACGAACTCCCTATCGTCGATGGCGCTATCCGCGCAATGGACCTACGGCAGATCAAGACCTCCGAAGACGACTTCGGATTGCTCGCCTACGACCCGGCCTTCCAGAACACCGCGAGTTGCCGCAGCGCCATCACCTTCATCGACGGTGACAAGGGCATCCTGCGCTACCGGGGCTACCCGATCGAGGAACTGGCCCAGCGTGCGTCCTTCCTGGACGTGGCCTGGCTGCTGCTGAACGGCGACCTGCCGGACAAGAAAGAGTCCGCCGCCTGGTCCCACGAGATCTCCCACCACACGTTCGTGCACGAGAACGTCAAGAAGTTCATCGACGGCTTCCACCACGACGCCCATCCGATGGGCATCCTGGTCAGCACGCTGGCCGCGCTGTCTACCTTCTACCCCGAGGCGAAGGCCGTCCACGACAAGGACGTGCAGCACAAGCAGGTGGTGCGGCTGATCGCCAAGATGCCCACGCTCGCGGCCTTCGCCTACCGGCACGCACGGGGCCTGCCCTATGCCTACCCGGACGACGAACTGTCGTACGCGGGCAACTTCCTCAACATGATGGACCGGATGACCGAGCCAAAGTACAGCCCGGACCCGATCCTCGAGCACGCCCTGGACGTGCTGTTCATCCTGCACGCCGACCACGAGCAGAACTGCTCGACCAACGCGATGCGCAGCGTGGCCAGCTCCCAGACCGACCCGTACTCGGCGGCGGCCGCGGCGGCGGCCGCGCTGTACGGCCCGCTGCACGGCGGCGCGAACGAGCAGGTACTCAACATGCTCCGCGAGATCGGCTCGGTCGACAACGTGCCCGCTTACATCACCCGGGTCAAGAACGGCGAGCTGCGCCTGATGGGGTTCGGCCACCGCGTGTACAAGAACTTCGACCCGCGGGCCACGATCATCAAGGGCGTCGCCGACGAAGTGTTCGAGGTCACCGGGCGCAATCCGCTGCTGGACATCGCGCTCGAGCTGGAGCGGATCGCGCTGGACGACGACTACTTCGTCAGCCACAAGCTCTACCCGAACGTGGACTTCTACTCGGGCATCATCTACCAGGCCATGGGCTTCCCGGTGGCGATGTTCCCGGTGCTGTTCGCGATCGGGCGCATGCCCGGCTGGCTGGCCCAGTGGGAGGAGGGCTCGGCCGACCCGGAGCAGAAGATCGCCCGGCCCCGGCAGATCTACACTGGCGAGATCCTGCGCCACCTCAATGGGGACGGGGAGGACGCCTGACCTGGCTTGAGCTGCCGGCTGGCTCGCTGTTCGGGGTGACCAATCTTCCGTACGGCGTTTTTTCTGCTGGTGCCCGAGACCCGACGACCCCACGGGTCGGGGTCCGGATCGGCGACTCGGTGCTCGACCTGGCGCAGGTGCTCGGCGAGCAGGTCTTCGCCGAGCCGTCGCTGAACGCCTTCATGACCCAGGGCCGGCCCCGGTGGCGTGACGTCCGGGCCCGGGTCACCGAACTGCTGACCGACGAACGCCACCGGGCCAGCGTCGAAGCCGCGCTGCACCCGCTGTCCGCGGTGCGGCTGCACCGGCCGTTCGAGGTCGGTGACTACGTGGACTTTTACGCCAGTGAGAACCACGCGACTAACGTCGGACGGCTGTTCCGACCGGGCGGCGAGGCGCTGATGCC
>Ga0302181_10001921_pt1 | contig 15084 bp, 28 predicted proteins | sample I_Palsa_E3_3_FD_198786 | JGI IMG/M metagenome (GOLD analysis project Ga0302181, IMG submission 198786) | Peat permafrost microbial communities from Stordalen Mire near Abisko, Sweden - I_Palsa_E3_3 | ecosystem: Environmental > Terrestrial > Soil > Palsa > Peat permafrost | place: Sweden...
TAACCGGGCGGCTTTTTTGCGTGCGCGGGAGGCTTGTGTGGATGAGGCAGTGCTGAACGTCAACGCCCTGCTCACGGCCACCGAAGCTGCCACCTGCGCCGGGGTAACCGTCGCTGCGATCTGCAACTGGCGCGCCCGGGGCTGGCTCCCCGTGGCCACCGATGAGCAGGGCCGGGAAATCCGGGACCGCCGCGGCCGGCCGAAGTACCGGCTGCTTGATGTGGCCAAGGCGGAGAAGGCGACAAAGGAGCGCGCCGAGAAGATGGCTCAGGGCCTGGGGCGGCGTGCGTTTCCCGCAGCAGCGTGACCGATAGGCTTTGACGTGGGCAATTCGCCCCCTCCAAGCCTCGCCCGATCGGTTCCGCCATGCTTCACGCTGCCCTCATCGCTGCCTGCTTTCTCATGTTCCCCGTCTTCACCGCCGCTGTGCTCCTGCTGACGGCATCCCACGAGAGCGAACCCGGGCGTGAGAGCGAACCTGAGCGTGATGAGGTTCCGGTCGCGGCCGTGCCGGCTTTCCCACTGAGATCCTGACTCCGGCCCCGGGGTTCAGGCCAGCCCCGCCCGGAAGGATCCTGCAATGACCAGCCCCACGCCTGTCTCGCCGACGCTCTCACTGTCCACCGACGCCCCCGTGTACAACGTCGGTGACACGCTGACCCTCACCGCGGACTACAGTGACGCCTCGTCCGCGCCGCTGACGCTGACGATCAGCGCGACCGCGACCGACGCGAACGGGGTGTCGGTATCCGCCACCACCACCGCGACGGTAAACACCGGCGTCCAGCTGCCGATGACCGTCGTCCCGTCCGACAGCTTCTCCGACACCTACGCCGAGGTGCCGAGCGCGGCCGGGACCGCAGTGTTCACCACCACGATCCAGGCCCCGCCCGCGTCGTGAGCGCGCTGCTCATCACGGCGACTGTGACGGATGCGTTCGGGCAGGAAGCTACCGCATCGGTCACCGTCGATGTCCTCACGGACCCGGCCAGCGAGCCGCCCGCGCCCGCCCAGGGCCTGTAAGCCGCCGCGTTCCTGGCGCTCGCACGTCCTCACCCATGTGCTCAGGCGCAGCAGCGCCAGGAACAGCGGCATCCCAGCAGCCGAGTTGCGAGAGGAGGTGAAAGCCATGGGTAATGTCACTGTCGGCCGGTACGATGACCCCGCCAGTGCCGGCTACCAGGGATGGATTGAGCCAGACGACAGGACGTGGATCATGTTCGTCGCCAATGACGGGCATCCGGTCGCGTTCCTGAACCGTGACCCGGAAACCGGCGCGGTGCTGTGACCGGCTGGCCGCTGCGGGATGAGCAGCGCGCCAGGGTCCTGGCCTTCACCTTGGCCGCGAGGAGCACCTGATGGCCAGCGGCGAACTACCGGTCTGCGCCCACGGCGTGCTCATCAGCGCCATGTACTGCGAGGCCTGTTACGGCCTTGGCCATGGCTCATGGACGCCGGGAACGGCTCCGTACTCCACGTCCGCGCCCGTGTTCCCGACGCACGTAGTGGCCGAAGCATTGCAGGGCTGGGAATGCCCGAAGTGCCGCCACGTCTTCGCCCCGTTCATGGTGGCCTGCACCTACTGCCCCGGCGATCAGGTGTTCACGAACACCAGCACGGGAACCGCGCCGCAGGCAGGCTGACGGGAGGCGTGATGCCTCTCCAGCCCGGCGGCGATTGACCTCAGGCGGCGGCCCGGCATGGAGCCGGTGAGTATCTGACCAAGATCGTTCTTACGCAAAGATGCAGGCCGCATTCGCCAGACATGGACAAACCGGACATCTGAACCTCATGGATACACAGGCTGGCGGTGACCCTCATGAACACCGGCAAGGAAAAGTGCACTGGCACCGCCAAGCAGACCGGCAAGCGCTGCAAGCGTAAGCCGGCGATCGGCCTGGACAAGTGCGCCATCCACTGCGGGCTGTCCAAGGCTGAGCGTGACCGGATCGCCGCCGGGCACCTCGCCGAGCAGGAAGCCCGCAAGGCGGTCATCACCTTTGGCCTGCCGCGGGACATCTCAGCGACGGACGCCTTGATGGAAGAGGTCCGCTACACCGCCGGTCATGTCGTGTGGCTCCGTGAGCAGGTACAGGCGATCACCCCGGCCGACCTGGTGTGGGGCATGACAGAGCAGGCCGAGAAGAATGCCACGGAGTTCAGCGGCACAGACACGACCTATGCGGCGAAACCGAACATTTGGCTGGAGCTCTACTACCGGGAACGCAAGCACCTGCTGGATGTGACCAAGGCTGCTGTCGCCGCGGGGATCGAGGAGCGGCGGGTCCGGCTGGAAGAGTCCAAGGGCCAGCTTGTCGCGGAGATCATCAAGCGGATCACCGGGCGCCTGGACTTGTCCGCGGCGCAGGCGGCTTTGCTGCCGAGGGTGGCGAGCGAGGAACTGCGCCGCGCCGCGTCCGCCATGAACTGACCTGGGAGCGGCCGTGGCGGTGACGTGGCTTGAGGCTGCCGCGGCAGAGTTCGAGCCCCCGCCAGATGACGTGTTCGAGAAGCTGGGCTTTACTCCCAACCCTGGCCCGCAGACCCGGTTCCTGTCGCTGCCGGACGAGAACATCGATGTCCTCTACGGCGGCGCGGCCGGTGGGTCGAAGAGCACGAGCCTTCTCCTGTACGCGCTGCGCGCCTGTGCCCGGTTCCCGGGCCTGCAGGCGTTCTGGTTCCGGCGCTCCTTCCCTGAGCTGCGGCAGTCGGTGCTGCGGCTGCTGGCCCGCTACCAGCACGCCCGCGCGCTCGGGGCCCGCTGGAACGAAGGCAACTTTGAGCTCCGGTTCTCCAACGGGTCGATCCTGACGTTCAGCCACGCCAAGAACATGATCGAAGCGTCCGCGTTCCTGTCAGCGGAGATCAATCTCCTGCTGATCGATGAGCGGACCACGATCCCGCCCGGTGTCGTGGACATGCTGTACAGCCGTGTCCGGTCCGGCGCGGCGGGGGTGCCGTGCCTGGGGATCCGCTCCGCGACGAACCCCGGGAACATCGGCCACGGCCGGGTCAAGGCCGAGTACGTGAAGGCCACCGAGCACGGCGCACGTGAGGTCATCGACCGGTACAAGCGGCGCCGCCAGTTCATTCAGGCCCGCGTCACGGACACGCCCCAGCTGGGCGAGGAGTACCGGCTGAACCTCGCGGGTCTTGATGAGAAGCTCCGCAAGGCCATGGAGGAAGGCGACTGGGAAACCTTCGAAGGCCAGGTCTTCCCCGAGTTGTCCTGGGACCGGCACGTGGTGCAGCCGATCGAGCTGCCTGCCTCCTGGCGCCGCTATGTGGGTGTGGACTGGGGCTACACGGCCCCGTGGGCGACCGGATGGTTCGCGCTGGACGAGGATGGCCGGGTCTGGATCTACCGGGAGATTTACGAAACCCAGGTCGGTGAGGCTGATCAGGCGAAGCGTATCCTCGCGGCCGAGGACGACGGGGAGCAGATCAGCGTCCGCTATGCGGATGACGCGATGTGGGCGACCCGCGGGGACGCGAAGCCGATCGCTGACGTGTATGCGGAGAACGGCTGCGCCCTCACCCCCGCAGGGAAGGGCCCCGGGTCGCGGGTGGCCGGCTGGCAGCGTCTGCACAGCTACCTGAAGGACGCGCCGGCGTGCCCGCATCACCGGGCGCTCGGCTGGGATATGTGCCCGAAACTGCACGTCTTCTCAACCTGCCCGAAGTGGTTCGATGAACTGTCCGAGCTGCCGCACGCGACCACAGGCGACCCTGAGGACTCCGATCCGAAGGCCCCCGACCACCTCGCGGACCTGACCCGGTACGTGCTGCTGAATCTCGACGGCGGCCCGGCGTTCCCCATCTTCGGTGACGACAAGCCCAGCCCCATCGCCGAGTTCGCTGAGCCCCTGCAGCCCCTGCACCAGTTCGCGTACCGGCCGATGGCTGATGAGCCCTCATGGTTCACCGACGACGAGGACACCGCCCGGCGGACCGTAAGGGTCGTGGATCCTGGATGACGGGGAGGTCTCGTGGCCTTCCGTGACTGGTTCCGGCGTGGCGGCGGCGAGATCGAAGAGGCGGCCACCAAGGCGCTGACCCCGGGCCAGGTTCCGGAGCGCGCCGGGTATTCATACGGCATCCCACGTGGCGGCCTCAACGAGGTCAACTCCAGCATGGGCGGGGCGACCGGAACCGACCGCCGCTCCCAGCTCGAACAGCTCTACGAGTCGTACCTGTCCTGCCCGTGGGCGTGGGCCTGTGTGAACGCCATCGCCCGCACCATCACCGCCGGCGGCCTGGTGATGGACTGGAACTCCGACACCGGGGAAGGCGACGAGAAACCCCCGGACAAGCCGGAGAACGTCCTCGCGCTCGAGCGGCTGATCTCCTGGTGCAACGCCCGGCAGAACATCCGGCAGCTGATGCGGAACGTCGTCATCGACATGCTCGTCTTCGGTGATGCGTTCATCGAGGTGACCTGGTGGGGTGAGCTCCCGGTCGCCTTGTACAACCTGGATAACCCGACCACAACCCCGCTGGCTGATGAGCACGGCAACATCACCGGGTACGTGCAGGTCACCGAATCCGGGCAGCGCGCCGAGTTCGAGCCCCGCGACGTCATCCACCTCTCCCTGGATGCGCCCCGCTCCGGGGTGTTCGGGGTGTCCCCGACGCAGGCGGCGAGCCTGCCGATCACCGCATGGCTGTTCGCCGCGGCGTGCGGGAAGGAAATGGCCCGCAAAGGCCTCCCGCCGAACGTGCACGTCGACTTCCCGGCGGGGATGCAGCCGGGTGAGATGAACCGGTGGCGGGCCCAGTACCAGGCGCAGAACGTCGGCCCCCGCAACATTGGTGTCCCGGTGATGACCAAGGGCGGCGCCCGCATCGCCGAACTGCAGGCGGGGAAACTGCCGGACGTCCTGGCGTTTCTGGACCAGAAGCGCGACGAGATAATAGCCACCTATGGCGTCCCCCCGTCGAAGGCGTCGATCATCGAGTCCGGGAACCTGGGTGGCGGCACAGGTGAAGAGCAGGACATTTCGTACAAAGTCGACCTCTGCGCCCCGATCGGTGAGCTGATCCTGGAAGCGTTCAACTTCTCGGTCAGCAGCCAGGGTTTCGGGATCGAGAACTGGCGAGCGAAGTTCCGCGAGGTCGACTACCGGGCCTCAACGGTGGTTGAGACCATCCGGGACATGCGGCTCCGCAATGGCGCCTGGGTGCTGAACCGGTACAAGGCGGAGATCGGCGAGCCCTCGGTCGACGGGGGCGACGACGCCGTGCTGGTCGACCGGCAGAACCTCGTTCTCTGGTCGGACATGTCCGCGATGAGCAAGGCGATGATCGCCAGCAAGGGCGCCCCGGCTGTCGCGGCCGGGGAGACACCACCGGGCGGTGAGCCGATGGCCCCGGGCGCCCCGGATGCACCCGGCGGGCAGGACGGCGAGGACGGCAAGCCGCAGGAGTCGCTGCTGGCCACGCAGATCGCCCGCTACCGGGCCCGTGTCGCCGAGGCCCTGGCCGTCACGCCCATCACCGAAGCCTCGGGCGGCACGGCAGCCGATGTCTATGACCAGCTCAGCGTTAATTTCCCCGCGTCGGCTATCGCCTGGGTGAAACCGGCGAAGTGGTCCGGCCCCCGGAAGGTGCTGGTCAAGGACGTCGACACGTCCGGCCGGGACAGCTGGGACGCCTCCCACCAGCCCGGCGAAGTCGCGGTGTTCACCAGCAAGCTCCGCAAACGGCAGCGCAAGGACCGGGAACTGAAACCGGTCGTGCTGGTGAAGCGGCCCGGTGCCGGGAAGCTCCTGATCGCGGACGGGCATCACCGGTTCCTCGCCTATGAGAAGGACGGGCAGGCGTACGTATGGGCGTACATCGGCACGGTGGGCAGCGAGCACGGGAAATGGGACGAGCTGGCCCTGTCGCAGAAGCGGGACAAGGCGGCATGACTGAGCACCAGAGGTCGCGCCTGATGCCCGAGGTTGGCCTCCCTCCCGGCTTCGTCCCCCCATCGGCTGCGCTGGCACCGCCAGGGGCAGCCCGCCGCGACCCGGCTGCCCTTCTCGCCGCTGTCGCCGAGGCCCTGAACGCTGCGGAACGGGCCGGCCTGATCATCGCCAGCCTGGACCATGGGGCGATCAAAACCCGCGCTGGCTATGTCGTCCCGTTCGGCACAGCCCAGCTCGGCTGCCGGTGGGTGGCCCGCTCCCGCATCCCCTACGACCCGGAAGGCGGCGAGGGGTGACGGCGGTTCAGCCGCCGAGTACGCCTGCCTTCACTGCTGCCTCACGGTCCACGGGTGGCGCCCGCACGTAAACCTCCAGGATCACGACGGCCATCTGCCAGTCAGCCGACTCGGGCACCTCGTGCACATTCTCCGGGTCAAGGATTCCGCCCGTCACATAGCGGACTGTCTCATGCGGCAGTGTGACCGGCACGAATCCCTGACGGGTGACCAGTTCAAGCAAGTCGTTGCGCATGCGCTGCCGCAGGTACTCGCGGAAGCGGTCCGCCTCCCATTGCTCCCGGGGAACGGCCTGCCCGACGTAGGTGATCTGGTCCCAGTAGGAGTTCGCCGCGTCGGCCAGCGCCCGCGCCTGGCTGTCGCTCATGTGGACGGTAACTCTCCAGTCCCGTGCGGCGTTCATGACTGCCTCGGCTGCGCTCCGGACATTCCGCCTGTCGTTGAGCATGGTCACACCATAGAGCGGCAGCGAAGGGCGGTGAGCGCCAGTGAGCGGTGATGTCCTACGCGATTACATCGCGATCCGTGACGCCGATGACCCGGACCTAGCTCGCGCGCTGATCGAGAACCGGCGGCTGAGGGCGGAGAACAGCGCACAGGGCACGCAGGTCCGCCAGCTGACGGCACAGAACCGCGCTCAGGCCGCAGAGATCAGGGCGCAGGCCAACGAGATCGGGCGGTTGCGGGGAGCGGGCGGCAATGCCTGACGAGCCGCACCTGGACGGCGACACGGACGCGCCTGTCGTCGCGCTTGAGCCCGACACCCTGCCGAACCGGCCGCTGACGGCCGAGGAGGCCTCGCCCTTCCTCGAAAAGGAGATCGGATAGTGGCCGAGATGGCCCCCGTCGTTGTGCCCATTGAAGCCGACCCCGGCAAGCTCATCCAGGTCGCCCGCATCCTCCAGAAGCATTTCGGGGCGCTGGCCGATGACCTTGAGGGCCTCCGCAGTGGCGAGCCTGCCGAGCCGCAGGCCGAGATCAGGGAGAGCGTGCTGTGAAGCCAAGCGTTGGGTGCGGCGTCCACTACGTTAGCTACGGGACACCCGCAGGCGAGTACAAGAGCGAGTGCCGCGCCGCTGTGGTCACGGAGGTTGGTGCGGTGTGGGTACCGGCCGGCGAGGAGGTCCCGCCGGGGACGCCCGTCAGCCTCGCCGTGCTGAATCCGGAGGGGATGTTCTTCAACCGAGGCGTCATGCAGCATGACGGCGACGTTGGCCACGACCACGCGGGAGACGAGATTCCGGCCAGGTCATACCCGGGTGGCACCTGGCATTGGCCGGAACGGGTGGAGTAGTGAAGCACTGCCCGGTGACTGGTGAACTGGTCGCCACCTGCGGCTGCGGGGCCTGCGACGAAGACGACCAGGACGGGCCCGAGCTGGACGAGGACCGCTGATGCTCGCCAAGATCATTGCCCTGGTCGCTCACGAGATCGTGACCGAGTACCGGAAGCTCGACGCCCCGCCTGCTGTACCCGCCGAGCCGCCGGCAGCACCGCAGGCCGATGAGATGCCCCGCTACGACACGTCATCAACGCTCAGCGCATCCACCGAGCGTGCCGGGGCCTGGGACCACGACACCAAGCCGCCAGTGCGCGCGTTCGGGTTCGGGAAGGCAGACTAGGCTCGGGTCATGAGTCATGCTGGGCAGATCATCGAGGACTACTTCCAGCGCAAGGGCCAGCCGCGCGACTCGGCGCTGGACGCGGCCTACCAGTTCGAGATGACCATGCTGCGGGACATGCTCTCACGGCTGGAAGTCATCCTTGACGACGAGGGCGTCGGCCCGGATACCCGCGAGCGGGTGATCCGCTGCATGCTGTACGGCTCCCCGTCACCCGCCGCGGCCGAAATGAGGATGCGGCAGGAGCAGGAGATGGTGGATCTGCTCAACCGCACGTCGCTGACAGTCCACGTTGACGGCATCCATGACGGGGAGTTCGGCCAGCTTCTGGCCGAGACGAAGCGCGCAAGGCGCAGCGCGAAGCCTGCCGGTCTCAGGCCAGGTCCGATCGCCAGCATGTTCTTGCCGGATGGCGGCAAGTGAGCTATCCCTACGACCCCGGGCCCGCCTGTCATCCGTCCGGCGAACCGTTCAGGAACATCTTCCCGCGGCGTCCCAATTGCCGGTGCTCGCTGACACCAGCAGACGAACCTGCCGACGCGCTCTACGCCATCCTCCTGTGCGGATGCAGGATCCGCATCAGTGCCGAGATAGCGAACGAGCCGGTACTGCGCTGCCTCTATCGTCATGGCGGCATAGCTGTCCCGTTCGTAGTGGAGACCGAACCGCAGTAGCCGCGCTGGCAGCGCCGTGATCGCTTTAAGCGCGCTGGATCTCCGGCAGGTACCTGAGCGTCTCCCGGTCGAAGATCCGCATCGTCCCCCGTGTGATCCCGAGTGACGTCTTCACAGGCGCCCCGGCGAAGTTGGCTGGCTGGCCGATCTCCGCCCAGTCCGCCGGATGCAGGAACACTTCCGGGTCAGGCGGGTAGTACCGCGTCCAGACTTCTTCCCAGGTGAAGTTCATCGTCCGCCACAGCGGGTGGCTCGTGTCGGGCACCATACGCTCAGGATGCCAGCGGAGGGCAGGTGAGCGTGACCCCGTGCCCGTCGCTCCCAACGGCCTATTGCGCGCCCGGTCAGCGGGTCTACGCCGGGATCATCCTCGCGCTCAAAGGCGAGCAGGTCGCAGACATCGTGGAGCATCCGTGGCTGGACGGCCGGACGGATGTCCTAATCGTCAATCCGGCCGTGTTTGACCTGCCCAAATTCGAGCCGGGCGACTTCCGGGTGACCGAGGGCAGGTGGCCGTGGCCTCGCCCCCTCACCTGTTCTGCGACATCGACGGCGTGCTGGCCTTCCAGCCCGAGGGCCTGATCCTCGCGATCAACGCCCGCTTCGGAACCTCCCATCTCGTCCCCGAGGCGACGACCTACCCGTTCTATGCCACCCTCCCGCCACGGCAGCAGGTGTGGGCGCAGGCGAACCGGGCCCTGATCGCCGCGAACCTGGCCCCGGACACGATCGCTGTCCGCGCTATCCAGAAGGCGGCCAAGGCCGGTATCCCGGTCACCATCTGCACGGAACGCCCCCCGGTCATGGAAGCGCTGACCCGCGCTTGGCTGGCTTACTGGGGCGTTCCCGGCGCCGATGACGCGCAAGTGGCCGGGCCGGGCGGCAAAGAGGTGCTTCTGGAGCCGTACGGGGACACCGCGCCCGCCGTGCTGATTGATGACAAACCCGGCAACGAGGCGCTCGCCCGGCCCGGCGTGCAGGTGTGGGTGCCCTCCCGGCCATGGACGCCGGACGGTGACCCGCCAGCCGGTGTATGGCGGTTCACCGACTGGCGGGACGTTAAGAAGAAGCTCAAGCTCTAGCGTGATCGGCGCCTCCGCCGCTGGCCCACCGGGCCGCCCACACTGAGCCAGCCACGCCGGCCCACCCGCCTACCCGCCGACACCCACGGGCGGCCACGGCCATTCAACGGCACACTGCCCCGGATGCGAATGCCGCCGACCCTGAACGAGTCGCTGATCCTGAGTCCCATTACCGGTCACCTTTTCCTGATGCCTTCTATGTGCTCGCGGTATCTCGCGAGCGCCTCGTCAAGAACCACCTTGAGGGAAACGCCGCGATGTTCGGCCTCTGCCCGCGCCCACGCCGAAAGCTCGGCGGGCGGATGCCAGCCGAGCATCGGGGTCTTGTGCTTGTTCGGCATCAGCGCTCGTCGGGGATGAGGTCGCGCGTCGCGATCGTGGTGCGGTTGCCGTATGGCTTGTCCCAGCGCACGTCGACCACGAGGCCGAATCCGCCATTGTCCGGCAGGTATGGCCCGGCCACGATGGTGCCGCTGCGGTTGATCAAGGTGTTGTAGACGCGCTGCCCGACCTTCATTCCGTCTCCCTCGCTAGGTGGTAAGCACCACTCTAGCCAAGGTGCTAACCACCGTCAAGCGACACACGGAGGTCAGCGTTGCCGACCCTCCGGGATGCCGCCGCTGAAGCATTCGCTGCCGGCTGGGTCCTGTCGTTCGCCCCCCTCGCCAGCGACTACAAGCCCCGCGCCCTCGCCGCCATCGAACTCGCCTGCGAACGGCCCGACGACCCGGCCATCCTCGAAGCCACCCTCCAGCTAGGGCACCTCGAAGGCATCTGGAAGACGGTCTACGACCGCCGCGACCGCCTCGTGGCCACCCACCTGAAGCGGATCACCGCCGCATGGAACGCGATCGTCTCCGGCCTGGACATCGGCCAGCTCGTCACCCGGTTCCGTTCCGCCGCCTACCTCACCGATGATGCGGCCGAATCGGAACTGGACGCGCTCACCGCGCACCTCGCCGAAGGCCGCCCGATCGGCGCCTGGCAGCCCCGCCATATCCCCGGTGCCGTCATGGCCGCGATCAGTGAGGACCTCACCAAGAACCTCACGATCACGGAGTCGGTGAACCCGCACCGCCAGTTCTGGCGGGACACCGCCATCACGGCCGCCCTGGCCTGGCTGCGGCAGGTGTACACCGCAGACGGCTATAACGAGCTGGTCACCGCGGTTGAGGACGCGATCCGGGCCGGGATGGCTGAAGGGGAAGCCGGGGCCCTCGCTCTCGCCGCCAGCAAGCAGGGCAAGACGGGGTTTGACATCGCCGCCGCGTTCAAGGCCGCTTACGCGAAGGCCGGGAAAGGCTTCCGCATCCCCAGCCAGGCCCAGGATGTGGTGACCCGGATCATCGACGGGGCAGGCGGGGACGCAGGCCGGAAACTCGCCTCCCTCGCCGGAAACGGCGCGAGCAAGGCGGACATGGCGGATGCCGCCAGCGATGTCGTGAGCGGCCCGGATGTGCCGTCCGTGACTACCTGGACGGACTGGGGAATCTGGGCAGCGATGGGGGCGGGGGCACTAGACCTCTACGCATCCGCTGACGCCCAGACCGTCCAATGGATAACCGCCGGGGATGCGAACGTCTGCGAAAGCTGCCAGGACAACGAGGACAACAGCCCGTACCCGGTCGGCGAGGTGCCCTCGTATCCCGATCACCCTCGCTGCCGCTGTTATCTCGACTCGGACGATCCCGGGCTGTCGGCTCAGCTCATGGCCTATTACTTCGGGTGAGGCTGACTGCGGGGCCTGCCTCCGCCAGCACCTTGGCCGGGCAGCGACTTCCGCCACTCCCGGATCTCTTCGAGGCGCCCGGGGAGCCAGCCGGGAATGGCGCGCTCGTCTTCCTCGCCGTCCCCGATCCACGCATCCGGCTGGGGGAACGGTGTGGGTGAGTTGCGGTAGCGGTTGCGCCACGTCGCGACTTGATGGCGGCTGACGCCGAGTCTGCGGCCGATGGCGGCTTGCCCGAGGTAGCGGGCTGGCTCGCTCAGCACCGGTTGCACCATGAGTCGCGCGTGTCGTTGTGCTCGCCGCGCTCGTGGGCCTGAAGCCGCTCAAGATCGCGCTGGGCGTGGCCCGCAGCCACATACGCGCGGCAGCTGCGAAGGTTCCCGCCCATGCTCACCATGATGCGGCTGGCCTTGTGGATGATCAGCCAAGGCGTACCGGACGAGTCTTCGCGGTCGAACGCCCACACGCCGTCCGCCGTCTCGGCACCCCAGCACTCGGCCTTCTCGGTGACCGCTGTTCCGCGGCGGATGAACCGCTTGTGCATCCGGGTCTTGATGATCGGGGCGAGCGGAGTGCTGGTCTTGGTAGCCATGGTGGTCACCGTCCTGCGATGAGGCCGGGGATGCCGGGGCCGGCGAGGTGAGTGAAGGTGGTCAGGGCGTCGTCGCCGTCCTCGGTGCTGACGGCCCAGGTGTTGGGGCCGGTGGTGTCGACGCCGGCGGGGCGGCTGGTGCGGGGGGCGGGCTGCGGCTTGGCGGCCTGCATGGCGCGGAACTTGGCGCGGGCGGCCTGCTCGGCGTCGCTGATCTGGCCGTTCACCAGGTTCGTGATCCAGGCCTCGTAGCTCTCCACTGCCGCCTCCTTACCTCGTTTGCTTATGTCTCAAGGTTAACGCCGGGCACGAAACCTTGTCAACACTTGTCATGAGGTTTCCCGTGTCCTTCCTTTCCTGACCGCTGACCGACGAAAGGGAGGCTGATTGTGGGCCAGGTCGCTGACCGCGCAACCCTCATCTGGAGCCTCACCAACTCCGGTATCGGCACGACCATCACCACCAGCGGGAACAGCGGTGGCTACTCGTCCGCCACCCCGAACGCCCGCACAGCCGTGGATCTCCGCTACGGGTGGGCCGATGACGTAGAGATCATGGTCTACGTGGCCGGCAAGACCTCCACGCCGACGCTGATGGTCGGTCTCGGTGTCTACGACGACCAGGGGAACCTGTACCAGCCGACCGCGCTTCAGCTCACACCGATACTCACGAGCGTTCCGATCGGGTCACTGCTCGCGGCCGGCCGGCACGCCGGGACGGCTGGCACCTACATCTCGCTCCCGGAATGGGGGCAGATCTACTGGACCTGCTCCGGCGGGACCTGTACTGGCGTCGAGATCGCGCTGTACGGACGGTGACGGGCTACGCTGCCGCGTGGTCCAGGCGGCAGCGGTCACCGTCACGCTTGGAGTTGTTGCGCGGCTGGCAGAGCGTCTGGTAGCCCTCGGGGAATCCGCTCCTGATCAGCCAGTTGTACATGCCTGAGCCGCCCTTGGTGCCGAGTTCCCGGCGGTGGGCCTCTCCGCCGCCATTGACGTGATCGATTGCGGGGGCATCGGCGGTACCGCAGCAGGCACAGGACCAGCCGTAATGATCGAACACGGCCGCCCGGTTCTTTTGATTCCGCTCCCGGTCTACCTCGCGACAGCGCTCAAGGTTCTCATCCCGCCACTGACGGCTGGCCTCGCGCTGGCGCTCAGGGTTCTCCTGCCGCCATCGGCGGGTGGCCTCGTTCGTGCGTGCCCGGTTCGCCTGCCTGTGGTGGCGAGAAGCCTCGGTGTGACAAGCGCGGCACCAGCTGTCGATCCCGTCGCGGTTCCTGGCCGCCCGCGGAAACTGATCTAGCGGCTTAGTCTCGCCGCATTTGGTGCAGGTCTTCTGCTGGGCCATAGGCTCAGTCATTAGGTCATCCCCTGGTTGCTCAGGTGGTGGCTAGGCCCGCCCGGTGTTTCCGCACTAGGCGGGCCGTTTGCTTTTGATCTTACCAAACGTGCAGGTCAGTATGCTGACCGACACCATTGAGAGGCTGCGCGACTATGAGCTACAGCGTCTTCCTCACGGGCCCCCTGAGTCAGGGCGCCTCCGTACCGGGATCTCCTTGGAGTAACGGCAACACCTTTGTAAACACCACCTGGACCTTTGAGTGGAGCGACCCCACTGACTCTTCGGCAACGGCCATTCTGTATGGATCTACCGACGGCGGGTCGACTTGGTTTGTGCTCGGCTCTGTCGTTAGCGGTTCGCCGAGTCCGCAGTTCTTCACTGGCAAGCCGATCAATCAGGTCAAGGTGATGGTTCTAGCGGCGGCGTCCGGCAACACCCTCACATCGCAGATCGCCGGCCTGTAGTCACAGGATCAGCCTGTACGGCCGCTGAGGGCCGCCTCTTCCGCATCTACCAAGCCCGAAAGGGGCGCTTTGCAGTGGCTAAGGATTGGATCATCACGCCGTATGACGACAACGGATACTGCTCCGTCGCCCGGCTGACGAACACACTCACCTACACCGGCGGCGTTGTCAGCGCCAGCGCTGGACGCCTGCTCAAGGTCACCGTCACCACCGCGTTCGTGGGTGCCAGCGGCGTCCTCACCTTCTACGACAACGCGGGTGCCGCATCCGGCACTCCGCTGCTGGCCATCCCCGTCGCCCAGGGCGTCTCCGGCGCGGTCTTCACCATCGATCTGCCTGTCGTGAACGGCATCTTCGCCGGCAACGCGAGCCTCACGGCCGGCGGCGTCACCGTCGGCTACGCCTGATCGTCCCTGGCCGCTGAGGCCACATCAGACCGGACCCGCGACAAGCCCGAGAGGGGCACTTCCGTCATGGCCAAGAACCAGCTTGCCACCGAGTACGACGACGCTGGATTCCCCGCGTCAGCCACGTTCACCTACCCGATCTCGGCCGCAGGCACTTTCACGGTCAAGGCCGGCCCCGGGCGGCTTGTGAAGGTGTCCGTCACCGCAAGCAGCACGGGTGCGGTCACCATCTACGACAACGCCTCTGCGGGTTCCGGCACGATCCTCTGGTCTGGCACGAGCCCCGTCGTCGGCGTGTACGACGTGAACCTGCCCGCCGTCAACGGGATCACCGTTGTGGCCGCCGCATCGCCGTCCACGGTGACTCTCGGCTACGCCTGAGCCATGGCCGCATCCCGTGGCCTGCAGCGGCAGGCGCAAGCCAACGCTGAGGCTGAGCGGCGCACAGAGTTCGTTGCCCGGCTGCTGCTGGCCATGGAAGACCCGGAAGTCGCTCAGGCTGTCGCGGACGCCCTCCGCGTCGTACAGGCCCGGAAAGCGCGCCGTACTGGCTCGTCCGTCACGTCCGCGGGGGCCGCGAGGGACCTGAAAGCACAGCGGCTCGCGGCACGAGGGAGGCGCTGATGGACGGCGAACGCACGATGACACAGACCGCGCCGTTCCCCAGTGCGCTGGCCTACCTGGTGAAGTGCTTCCGGTACCGGCCCGGATGGAAATTTCACCTGGCCGACATGGACCGCGGGCAGGGCAGCGCGGGCCTGACGCTCGACATCATCACTCTCGGGTACGACAGCTACCACCCGGATCGTGGCGAGAACTACCGGGTCCACCACTACATGATCGTGCCGGCCGCCTCCTACGGCTACGAGTCGTGGCAACGGTGGCTGTTCGATCAGTGCCTTGAGGTTGAGCGGCACGAGGCGATGGAGTTCTTCGCCGTCAGCGACAGCCCTGGCAGTGAG
>Ga0302181_10001927_pt1 | contig 15062 bp, 12 predicted proteins | sample I_Palsa_E3_3_FD_198786 | JGI IMG/M metagenome (GOLD analysis project Ga0302181, IMG submission 198786) | Peat permafrost microbial communities from Stordalen Mire near Abisko, Sweden - I_Palsa_E3_3 | ecosystem: Environmental > Terrestrial > Soil > Palsa > Peat permafrost | place: Sweden...
CAGTCATCGGCGGTGACGCGGGCCGTAGAGCAACCGTCGCGGCAGCGGCAGGGGCGACAACTTGTCCACCGTCGCGCCGGCGAACAGTCGCGGCTCCATCTTCGCGATCAGGGTGGCCAGCTCCAGGCGTTCGACGTCGGACAGGTTCCGCCGGCGGCCGCGCCCGAGCCGGACGAGCTGGAGGAACCGGCGGCGCTCCGCCGGGGTCAGCCACAGCACGTGATCACGAGCGAGCAGCAGGACCTCGGCGAGGGCGAGCAGCTTGAGGACCGGAATCCGCTTCAAACCTGGAACGTGCCTGGCGGCGGCCCCGAGCGAGCCGGTGACGAATCCAGGGGACATCGATCCGAGTGTAGGAGGCTGGCTTCGATCGTCTCGCGCCCAGGGTTCCCGCCCGCATCCGCGCGGCGCGCTTTCAGAAGGCCATCGTCGGGGCAGCCGGGATCGCAGCGCAACCGAGCGCACCAGGAGGCGGGGCACCTACGATTGGCGGGTGGATGTCCCTGATCCAGCGACTGAGCGGACGATCGAGGCGTCGGCTGGCGGCGCTGGGCGGATGGAGGATTTGGTGGCTAGGGGGCGGTTCGCGGGCTATGTGATTGAGGGGGTCGCGGGGCGGGGTGGGATGGGGGTGGTGTACCGGGCGCGTCAGGTGCGTCCGTCGCGGGTGGTGGGGTTGAAGGTGATCTCCCCCGAGTTGGCGGGTGATGTCGGGTTTCGTGAACGGTTCACCAGCGAGTCGGAGATCGCGGCGTCGATCGAGCATTCGAACGTGATTCCGGTCTATGAGGTCGGGGAGGACGCGGGTCGGCTGTTTATCGCGATGCGGTTTGTGCAGGGGACCGATCTGGGGCGGGTGATCGCGGCAGAGGGTCGGGTGGCGCCGGAGCGGGCGGTGGGGATCGTGGCTCAGTTGACCTCGGCGTTGGATGCTGCGCATGCGCGGGGCCTGGTCCATCGCGATGTGAAGCCAGCGAACGTGCTGATCGCGCGTGAGGGCGGCGGGGATCACGTGTATCTGACCGATTTCGGATTGGCGAAGTTCGCCGTGGGGGGTGGTGTGACCCGCACGGGGATGTTCATCGGGACGATCGACTATGCGGCGCCGGAGCAGTTTGAGGGGCGTCGCGTCGACGCTCGCACCGACGTATATGCAACGGGCTGCGTTCTCTACAACATGCTGACCGGCAGCGTTCCGTTCCCGCGACAGGATGACGTGGCGATCATGTGGGCGCACATGTCGAGCGGGCCGCCGTCGGTGCGTGAGCTGGTCCCGTCGCTGCCGGGCGAGTTCGACGCCGTGATCGCCCGCGCGATGGCGAAGGATCCCGATCAGCGCTATCAGTCCGCCGGCGACCTCGGCCAGGACACGCTCGCCGCCGCTGAGCACCAGCGCGCGACACTGCGCGAGCACAGCGTCGCGACCGGCCGAGCCGCTCCGGCCTTCCTCACCCCCGGTGGCGCACTGGCCAAAACCGAGGTCGCGCCCCGCCCCTCCCACATCGACGCCGAGGCGTACACGGGAGCGGTCGTCGGTGCCGGGCCCGAAGCCGGTGCGGTGGAGGCGGTCGGAGACGCCAAACCCGGACTGGGAGCCGCAGCCGCAGCCGGAGCTGGGGCCGGATCGGGAACGGTCGCCGAAGCCGGAAGCGGAACGGTCGCCGAAGCCGGAAGCGGAACGGTCGCCGAAGCCGGAAGCGGAACGGTCGCCGAAGCCGGAGCCAGAGCGGGAACAGTCGTCGACGCCGGTGCAAGAACGGTCGTCGACGCCGGAGCAGGAGCGGGAGCCGTCGCCGGAGGGGGAGCCGGAGCGAGACCCCCGGCCGACCCGCCCGGGGTTCGCGCGCCAGCGCAGCCTCCGGGGAAACCCCGCTCGCGGGGGTTGATCGCCGCTCTCGGCGCTGGCGCGGTGGTCGTGGTCGCCGCCGTGGCGCTCCTGGCCAGCGGTGCCTTGAGCGGCAGCTCCGGATCTCACAGCGCTGGCACCGGCGTCGCCAGCACTCCCGCGCGTACGCCCGCGACCACTCCGGCAACCACGGCCACAACGACGGCCGCTCCGACCACCCAGACCTACACCAACCGGAAGCTCGGGGTCAGCTTCGCCTATCCCGCCAGCTGGCAACCCCGCACGCTGGGGGGATCCACCGCTGCGGTCTCGGTGGTCGCAGACTTCGGAACCGGGACCGGCGACGGCGAGACCTACTGCGCGCTGATCTTTCTGCCCCACGCGAAGGGGCCTGCCGGCACCTCCCAGCAAGCCCGGTTCGCGTTTGTGCGCGCGCGGGCCGCCCTGCCCGACACAAAGCCGTACAAGGTTCTGTCCATCCAGTCCGATCCGGGCGCGAACATCACCGGTGTCGGGTACGTCGCGACCGCAGGCCCGCAGGGTGAACACATCTCCTTCTTCTTCTCCGGCCCGAACATCTATGCCTTTCAGTGCATCACCCCAGCGGCTCAGCTCAGTCAGGTCGAACAGCAGATATTCCAGCCGCTGCTCGCGACCGTGACGATCGGCTAAGCCGTTCGGTCAGTAGGGCAAGGTCGGGAGGCCGGGGCCGAGCTGCTGCTTGGCCCGGTCGGCCAGGCCGACCGCGTAGGCGGTCCAGAAGGTGCCGCTCGCCGGCCCGCCGGCGCAGCTGCCGCTGCTGTTACCGGGCGGATGGGTCCACAGGAACGCATCGACGTCCGCGGACCCTGTGACGGTGGTGTCCATCGGCCCGAGCGAGCGGTCGGGCGGGTTGCACAGGTCGTCGTTGCCGTACTTGACGCGATCACGATTGACCTTGGGCCCGTTGCCGTTATCGGCGGTGTCGACGATGACGTGCGCGCCGTGGGTCAGCTTGGAGATCTTCTGCGCCCACCGGACCTCGTCGACCGTCCAGTTCTCATGGGTGTCGTTGGTGAAAAAGCCGCGGATCTTGTTGACGCCGATCGCGTTGAGGATCCTGGCCGTGTACCCGACCGAGTTCGAGTCCGAGTAGCCACCCTCGATGTAGACGACCGTGTGTGGCAGCGCCTCCATCGCGGTCATCTCGTAGCGCAGGTCGGCCTCCCACTCTGGCATCGCACCGATCTTCTCGATGCAGCTGGACGAGCCGATCGCGTCGAGCTCGAGCAGGTAGACGGCCGGCCGCCGGCCGGTCGCCGCCGCCATCTCGTCGACCCGCCGCCTGAACGTGGGGCCGTAGGCGAGAATCTGCTGGGCCGTCGGGCAGCCGCCGAGCGCGGGATGCAGGAAATAGGTGTCGATGATCGGGATCGATCCCGGATCGGCAGTCATGTTGTCGCAAAAGATCTTCTCCGCCTGGCCGAAGATCGCACCGGGTCCGCCACCCTCGGAGTAGATGCTGAACCGCTGGGCCTCGGGCTGACTGGCGATCTTTGACAGCTCCGCGACCTGGTGGGCGAGGCCGGGGCTGGCGGCCAGCTTGGCGGCCAAGCGCCCGGTCGAGAGCTGGTGGGCAAAACTCGCCCACGACTCGCTGTCGGCAAAGTTCTTGGGGTTCATTCCGACCAGCTGGGCGATCGCGCCGGCGGCCGAACCGTGGGCGGGGCCGGGAATGAAGAAGTTGGCGCCGGTGAGCGGGTTCGGGCCAGGCGCGGTCGGGAGGTCGAGCGGGTTCGACGGGTCGCGCTGGGCCGGATACGGCTCGGCGCATTGCTGCGCCTCGCTCGTGGCGTGCGCGACCGGCTGGATCGCCGAAGCGGTCGATGTCCGGGTCAGAGCGAGTCCCGCGACCAGCAGCAGCGCGACGAGCAACAGCCCTGTCGCACGCCGTCGGATCGCTCTGGCCGGGTCGGTTGATGTGGAGCGCACTCCTCAGTGCATCGGCGCCGCCGGCATTCAGCCTGAACTCCACGTCGATTCGTCCAGCCGCGGTAGACGGACCGCGTTCAGAACAGGCGGTAGAACTCCGCGGAGATGAAGAAGCCGTGGCCGGTGGCATTCGTGCAGGTGATGCCGTCGGTGCGGCTCGCACACGTGAACGATCCGACCCGCGAGTCAACGCCGTTGGCGAGCACGGGCGCGGTCGGATCGAGTGCGGTGTCGCCCGCGCAGACGAAGCCGCCCCGGCCGGACGTCGTGACCTGAAGCCCCTGGCCAAAGTCCACCTCCGGCGGACATGATGCGGGGGTCCGCGGCGGTGACCAGCTGCGCCTGCGGATGTCGCACCGGGCCTCACCGTCAGCGATCACGCAGCCGATGTTGGCTGACGGGCTGCGAAACGTCGCCAGCGCGACCGTCGTAGTGGGAGCGGATGAGGTCGTGGTCTGGACGGTGGACGTCGTCGACGTGCTCGCGGTTCTCGACGGCGGCGAGGTGATCGTGGTGAAGCCAGCCGTGGACGCCGCGGTCGTGGATGCCGCGGTCGTGGTCGACGAGCTCGGAGCGGTGACGGTCTTCGTGGGGCTCGACCCGCAAGCGGCGAGGCCGAGCAGCGCGCCCGCAGCAACGATGCCGAGGCTCAGCCCGTTCACGCGAGGAAGCGTATCCCCGTTGACGACAGGCGAGCGTCGGGTAGGTTCCACTGATGACAACGATCACGGCATCCCAAGAGCAGCGAGTCCTCGACCAGGTCCCCAAACAGCTGTACATCGGCGGCGAGTGGCGTGATGGAGCCAAGGGCACGCTCGGCGTCGAGGACCCGGCCACGGGTGAGACGCTGTGCCAAGTTGCAGATGCATCCGTCGATGACGCGCGCGCCGCGCTCGACGCCGCCGTCGCGGCAGGCCCCGGGTTCGCCCAGCATCCTCCGCGTGAGCGCGGGGAGATCTTGCGCCGCGCGTTTCAGGCCATCATCGACAATCAAGAGGAGCTCGCGCTCCTGATGACGCTTGAGATGGGCAAGCCGCTGACTGAGTCAAGGGCCGAGATCGCTTACGGAGCCGAGTTCCTGCGCTGGTTCTCAGAGCAGGCGGTGAGGATCGAGGGCCGCTACGCGGTTTCGCCCAATGGCCAGGGGCGGCTGCTGACCATGCAGCAGCCCGTCGGGCCGTGCCTGCTGATCACGCCGTGGAACTTCCCGCTCGCGATGGGGACCCGCAAGATCGGTCCCGCGATCGCTGCCGGCTGCACGATGGTCGTCAAACCGGCCCAGCAGACGCCGCTTTCGATGCTGATGCTGGTCAAGATCCTGGAGGAGGCCGGGCTTCCAGACGGTGTGCTGAACCTGATCACGGCCTCGTCGTCGAGCGAAGCCACGGGCCCGCTGATCTCCGATCCGCGGCTGCGCAAGCTGTCGTTCACCGGTTCGACCGAGGTCGGTCGCCAGCTGATGGGGCAGGCATCGGAGAATCTCCTCCGGCTGTCGATGGAGCTCGGCGGCAACGCGCCGTTCATCGTGTTCGAGGACGCTGACGTCGACGCGGCGGTCCAGGGCGCGGTGATCGCGAAGATGCGCAACATCGGCGAGGCCTGCACCGCCGCCAACCGATTCCACGTGGCCGGTTCGGTGGCCGGTGAGTTCGCCGAGAAGCTCGCCGGGAAGCTCGGCGCGATGAAGGTCGGGCGTGGCACCGAGGACGGGATCGAGGTCGGCCCGCTGATCGACGCCACCCAGCGACGCAAGGTCGCCGAACTCGTCCAGGACGCGGTCGGCCGGGGAGCGCACGCGCTCGTCGGCGGTCACGCCCGCGACGGCGCCGGCTATTTCTACGATCCGACCGTACTCGCCGACGTGCCCGACGATGCCGAACTGCTGAAGCAAGAGATCTTCGGCCCGGTCGCACCGGTCAAGGGCTTCAGCGACGAGGACGAGGCGATCGCGGCCGCCAACAACACTGAGTATGGGCTCGTGGCCTACGTGTACACCAGCGACTTCAAGCGCGCTCTGCGAGTCGTCGAGAGGCTCGAAACGGGCATGGTCGGTCTCAATCAGGGCATCGTGTCCAACCCCGCCGCCCCGTTCGGCGGGGTCAAGCAATCCGGCTTCGGTCGGGAAGGCGGGCCCGAAGGGATCGAGGAGTACCTGGAGACCAAGTACGTGGCAATCAATCTCTGAGCGAGTGCGGTCGGTCTCGACCGTGTGAAACGCGGTCGACGTCCGAACCTTGGCGGTTGGCGTCCGAGGGGTTGACGCCAAACGCCAAAGTTCGCGGGATGGCCGCCGCGCGCCGGCCGCCTGGCCATCCGTTGAGTTTGCGCAGGGACAGTTCTGCTCGACGGCGATCACGCCGATAGGCGATGTGTCGGTCGGAGGCCGGGCCGGCGAACCAAGGGGAGGTTCGATGACTCATCGTGCTGGCGCAGCGCCGATGCTTGAAGGACAGCCGCCTGCCCGCAGGCGGGACGGACTGCTGCGGTACGCCGCCGCAGTCGCTGGGCTGGTTGGCGTCTGCTGCCTGCTCGGCGCTTCGGTTGCGCTGGCCGCAGCACCGCCGGTGTTCAGCGCGGTGGCGGGCTCCCCGTTCGCCACCGGCGACAGCCCGGATGCGGTGGCGTTCAGTCCGAGCGGTGGGCTGCTCGCGAGCGCCAACGGCGGCGACAACACGCTATCGATGTTCTCGGTCTCATCTACCGGAGCGCTGACCGAGGCCCCCGGCTCACCCGATGCCACCGGCAATAGCCCCGACTCGGTCGCCTTCAGTCCGAACGGCGGCCTGCTCGCGATCGCCAACCAGGGCGACGACACGGTCTCGATCTTCTCGGTCTCACCCACCGGCGCGCTCACTCCGGTCGGCTCACCCGTCGCCACCGGCAGCGACCCGGCCTCGGTCGCGTTCAGCCCGAGCGGCGGGCTGCTCGCCACCGGCAACGACAACGACGACACCGTCTCGATGTTCTCGGTCTCGGGCGCCGGCGGGCTGAGCGAGGTACCAGGCTCCCCGTCCCCCACCGGGAGCGACCCGGTCTCGATCGCGTTCAGCCCGAGCGGCGGGCTGCTCGCCACCGGCAACGACAACGACAACACCGTCTCGATGTTCTCGGTCTCAGGCGCCGGCGGGCTGAGCGAGGTACCAGGCTCCCCGTCCCCCACCGGGAGCGACCCGGTCTCGATCGCGTTCAGCCCGAGCGGCGCGCTGCTGGTGACCGCCAATCAGGCCGACAACACGGCGTCGATGTTCTCGGTCTCGGGCGCCGGCGGGCTGAGCGAGGTATCAGGATCCCCTGACCCGACCGGCAGCAGCCCGGCCGGGGCCGCGTTCAGCCCGGACGGTGGACTGCTGGCGACCGCCAATCAGGGCGACAGCACGGCGTCGGTGTTCTCGGTCTCAGCGGGCGGCGCGCTGAGCGAGATAACCGGCTCCCCCTACGCCACCGGCGCCGCGCCGGACGCCGTTGCGTTGAGTTCGGGCGGACTGCTGGCGGTCGCGAACGAGACCGACAGCACTCTGTCGATGTTCTCGCTCGGGTCGCCCACCGTGCCGATCACCACACCCGGGACCTCGGGCGGCTCGGCGGGCAATGGGGGGTCGGTCACAGGCTGCCCCCGCGCCACCGGCCGGCTGCACGGCCGGACGCTCGGGCTGGTGGCGCTCGGAATGACCCGCGCGCAAGCCCGCCGTCGCTATGGCCACAGCTCGATGCGGAGCAGCCGCTGGGAAGATGTCTTCTGCCTGAACCCAATCGGCGTGCACGTCGGCTACGCCTCGAGCGAGCTCCTCACAGCCCTTCCGGCCAGCGAGCGGGGCAAGCTGCGAGGACGAGTCGTGCTTGCACTCAGCGCCAACCCGTTCTACGCCCTGCGCGGCATCCATCCCGGAGCGAGCCTGCATAAGGCCTCCACCCGGCTTCACCTCGGCGCCGCGATGCATGTCGGCGCCGGTGACTGGTACGCGATCCGCGACGGCTCGAGCACCGGAGTCATCGACGTGCAACATGGGATCGTCCATGACGTTGGGGTCGCCAACGCAAGGCTCACCGGCGACCGTCAGGCGCAGCTGCGGTTCATCAGGCGCTTCTCCTGAACGCGTCTGACCGGGACGCCTCGATCAGCGCATCGCCGCGGCGACCCCCGCGGCGGCGGCCGCGGCGATTGAAGCCCCGCGCGTGTCGCCCACGATGCCACCCTCCATCCGGTTCATCACGTAGGCGATGGTGACGCGGGCGTCGAGGTCGTTGAACACCAGCGAGCCGCCGTAACCGCCCCAGGCGCAGGAGCGCGGGCCCATCGGCATCGTCTGGCTGGCCAGGCCGAAGCCCAGGCCGAAGCGCAACGGGACGTCCAAGACCAGATCGGGCCCACGTGACTGCTCCTCGAAGAGCGCCTCGACGCCCTGGGCTGACAGCAGTCGCGTGCCAGCGGCCTCGCCGCCGCAGGCGATGACCGACTGGATCGCGGCCACTGAGCGGGCATTGCCGTGTCCGTTGGCGGCGGGGATCTCGGCGCGTCGCCACCACTCCTCGGCGGAGGTCAGGCCGGTGACCAGCGGATTGGAAAGCGTGCGCACGCCAATCTCGGGCAACCCCATGTCCAGCCGATCGACCGGGGGCGGCGGGATCAGCGGGGCGACGCGAGAATCTGCCTGCGGCGGCAGCCCGATATGGAAGTCCGCACCGAGCGGGTCGGCGATCGTCTGCTTGAAGAACCGTCCGATCGACTGCCCGGTGATGCGGCGAACGACCTCGCCGATGAGGTAGCCCTGGGTGATCGCGTGGTAGCCGGACTTGGTGCCGTGTTTCCACCATGGCGCCTGGGCGGCGAGCAGCGTGGTGCAGCGATCCCAGTCCGCGAGATCCTCGGCGGCCAGCTTGGTGTCCCAGCCCGACAGACCGGACGTGTGGCCAAGCAGCTCGCGCACCTCGATCCCCTCCTTGCCTGCGGCCGCGAACTCGGGCCAGTACCGCATCACCGGCGCGTGGAAGTCCAGCTCACCGCGGTCGGCCAGGATCAACGCGCACAACGCGGTCATCGTCTTGGTGGTCGAGAAAACGTTGACGATCGTGTCGGCCTGCCACGGTTCGGTCCGCGCCGCGTCCGCGTACCCGCCCCAGATGTCGACCACCGGACGGCCGTCCAACACCACGGCAGCGGAGGCGCCGACGTCGCGTCCCGAGTCAAGGTTGCCCGACAGAGCCTCGGCCACGCCGCGGAATCGCTCGTCGTACTCGCCCTTGATCTCGGCCATTGGGTCAGCCTACCTGCACCCTGGAATCAAAGCCGCGGGTGAACGGCAAACGGCGGCTGCGCCCGAGCCCATGCATGTGCCCTCGCGAGTGCTCTGAGCCCAACTGGCAGGATTGACCGATGCCCGGAGTAGCGACGATCGGCGTCTACTGCTTTACCGGCGAGACGTTCAGCCAGAAGCTGCTCGCCGCGGACGTGCGGCTGCTTGTCGACGTGCGCCAGCGACGCGGGGTGCGCGGTAGCCAGTTTGCCTGGGCCAACGCCCGCCGGCTGCAGGCGTTGCTCGCCGGAGCGGGGATCGCCTACGTCCATCACAAGAAGCTCGCACCCACCACCGAGCTGCGCCAGCTGCAATACCGCGAGGACGACCGCCACGGCGTCGGCAAGCGTTCGCGCCGGGTGCTCGCCTCCGAGTACGTCGAGCGCTACACGCACGAGATTCTCGATCGTGTCGATCTCGGTCCGTTGGTCGCCGAGTTCCCCGCCGCAGGGCGTGCTGCGCTGCTATGCGTCGAGTGCAACGCGGCCGCGTGCCACCGCGGTTTGATCGCCGCCCGGCTGGCCTCCGAGTACGGTTTCACCGTCACCGACCTGGTCCCCTGACCGGGCAGGCGCGAGCTCTGGCGCTGTGGTTCCGCCCCCTCGAACCCAAACGCCGTCGTTCCCCAAATCGATCGGCGCGGCGAGGCAAAACCGCTGGCCCGCGCCACCCGTCTATTGGCCCCGCGGCGGCCCCGGCCCTGTACCCTCATGTCCAACGCATGGCGTACGCAGATGAGAGTCCGCGGATGACGGGGCCGATCAACCAGCATGCCTCTGCGCTGGCCTATGAGTGGCGGCGGCTGACGCGGGTCGCCACCGGCGTGGCGGTGCTGACCGCGCCCGCGTTCTTCCTGCTGCTGTACCAGAGCGATCACCTCGAACTGCTGCTGTCGCTGCTGATCACCGTCGTCGCGGTAGTGAGCTTCCGGGGGCTGGTCGAGGTGATCGTGCGCAGGCTGATCCCGACGCCCGCGCTGTACGGCGCCGACGACAGCCTCAAGGGCGACGACCTCATCGCGCGCCGGCGCTACTGGTTCTGGCGGACCAAGTTCCGCCGGCTGCCGGTGTACGCGGGGATCGTGTTCGGGCTGCTCGCGCTGTGTCAGGTGTTCTTCTCATTCGCCGGCGTCAGCTCGCCGTTCTTCAAGCCGTTCTCGGGCCTGCGCCAGATCTTCCCGCCCGACACCCTCCCCCAACTCGGGCTCGTGTTCATTCAGCTGCCGCTGCTGTTCTTTGTCAACTTCGCCATCTTCTTCGGCCCGTTCCTGTTCTTCGCCGTGCGCCAGATCCGCGGCTACGAGCCCGGCGACGCGAGCTGGGGCGTGAAGATCGACGACGTCCGCGGGCAGGCCGAGGCCAAGGAGGAGATCACCCGGGTGATCTCGCTCTGGCAGTCGGGCGAAGAGTTTGAGAAGGCCGGCGGCAAGCGCGAGCGAGGACTCCTCTTCCTCGGCGCTCCCGGTACGGGCAAGACGATGATCTCCAAGGCGATCGCGACCAACTTCAACTGCCCGTTCGTGACCATTCCCGGGTCGGGCTTCGCCGGCATGTTCATCGGCATGGACGCGATCACGGTTCAGTTCCTGGCCCGTAAGGCGCGCAAGCTGGCGAAGAAGTGGGGCGGCCAGTGCATCGTCTTCATCGACGAGATCGACGCGGTCGGGATGCGCCGCCAGGCCCTCGGTGGGTCGAGCGCCGCCCAGTCCGCCCCGACCTCGATCCAGGATTTCTGCTTCTTCGGCCAGAACGGTTCGATCACTCCGACCGGTGACCTGGTGATCGAGTCACGGGCGTGGCGCGAGCGTCTGTTCGCGCAGCGCTCCGAACCCCAGACGACGGGCTATGCGGCGTTCGTCGAGCGCGCCAGCGATCGCGTCCGCCGCTTCTACCCCGGCTTCGGGGGCGGCGGCGGCATGGGCGGCGGGCAGGCCCTGAACCAGCTACTGGTCGTGATGGACGGGATCGACGAGCCGCCGGTGATGCGGAAGTTCTTCACCAACCGGATCAACACCTTCCTCGACGCGATGTTCATCGTGCCGAGCAAGATCGGCAGCGCGCGACTGCGACTCGCATCGCCAAAACCCCGGCCCGAGCAGATCTACTTCATCGGCGCCTGCAACGTCCCGATCGACGTGCTCGATCCAGCCCTCACGCGCGCTGGGCGCATGGGCCGGCACATCTGGTTCCGCACCCCGACCAAGAACGACCGGCTCGACATCTTCGACCTGTATCTGGAAAAGGTCGACCACGAGCTGGACCTCGACACGGATCGACGCCGCGACGAGCTCGCCCGGATCACCAACGGCTACTCACCCTCGATGATCGAGCAGTGCTGCTCGATGGCGCTGACGATCGCCCATTCCGAAGGCCGCCGACGGTTCGCCTGGGCTGACATCGTCGAGGCCATGACCACCGTCGAGGCCGGAACGGCCCAGAACATCGAGTACATCCCTGAGGAGACGCGCGCGGTTGCGATCCACGAAGCGGGTCACGCCGCCGCCGGACACGTCTACCTGGAGAAGGACATCCTCTCGACCCGGCTCTCGATCCGCAAGCGCGGCAGTTCGCTCGGCCACTACCAGGGCATGGAGAAGGACGAGCGCTTCTCGCAATTCCGCAGCCGGGTGATGGGCAGCCTGATCATGACGCTCGGCGCGATGGCCGCCGAGCAGGCCTTCTACGGCGAGAACTCGCAGGGCGTGAGCGGTGACGTCGTGGCGGCCACCGCGACCGCGGCCGCGATGGTCGGCATGTGGGCGATGGGCCCCGACGCGGCCACCCTGGACGGGAGCGCCAGCGTCGAGGGCGAGGCCGGTGAGGCGGCGAAACGACTCGAGCGGATCGGTAACACGATCATGAACCGTGCCGGCGGAGGCATGCCGTACATGCCCGACCCGATCACCTCTGTCCTGGGCGATCGCGAGAAGCGCGTCGCCGCCGCACAGATTCTCGGCCAGGCGTACGTCACCGCTTACGCGCTGATGGTCACCAACCGGGCTCAGGTCGAGCGGATCGCCGACACGCTGATCGAGCGCAAGGAGATGCACGGCGACGAGGTGACCGACCTGCTCAACAGCGTCGGCCTGCAGCGCCCCGGACTCGACCTGATGGACGATCGCACATGGCCGACCGTATAGAAGAACCGCGACCGATGGTCCGCGCGAGCGAAGAGCACGCCGCGGACGCGCCGTTGACCGCCAAGGTCGGAATGGCGCTGCGTCGGCGCGAGGCGGCCGGCGAGGCCTCCCCCCACTCGCGCAAGTTCCGGGTGGCGACGGCAATGCTCGTCGGCCTGGCCATCGGCGCGGTCGTGGTCGCAATTGCTCTGGCGGACGGGGGCAGCAAACGCGCGACACCGGTGGCGTGGTCGGACTGGTCCCCCCCGGATAGCGGGAACCTGGGCGCGCGCGACATCGCCGACCACATCGCGCCGCTGTATCGAATCTCGTCGGTCGACCAGCTGGCGGTCGTGACCGTGGTCAACCTCACCAATGCCAGCGCAGCCAGCGACGCCAGCTCCGCTGACGGGACGGGAACCGGAGACGCGACGAACAGCGGTTTGCAGGTCGCGGTCAAGCCCGATCCGACCTCAAGCGCCGTCTCGCTCCTGGGCGGGACGACGATCGCGTACAACCTGTGCGGGATCGGCGGGGCGAATTGCGCGATCGGGATCGGTCCCCCCTCCGTCAACCGGCTGCTGCTGCTCAGGCGCGAGGCACTGGAACTGGCGCTGTACACGTTCAAATACGAGGGCGGCGTCGACAACGTGGTGGCGATCCTGCCGCCGGGGCAGATGGAGTCGACGGGCACGCTGACCCAGACACCGCCCAGCTCGACCGCTCCGACGACCAAGCCGGTCGACATCGCGGTTCTATTCGTGCGCGAGGAGCTGCAGCCCTGGCTCACTCAGCCGCTCAGCGACACCCTGCCGGAGGAGTTCCCCCCCACCGTCGCGGAGATGGGAAGCGCCCCTGAGGCCGGACTGGTCGATCAGATCACCGCGCGGGGCCTGTTCTCAGAGAAGATGGTCCAGGCCCAGGACGGCAGCAACCTGATCGAGCTCGATCCGCTGCCCCCGCAGTAGGGGGGCTGCAGCCGCCGGGGCTAGCGGCTGCCGCGGTTACGCGTCTGCGGCGTCTGGGGGATCCGCCGGTTCGAACCCCGGGCACCGCGTGACCGGCAGGCGCGGATAGCGGGGAAAGCGGTCGGGCTGGGTGCGCGAGCGCAGGCAGAGCGAGAACACCGAGCCGCGCGTGGTGGGCACCAACTGCTGGTGGCGGCACGCGTCGCACAGGCCTGCGGGCGTCATCGCCGCTTCAGGGCTTGGGCTACTCGAACCACATCCCGGAGGCCACGGGGACCTGGACGAGCCGGGGTCCATCGTCGGCGGCGATGGCTTCGCGCAGCGCTTCGGTCAGGGCCTCGCGGCCGTTGACCTCCCGCGCCAGCATGCCGTAGGCGCTCGCGACCGCCGCCACGTCGACCCCGGGCAGGTCGAGCCCAGGCGCACCGGATACCTGCTCGAGCGTCGCGAACCACTTGAGGATCATGTACTCGTCGTTGCGCAGGATGAGGAAGGTCACCGGGAGCTTGTAGGCGACCGCCGTCCACAGCGCGACGATCCCGTACTGGGCCGAGCCCTCCCCCAGCACGCACACGACCGGTCGGCTGGGCTCCGCGAGCTGGACGCCGATGGCCGCGGAGATACCGAAGCCGAGCCCCCCGCTGGCGGTGAAGTAATAGCTGCCGGGCGTGGACAGGCGAAGCCGGTTGCGCAGTGCGCCGATGGTCGAGGGCGTCTCGATCACCGCGATTCCGTCCCGCGGCCACACCTCGGCGAGCGCGGCCATCGCCGCGGATCCGCTCAGTGGATCGGCCTGCGGCGGCTCGGACGGCTCGGGGCGCGGTTCGGGCGCCGGCCGGTCGGAATCGCCCACCAGCTCAAGCAGGCGCTCGAGCGCAATCGCCACATCGCCGAGGATGGCGTCGCCCATCGGAGCCCGTGCCGCCTCGCGGGGATCGCTCGTGATCGCCACCAGCGAGGTGCCCGGCGCCAGCAGCGGCCCAGGGATATAGGGGTAATAGGGAAAGACCGAGGAACCGACCACGACGACGAGGTCGTGCGCCTTGAGCGTCTCCGCCATCGGGCCGATCGCGGGCGGCAAATTGCCGAGGAAGTTCGGATGGTTCTCGGGGAAGCCGATCCGTGAGCCTCCGGTCGTGGGGCTCGCCCACACCGCCAGGTGCTGCTTCTAGACCAGCGCCACGGCGGCGTCCCAGCCGCCGCTGGCGTCGATGTCTGGTCCCGCGACGAGCACGGGGTTACGCGCCTCCTGGAGCCTCCCCGCCAGCTGTGTCAGCGCGGCCGGATCGGGGCCGACGCGTCCGCTGACCATCCGCTGCATCGCGTTGCGCGCCCGGTCCTCGTCGGCCTCGGCTTCCCAGTCGTCCATCGGGATCGAGACGAACGCCGGGCCGCGCGGCGGCAGCGAGGCGTGGTGGATGGCCCGCGCAATCGCCCCGGGAACGTCCTGCGCCCGGGGTGGCTCGTGGCTCCACTTGACGTAGGGCTGCGGGCCCAGCGTCGCCTCGCGGTTGGTCAGCAGCGCCTCGAGCGTGATCTGCGGGCGGACCTGCTGCCCGGCCGTGATCACCAACGGCGACTTGTTGGCCTGCGCGTTGAAGATCCCGCCGACCGCGTTGCCCACGCCCGGGGCGGTGTGAAGGTTGACGTGAGTCGGGCGGCCGGTGGCCTGGGCGTAGCCGTCGGCCATCCCGACCACCACCAGCTCCTGCAACCCGAGCACATAGGAGAAGTCCTCCGGAAAGTCGGCCAGCATCGGCAGTTCGGTGGAACCGGGGTTGCCGAAGATCGTGGTCATCCCGTGCGCGCGAAGCAGATCGAACGTCGCCTCACGAACGGTCGCCATCAGCCGTGGACCTCCTTGGTCA
>Ga0302181_10001928_pt1 | contig 15060 bp, 10 predicted proteins | sample I_Palsa_E3_3_FD_198786 | JGI IMG/M metagenome (GOLD analysis project Ga0302181, IMG submission 198786) | Peat permafrost microbial communities from Stordalen Mire near Abisko, Sweden - I_Palsa_E3_3 | ecosystem: Environmental > Terrestrial > Soil > Palsa > Peat permafrost | place: Sweden...
CGCACTGGCTGGAGGGAGTGGGCCCGCTGCTGATGGGCCTGGCCCGCCACGGCGCAGGGTTCAACATCGCCCTCGGCGTCAACGTCTCTGGCTGAGCGCACCCGCGCCCGCCGCTCCAGCGCCGCGCATCCGGGATGTCAGGCGGCCCGCGCCATCCGCGCCTCGCAACAGACGAGCGAACTCAGGCTTCGTGCAACGGGTCGGAACCTGCTGGAGCGAAAGACGAGAGGTTAAGGCATGAGCAACCGAAAGCGAACTCGAGTGAGGGCGGAGCGAGCGAACGCCGAGACAGCGGCCGTGGCGACGCCGGAAATCCCGGGCGGATATCCGGACCTCACCGCGTCGCAGCTAGACCTCATCCGCGAGCGTTCCACGGAGACGGTCGTCGACCCGGGCGCGTCCCTAGGCGACGCCGGAGATGTCGACTATGACTTCGTGCTGGTCGAGGCCGGCGATGTGGAAGTCGTGAGGTTCGCGGCCTTCGGGCTGCCGGAGCAGGTCATGGCGATCTTCGGCCCAGGCTCGTTCCTGGGCGAGCTGGACATGCTGACCGGGCAGGCTGCCATGTTTTCGGCGCGTATGCCCGCCGGCGGCGTGATCCAACGGATGCCACGTCCGGTCTTCCGGCAGCTTATGTCCGACGCCCCGGAGCTGTCCGACGTCATTCTCAGGGCGTTCATGGCACGGCGCGAGTTCCTGCGTACGAGCGAAGCGGCGCTTAGTGTCCAGATCGTCGGCGGTGCGCTGTCGGCCGAGACGCTGGAGCTCCGCAACTGGGCCACGCGTCTAAACGTGGCGCATAGCTGGCTCGACGTCGAAACCGACGATGGGCACCGGATCCTCGAGTCTCTTGGGCTCGACGTTGACGACCTCCCGGTAGTGATCGCCCCGACCGCGATCCTCCGCAATGCGACCCCGAGCGTACTGGCGGACCAGCTCGGGCTCGCGTACCGCTCTGTACCAGGGAAGGTCTACGACATTGTTGTCGTCGGTGGTGGACCCGCCGGACTGGCGACTGCCGTCTACGGCGCCTCCGAGGGCCTGGACACGCTGGTGCTGGAAGGGGTTGCCGTGGGCGGGCAGGCCGGCGCGAGCGCACGTATCGAGAACTACCTCGGCTTCCCGTCCGGCCTCGCCGGCGCGGAACTGACTGCCAAGGCGCTGGTGCAGGCCCAAAAGTTCGGGGCCGAGATAAAGAGCCCGTGCGAGGTGACGTCACTGCAGATGGCGGACGACCTTGTGGTGACCCTGTCGGACGGGAGCGAGGTCTCGGCCCGCTCGATCGTGATCGCGAGCGGCGCCCACTACCGGAAACTGAGCCTCGAGCGGTGGGCGGACTTCGAGGGCAACGGCATCTACTACGCGGCAACCGAGCTTGAAGCCCGTGCGTGCGGGATTCACGGCCCTCAGGTGGCCGTGATCGGCGGGGCCAACTCCGCCGGGCAGGCGGCCCTGTTTCTCGCGAGTCGCGGGTCGCGGGTCCGGCTCGTCGTGCGCGCCGACGATCTGGGAATCGGGATGTCGAGCTACCTCGCGACCCGCATCCTCGTCGACAGTCGTATCGAGTTGCACCTAGGCACCGAAGTCGTCGGAGTCGACGGTGGCGACCATCTGGACTCGATCGTGCTCGCGAACAAGATCACAGGGACTCGGGAGAGCGTGCCCTGCGCGGAACTCTTCTGCTTCATAGGCGCCGTGCCCGCGACGTCTTGGCTCGAGGGCGTCCTACTTGACCGAAGCGGCTTCATCCTCACCGACACCGATCTACCGGAGACGCAACCGCGCGACTCGTTCGGGCTACTCGGCCGTCAGCCTCTGGCGTTCGAGACCAGCATCCCAGGACTCTTCGCCGCCGGCGATGTGCGCCACGGCTCGATGAAGCGGATCGCAGCTGCCGTGGGTGAAGGTTCGAGCGCGATCCGCTCGGTCCATCAGGCGATCGGCAAGTAGCGACAGATAGCAACCTCCTCATACGGCGACAACTACGTCGTGTTGCCCGGACAAGATAGACCCGACCGCGCGGTCTCTGCGACACGGAGACCGGGAGAAACCGTGGGAGGTCAAGCGGCGACGTCCATTCGCGTGACCGTGCGGCAGCCGCCGCCGGGCTGGCCGCCGCCGTGGTGATCGTGCCATGCACGGCTGTCGTCCTGGGAGGCGGTCCTGCTCGGCGGCATGGACGCGCCGCTCGTCATTCGTGCGGTTCACGCTGCTGGTCTGTGTGCTGAAAGGCCGACCGCCGGGTGGGTATCTCCACGCCCGGCCCAGCGAGCGCTGACATGACTGTTCCCGTCTGTGTTCCTGGGTGATCTTCCGGATGATCTTACAGATCATCTTCAGGTACGCTTACTGAACATGGATGCCGCAGAAAAGGTCCGTGAGGCCCGGTTGCGCCGGATGACGGAGCGCAGGGGCCTGAAGCTCGTGAAGTCCCGGCGCCGTGATCCGCTCGCCGTTGACTACCGGGAACGACCGAGATACGGGTAAAACCGGCCATGGGTTGATCTTGGGCTGACGGTGCTCGGCTCAGTGGTCGGTGGTGAGCAGGTTGAGCGCGTTCGCCTTGTCTTGCTCGGTGGGCAAGCTGTATTGGCGAGTGGTCTCGAGGCGGGCATGGCCCATGAGCTCGGCGACCACAACCAGGTCGGTTCCTCCGCGAACCAGGGTTGTGGCGAAGGTGTGCCTCGGGACATGGGCGGTGGTCTCGTCGTCCAGGCCGCCGTCATCGGCGATGGCGGCGATGACGCTGCTGGCGGCGCGGACTGACGGCCGGCCGCCTTTGGTGTTGAGAAACAGGGCGGGGCTGGTGTCGGCGCCGGGCCAGGCGCCGCGTTCGGTCAGCCACTGCTCCAGATCGGGTCGGAGCTTGGCGTGGATGGCGACCTCGCGGACCTTGCCGCGCTTGCCGTAGATGCGCAGCACGCCTTTGCGGGCTGAGCGGCGGACGTCGTCGACGTCGAGGCGGACCACTTCGCTGATGCGGGCGCCGGCGTAGTAGGGGATGAGGGCGAGGGCGCGGTCACGCGGGGACAGGCAAGCCTCAACAGCCCGCAGCCAGCGGATGCGGGCCCGTTCCTCTAGCTAGCGCCCGGGGTGCTGTCCTGGGCCGGTCGTCGCGGTCGATGCTGGCCTTGCCGAGGCCGAGCCGCAGGTTGAAGTCATCGATGGCGGTGAGGGCGGAGTTGGCGTAGACGACGCTGCGTTTGACTGGTCCGTCGCGCAGCAGCCATCTGCGGTAGTCGCGGGCCGCCCAGTCGCGGGCCTTGGGCAGGGTGAGCGGATCGCCTTGGAATCGGCGGCGTCCCTGACCGGAGTCGATCCAGGCCAGGAACGTCCGGACCCGGGAGAGGTAGGTGCGGCGAGTGTCATCGGCAAGCGGTGCGTCGGCCAGCGCGGCCGCATAGCCGGTGAGGAGCTCGGCGAGATCTGCGGGGAGCGCTGTCGGCCGGGCACCTGGAGGCCGCTTCGTAATCTCGGAAACTGATGCCGGGTCCTGCATGCCGGGATTTTGCGCAATCTCGGAAGTCACTCCTGGATCGTACTTCCGAGATTACGTTGATCTCGGAAGTTCGCAGAACCCCGCATCCATCTGGGGCTGCCGTGATGTCCGGAAGGCGTGGGCCGGTCACCAGCCATCGAGGCTGAAGGCGTCATCGTGGCTCGCCGGGCACGCGCAGATCATTGATCGCTTCCAGGTCCAAGTGGGTCTGCATCGTCTCCAGCGGCGCGGTCAGGTCGTAGACGAAGTCCCCGAACCGGCGGACGTTGTCTTGCTGGTAGGGGGCGATGGCGGCGAGGTCTTCACGGCGCACCGGGAGGCCATCGGCCCGCAGCTCATTGATGACTGCCGACATGTCCAGGGTGGTATGGAACATCACCAGGTCGGCGACGAGCGTGTTGAATTTGATCGTCTTCTCCTGGTCCTCGGGGTCGTTGGTGGCGATGACCAGGTTGCCGAAGTTGAGCCACTCGGCGAACCCGTTGTAGGACTCGACCATGGTGGTGGCCTTGCTGATGTGCGCGCGCAGCTGCGGGTCGGAGATGTAGCGCAGCAGCACCATGGTGGAGATGACGCGGCCCAGTTCCCGGAACGCGCGGTAGATCTTGTTCCGCTTGGAGTCGTGGCGCAGCCGGCGCAGCAAGGTGACCGAACTGAGCTTGCCCTGCCGGATCGAGATGGCGACCTTCATCAGATCCTCCCAGTGCGACTCGATCAGCTTCCAGTTGACCGGCTCGCCGAACAGGGCGTCGATGTGGGTGTAGGACAGGCCCGCATCGGGCCGGTAGAAGGTGCGGTCCTTGAAGTTGCGGATCCGCGGCAGTAGGTCGAAGCCGAACAGGTAGGCCAGGCCGAACACCGGGAACGACTGGCCTTGGGTATCGGCATGGATCTCGGCGGGGGACGCGTCGCTTTGCTGGCTGAGCAAGCCGTCGATGATGTAGACGGCCTCCCACACCCCGCAGGGGAAAAAGCGGGAGAACAACGCGATGTAGTTGTCGGCGATGTAGTGGTAGGCGATTGCCCCGTAGCCGCCATAACGGATGTGGTACTCGGCGACCAGGTCCAGACGTAGATGTCGTACTTGGTGCCGTCGGTGACCACCGCTGAGGCATCGCCCCACACCTGGGCCAGGTCCAGCTTCAGGTAGGCGTTGACGACATCGGCGATCGCCTTGTTCTGGCTGGCCAGCGTGATGTGCCGACGGAATGTCGAGCCGAGCTCGTGGGCGCTGATCCGTTCGCCCAGATGGCGGGCCGCCTGCTGCGGGCCAAGGTTGCAGCCGTAGGTGAAGGCGACCAGCAGATAGCGCTCGAGGGGATCAGCAAGCTTGGGATCCGATCCGGACAACGGCCCGAAATGCCGGTGCCAGCCCAGCCAGCGGGTCGAGCGAGCCAGAATGTCCAGCAGCGACCGTTCCGGCAACCGTTCCTTGATCGCGGCCTCCAGTGCCAGAGCCGAAGCGGTGCGCTGCGTGCCCTTGCGGGCCTTCAACGACGGCCTCCCATCCTCTTCGATGATCAAATCGGCGTTGTCGGGGTAGCCGGCGTCAACCGTCGCGGCCAGCTCCTTCATCCGTGCCTTCAACGTGGTGCAGAACTCGGCCGCGTTGTCGGGCAGGCCGGCCTCCTGGCAGTAGCCGGCGAGGTAGGGCTGGCAGTCGGCGAAGTCCAGCAGCTGCGCCTGCCAGTTGGCATACGTCTCCGACCCGGCGGCCGCGACGTCGCCGCGGACCAGCTCATCGGCCAGGCACGACAGGACGCAGATCTCGAAATGCCGGCGGGCCAGCTTGCCCGGATACCGCTTGTCGCGGATCACCTTCTGCCATGCTTCGGGCGCGAACCCGGTATCGACGCGCACCCGCTCGGTCCGGCCGGTCCGCTCATCGGCAACGACGATCTCATCAGAGACGAACTCACCTGTCCGCGTCTGGTTGGCCTTCACCAGCGCCAGCGCGTCCAGCAGCCTGCGGTCAGTGCTCGCCGGCTCGAACGCTTGCACAGCATCGTCACCAGATCATCCCGGGCGCGCACCCGAGCCCGGTGCAGCAGGCACGCCTCTAGGACAACCCGCTTCACCGGGCCGGTATCCGCCATCTCGGCGGCATCCAGCGCCGCGGCCTCTCCGGCGAAGTGCTCAATCTTGGACGCGGGACTGTCCTTCAGCCATGTGCCGGTCCCGCCGCCGATCCCATCCAGCCAGGCCAGGTGATCCAGGTGCCTGCGCAATCGGCTGACCGTGGCTCGCGGCGCGATCTGTTTCAGCTGGTCATGGCCGCTGCGCCGGGTGAGGGGATCCACTCGCAGCAGACCGAGCAGCCGTCCCTGCTCCTCAGCCGTCATCAGGCCGTGGGCGGCGTGCTGAAAGTCCTGGTTGACGTGTGCCCGGATCTCACCGGCCAGCCGGTCCAGCGTTGAGAACGCCGGCAGCTCGCAGCTGGTCTTGACCAGCTCCTCCAACGCGATGTTGATCAGATCGGCGGGGTTGTCCTTCGTCTGTGATGCGGCCCGGATCGCCTCGCAGGCGAACTTGCGAGCGGCACCCTGGTCGGCGGACAGGCCAAGCTGGTGACGCACCAGGCTCTTGTGGTTCCGGGTCGTCCGCTCGGGCACGCACGCCACCGCCGTCGCCTCATGTAGCCCGAGTTCCTGCCGGACGTGCTCGATCACCGTGACTGGGATCTGGTCCAGCTTGGGGAAGTAGCCCAGCCGCTGACAACACTTGAGCCACAGCACCACAGACAACAACGCCTCAGCGGTGCCGGTCAGGCGACGCGCCCAGTCCATTTCCTCCAGGCTCGGCGTGTAGGCCTCCCGCAACTCCCGCACTGAGATGTTGCGCTTGAACCGCGGGTAGGCGGTCCGGTCGATCGACGCCATGGGCGCACCGACCCGCCTCTCACGTCACCCCAGAACCATATGAAACGGCGACACAGTAGCGGTGTCAGGGCACAGAGTCTGGTGAAGTCGCGTAATCATCAGCGCGTGATCTTGGTGATCTTGGTGATCTTGGTGTATGTGTCACTGCCCGTGGTCCCCGGGGGCGTATCAGCTCAGGGCCATCCCGCTCGGCGGCGACCCAGGCGTGCCGTCGCGTGCGGACCCGGAAGGGTGATTTGACTGCAAACCCGGTCGGTCTTCACGATGACGCGGTGACATTCGTCGTGACGGCTTCGGTCGGCCGGGATCGGCCCGTCGGACACCTGACTTCTCAGCCCGGGGACTGGCGTTTCGTCACAGACGGTGATAGCTCGGCAGTCGCCGACACGCGATATCCGCCTTATGGTCGGAAACTTGGTTGTCTCCGTGATCGCCTGTACTGTGCCGTAACTAAGCGGCCGGCAGCAGGTGGACGGGTGGCGACGAGCCCGCTAGTTGCTGGCGGATCGATGAGCGCCAGGCCGGCTGGGCGTGATGAGGGCGCGGCTACTCGATGATGTCCGCGGCGGACGGCCCGAAGAAGGTCAGGTGGTCCAGGACGGGGGACGGGTCACCGGACCAGTCAAGGGCTGCGAGCTGCGCCCGGCTGCGGCCCCCCATCCGCCATCGGAACGCCTCGAACCGGCTCGTCGCCAGCCGCAGCGGTGTCCCGTCCGGCGGCCCGGCCCGGTACTGCGCGTCCTCCACCGCCACGATCAGGGCTACCGGGGGCCGGAGCTGGGTCAGCAGCCAGTCCGAGCTGTGCCAGATGACCTCGGTGTCCCGGCCTCCTGGCCGGCCCACGGCGGCCCGGATGTCCTGCTCGTGGGAGGCGATGTCGATCACCGCGGTCCAGGCTTTGCGAGCGCGGACGAACTGTTCGAACTGCGGCGCGACGTCCTGCCACGCGGCGAGGATGCGGGCCATGCCGTGGTTTCGGAACCGGGCGACCTGGGCGGCTGTCTCGGCGTCGGTATTGATCCGGGTCTGCCGCCCGGCCAGCACATCCTGGTTGATCGCGCACAGATGGGCCACTACATCGCGGACCAGCCAGGCCGGGCATGCCGGCACCCGGGTGGCCAGCGCCGCCTCATTCAGCTGCGACAGCAGCACGACCAGGCGCTCGCGAGTGTCGTGATACAGCCGGCCCAGATCCGGGTCCGCCGCACGCACTGCCACGGCCACACCCTACGTACGGCCAGGGCACGCGGCAAGACAGCCAGTTAAGGCCCCCAAGTTTCGTCACAGGCGCGCAGACACGGTTGATCTGTGCCCAGCCGTCCACCGGAAGCACGAATCGACACGGCGCGCGGAGTCGGCGTTATACGCCGAATGTCCGGTTGTCGCGCTCTTGGGACGTTCACTCTCCGTAATTGCGAAATCAGAAGGCGACACAGCCTGGGAGGAAGTAGGTAGCATGCCCTCACCACCGGAGCCCAAGGCGTTACCGGTATCCGCGAAGATCAATCCTTGGCCGGTTTTACACGTATCTCGGTCGTTCCCGAGATCCATCAGCGACGGAGGGTCCTGCACTGCCTTGTCGCTGGTGACGTGGATCCTTCCCGCCTCATCCACCCGCACCATCGGCGTTGGCTGCCAGCCCCCCGGCCACGTACTTCAGCGCCTCGTCTAGATCGGTGACGTGGGAGGCCAGCAACGCATCCGGGTTCTCGGGCAGGCCCAGCGTGGTCAGCACGTCATCCTTGACCGCCTCCCACTCCGCGCCGTCCAGCAGCCGCGCCTGGGGGTTGCGGTAACGGGTCGATGCGCCGGCATAGATCTCCCGATGTTTCAGGTGGCGGCAAAATTGCTCCAGCACGCAGAAGATGTAGGCGCCGCGGTCCACCGCCCCTTCCGGCCGGGCCGGGTGGCCGAACACCAGGTGCTTCCATGGGCCGGTCACCACCTTGGGGTGGATCCGCGGGTTCTTGGTGCTCCACCGGGCCTCGGCGGCCAGCTGCTCACCCAGCGCCTTCATCGCCGCCAGCACCGGCGCGCCCTCCGCGTTCGCGCCGAACTCGATCGTGCTGGTGAGCATTCTGCACAGCCCCACCACGGCGCGAGTCTTTTTGGCCAGCTCGGCCCGCCAGTCCGGCTCGGGCAGGGCTTCGGGCGGCGGCAGCATCGAGTTCACGGTGTCCACTGCGGTCCGCACATCGCTGCGCGGCAGCCGTACCTCGATCGCCTCCCACACCTGGCAGACCCGTACTTCATCCTCAGCACCCCATTCGCGGGCCCGCAACAGCGCCTCGGCCACCACCGCCAGCGTCGCAGACGCCCGGGCCAGCCTGGGATGGCGCTTGACCGTCTCCTTGTTCGCCTCCTGGCGGGCCGTGCCGATCAGCTCGGTCGCCATGAGCAGCTCCAGCAGCTCCAGCGCGTCATCAGTCGCCGTGGCCTCCAGCTGCGCCGCCGTCGTCACCAGCGTCGCCATCCGCCGCGCATCGCCGTGCCGCTTCAGCTGCGCCACGTCCGCGCCCATCCCGTACCGGGCCAGCTCAGCCAGCCGCCGAGGCGTCACCGAGGCGTCCAGCTCCACCCGCGACAACCCCGACCCGATGATCTCCACGACCCGGTGCAGCGCCCTGACCATTTGCGGGCCCGACGGACGGGCCGGCCCGGTCCGCCACCGCTCCAGTTCCGACACCCTGCCGCCGGGCGGCACCACCAGCAGCGCATCCAGCGCCGCCCGTTGCTGATCGGCCGTCGCCGCGTACAGGCTCTCCCACAGCCGCCCTGTCGCGGCATCCCGCTCCCGCGCCACCAGCCGGGCCAGCGTGGTCACCCCCGGCAGCAGCACATCCCGCTCGCGCAGCCACCCCACCGCGTGGGCGAAGATCGCCTTCGGGCTGTCCCCGGTCACCCACGCCCGCCTGCCCACATATACCGCCAGCTCCGCCTCCACCTGCGCGAAGTCCTTCAGCTTCAGCGCCTTGCGGATCTCTCCGGCATGGTCGAGATGCGTCTGCTGCCGCTGCGCGTACTTCTTTCACACACGACGGATCGGGAATCTGCAGCTGGCCGGCCAGGAAGTCGATGACCTCGGCCGGCACCCCATCCAGCGGATCCGCCAGGAACCTGCCGATATAACGAGCCGTGGTGAGCTGGACACCTGAAACCGAGCCGATTGTGATCACCCCGCAGCCCCGCCACCAGAGCCTGGCTAGCGTCGTCCAGATAGAAGAACCGCTCCAAATCGGCCTGCGGCACCGAGCCGCCATAACGCCCATAGGACGCTGCTTCCAGGTCACTCAGGAACATCACCGGCATGGACCGCACCGTAGGACCAAGCCACCACAACTCAACCGGTAAGCGATTGGACCGTTACATAGCGTTCAGCGGCTTGTGCTCAGCAACCCAAATTTGATCTTGTCCGTTACTGACGCCTTCCGGGCACGAAGATCACGGCCACTGACCATCCCACCAGGAAGATCGCCCGGCCTTGGAGGCGATTCCAGACGACCTGCGCCGAAACCAGAACCCGCGCGAACGGGGCTCCACGGCACCAGGCTGACCTCGCCAAACAGCCGCTAATCGCGGGTTTTCGTTCCGATGCAGGTCCACCCCCGAAACATGAAGGATCATCGCTTGAACTGACTGTGTTGCAGTCCCGGTGAACTCATCCAGCCGCGTCCGGAGCCGGCAGCGCCTGCCCCGTTTTCCTCCCTGACCCCGATAGCTGCCGGTCCTGCGAGCGGACGGGCATGTCAAGGGTCGCGCAGCGATCGCGGAGCCATCGCGGAGCGACACCCGCAGGGTGCCCTTGACCTGCCCGCCGGCGTATGCGGGCCGGCGACCTGGCGAGCGCTGGCCACCGGGGCCGCCTAAGGCCGGGACGCCCGGGTCAGGTGCAGCCGTCGCTGGGAGTCCAGGGGGACATGCCAGCTTGCGCATACAGCTTCGCGAACGCCTCAAACTGCGTTTGGACCGGCGCGTTCTCCGGCAGCCCGGAGTACCCGAGACCATGCCAAGTCGAGGGCAGGAATTGAAATAGCCCACCCGCACCGGATTCAGCGTTGACGGCACGCGGATTGCCGCCGGACTCCCGGCTGATCACACAGGCCTGGAAGCTGGCCGGGACGCCCGGCGCGGCCGGGGCCGTGGCCGCGGTTACGTGCTGCGCGCTCCGCGTGGTGCCCGCTACGCCCGGGCTGGACGCCCCCGGGGCCGGCCCAGCGGCCGGACGCGCCGGTACGATCAGCCGCTGTCCCGGGTAAATCAGTCCGGGGCTGGAAATCACTGACCGGTTCGCCCGGTAAAGCACCGGCCAGGCGTCCGCTCTCCCGTACACCCGGCTGGAGATCCCGGACAGGGTGTCCCCGGGGCGCACCGTGTAGGTGCGGCCGGCCGCCGCGGCCGGGGCGGTGCGGGCCATCTCGGACATGACCACTGTCGCATGCCGGGCCGGTGCCGCCGCATGACCATGCGGGACAGACGTCAGCGCGACGGCTGTCACCGCCATCGCCGGGGCGGCCTGTACGGCTTTCTCCGCCACCCTCCCTGCCTGCGATGGTGACGTGTGCCGTCCCGACCGCCAGACTTTCACGATCTTGCGGGGTGACCTGTGCGTTAAGCTCACCGGGCTCCTCCTCACGGCGGGTTCGTGACATAAACAACACGGTCAGGTCTCGGTGAGGGTTCAGGTGCCCGGCTGGGCGGCCAGAGCCAGCAGCGGCGGCTCCCACCGGTGATGCCAATGCCCGCACGGCTCTGTAGCGAACGGCTCACCCGGCATCCCCCCGTTACAGAACCGCCAGGTGGCTCTGTGAACCGCCGGGTCCTGGCAAAAAGCTGTGCAGCGCCCCGGCCGATGGCCGGGGCGCTCGCGCGTCTAGCGCGTCCCTAGTCGGGGGCATGGTGCTCCCTCGCGCGGTCTCAGGTCGATCAGGCCGTCACGCACTCATGCCGAGATCAAGCTGCTCGCACGAGTCAGGCGCGGTGTAGGTGTCGGCCACCTCGTCGCCCTCGATCAGGATCTCCAGGTACCGGGCGATCGACACGCCGCGGGCAGCGGCGCCACGGTCAGCTCGTTCCTTGATGGCCGGGTCTCCCCGGCCCTGCAGCAGCACGTGAACACCGCCGGTACTGGTCCGGCGGCGCCTTCCTGCGATAGCGGCCATGCGCAGATCATGGTCGGCCCGTATGCATACCCAGCGGATTTCCTGGCCACACGGCGTGTCGCAGCCTGCACTCAACCAGCGGCACACCGGCCTTAACGTCAACGATGCGGCTGGTCGGCACCGTACGGCAAGTGTCACCTGGAGTGTCACAGCGCCGCTGAGACGGCATTTCCGCAGGCAGACGGGTCATGAGGGGATGACTGGATATCCTCCCATGCACGACAGGAAGGCTGGGGTGGCCAGAGGTCTGCTCGCGGCTGATTGACGTCGCCGAGCGCGGGGAATACCTGCCGTGTGAAAGCCAGCGGCGAGGATGACGTGTGCCTGGTCACCAACCTGCCTCGCTACCGGTGCGACCACTGCATCGGCACCGACGCCCGTGCCCGTGCACAGGTCGTCGGTCGGACCATCACGATGACCGCCCGGTACAAGGGCCTCTGCAACTACTGCCACGACCCGATCGACCCCGGCGAGCGGATCCGCCACGACCTCGATGGCGTCAGCTGGGTCCACGCCGACCACGACCTAAACGCCTGACGCCTGCCGCTCGAGATGCTGGCCGAGCTCGGCTGATCTACTGCAGACGGGCCTGAGTAGATCAGCCTCGTCCGCGCTCTCGTCCTGGCGCCCGCTGGCGGCGGATCTGGCTGCACACGGTATCGATGACATCGGCATATCGGGCGGTCGTTCGGGTCCAGGTTGACGGTGATGCGAGTCACGGGTTAGCCGTGCGCCGGTCCGCGGCTTCCCGGGCCTGCCTGGCGTCGCACGTGCACGCCGTGGCCGCATGGGCATGCCTGCCGGCCGGGGAGATTCGGATGCGGCGCGCCCGGGGAGCGGTCAGGCTCAAGATCCGGGGTCATGTTCGGCGAGGCGCTGGGCGGTGAGGTCCTGCTCGCCGGCGGAGCATCGCGCGTACCCGATCAAGGTCCCGCCCGAGGAGGGGATGGTCATGTGCGGAGCGTACGGATAGCCCCCGACAGCTGAGACGGTCACCGGACGGGTCTATTGAGACGGCGTTCGCGCTGGTGACTGGTGCAGGCCAAGTCGGTTGGGTGGTGTCCGGTGAGGGATCCGCTTACGGACGACTGGCGCAACAGCGGAACGCAAGCTGCCGCAAGCGGTAGATGCTTAGCGGCGTCAGCGTCACGGGCCCCGACCCAGCTCCGGCACTCGGCACCGACCCACGACGCCCGACACCAGGACGCCCGATGGTGATGGCCCGCTCAGGTCTCACACTTCGGTGCGCTTGCTGGCAAAATACGCGGGAATGTCCGCCGAGGCTCTCGCGCGTCACCAAGCCGAGCGATCCGGCACGGCGGCGGTAGAACGGCGGGTGGCGGCGTACGGCACTGCTGGGGGCAGTCCGGATCGCAGCCGACCGGACCTAGCTGACGGGGAGCTAAGAGGCTCTTCTGGTCGTGGTTTCTGACGCGGAGTCGCTGCGGCGTGGCCTGAGTGGTGTATCCCTGCGTTGATGGACCGTTGGAGAAGCTGGCTTTCGCGCAGACCTGGAGGCCGCGCGGGGGCGGCGTTGGTGACCGCCGGCTTCATGGGGCTGGCACTGCTGCTGGCGTTCGTTTTTCACCTCGGCGTGGCCGCAGTCGCGACGGCGATCGTGGCCACCTTGCCAGCCCTGTACCTGGCATTTTTGGCAGTACCCGCGGCCCACAAGCCGGGCCCGCAGCTGTCGCGGGTGCCCGCGGTCCCGGGCTGGGTGGACCGTGGGGAGCTGGCCGAGGTCGTGTCGGCGCTGACCGCTGCCGGCTCGGGGGCGGTGGCACTGACCACGGGGCTGGTGGGCGCGGGCGGCTTCGGCAAGACCACGCTGGCGGCGAAAGCGTGCCAGGACCGCAAGGTACGGCGGCGCTTCCGGGGCGGGATCGTGTGGATGACGGTTGGCCGGGACACCGACGGCCCGGGGCTGGCCGCCCGGATCCGTGAGGTGATCGCCACCCCGGATGGTGACGGCGGGCCGGCGTTCACCAGCCCGGAGCAGGCGGGCCAGGCGCTGGCCAGGGCCCTGTCCGGGAGTGGCCGGACGCTGCTGGTCGTGGACGACGTGTGGACGGCGGCTCAGCTGCAGCCGTTTCTGGCCGCCGCCGGGGAGCCGGGTCGGCTGCTGGTGACCACGAGGCGGCCGACGGTCCTGGACAATGTTGCGGATCCACGACGGATCAAGGTCGATGCGATGCCGGACGCGGTAGCCCGGCGGCTGCTGACCCGGGGCCTGCCGGCCATCGCCGCCGGGCTGGAGCGGGACCTGCTGGACCTGACCGGCCGGTGGCCGCTGCTGCTGAACCTGGTCAACCACCGCTTAGCCGGTGACGTGGGCCGCGGCGCGCGCATCGACGTGGCCGCCGCGGCTGCGGCCGGGCGGTTGCGCGAGCGCGGCCCGGCCGCGCTGGACATCACTGATTCTGGGCAGCGGCAGACCGCGGTGGCCGCGACCGTCGGCTACAGCCTGGACGCGCTGGATTCCGGCGACCGGGACCGGTTCTTCGAGCTGGGGATCTTCGCCGAGGACGCCGAGATCCCGCTGTCCGCCGTCGCGCTGTTGTGGCAGGGAACCGCCGGGCTGAGCGTGGCGGCGGCGGAGTCGCTGTGCGAGCGGCTGGACGGGCTGTCGCTGCTGACCCTGGCGTGGGCCGGCGAGGTGCGGGTGATGGTCCTGCACGACGTTATCCGCGATTTCGCGCTGAGCCGCCTCGGCCCAGCCGGGAAGGCCGTCGCTCATGCTGCGCTGATCAGCGCAGCCCGGCCGGTGACCGGACCCGGTACCGCCTCCGGAGCGTTGCCGGGTAATGGGGAGGTCGGCGGGACGGCGTGGTGGCGGCTGCCGGAGACACCCGGTTGCAGGTACCTGTGGGAGTACCTCACCTACCACTTGCAGGCCGCGGGCCTGGGCGCGGAGGTGGATGAGGTGTGCGGTGATCTGCGGTTCCTGGCGGTCAGGCTGCGGCGCTCCGGTCCGGCGGCCGTCGAAGCCGACCTGGCCCGCTCTGGCTCGCCTATCGCGGGGCGGCTGCGGCGCGTGGTCGCGCAGAACGCTCACCTGCTGGGCCCGGTCGAGCCTCCAGTTGCCGTGATCACGACCTTCACCAGCAGGCTCGGCGGTATCCCTGAGCTGGCCAGTCAGCTGCCCGCGCTGCGGTCCGGCCTGCGCGCCTGGACAGCCTGGCCGTCCTGGCCGCCGCCGGACCTGCCCTCCGATGCGCTGATCCGCGTCCTCACCGGCCACCACGGCCCGGTGAACGCGGTGGCGATCGCCCCGGACGGGACCTGGCTGGCCACCGGCGGCCAGGACGGGACGGTGCGGATCTGGGCTGCGGACGGCACCCCCCGCACTAGCCTCACCGGCCACGAGCACAGGGTGACCGCGGTGGCGATCGCCCCGGACGGGACCTGGCTGGCCACCGCCGGCAGCGACGGGACGGTGCGGACCTGGGCCGCGGACGGCACCCCCCGCGCCACCCTCACCGGCCACCACCGCCGGGTGTACGCGGTGGCGATCGCCCCGGAC
>Ga0302181_10001929_pt1 | contig 15060 bp, 14 predicted proteins | sample I_Palsa_E3_3_FD_198786 | JGI IMG/M metagenome (GOLD analysis project Ga0302181, IMG submission 198786) | Peat permafrost microbial communities from Stordalen Mire near Abisko, Sweden - I_Palsa_E3_3 | ecosystem: Environmental > Terrestrial > Soil > Palsa > Peat permafrost | place: Sweden...
AGCAGATCCAGGGCGCCTACGTGATCGACCTCGACGCCATGGTGTTCGGTATGCCGCGCGCCCTGTTCCCTGCCTTGGCGACGACGGTCTTCGGCGGCGGGGCGGCGACGGTTGGCTTCCTTTACGCCGCCCCGGGTGCAGGAGCTTTGCTGGGCGCGCTAACGACGGGGTGGGTGCACCGGGTGCACCGCCAAGGCCGCGCTGTGATCGTGGCCGTGATCGTATGGGGGCTGGCCATAACCTCCTTCGGCCTGGTCCGTTGGCTGCCGGCCGCCCTTGTCCTGCTCGGCGTGGCCGGCTGGGCCGACGTCATATCGGCCGTGTTCCGCAACACGATCATCCAACTGGCCGTAACAGACGCTTTGCGGGGCCGCTTGGGCGGGTTCCAGACCGCGGTCGTATCAGGCGGGCCGCGCCTCGGCGACTTCGAGGCGGGCACGGTCGCCGCCGGGTTCGGCGATACCGCATCGGTGGTCTCCGGCGGGCTCGCCTGCGTCATCGGCGCGGTGCTCCTTGCGGCCGCCTTGCCAGGTTTCCGACGCCAACGCGCAGATTCCCCTTGACCTTCACCTTGGGGCAGGCCGCAGACTGGAATTGCTGGCAAATGAACCGGCGATAAATAAGCAAAAGGGAGCCTTTCAGTGGAGCGCATGACCATCGGGGAATTCTCGAAACGCTCCCGTCTGTCAGCGCATTGCGGAGTTGTGGGCGCACGCCGAAGTGGAGCACGACGCTCGCAAGGAACTGGCCGGCTACCTGGTTGCTCGACTAAGTGGAAAGGAACCTGTCATGTACGAGGTCTCTACTAGGGAAATCCCCGACCGGACCGTTCTCTGCTTGAAGCGCAATGTCCAAGGCGAGGCGGGGGCGTGGGCCTTCGGCAAGGAGTTCATTTCTCTGATCAAAGGCAAGGACCTGCTCCGGGTCGAAGGAAGGACCGGTGCGATGTTCTGCATCTGGTGGGGCTCGGTTAACGACGACAGCGACGGGCCGCTCGAGTGGTGCCTGCCGGTGCCTGGCGACCAGGTCGAGGCTCTCGCCACCCGCGTCCCTGAGCTATGGCGCGCAGCCGAGCGACCTCGGCGTCCGGACCACCTACCTCGCCAAGCTTCCCATCACCGAAACCAGCGTCCCCGACTGCGACTTCGCGGTCCCGTTTTCTTGAACCACGTGCTCAGGGGACGCACAGCCCAAGGATCGGGACGGTAATGAGACAGCGGGTCGTAGTGGTGATCGGGGGTGCGGTGGTAGTCGTGACTACGGGCTGAGTTGTTGTCGTAGGAGGTGGTCCAGCAGTCGTCGTGGGCTGAACCGTCGTGGTAGTGCGCGGGACGCTGGTCGTCGTCGGCGGGATAGTCGTCGTCGGCGGGATAGTCGTCGTGGGCGGGACAGTCGTCGTCGTGGGCTGAACCGTCGTGGTAGTGCGCGGGACGCTGGTCGTCGTCGGCGGGACAGTCGTCGTCGGCCGCACAGTCGTCGTCGGCCGCACAGTCGTCGTCGGCCGCACAGTCGTTGTCGGCTGGGCGGTCGTTGTCGGCTGGGCGGTCGTCGTCGGCTGGGCGGTCGTCGTCGGCAAGGCAGTAGTGGTCGTCGGCGGCCTGGTCGTCGTAGTCGCTCTGGTGGTAGTACTAGTTTTCGCCGCTGTCGTCGGCGCCGTCGTCACTGCCGCCAGAGTGGTGGTAGTGCCCGGCGGCTTCGTAATCGTGGTCGCCGCCGGCTCGGCCGTTGTGGTGCTCGGGCCCGAACCAGCACCCGGCGATGTCGTCGGGACAACGACCGGCTGAGCAGTCACGGTCGTGGGGAGCGCAACGGCTGTGCTGGGAGGCGGTCCCGCAGTCGTGCCGGTCGGCGGCGGGGAGGTCGTGCCCGTTGGCGGATCGGCCGTCGTGCTGGCTATCGATTTGCTTGTCGGGGCAGTCGATGAGTGCGCCGTCGGTGCGATTTGCCGCAGAGGCGGCGGCGCGGCGGCTGTCGTAGTCGCGGGCTCAGTGGCCCGCGGCCCAGCGAAGCCAAGAGAGCCTGTCGTCGTCCTCAGAGCAGCCCCCGTCACCGCCACTGTCGAGGTCGTTTGCCTCGCCGTCAGAGTGACTGCGGGCCGCGTCGTCGTTGTGGCGATTGGCGCCTTTTTCCTCGTGATGGCTGGACGCGCGGTGGTCACGGTGCCTGCGACCGTCCCCGGCGCTCCCGAGGGGCTCGTGGACGGTACGGTCATTGTCGTCGGTGTTGTGGCGCCAGTCGTTGGGACATTGGCGGCAAGTGAGGCACCGCGAAGCTCAGTGCTCTGAGTTGCAGGGGCGGCCGCCGCATGCGCCGCCAAGACACCGCCCGCCGTCAATGCAGCGGCGCCGACTGCAACCTGAGCTCCGGTCACAAGAGCATGTCCTGCCATTCCCAGGCGGGCAACAAAGGGGACGTCGGCAACCCACGAGACCGGTCCGATGACCCAGCGGACCTTTCCGATAGAGACGTTGAGGAAGGCCCGCACTATCACCGGGTCGAACTGGCTTCCCGCACAGCGTGTCAATTCGGTGCGCGCCGCAACAGGGCTCATCGCCTTTTTGTACGATCGGACGGCCGTCATCACCTCGAAGGCGTCAGCAACCGAGACGATGCGGGCCCCAAGTGAGATCTCGTCGCCGGACAAGCCGAACGGGTACCCGGAGCCGTCGTAGTTTTCGTGGTGCTGCTCTATCGCAAGGCTGCACGGGCCTAACCACGGCATAAGGGGCGCAACGAGGCGCCGGCCCTCTAGGGGGTGACCCCGGATCTCCTGCCACTCCGCGTCCGTTAGTTTCTCCGCCTTGTTTAGGACATGGGGGTGCACCGCGAGCTTGCCGACGTCGTGAAGGAGGGCGGACCAGCGGAGCCGGTCCCGATCGGCTTGGGGAAGCCGCATTTCGTCGGCGATCATGTCGGTAAACGCCCTGACACGTTCAGAGTGCCCACGGGTCTTCCGGTCGTGACGGCTGAGCGAAGTTGCAAGCGCCAGGATCTCCTCTGCCACTGCGGCCGGCACCTTTTGGTCGGTAACCGCCCCTCCGCTCGAGCCGCGTTCGAGCTCCCGGGTCGTTCCCGCCCGCCAAGCCACCTTCAGCCGCTTCGGGGCCTGGTCGGGGAAAAGCATGGTCATCTTCAGCAAGGCGGCAAGCGGGAGTAGGCGCCGACAGAGACGCTCCGAGCCGACGAAGGCAATCGCCGACGAACCGAGTACCGCCGCCCACCAAAGCGCCTGTCTGAGCACCGCGTATCCGCGGGGCAGCTCGCGCCCCACGGCCATGGCGGCCACGATCGAAACTGCGAAGGGGACCGCGACCGCGGCAGTCGACAGGACCGTGCCCAAGACGCGGTGCGACCGCCAGCGCTCCGCCTGGACCATCTACTTCTCCGCTATCAATAGGGCCGCAACATTGGTCATTTGTTTAACGGTCGCTCGGCCAGGGGACTTGATGCTGCGACGAGCCTCGCCTCTGGCAAGCTGATCTGAGCCATGTCGAACAACGCACTCATAGACATCGTCATAGGTGTCGCGGTCGTCGGACTGCTGCTAGCGCGCCAGATGAGGGCACGGCCGGTCCGGGAAGGCTCGGCGACGCGAATTTCCGTAATTCTCGGGGTAATTGGCCTCATCGAGCTCAGCGACGCCACAAAGGGGCACCCCGTGGGGGCTGGGCCGGTGGCCTGGATCGTGGCTTCTTTGGTCGTCGGAGGTGCGCTCGGCGCTGCTCGCGCCTTTTCGACGAAAATCTGGCGCGTTCAGGACGGTTCCGCGATGAGCCAGGGAACGGTTGTCACCGCCGTCCTCTGGGTGGTTTCGCTCGGTGCGCACCTCGCTATGGAGGTGGGCATCGACCATTCGACAAAGATCGCTGGCCTCGGGGCCTCGAGCCTCTTGCTCTACCTGGCAGTTAGTCTTGGCGTCCAGCGCGAGGTGCTACGGCGGCGGGCGGGGATGCCGGCGGTCGGTACCCGTTGGTGACCTGGCCTCTGGCGAAAACGACCACCCCGCAGCAGTTCCCAGTGGAATAGTGGACGCGTCAACAACGTTGCAAGCTGCGAGGAGTTAAATTCTGGCCGGCCCAAGGGGGACCGGCCCTAAAGGAGCAGCTATGGGACAAGTAGAGCTAGGAATAGACACCTTCGGTGATGTCACGTCAGGCCCTGACGGCCGTCCGCTGCCTTACGATGCCGTGCTCCGCAACGTGGTCGACGAAGGGGCCCTGGCAGACCAGGTCGGGCTGGACGTGATCGGGATCGGCGAGCACCACCGAGCCGACTTTGCCATATCGGCCCCCGACGTCGTCCTTGCCGCGATAGCTGCGCGGACCTCCAATATCCGCTTGGCCTCGGCAGTCACCGTGCTCAGCTCGGACGACCCCGTCCGTGTGTTCGAGCGTTTCGCGACCCTGGACGCGATCTCTGGGGGACGGGCAGAGGTCATCTTGGGCCGAGGATCGTTCACCGAGTCCTTCCCTCTTTTCGGCTACGACCTGGCGGACTACGACAAGCTCTTCGACGAGAAACTGGACCTTTTCGCGGCGCTCCTGCGCGAGGAGCCGGTCACCTGGTCGGGCTCCACTCGGGCACCGCTGCGCAACCAGCTTATTTACCCGAAGACAGCGCATGGCTTGCGGACCTGGGTCGGAGTGGGCGGCAACCCCGAATCAGTGATCAGAGCAGCCAGGTATGGCTTCCCACTGACCTTGGCGGTTATTGGCGGGAGCCCTGTACGTTTTGCCCCGCTGATCGACCTTTACTATAGGGCCCTCGAGGAGTTTGGCCAGCCCCGGTTGCCGGTCGCGATGCACAGTCACGGATTTGTTGCCGACACCGACGAGGAGGCCTTGGAGCAGCTTTGGCCCCACTACGCCGGCGTGCACGCTCGCATCGGGCGCGAGCGCGGGTGGGCCCCCATGACCCGCCAGCAGTTCGAAGCCGCGGCCGGCCCCGACGGGGCCCTCTTCGCCGGCTCACCAAGCACCGTGGCGGAAAAGATCGTGCACGTAGTCGACAGCCTCGGGCTTTCTCGCCTCGACCTCAAGTCGAGCGCCGGCACCCTGCCCCATGATTTGATCATGCGGAACATCGAGCTCTACGGCACCAAGGTGGCCCCCCTGGTCCGCTCTCAGGCGTCCTTGACAGCTCCTGCTAAAAAGTGATATCACTTTGATAGTTAGCTCCCAGCCCGGGAGCTGCCGTACCAAGTAGGAGGTAACCCGATGCAAGCACAAGTAGCAACTGGGGACGCAACCCGCTCAGGCAAGCCCGCCGTTCCAGTCGACGAGCGACCGGCGGCTTCGGGACCAGGCATTGCAGTCCTCATAGGCGGCGTAGCGGTCTGTATTGCAGGCATCGTAGTGATCCCGGCAATTGGCGGGGCCGCCGGCAAATGGACGGGAGTGGCGCTGTTCGTGGTGGCAGCCGCCGCTTTTTCCGGGCTCACCGCCATCAAGCCCGGCGAGGTGCGCGTGGTCCAGCTCTTCGGGGGCTACCGGGGGACGGTGCGCACCACCGGGCTGCGCTGGGTCAACCTGTTCTCTGTGCGCCGGAGGGTCTCGGTACGGATCCGCAACAAGGAGACCCCGACGGTCAAGGTCAACGACTCCGAGGGCAACCCGATCGAGATCGCTGCCGTCGTGGTTTGGCAGGTCCGCGACAGCGCCCGAGCGACTTATGGCGTCGAAGACTTTGTGGCGTTCGTCAATACTCAGAGCGAAGCAGCGCTTCGCCATATTGCCAATGGCCACCCCTATGACAATGGTGGCCGCGACGACGTCATGTCGCTTCGCGACCACACCGACGAGATCGCCGGCCAGCTGGCAGGTGAGATCGCAGCCCGAGTCGTCCCCGCTGGCGTCGACATCCTCGAAGCCAGGATCACCCGGCTCTCCTACGCGCCCGAGATCGCCCAGGTCATGCTTCAGCGCCAGCAGGCTGGCGCCGTGGTCGCGGCCAGGTCCCGGATCGTCGACGGCGCCGTCGGCATGGTACAGATGGCGCTCGGCCGCCTCTCCGCCGAGAACATCGTCGAACTTGACGAGGAGCGCAAGGCGGCCATGGTCTCGAACCTCCTGGTCGTGCTCTGCGGCGACCGGGGCACACAGCCGATAGTCAATGCCGGATCGCTCTACCAGTAGCCGGTGCCCGACGCCCCAGGGACCGGGCGCAAGAGCATTCTTCTCCGCTTGGACCCCGCCGTCCACGACGCGCTAGCTAGCTGGGCATCCGACGAGCTACGCAGCACGAACGCCCAGATTGAGTTCCTGCTGCGCCGAGCCCTGACCGATACCGGTCGCGGCGCCTTCGCACGGCCTCTCCCAAAGCGCGGCCGACCGCGAAAAGATGACGGCTCGGAAAGCGATTAGCCTGCCCGCACCGTTTAGCTGCCGTTTGCGCGGGCGCCCTCTCTATAGTAACTTTCCGCGCGCCGGGCGCCTCTGATGTACTGGGGAGGACGGCTAACGGCTTGTACCAACTGGAGGTGGCCATGTTCAAAACCGTTCTTGTGGCAGCCGACGACTCCGTTACCGCCTCGCGAGCCGTGACCACCGCAGTCGAGCTCGTGGCGGCGTTGGGCGGCAAATTGCACGTCATGACCGCCTACCACCCGGGATCTGTGAAGGCGGACAAGCTGCCCGACGAGTTCATGGACCGGATCACAGACCCGGCCGACCTTTTGCTCCTAAAGCTGAGGGACTCGGTTACCAAAGCGGGCGTTGAGGCGGAGTACCACCCTGCCGCTGGAGACGCTGCCGAAGCGATCGTCCGAGTCGCAGACCAGGTGGGTGCCGACCTCATCGTCGTCGGGAACAGGGGAATGAAAGGCGTGCGCCGAATGCTGGGCAGCGTGCCGAACTCTGTTGCCCACAAGGCAAACTGCTCGGTCCTGATCGTCGATACAGTCGGCGACGACTGAACCTCGCTCCGGGTAGTACGCCTGAGCGTGCTCGCTCGTTGTTCTCGCCTGGAGGCTCAGCCGGCGCTGAGATCGAGTGACATGTAGATCCCGTGGTCGTCCACTCCGTGGCGGGCGGTCTCACCCGGTAGGGCGGGCAATCGGCGAGCCCTGCCGATCGGTAGAGCCTGCGTGCACCGGTCATGAAGTCGATGGTGTTGAGTTGCCGATAACCGAGTACCCGAGCCTCTTTTATTACATATTCGATCAACCGGCGCCCGATCCCGAGACCCCGGAACGACGGCCGGACGTACATCCGCTTCAATTCTGAGCCGTCATCTGAGAGCGGCTTCAACCCTACCACTGCGGCCGGCACCCCGTCGACCGTCACAAGCACCATTAGCCCGGTTTACGAGACTTATCCTGCGCCCAAATCTGACCGCAGCTCGCCTAAATCGGCCTCGACGGCGGCAAGCTCACCTCGCAAGGCGCCCACCTCGGCGCGCAATACATCTACCTCGGCCCGAAGCGAGGCGACTTCGTCGCGGACGGGAACGGACCTCGGCCCTACGAGTGCTTCGGTGGCCTCGCCCGCCTCGCTCCGCCCAAAATGCATAGGCGGTTCGCCGGTAAGAAGCTGCGCCCAACGCTCTTCCTTGTGACCTGACTGGCGTGGGAGACGGCGCACCAGCGGGTCGGCAAGCCCGCCTAAAAGCGCCAGCTCGGCTTCCACGTCCCCGAGGTCAGCAAAGTCAGCCATTCGCTCGGTACGGGTGCGCAGCTCCCCCACCGTCTGGGGACCTCGCAGCAGCAGGACCGCTAGCAGCGCAAGGCCACGGGAGCCGAGGCTGAGGCGCTCATCGATCACCTGGCGGTACCGCGTCACCGAGCGCCCATGAGATGGGTGGACAAATCGGAGGAGCCCCGCGTCCTTGAGCGACGACAGAGCGATCTCCACCAGCTCCTCGTCGTACGCGACCACCGGGTCGCGGTTCGACGACTGGTTGCACGCCAAGACCAAGGCGTTGAGGGTGAGTGGGTACTGCTGGGGCGTCGTCAACTGCTTTTCGGCCAGGCTGCCGATCACTCGCGCCTCGACCGTACCCAACTCCATCATTCATGGAGCATACGGGGTGGGAGACGCTTCGCCACCGTGGGCTGGGCGTGGTGCCGGGGCGTAACCCGATTGGGTCGGCATCGAGAACCTGGAGGGTGCACACGGGACCATCACAACTTGATGGCAGGTACCGCGAAAACGTCTGACAGAACATAGTCAACGGGCCAAAGCGGCCCACCAACCAGGAGGGGAACAAGATGAACGCCGCTATTTTCTTCGCCAATGCCAAAAACTCAATGCTCAATCGTGCTTTTCCCAGTGACCGACAGGACCGCGGGGTTATCGCCCGTAGTACCGCCATTTTTGCCGTTTCCGCCATGTCCGCCGGCCTGGCGCTGGGGGCCACAGCCTCCCCGGCGCTCGCAGGCCCGCTACACGCTATGACCATCGACGCGACCGCCCTTTCCACCAATGCCATAAACATCGTCGGGGTCACCACCACACCCTTGTCGACGACAACGGTTATCACCGTCAATCTCCCCGAAGGCGTAACTACCTTCAACGCGGGCGGTGGCTCGTTCTACTGCCAGCCTTCGGTCACGGCCACCGGTACATGGAGCCTCCCCGCTGCCTGCGCCGGGGCCGCCTCTGGCGCCGGGACCAGCACGCTCAAGCTCACGGGGCTGCCCATAACCCTGGACGCCGGCCACTTGTCGACGGGCGTTGACCCGCTTCTCTACGGCAACTTTGTAGTCGGCGCAGCGAGCACGCAAACCTTCACCTGGATGCCCCAGCCGCCTGTCGAGATGGTGGTCGGCTCCGGTTTGCCGAGCCGCTGCGCTTTCGGCCTGGGCGCCAACGGCAACGCCACCGTCTACCATTGCGGCTCCAGCACCACCGTTTCGGGGTCGACAGTCAACTTCGTCGGGTTCCCGTTTTCCTTCGATGCTCGGTCGCTGTCGACTACTGACTACGTCATTGACGCGATGAGCCTCGAGGCCGAACTCACCTCGAGCACCACTGTCCATAACTACCAGCTGATGGCCGCCAATGGCTACACGATGCAAATAGCTGCTGGGATCGTGGCTACTTTTCATTGGGGCATTGGCGCTGCAGGGCTGGTGACCTACCCGGCCGCCGACGGCACTTTCCTTTCCGGGCGAGGCACCACGACGTTGGTCGTGAACGGCCTGCCGGCAAGGGTCAACGCCACCGGCCTGGGGTCAGGCACCTTCACACTGGGACCGGACATCTTTGGGCCAAGCTTCAACCAAGCCGCTATCCAGTACCTGCACCTCGTGCCCAGCACCTACGAGTTCGAGTCGGCGGCGCTGGCATCGCCCGAGTACTTCGCCTGGGACCTGCAAAATAATGACACCGCCGGGTTCGTGACGGGTCATCCGCACCCCTGTGCCCAGGTAGCCGGTCCCGCCCTCATCGTCGACTGCAGCGCGCCCACCTTCACCGAGGTGAGCGGGACACCCAACCCCATCGACAACTTCGGTTCGTTCCTGGTCACCGGTCAGGAGTGTGACCGGGTCGCCGACGTCCACGCCACAGGGACGATGACCTTCACGGACCTCACCACCGGGGTCGTGCTGGGGACGGCCTCCCTGGTCCCGTCTAAGACGTATGTCAACTGCGGGGAAGCCACCGTCGTCGACAGCGAGCATCTCTTGGCCGGGACCTACCAGGTGAAGGCGCTCTACTCCCCTTCCGGAGCGCTGCCTGTCCCGGCTAGCCCGCCGGCGACTTACAACCAACTGGTCCTGCCCACCTAGCGCCCGTTTTACCAATAAAGGCAACGGTTTTTCGCGCTGGCTGGCGCTGTCCGAGAGCCCCCGCTCCTCTCGAAGGGCGGGGGCTTTCGGCGTCTTTCTGGACAGGAGACGGAGACCGGGCCCCCAAGAAGCGCAACACCCTCCACGAGGGCCGACCTACCGTGTTTGTTTGTATGGACTCCGACGCCTCGCGCAGCGGCCACATATGGGCGCTGGTGGCAGTGTGTGCCGTGTTGTTCCTGACTTTCCTTGACACCACGATCGTCAGCGTCGCCCTCGCGAGCGTGCAAGCCACTCTCCACGCCGGGGTCACCCAGCTTCAGTGGGTCGTGAACGGCTACGCCCTCAGTTTCGCCAGCCTCATGATGATCGCCGGGTCCCTGTCGGACCGGCTGGGGCGCAAGCGGGTGATGCTCACCGGGCTGGTGATCTTCGCCGCCGGCTCGCTGCTGGGTGCCCTGGCCCCAAGCCCAGCCATCCTCATCGTGGCACGGGTCGTAATGGGCATCGGTGCAGCTGCCTCGGAGCCGGGCACCCTGTCGGTCATCCGTCACCTCTACCCCGCCCCGGAGGACCGTGCCCGGGCTTTAGGCGCCTGGGCCGCGGTCTCGGGCCTGGCGCTCGCGCTCGGCCCCGTGATCGGCGGTGTACTGGTAGGCATCAGCGATTGGCGTGCGGTGTTCTGGTTCAACGTCGCGGCCGCCGGGGTTATCGTCGCCCTAGCAGCCGTGATGATCCCCGAGAGCCGTGACCAGCAGTCGGCTCGCCTCGACCTCCCAGGCTTTGTGACTGGCGCGGCTGGGCTGGGCGCACTCACCTTCGCCGTGATCCTGGGCGAAACCAACGGTTACCGTTCCTCTGTCGTAATCGTGCTCTTCGTCATCGGGGTGGTCGGCCTGGTCGGGTTCACACGGGTGGAGCACCACAGCCGGGCGCCCATGCTCGACCTCTCCTACTTCCGCTCGGCGCCCTTCACTGGCTCCCTGATCGTTGCCTTCGTCCTGTTTTTCGGCATCTTTTCGATCTTCTTCTTCACGGCTCTGTATCTCTCCGCAGTCGTCGGCTACTCCCCCGACCGGATCGCGCTCGAGTTCGCCCCCATGACCGTGGCCATGATCACCGCGGCCGGCCTGGCCGGGGCCAGGGTCGCTCTCAGGGGGCCACGCCTTACGATGGCCGAAGGCTGCGTGCTTGCCGGGGCTGGCATCCTTCTGTCCGAGGTCTTGCTTGACGCGCCCCAACCTTCTCTTTGGCTAATGGCAACGCTCGCGCTCGCCGGGTTCGGCTTCGGTACGAGCGTCGTCCCGGTCACATCGGTCTCCCTCGGAGCCGTCCCACCAGAGCGCTCCGGGATGGCGGCGTCGGCAACCAACACCAGTCGCGAGCTCGGAGCCGTCTTTGGCGTCGCCGTACTGGGGGCCCTGGTAAACGCGCATCTCACCACCGACCTCACCCGCCGGCTCCAGGCGCTAAAGATCCCGGCCAACTTTATCTCCGTCGTCATCGCAGCCATAGAGACCGGGTCCGTACCGCCCGGGGTACACGCCGGCGGAGCGGATGCCTCGATCGAGAACAAGGTCATTGTGGCGGCCTACGGCGCCTTCCGTTCTGGCCTCCAGATCGCTCTGGTCGCCTCCGGTCTGGCGCTGTTGGCAGCGGCTCTTGTTGCCGCCACGACACTACGGGCTGGCAACGGCCATGAAGTTGCGGGCCAACAATCACTATAAGAAGCGCCCGTGGGCAGTCCATTTGACCCTTCATAACGCGCATGAGACTATTGGCGTCAAATTGCCTTGGGCACCCACGAAACATGGGAGCACGCGGGCTACACTGCGGTTTATGACTAGAAATACGAGAATTCGCAGCGACTTCTCTGGCGGTCAACGCCGCGCTTGGCCCATTACCCCAGGAGCTCTCGCTGTCATCGCTTCGGTGAGCCTCTTGTTCGCCACAGCCGCCCCTGCCGGGGCCAGCCCGGTCTCAGCCACCCGGTCCGGTGACCTTTCGTCCCAAGGCAAGATCACGGCAGACTGGGTCGCTTTCTTCTCCGGCGCGACGTCCGCGACCCGCAAGATCGCGCTCCTCCAAAATGGCAAGACGTTCGCCAAGGTCATCGAAGACCAGGCCAGCTCCCCTCTTTCCAAGAGCGTCGCGGCAAAAGTCTCCAAAGTCACCCTCACTTCGTCGACGCAGGCAAACGTCCGTTATTCGCTGACCTTGGGGGGTCAGCCCGCACTTAGCAACGTGCAGGGCCAAGCCGTCTTGATCAGCGGTACTTGGAAGGTTGGCGATCGCAGCTTTTGCGGTCTGCTCGCCTTGGAGCAGGACAAGGTCCCTGCCTGCTCTGCTGCCGGCGCATAAGGGACCGGCTGAGCGTCGGCTGCAGTCAGCGGCTCGCAACGCCGGGGCGCCATGGCGGGCTGGGAACTATGGTGGTCGCGATGAGCAACGAGCCCCAGACTGAGCACGGCGGCATACCCCTGCGTGACCCGGTAGCCGTGATTGCAGATTACTTGGGGCAGTTCGGGGCCGATACACCGGACGCTTACGACCGTCCGGATCCCCAAACCCTGGTCCGCTGGCTCCGCGACGAGGGCTGGCACATCACCCCGATCCAGTCCTAAGGCGCCGCTCCCAAACAAGCCAACCCCGCAGATCTCCAGCGCCTCAGAGAACCGTGCTCGTGGTGAGCGATAATTGCGGTTCGGGCAGCAGTAATCGGCGGAGGCGCTCAGGGTGGGCGAGGTACTCGTCCAGTTTTTGAGACGTGAGCGGACGTGAGATCAGGTAGCCCTGCCCGATCTCGGCACCGAGGCTTTGGAGCGAGCGAAGGACCTCCTCCGTTTCGATGCCCTCGGCTACCAGGGTGAGACTTAGCGCACGAGCAAGTTCGATTGTCGAACGCACGATCGCCTGTGCGCGCGGGTCCGATGTGAGGCCCAAGATGAAGGACTTGTCGATCTTGAGCTCGTCGATCGTAAGCCCGAGCAGTTGCGACATCGACGAGTACCCGACCCCGAAGTCGTCGATCGAGACGCGCACCCCTCGGGCCCTAAGGCGGAGCACGCACCGCCTGGCTCGCTCAGGGTCGCCACCGAGAGCAGACTCGGTCACCTCTAGCGTCAGGCGGTCGGGAGGAAAGCCATGGAGCGCCAAGACGCCGTCGACGTAGTCAGCCAGGTCCTCGTCGACCAGGTCGTAGCGCGAAATATTCACGCTCATCCCGAGCTGGTGACCGGCCCGGTCAAGGCGGGCGGCTTCGCTCACGGCCATCTCGAGGACCGAACGGGTCAGCTGTGGCATCAACCCGTTTTGCTCGGCTAGAGGGATGAAGCTGTCGGGGTAGAGCAGCCCGAGAGTGGGGTGCTGCCAACGGACGAGGGCCTCGACGCCGGTAATGGTGGCGGTGTGCATTCCCAGTGTGGGTTGGTAATGCAAGACGAGGGCCCCGCAGCCAAATGCGTCTCTCAGTGCGTCGATGAGGGCGAGGCGCTCCCGGCTGTTGGGGTCGGCTTCGGCTCTGTAGGCCACAACGTCTGACTGCGTTCGTTTGGCCTCGTACATGGCGACGTCGGCGCATCGCAGAAGCTCTCCGCTAGGTTTGGCACCAGGCCGCGATAGCGCGACACCGATGCTGGCCCCGACGCGAACGCTCATACCGTCGAGCACGCAAGGGTCGGACAGCGTTTGCGAGAGCTCGCGGGCAATTGCCACAAGGTCCTCTTCACCGGTGACTGGGCAGGCGCAGGCATACTCGTCGCCCCCGATGCGGGCCAGTACCCCACGAGCAGCCAGCCGGTGCTCGAAACGCTTGGCGACGACGCATAGGAGCTCGTCGCCGGCGGTGTGGCCGAGAGCATCGTTGACTTCCTTGAAACCGTCGAGGTCGACCAACAACACCCCGGCGTGCCAGCCGGCGCCTTGCTCAGCAAACTGGGCCGACTCCAGGCGTTCGAGGAAGGCTCGCCGGTTCGGCAGGCGGTCAGGTAGTCGGTGCGGGCGTCCTGGTAGTTGGCCGTCGAGTGGCCCACCTCGCGCAGCGTCATCGCCATCCGGCAGATCACAAGGCCAAGGGCGGCAATAGCCAAAGTCACCACCACCGAGGAGTCGTGGCGGTAGAGGGAGGTGGCGAGCACAGCCAAGGACAACACCCCGAACACGACCGGCACCACGGCAAGGCCCGCCGGCAGAGTGACCGAGGCTCGCGGGTTCCCGGAGCGGCGCCGGTCTCGTACCGATCCGGCCAGGCCTATGAAGAAGAAGCTCAACAGCCAGGTCTCTCCGAGTAGTGTGCCTGCAACGTAGGTACCGGCGACGCTCTGGTTGAGAAAGATCACGCTGCCGAGCACCGACCACGCCACGCCGGTCATGAGCAGGATCGTGGTCCAGTTGGGCCGGTAGCGGTGGGGGGCGAGGCCGGCCACCAGGAGGACGATCAGTACCAGAGCGCACACAGGGTAGGCCAGGTCCACCGCTGCCTGAAAGGGCCGGCCGCTCAGGTACAGGACGGGCTCGAGCCAGACGACCCCGGCAACGGCGGCGATGGTGAGCCCGGCGATGGCGCCGTCGAGGCGCACACTGGCGTGGACGCGGCCGAACGCCGATTGCGTCAGGATGGCGAAGCCGACAATGAACACTGCATTGCACGACAGAAAGAATGCGTCACTAGGTGCCGGGCTGGGGATGGGCTTGAGGTTCTCGTCGTGGAAGAGGTAAACGAGGTCGGCCATCGTGTACAGGATGACCCCGGCTGCCATGGCCAGCCACGCCCAACGCAATTCGCGGGAGCGCCGGGCCCGTAGCAGCAAGGGGATGGCCGGCAATACGCTGGCGATGTTCTCGACCCACCCGTCCCAAAACGTGTTGTAACCGCTGGCTGGTCGGTGTACGACCAACGTGGAGACCCCATAGGCGATCACCATCACGGCGATGAAGCCCTGCAAGAACCAATCCGGCCGGATGGAGCGAAATGCCCTCGACAAGGCGGCGCGACGGCCGCGCGTAGCAACGCGAGGTCCAGCGAGGCTGGACGCGCCCATGAAAGCTCGAGCGCCGGGAGGCGGCTTCATTTCCTTTGATCGGCCCGGGGAGAGCCTGCGAATAGAGGCCTTTGGTCACAATCCTGGCTCACTCACGTAAATCGGGCAGGATCCCGAGAGGTACTGCCGGACGGCCGCGCCGGCTCAAATGGACGGGGGCGACCGGCCCGCCGCCACCTTCTCGAGCGTGTCGGCGACCGAATTTACGGCGTCATACCTCGCCATTTCGCCTTGAAGAGCACGGGCCCGCTCGCGAAAAGACGGCTCGTTGAGCGCCCGGAGAACCGCAGC
>Ga0302181_10001930_pt1 | contig 15053 bp, 8 predicted proteins | sample I_Palsa_E3_3_FD_198786 | JGI IMG/M metagenome (GOLD analysis project Ga0302181, IMG submission 198786) | Peat permafrost microbial communities from Stordalen Mire near Abisko, Sweden - I_Palsa_E3_3 | ecosystem: Environmental > Terrestrial > Soil > Palsa > Peat permafrost | place: Sweden: Abisko...
GATCTCACCAACGAGGAAAACGCGCTCACGGCCAGCATGACGCAGCAGTTTTCCGCGCTGAATACGCTCCTGTCATCACTGCAGACGACCTCGGCGTATCTCACGCAGGCATTCTCCGATTTGCCCAAGGTCGGCGGCGACAACAACTCGAATTAAGTCACAATGCGGGCGCTGCGGCTCAAGTGAGCGCCGAAGCGGCCGTTAAACGCTCATGACCAAGACTACAGGCAGTGTCGCGGCATGAACGCCTACTCCCGCAACGCCAACATGGCCGCCTACCAGAGCAACGCCGTACACGGTGGCGTCGCGTCCGCCGATTCGCACGGCCTCGTATTGATGCTGATGAATGCGGCGGTGGAACGCATGACCGTGGCGCGCAGTTGCATTGAGCGCGGGGATCTTGTGCGCAAGACCAAGCTCTTGCACAGTTGCGTCAAGATTATTGGCGAACTGCGCGGAATCTTGAACATGGCCGAGGGCGGCACTCTCGCGCAGAATCTGAGCGATCTGTACGACTATATGATCCGGCGCCTGCTGCGCGCTAATCTGGAGACCAATGTCGCCTGCATCACCGAGGTATTGGACCTCCTGGGCGAGATCCGCAAGGCGTGGATCGCGATTGGACCGCAGGTGCGGCAAAGCGCCCGCCATACCGTCGGCGCGCCGTAATCTTCAGACGCGCGCGCAGGGCGTCGCGCCGCGGAGTGTAGGCGCGCCACCCGACGACAAGGGCAGGCACGCAACGGCCAGGGGCGGAGGGTCGGGCGAGTAAACGTCGCGCCAAGAATAACTCCTCATCGTAGAGCTGCTTGCCAGAACTCTGCAGACCGGACCATCGCGCGGAGCCGCGGTGCGGTTAGTGTCCGTCCAAACGCAACGGCGCGGTTACGCGTTGTAGTCTAGCCACGCCTGTGCGGTCGTGTTGGGATGGCGGTGAGACAAAACGGAGTCATGCGAACTCGTGGCCAGCACGGCTAATCCACGAAGCGCCGGGCGTTGCGAAATAGGCGCATCCAGCCGCTATATTCCCCGCCGTCGGGCGGGCGCCACGAATTCTGCGCATAGCGGAACGAGCGCTCCGGGTGCGGCATGATGATCGTGACGCGGCCGTCCGCATTGGCAAGCGCCGCAAGGCCAAAGGGCGAGCCGCTGGGATTGAACGGATAGGTATCGGCGACACTCAGGTCGTGATGCACGTAGCGGCAGGCCACGAGGCCGCTCGCCGCGCACGCAGCCGCTGCGGCAGCAGAGGCAAATTCCGCATGGCCTTCGCCGTGCGCGACGGCGATCGGCAGATAGGAACCCGCCATGCCCGCAAATAAAACTGATGGCGAGGGGCGGATTTCGACGAGCGGAAACCGCGCCTCATACTGCTCGCTCACGTTGCGCACGAACTGCGGCCAATGCTCGGTTCCGGGTATGAGGCCCTTCAAGGCCGCAAACATCTGGCAGCCGTTGCAGATCCCGAGTGCAAAGCTGTCGGCACGCGCAAAGAAGCGCGTGAACTCCTCGCGCACCGCCGCGTGGAACAGGATTGACTTGGCCCATCCCTCCCCCGCCCCCAGCACGTCCCCGTAGGAAAAGCCGCCGCAGGCGACGAGCCCTTTGAAGTCGGCCAGCGAGCGCCGGCCGTCAAGCAGGTCCGTCATGTGCACATCGTGCGGCTCGAAGCCTGCGCGATCAAACACGGCGGCCGTTTCGACCTGGCTGTTGACGCCTTCCTCGCGCAGGATCGCAATCGCCGGGCGCACGCCGCGCCTGATGTAGGGCGCCGCGATGTCCTCCTGCGGATCAAATACCAGCGCAACTGACAGACCCGCGTCGGCCGCGCGCGTGCTGGCGGCATACTCCTCATCTGCGCATGCAGGATCATCGCGCAGCCGGCGCATCTGCCAGGAGGTTTCCGACCAGGCGCGCTTGAGGTCGCTCCAGGACTCATCAAATACGACTGCGCCCACGCTGATGCGCACCCGCATCGTGCCGGTGCCGCTTGGCACGGGCGTGCCGATGCGAAATGCGTGTGCGCCGAAGCCGTGGCTCGCCAGGAGCGCAGCCACGTGCGCCTCATCGCTCGCGCGCACCTGGATGACCGCCCCCAGTTCCTCGGCAAAAAGCTGCTCCAAGGCGCCGCCGCGCGTTTGCGGCAATGAGATCTCAAGGCCGCAATGTCCGGCGAAGGCCATCTCGACAAGCGTCGCGAAGAGGCCCCCATCCGAGCGATCGTGATACGCCAGAACAAGATCCGCCGCCTTGAGGGCGGCGAGCGCGCTTGCGAACTGCAGCAGTGCGTGGGCGTCATCCAGATCCGCACTCTCGCTGCCGAGCTGCGAGTAGACCTGCGTGAGAACCGATGCGCCCAGCCGATTCCTGCCGCGGGCGATGTCGATGAGCCACAGCGAGGTTGCGCCACCGTCGCGGCGCAGCACCGGCGTGAGCGTGCGCCGCACATCACCCACCGGCGCGAAGGCCGATACGATGAGCGACACCGGCGCGACGACGCTCTTCGTCGCATCGCCCTCGCGCCACGCGGTCTGCATCGACAGGGAATCCTTGCCGACCGGAATGGCGATTCCGAGTTGTGGGCAGAGCTCCTCGCCGATGGCGCGCACCGTCTGATAGAGCGCCGCATCCTCGCCCGGCTCGCCGCAGGCTGCCATCCAGTTGGCCGACAGTCGGATCTTGCGCACGGACTCGATGTCGGCGGCGAGAATATTGGTGATGGCCTCCGCCACGGCGAGCCGTCCAGAGGCGGGCGCGTTCAGCACCGCGACCGGTGTGCGCTCGCCCATCGCCATCGCCTCGCCCCCATGGCCGTGGTAGTCGGCGAGGGTCACCGCCACATCGCTCACCGGCACCTGCCACGGACCGACCATCTGGTCACGGCTGATGAGTCCGCCCACGCTTCGATCGCCGATGGTGATGAGAAAGGTCTTGTCCGCAACCGCCGGAAAGCGCAGGACGCGATAGGCCGCCTCGGTAAGACTGATGCGCGCGGCATCGAAGGGCCGTGTTGCAGGCGCGATGCTGCGCACGTGGCGGCGCATGCGCGGCGTGCCACCGAGCAGGAGGTCGACAGGGATGTCGACCGGCTCATTGCCATAGAGCGCATCGTGCACGACGAGTCGTCCGCTGCCATCGACGGCGCCGATGTCAGCAAATGCGCAGCGTTCGCGCGCGGCAATCTTTGCGAAGTCCTCGATCCGCTCTGCCGCGATGGCGAGCACGTAGCGCTCCTGGGCCTCGTTGCACCAGATCTCCATGGGCGACATGCCGCTCTCGGCACTCGGCACGGCGCGCAGCTCTATGCGCGCGCCGCGCGCACTGTGCGCGACCACCTCGGGGATGGCATTGGAAAGACCCCCTGCGCCGACGTCATGAATGAGGAGGATTGGGTTTGCGGGCCCGAGCGCCCAGCAGGCATCGATCACTTCCTGCGCGCGCCGCTGCACTTCGGCGTTGCCGCGCTGCACGGAGGCGTAGTCCAGATCCGCCGTGCTCGCGCCGCTTCCCATCGAAGAGGACGCGCCGCCGCCAAGACCGATCAGCATGCCGGGTCCGCCGAGCACGACAAGTCTTGCGCCAAGTGGCACTGCGCCCTTCTCCACATGAACGCGGCGCACGTTACCGAGGCCGCCTGCAATCATGATGGGCTTGTGATAGCCGCGAATGCGCTCCGCAGCGTCGCCCGCCGCACGCTCTTCAAAAGTTCTGAAGTAGCCGCAGATGGCAGGCCGCCCGAACTCGTTATTGAAGGAGGCGGCCCCGATCGGCCCTTCGAGCATGATCTCCAGCGCCGAGGCGATGCGGCCCGGGCGGCCAAATTCGCGCTCCCACGGGCGCTCGAATCCGGGAATGCGCAGATGCGACACGGAAAAGCCAGCGAGGCCCGCCTTGGGCTTTGCGCCCAAGCCGGTCGCCGCCTCGTCGCGGATCTCGCCGCCTGAGCCCGTGGCCGCGCCGGGAAACGGCGAGATGGCGGTCGGATGGTTGTGCGTCTCGACCTTGATTGCGATGTCGATCGGCTCCGTGACGCCACGGTAGATGCCATCGCTCGGAGTGGGGAAATAGCGCACGCCCACGCTTCCGGCAATGACGGCGGCGTTGTCCCGGTACGCCGACAGCACGCCGGCAGGACTGCGCGCGTGCGTGTTCTTGATCATGGCGAACAGGGATTTGTCCTGCTCCTCCCCGTCGATGCTCCAGCTGGCGTTGAATATCTTGTGCCGGCAGTGCTCGGAGTTGGCTTGTGCGAACATCATGAGCTCGACGTCGGTCGGATCGCGCCCAAGGCGCGCGAAGCTTGTGCGCAGATAGTTGATCTCGTCAGCGGAGAGGGCGAGCCCGAGGTCTGCATTGGACTGCGCGAGTGCGGCGAGCGCCACCCGCGCCAGCGGCCGCGGCGCCGCATGCTCGAAAAGCTGCGCCGCATCCTCGGGATCAAACAGCACCGTCTCCGTCATGCGATCGTAAAGCACGGGCGCAAGGTGCCCGAGACTCTCGCGGTCGAGCGCAGCGGATGAGTGCAGGTGATAGGCGATGCCGCGCTCGATGCGCCGTGCGGCTGCGAGCCCACACACGTGGGCAATGTCGCTCGCCTTGCTCGACCAGGGCGAAATCGTCCCCACGCGCGGCACGATAAGTATGAGCCGGCCGCGTGCTCCGGCGCTCGCCGCAGGCGCAGCGCCACGCAACGACGCGCCCCCGCCGTATCTCAGGAGGCGCTGCAGAAGATGGCTCTCCGCGGCGCTCAAGGCCCTGTCGGTGTCGACGAAATGCACGAACGCCGCAGTGAGCCCCGTGACGGCCGGATTGAGCGCCGTCAGGCGATCAAGGAGTTTGGTGATCCGGAAGGATGAGAGCGCCGTGGAACCGGGTATTTCGAGCATGATTGGAAAGGGCGCTACTTCTTGGGCGGGGAGTCCCGCGGCGGCGCCGCATAGAGCGGCGCCCCGGGAAACTGACTGACGTTCCCCCCCTCGAAAGTCGTGATCTTACTGATTCCCTGCTTTTTCACCTCATCGACCCGCAGCACCGAGTGCAGGGGCAGGTAGGTCCGCTTGACCCCGTCGAATTCCGCCTTGATGCGCTCTTCACCCGGATCCACAACCACGGAGGAGCGCTCGCCGAACACCAGATCCTCAATTTCCAGGAAGCCGAACAAGGTGCCATGGCTTACTTTGCGGGCGTAAACTTCATAAACCTTGCCCTGATTCACGAACATAATCTTGAAAATGTGACTGGCTGCCATGGGGTTAAGGCTCGGTGACTGCTATGTTGGTCCATACATTATATGTCCGGGCGCGCCGGGGAAGCGGGTGTGGGCGCGCGACATCGAAGTGACACGCCGTTTATGGCCTCTGGGGCAAGCATGGCGCTACGTCTGAGCGTCGTCAGTGATCATCGGCAGTTGCTGGGCGACCGCAGCAGTATCGTGCTCGGCGCGGCCGGCGCCACCATCGGCCGTGCACCGAGTAATGACTGGGTGCTGCCGGACCCGCAGCGCTATGTGTCCGCGCGCCATGCCCGCATCGCCTGGCGCAACGGGCAGTACTTCGTCGAGGATTTGAGCACCAACGGCGTGTTCGTCAACGAGGACGAGCAGCCGCTCGGTAAGGATGTTGCACGACAACTGTGCAGCGGCGATGTGCTGCGCGTTGGCGAGTACCAGCTCGTGGTCGCCGTTGAGGAGGATCCACGCCAGCTCTCTGCCGCGGTGCAAACGGCCGGATCGCAGGGGCCTGCTGTCGCCGTGCCCACGAGCATCGGTGAGCTGCGCACCCTCGACCGCAGGGCGCAGGCTGACCTCGGAGCTCCGCTCGATCTGGGAGAACTCCTGGTGTCGGACCCTGCCGCCAATGGCGGCCTCCAACCTGTCAATGCATTCGGCCAGGCCGTGACGGCCTCTTCGGCGCAGGTATTCGCAGAAACTTCCCCGGGACTCGACAATGAAGCCATTGCGCGCCGCATCGCCCGTCTTGCCAGGGCGGCGCAGCGCAATCCCAAGAATCGCGCCAGTGTGCCTGCACTTTTTGACGTGCAGAGCGGTCTTGCGGCGTTCTGCCGCGGCGGCGGCATCGATAATGAGCGCCTGCCGGCAGACGCCCAGACGCGCCTGCTGCACCTCGCCGGCCAGTTGCTGCGCGAGGCTCTGGTGGGGTTCAAGGATCTGGAGCGCGCGCGCAACGAGATCCGCAACCGCTTTCGCATTGAGATCCAAACGGATGCGGACGACCCGCGGCCATCTCTTGCAGGCACGGCAGTCGAAGAGCTCTTGCTCAATCTCCTGAACCAGCATGAAACACGGCAGACGGATGCAGTGCAGTGGCTGCGCGAGACGGTGGATTCGGCCAAGGCGCATGAAGCCGCATCGGCGCTCGCGCTGCGAGCGGCGTTCGTCGAATTCGTCGACCGGCTCGACCCGGCGGAGCTCGAGGCGCGCTTCGAGCGCGCCAGCAAGCGCGGCAAGTTGCGCAGCAATGGCCGCGCCGGTTACTGGGACCTGTACGCCGAGTTTTACCGCAGCCTCATCGAGATGCCGGCCGATCATCTGCCGCATACCTACGTTGAAGCCTTTGCCAAGGCCTACAAAGACGCGCTGAAGAAGCCCCGGCCCTAGCGTGCCCGGCTCGGCTCTCCTGGCCGACTGATCTTGACTGTTTGCAGGTACCGATACGCGGCCGGCGCTGGGGAAAAATGCTCTGCCTTCCCCAGCTGCCGGCCATCATTCAGATTTGCTGCCGCAATATTTGCCCTGTCACTGCGCGGTTGTCACCGTCACCGACGCGGTCGACGTCCCGCCTTCGATGTCCGTCACCGTGACGCTGGCGATGTGGTTCGCTGCCGTGGTGTAGGTGTGTTTCACCGTCGGCGTTTTCTGTGTCGCCAGTGCGCTGCCGTCGCCGAAATTGAAGCTGTACTGCTTGATCGAGCCGCCGTTGTTCGGGTCACGGGAACCCGACGCATTGAAAGCGACGGCCTGCGGCGCATTACCGCTGCTTGGCGTCGCCGTAATGGCCGCCGTTGGCGGCTCGCTCGTCGCTTTCACAGTGATCTTCTTAATGGCGGAGGTGCCGGTTCCTGCGCCCGTGTCGGTTACCTTGACGTCCGCCTTGAAGGTACCAACCGCCGAGTACGTATGCGTGACGGTCGCAGTGCTCTGCGTTACTGCGGCGCTGCCGTCGCCAAAGCTGAATGTGTACTCGTTGATCTGTCCGCCATTGAGCGGCGGATGCGATGCTGAGGCATCCAGCGTTACGTTCAGGGGCGCGCTCCCGGTGGTTGGCGTTGCCGTCAGTAGCGCAACCACCGGCGCGGCGGGATTGCAGGCGGCATTACCGACCAGTGTGTAACTGCCGCTTGGAGTTGAGTCCATGCTCTCCAGCAACCCAGCATCTGCGCCCACAAGCATTTGGGTGACGCCGTGGACGCCTGACAGCGGTGCTCCCGCGCCGGGTGGAGTACCGGTCGTACCGGGGGTAACGTTCGGGAAAGTCCCGACCGGCGGCAGGATCAGGCTGGCGGGCAATATCCAGGTGATGGTGTTGTTCGTGTTGCTGTAGCTGCCGCTGATGGTGCCCAGGCTTGAATCGCCGCTGCCGCCCGCGCCGTTTGGCGTCGTCACTCCGTAAACGAACTCCGGCGCGGCCGGCGTGCCCGCTGGAATCACCGTGTCCATGTCAACGAAATACACCTGGCCCTGATAGCTGAAATAAACCTTCCAGTAGGTATTGGGCGGCAGCGCCGGCAGCGCCGCGAGATTGCCCACCGTCATGGTGATCTCGAGAGTCTCCGGCGCAGTCACCGCAGGATAAGGCTCCGCTATTGAAACTCCCGTCACATCATCCTCTTCATTGGCAGGAGCGCCGGTCTGAGTCCCCGGCTTCTGCGACACCACCAGCGTGCCCGGCAAAGTGCAGGGCGACAGTGTCGCGCTGCTGCCCGTCTGTCCGACCAAGGCGCTGACGGCCGCGACGTCAAATGAGCCAAGACCGGTTGAGAAGTCCCAGCCCGGTGTTGCCGGATAGATGCCGTTGGTGCCGAGCGTCACATCGGTCATGCCGCTGATGGTGGAAAATGGCAGTCCGGGTGTGGAAATCGCATAAAGCGCAGGACCTGCGAAGCCGAGGGCGTTCTTGTGCGCGCCTTCAACACGCGCCCAGGAACCGAGCGACAGAGGCGATGCGAGGCTGGTGCCGCCGTTGCTGGTATCACCGCCGGCGCTCACGAAGCCGGCCGGCGACAAGAGGAAATCCGCATCCATCGCCACGTCGGGCACGCCCTTGCCCACGCCGACCACGGAGCTGCCGGCGTCCACCGGCACGAATGACGATTGCCAGCTGCCGGAGTATTCCCACAGCGAGAAGCCGCCGCCGCCGGCATCCCAGGCGGTTGTCTCGATGATGTTGAAATTGGAATCCACCAGGACGGTGGTTCCGCCGGCGCCCATGACGTAGGTATCCGAGGCGGGAAATTCCACCATGGCGGGTACGCCGGAGAGCGGTACGCCGTTGGTATCGCCCACCACGCCGCAGGCCGAACCCGAATCGCCGGTCGAGGCGAACACCGTCTGACCCTGCACTGCTGCCTGACGGAAGATCTGATCGTAGAGTGGCATGGCGCCGGAGAGATACTCGAGCGTCTCGCAGCCGCCGAACGAGGCGCTGCCCGCCTGCGCCAGATTCTGCGTCACGAAAGCGTTGAATCCGGGAATGAGATCGACGTCGTTCATAGAATCGGCGTCATAGACGATGAGCTGTTTGACCGCGCCGGCCATGCCGGTGGATTCCTGCGTATCCATATCAAATTCGATCGCGCCGCTGGTATCGGTGCTGCCGAGACCCACCGGCACAATGCTTACCGGTACCTGCGGCAGCTGGTTCTCGCTTTCGAACTGGCGCAGATCGTTTGGCGCGCTGGGATTGGCGGGATTCGGCAGGATGCCGGCGAGAGAGCCCTCCGCGAAGATCGCGATCGTGGTATTGGCGGCCGTCGGGGTCGCGCCGACGTCATACACCGACCAGAAATCCTGCGGCGTGAACGTCACCGGATTCGCAGGCGTAGAGGGCGGCGTCACCGCCGGTGCCGGGGCGGCTGCAGGCCAGCTGCCGAGGAACGTGTGCATGGTGTCGATGGTTTGCAATCCGACCACCGAAAGCACGATGCTGCTTAGGGCGGCGGGCACTTGCGCCGGCTGGGTGTTGGCGAAAACCGTGCGCGTCGGCGCGCCGTTCGGGCCGGAGACCTGGTATTGCCACAGGGTGGTATTGAACGCAGCTTCGACCGCCGCAGCGGTGCCGTAGGCGACGACGTATTGACGGTTGGACGGCGCGGATAGTTTGCTAAACCCCATCTGGGTCAAATACGACTTCACAGCCTCCAGTTGCGCGGCGCTCGGCGAATAGGCCGCGGCGAACTGCGACGGCGTCAGAAATTTTCCGTGCGCGGGATTGCCGGGCGTATTGATGGCGAGAATCGCACTATTGAGTTGGGACTCGTTCTGCAGGCGCAGTCCCACGACGATATGCAGCGGCGTCTTGGCGGGAAGCGCTCCCAAGGGTGTCGCGTGAATCGTGAAGTTTGTCAGTGTCACCGCTTGAGTCGCAGTGGGCGACCAGCCGGAAGCGGCCGTGGCCGCCTGCGCCTGCGGCGCACTACAGAGCCAGAGTCCAAATAAGAGTCCCACACTGCGCCACGCCGACGAAGCCCGAGCATCGAAATGAGTTCTCACGCTGATCTCCCTCTATAGTTTTGCGTTATCGGTCGGCGGCCTCCCCTCGAAGCCGCAGCAGACCGTCTTGACTTCGGGAACAACCCTTGAAACCAGATTCCCGACAGCCGGCTATTTCCCTAAAACTGACATGCCGCTTGAAAGTTCCGACCGATCTTGAGATGAATAATGTGTGCAGCGCAGCAACGCGACAGACGGCAGCAGGCACTGGGCCGCACGGATGATTCCGAGCGGACGCTCGGGGAATCCGGCCACGCACGCGCACCGGGCAATGTCTGGACGCCCATGACAGAGGCATTCGGCCGGCAGCTGCCGTGCGCCGCGTACATAGTTTTTGGAGCGAAGGCGCCGGGTAGCAGTGGGGCAGGATTACGAACCGGCCATTACGAACATCCGCGCGGCAGCGATCTGGGCACCTGACACAGCGGATGCGACGCCTCCGGGGGCCATGGCAGCTGTAGTGCATCGCGCGTTCTTGCGTAGAATCGGACGCATGCCGCACATCCGCAGCGTGCTCGTCGCCAACCGCGGCGAAATCGCCATCCGTGTCATGCGCGCTGCGAGTGAACTCGGCCTGCGCACCGTGGCGATCTATTCGCAGGAAGATCGCTTCTCACTGCACCGTACGAAGGCGGACGAAGCCTATCTCGTAGGTCGCGACCGCGGGCCCATCGAGGCGTATCTCGACATCGAGGACGTGTTGCGCATCGCCCGCGAGGGCCAGGTGGATGCGATTCATCCCGGCTACGGATTTCTGGCCGAGAACCCGCTTTTTGCGCAGGCCTGCGCCGAGGCGCGGATCATCTTCATCGGTCCCTCCCCGCACACCATGCGCACCCTGGGCAACAAGGTCGCGGCGCGCAACCTCGCAGCATCCGTCGGCGTGCCGGTCATGCCGGCCACGGCTCCCCTGCCGCCCGAGCTGCACGAGTGCGCGCAGCTTGCGCGCGCCATCGGCTATCCGCTGATGCTGAAGGCGAGCTGGGGCGGCGGCGGCCGCGGCATGCGCGTAGTTGAAAGCGAGAGCGCGCTGCGCGAGCTTCTGCCGCTATCGCGGCGCGAGGCGCTCGCGGCCTTCGGCAACGACGAGGTATATCTCGAGAAGCTCGTGCGGCGCGCGCGCCATGTGGAGGTGCAGATCCTCGGCGACTCCCACGGCAGCCTGGTGCACATGTATGAGCGCGATTGCACCGTGCAAAGACGCAATCAGAAGGTCGTCGAGCGCGCGCCGGCCGTGTTCCTCGACGCTGGCGCCCGCGAGGAATTGTGCGCGGCAGCGCTTGCCATCGGGCGCGCCGTGGCCTACGTCAACGCCGGCACGGTCGAGTTCCTGCAGGACGCGGACACCGGCAGGTTCTATTTCATCGAGGTGAATCCGCGCATCCAGGTGGAGCACACGGTCACCGAGTGCGCCACCGGCATCGACCTCGTCAAAGCGCAGATCCGCATTGCCGGCGGCGCGCGCATCGGCACGCTGGAGAGCGGGGTGCCTGCGCAGGCAGACATCCGCGTCAGCTCGCACGCGCTGCAGTGCCGGATCACGACTGAGGATCCGGAGAATAATTTCATTCCGGATTACGGCAAGATCGCCGCCTATCGCAGCCCGGCAGGTTTCGGCATTCGGCTCGATGCCGGCACGGCGTATGCGGGCGCGATCATCACCCGCTCCTACGACTCGCTGCTGGTCAAGGTCACCGCCTGGTCGCCGACGCCCGAGGAGACCATCGCGCGCATGCATCGCGCTCTGTGGGAGTTCCGCATCCGCGGCGTGGTCACGAATCTGCGCTTTCTCGATCAGCTCATCACCCACCCGCGATTTGCGCGCGGCGACTACACCACGCGTTTCATCGAGGAGACGCCCGAACTCTTCGCCTGGCCGCGCAAGCGCGACCGCGCGACACGCATCCTCGCCTATATCGGCGAGACCATCGTCAACGGCGCGCCCGAGACCAAGAACCGCGTCCAGCCCGCGCGCCTCGGCGTGCCGCACCTGCCCCCGGTCACGCTCGCACCTGCAGCGCCGGGCACTAAGCAGAAGCTCGATGAGCTCGGAGCGGAGCGCTTCGCGCAATGGATGCTGCAGCAAACGCGCGTCCTCATCACCGACACGACCATGCGCGATGCGCACCAGTCGCTGCTCGCTACGCGCATGCGCACCATCGACATGACCGCGATCGCACCCTATTACGCAAGCCTGCTGCCCGAGCTCTTCTCGGTGGAGTGCTGGGGAGGGGCGACCTTCGACGTCGCGCTGCGCTTTCTGCGTGAAGATCCCTGGCTGCGCTTGGCGACGCTGCGCGCGCAGATGCCGAACCTCTTGCTGCAGATGCTGCTGCGCTCGGCCAACGCCGTGGGCTACACCAATTATCCGGACAACGTGGTGCGCTTCTTCGTGGCGCGGGCGGCCGCCGGCGGCATCGATGTGTTCCGCATCTTCGACTCACTCAACTGGGTCGAGAACATGCGCGTCGCCATCGACGCGGTGCTCGAGTCCGGCAAGCTGTGCGAGGCCGCGCTCTGCTACAGCGGCAACCTGAGCGACCCGCACGAAAAGAAGTACACGCTCGATTACTACCTCGGCCTCGGCCGCGAGTTGAAGGCCGCCGGCGCCCATGTGCTCGGCATCAAGGACATGGCGGGCCTGTGTCAGCCGCGCGCGGCGCATGCGCTGGTCAAGGCGCTGAAGGAGGAGCTCGGCCTGCCCGTGCACTTTCACACGCACGATACGAGCGGCATCGCAGGCGCAAGCGTCCTCGCCGCCATCGACGCCGGGGCGGACGCCGTCGACGGCGCGATCGACGCAATGAGCGGGCTCACCTCACAGCCGAACCTGGGCTCAATCATTGAAGCTCTGCGCCATGGGCCGCGTGCAACCGGCATCGATCCGGCAAAGCTGCGCATGATCTCCACCTACTGGGAGCAGGTGCGCAAACTCTATGCCGCATTCGAAAGCGACATCCGCGCCGGCGCCTCCGAAGTCTACGTGCACGGCATGCCCGGCGGGCAGTACACCAATCTGCGCGAGCAGGCGCGCGCGCTCGGCATCGAAGAGGCGCGCTGGCCGGAAGTGGCGCAGGCCTACGTCACGGTCAATGAGATGTTCGGCGACATCATCAAGGTCACGCCGACCTCAAAGACCGTCGGCGACCTTGCGCTTCTCATGATCACGAGCGCACTGACGCGCGAAGAGGTGCTTGATCCGCACACCCAGATCGCCTTTCCCGAGTCCGTCGTGCAGCTCTTTCACGGCGACATCGGGCAGCCGTTGGGCGGTTTTCCCACAGCTTTGCAGCGCAAGATACTCAAAGGCGCCGCACCGCTCGCCGCACGCCCCGGCGCGACGCTGCCGCCGGTGGACCTTGAAGGCGAGCGCGCCAAGATCCGCGAGAAACTGCCGCGGCCTATCACCGATGAGGATTTGGCGTCGTACCTGATGTATCCGCGGGTGTGGCTCGATTACGCGCAGCAGCGTATCCAGTACGGCGACGTCGGGATCCTGCCGACGGCGGTGTTCTTCTACGGGATGGAGCCGGGACAGGAAATCAGCGTGAGCCTGGAGCGCGGCAAGACACTGATCGTCCTGTACATCACCACCAGCGAAGCCCACGAGGACGGCACGCGTACGGTGTTCTTTGAATTGAACGGGCAGCCGCGCTCAGTGCGCGTGGCGGATCGCACCCTGGTTGCGAAGCGGCCGCCGCAACGCAAGGCGCAGCCCGGCAATGCGCTGCACCTCGGCGCCCCGATGCCGGGCACGATCGCGACCATAACCGCCGCCCTGGGCCGCAAAGTTGTGCGCGGCGATATTCTCGCAACCCTCGAGGCCATGAAGATGGAAACCGCGGTGCGCGCCGAGAGCGATGGACAGGTCGCCGAAATATTGGCGGCGCCGGGTCAGCAGGTCGACGCGAAGGACCTTCTCATCGTGCTCAGCCCGTGAGCGGCTTGCGGCCGCTCACAATGGGGACGTGCCACACCGCGTACTCCTCGGGGTTGCGGATGCTGGCAATGATGTAATCGAAGAGCGCACGCGCTTCGGCGGAGGAGAGCGTCGTGTGTTCGCCGATCGCATCCACATAGCCGTCGCGCCAAGCTTCCATCATCGCGGCGAAAGTCTCGCGCGGCACCCGCAAGGTATCGACGGTGACGTAGTCAACGCGCAGCTCCTCGATCCCAAGCGCGCGCAACAGCGTCCAGGTGCGCCGTCCGATGCGCGTGTCGACACCCGTATTGCGCCCGAACTCCACCGCGCCCTCGTGCCACAGACGGTCGGGATCGAGCTTGCCCGGCATCATGTGCAGCATCCCGTAATCCTCGCTCAGGATGTGCAGCCAGCCGCCCGGCTTGCAGATGCGGCGCAGCTCCGCAAGCGCCTGCTGCGGTTCCGGGATCGTCTGCGTCATGTGGCGGCACACGACCAGATCAAACTGCCCCGATTCGAGAGCCAGCGCGAAGGCGTCGCCCTGTTGAAAGCGCAGTCGCGGCGCGAGCGCCGCGTAGCGCCGGCTCGCATAGGCAACCGAGCCTTCGAGGATGTCGATGCCAATCACGTTGGCGCGTGGATACATGCGCGCAAGGCGCGAGGTGATCTCGCCGCTGCCGCAGCCAATGTCGGCGATGCGGCAATCGGGCGCGAGCGCGTAGCGCGCGAAAAGCGGCTCCTCCTGAGGCCAGATTGCGCTCGCCTGCGCGGCGAGCGTGCGAATCATCGACTCATGGCCCATGAGATCGGCGTGCGGATTGCGCTCATCGTTCATGGCTGATGACTCAGACCCTGCTCTGCTTCCTTCAGCCACTCGGCCCTATCGGCAGTGTCGGGCAGCGCGCGCGCAAGATCGCGGGCGCGCAGGTAGCTTGCGCGCGCATCCGCCGCAGCGCCGCTCTTGCTCTGCGCCTCGCCGAGGGCAAGCCAGTTCGGCGGGTACTGCGGACGCAGTGCCGCTGCCCGGTGCGCGGCGGCAAGACCGCGCTCGGCGTCCCCGGGGCCCAGCGGCCATCCGGGTGCGCGAATCCACACCAGCGCCTGCACGCGCGCCGGGCCCGCGTCAGCGTAGCTCGGATCGATGGCTTCGGCCCGCGCCAATGTTGAAAGCATGTCACTCAAGAGTGTGCTTGCATGCGCCGGGTGCTGCCGCGCCTCGAGCCCCAACGCGACTGCGCGGCCAAAGAGGCAGTCGGCGGCCTCGGGCGCTTGGGCGGTGCACGCAGCCGCATCGCGGCTTGCGGCCGCAGAAAGCTGCGCCCGCCGCTGCGGATCGGCCTCGTGCTCCATCTGGCTCGCATCCGCGGCGATGGCCGCGGCGAGCGCGGCGCTCGAGGCATGCGT
>Ga0302181_10001936_pt1 | contig 15027 bp, 10 predicted proteins | sample I_Palsa_E3_3_FD_198786 | JGI IMG/M metagenome (GOLD analysis project Ga0302181, IMG submission 198786) | Peat permafrost microbial communities from Stordalen Mire near Abisko, Sweden - I_Palsa_E3_3 | ecosystem: Environmental > Terrestrial > Soil > Palsa > Peat permafrost | place: Sweden...
TCGGCGGTGAGCGCCGCGCACATCTGCGGGTCACACGCGACGACATCGGCGTGGCTGACGTACTGGGTGATCCAGGTAGCCGCCCGAAGGTCCGATGCCGCCTCCGCGCGCTGCTGGGCGGGGCTCAGCGTGGGAACGCGGGCGGGCCAGCTGGCCACGTACCTAGCCACCGCGACGCCCAGGCACCCCGCGGCCAGGAGGGCCAGGACCACCGCGATCGCGCTGGTCACGACCAGGGGCCGGCGAGGCGGCGCTCCCGCAGCGGGCCTGGCTCCGGCGGCGCGAGCCGACGCTCCCGCAGCGGGCGTGGACCCGGCGGCGCGTTCGGGCTGGACGGGCCTGGCCTGGCGCTCGGGCTTTACGGCGGGGTCGGGCTGGCTGAGGGGCTCCGGCCGCGCGGTCCGGCCGGCGGCCGCCGGGGCCACCCCGTTGTCCGCGGGCGCTGACGCGATCGCCGGCCGGAGCGACTCCGCGCGCTTCTGGCCCTGTCGCGGCTGGCCCTGTCGCGGCGACGAGGCATGCCTGGCTGGCGCCGCGCCCCGGAAGCGGTGCGGCAGCTGGTCGCTGCGATCGTCGTCGCCCATGTGGAACCCCTCGCTCGGTGCGCACTTGGGACGATGCGGACCGCACGGTATAGCGGAGCACAGGATCGGCGCCGCTACAAGCAAAACGTAAGAAACGTAACGGTGACGACGCGATTTGCCCGGAACCGGCGGTTGCCGCGCGGCCGGCCCTATGTCGCGGGGAGGATAGTTTTCTGGTTCAAAATCCGCAAAAGCCCCTCCTTCCAGGGGGCCTGCGGTTACCGTCTGGGTTGCGGCGTCTGTATCCTCCCGCGGGTCGCTGCTTTGAGTGACGCATCTAGTACATAGCGTGAGCTGACGATGCGGCTTCCCCCGCCCCCCCGGGAACGCCCTGACCACAGGCAGGTACGTCTATGGACCACGGCCCAGCGACCCAGGAGTCGGCAGAGTCTCCGACGGCGCCGGTGTTTCCGAGTTTGACCGATGCCGCGCACCGGTACGGGCGGACCGTGAAGCCGCGGGTTTCGGTCAGCTGGTGGCTGCTGGCCATACTGGCCGTCCAGACCGTCCTGTCGCTCCGGCTCGTCCGGGCCGACACGGCGTTCGAGGACGAGGCGGCGTATCTGTGGGCCGGGCACCTGGAGTGGGCGCACCTGCTGCACGGCACTCCGCTGCCGCAGTTCCCGGCCTACTTCTCCGGGGCGCCGGTCCTCTACCCGCCGATCGGCGCGCTGGCCGACAGCATCGGGGGCCTGACCGGAGCCCGGATCTTGTCCCTCGTCTTCATGCTGGGGGCCACCGTCGCGCTGTGGGCCACCACGGGCCGGCTGTTCGGGCGCCGGGCCGGGCTCTTCGCCGCCGCGCTGTTCGCCGTCCTCGGCCCGACGTTGCACCTGGGAGCGTTCGCCACCTACGACGCCATGTCGATCTTCCTGATGGCGCTGGCCGCGTGGTTCGTGGTCCACGCCGGCGAGCGAAAGGACGCGACCATCTGGATGATCGCGGCCGGAGTCGCGCTGGCGCTGGCCGACGCGACGGCGTACACGTACGCCCTGTACGACATCATCGTGCTCCTGCTCGCTCTGGTCACCGCGTTCCCGCAGCCCGGCGGCAAGTTCGCCGCCTCGCGTCCGCTGACCATCCTGGCCGTCGCGGCGGCGCTCCTCACCCCCGCCGTGCTGATCGGCGGAAGCCGCTACCTGCACGGAATCTCGCAGACGACGGTATTCCGCACGGCCGGCACCGGCTCCCCGCTCACCGTCCTCAGCCAGTCCTGGTCGTGGACCGGCGTCATCGTCGTCGTCGCGGTGTCCGGCGCGGTCTTCAGCTGGGTCACCGGGCCCGGACGCCCGCAGGCCTGGCTGCTAACCCTGGTGGCAGGCGCGGCCCTGCTGGCGCCGGCCGAGCAGGCAAGCCTGCACACCACGGCCTCGCTGAACAAGCACGTCGATCTCGGGGTCTGGTTCGCTGCCATCGCCGCGGGTTACGCGGTAGACAGGTTCATCGAGGCCGCGCCGGTCGGGAAGCTGCGAGCGGTCACCGGCGGGGCCTGCGTGATCGCGCTCTCGTTCCCGATCGCGCTCGGGGCCGGGCAGTCGCGGGCGCTCTCTACCGCCTGGCCCAACTCGACCGCCTTTATTGCCATCCTCGGCCCGCTCGTCGCGCACACCAGCGGGCACCTGCTGGTCGAGGACCCGTCCATCGCCGAGTACTACCTGCCGGCCGGAAGCCAGTGGGAGCGGTGGTCCGGCACGCGGAACATCGTCCTGGCGTCCGGGGTCCCGACCGGCGGCCCGAGCGACGCGGCCGGGGTGGTCGGGGACGGGAACGCCGGCACCTATGCCCTGTACATTCAGGCGAGCTACTTTTCCCTGGTCGCGCTCAACTTCTCCGACACGGTGCCGCTGGATAAGACGATCTCGGCGGCCCTGCACAAGAACCCGCGCTATCAGCTGATCCAGGTCGTGCCCTACGGGGCCGGGCCGGCCGGCCCCTCGCCAGGCACCTACGTGATCTGGCGACGGCGGTGACCGACCAGGGGCCGGTTACCACCGGAACCATGGCACTACCGGTCGGGCCCGCGGCCAGAGGGCACCAGCAGGGCGGCCCGGAGCCGCCGCGTCCCCCCGATGACGAGGAAAAGTACTCTTACGTCTGGCGGAACCTGCCGTATCTGACCACGGTCATCGTGATCGGCTCGAGCTGCGTCGTGTTCAGCCAGCTCAGGTTCGAGACGCAGGACCTGGCGTTGTCGCCGTTCCTGTTCTTCACCGCCATTTTCGTCATCTACCAGGCGACCAGCCTGCCGGTGAATTTCGCGGGGTCCGGATTCGACCTGGATGCTCACCAGGCGCGTATCCAGGCGTGGCGGCCGGCCTCCTACCCTGACGTGGACATTTACCTGCCCATCTGCGGCGAGCCGGTCGACCTGCTGCGTAACACGTGGACCGCGGTCCTGGGCCTGATCGGCGAGTACCAGGGCGACGCGCGAGCGTTCGTGCTCGACGACGGGCCGTCCGAGGCCGCGCGCTCGATGGCCGGGTCGTTCGGCTTCTGCTATCTGCACCGGCCAGACTGGCCGGCCGGCAAGAAAGCCGGCAACCTGCGCCATGCGTTCGCCCAGACCAGCGCCGAGTTCCTGGTCATCCTGGACGCGGACTTCGCACCCCGGCGGGACTTCCTGGCCGAGACCCTGCCCTACCTGGATGATCCGGCGATCGCGATCGTGCAGACCCCGCAGTACTTCAGGAGCAGTCCCGCGCAGACCTGGGTTGAGCGGGCCGCGGGACCGATTCAGGAGGTCTTCTACCGGACGGTTCAGGTGGCTCGCAACCGGCTCGGCGCGGCCGTCTGCTGCGGGACCTCGGCGGTCTACCGGCGCGCCGCGCTGGAGCCCCAGGGCGGCCCGACCCTCATCCCTTACGCCGAGGACGTGCATACCGGACTGGATGTGCGCCGGGCCGGCTGGTCGATAACCTACGTGCCGATCCTGCTCTCGACCGGGATCTGCCCGGACCGGCTCGACGCCTTCGTCAGGCAGCAGTACCGCTGGTGCTCAGGGAATGTCGGCATCGTGTTCTCGCGGCGGCTGTGGTCGATACCCATGTCCGTACCGGCCCGGCTGACCTACGTCTCCGGGTTCTTGTACTACGCCTACACCGCCCTGCTCACCTTCCTCGGGCCCGCTATTCCGATCGTCATGCTGGCCTTCCTGCCCGGCCAGATCAGGCTACGGAACTTCATCGTCCTGCTCCCGGCCATGCTGACCGGCTTCGCGTTGTACCCGCTCTGGCACGTTTCCCGCTACGGGCCTGCCACCTGGCCGCTGGGCATCGCGCGCGGCTGGGCGCACGTGTTCGCGCTCTGGGACGGAGCCCGGGGCAAGTCGATGAGCTGGCACCCGACGCGGACGCCGGGCAGTTCGCTGCCGCGATTCCGGCTCGGCGTCACCTGGTGGAGCGGCGGTATTGGCCTGCTGTGGCTGGCCCTGGCGCTGTGGCGGACGATCACCCTCGGTTCCCCGCAGTTCGCGGTCCTGCTGTTCTTCGGCGTGGTCAACCTCATGATGGTCGGCCGCGTTGTGTTCCCCGGGAGCCGGGCAGGATGACATCCCGGCTGATCACGATCCTGGCCGTCGCGCTGGCGGTGGCCGCCCTGGTGGGCGCGTCCATCCGCCTCACCGGATCGTCCCACCCCGCGGCGCGGCCCGTCCACACGTCGCTGCGGGCCAGCCCGGCGTCCTACCTGGGCGTCTTCGAGCCGGGGGCGCCCCCGTCCTGGGACCCGGTCGCGGAGTTCGCGGCCGCGGCGGGCCGCGAGCCTAACCTGCTCGGGTATTACAGCGGGTGGGCGGAGTCGTTCGATACGTCCTTCGCTGAAACGATCCACCGCCATGGCGTGATCCCGTTCATACAGATCGACCCGACCTACGCCTCGATCGCCGCGATCGCCGACGGCACCTACGACGATTACCTGCGCTCGTACGCCGACTCGGTCCGCAATTTCGGCCATGATGTCGTCATCGGCTTCGGGCACGAGATGAACGCCAACTGGTACTCGTGGGGTTACATGCATACCCCGCCGTCGACCTTCGTGGCCGCCTGGCGGCACATCGTGACGCTGTTCCGCGACGAGGGTGCCGATAACGTCACCTGGGTGTGGACGATCCAGGCCGATGAAACCGGCACCGGACCGATCGCCTCGTGGTGGCCCGGAGCGCAGTACGTGACCTGGGTCGGCATCGACGGCTACTACCGCCGGCCGACCGACACCTTCGCCAGCGTCTTCGGCAAGACCATCAAGCAGGTACGGACCTTTACCAGCAGGCCGGTGCTGCTGTCGGAGACCGCCGTCGGACCCGCCGCCGGCCAGTTCAACGAGATCCAGAACCTGTTCCGCGGGATGGTGGCCTACAAGACGCTCGGGCTGGTGTGGTTCGACAAGGCCCAGCACGACGGGCTTGATCATCAGGACTGGCGGCTCGAAGACAGCCCGTTCGCGGAGGGCTCCTTCAAGCTGGGCGTGAAGGACTACCTGGCGCCAGGCGCTTAATTAACCGGACGCTCCCGCATATGCGCGGCCGGCCAGCCGGACGAAGGTCGCGCACCGGTACATGTGTCACATTGGTTTCACGCAATACTTAGCCTGCCGCGCTGGCCGGAAAGATCAACAGTGGCTCCTTTCCGGCCTACCGGGAATATCGGCAAACAGCGCACTTCTCGGGCAAATGACCTGTACCTTTTCGTAGGCGGCTCGTTGCCTCCCAGGGGGGCCTAGCTACGGCAAGTGAACTTATCACTGCAGTACGTGAGTAAGGGGGGTGCCGAAGTGTCTCTGGTCTCATCCGGCCGCCAGCATGTGCGCCCTATCGGCTATCACAGCGATGAAGAATTGGCGGGTCCTGTTTCACCACGGCAGCCCGCGGACGGCAGGCGCACCAAATGCCGGTCAGCAGGGTAGGCGGCCGGGGTCCGGCGCCGATCGGCAGCCAGCGTTCCGCGAACGAGACCGGGCAGTTCGGCACGGCCGGCCCGCCGGCCCCCACGGCCGTGGCGGAACTCCCCACCGTTCCGCAGGGCGGCGAGGATAGTCATCGCGGCCAGGACGGCATCCCGGGCCGGATCTTCCCCGCGGGCAGGCGATGGCCGCTGCTCGCGGTGCTGGCCGCCCAGGCCGTCCTGTCCCTGCGGCTGATCTGGTCCAATACCGCGTTCCAGGACGAAGCGCTCTATCTGCGAGCGGGGCACCTGGAATGGGCGCGGTGGCTGCACCACGCGCCGATCCCGAACTTTCCCGCGTATTTCTCCGGGGCACCCGTCATCTACCCGCCGCTTGGCGCCCTCGCGGACGACGTGGGCGGCCTGGTCGCGGCGCGCATTCTCTCGCTGTGCTTCATGCTCGGGGTGACCAGCCTGCTGTGGGCCACGACCGTCCGGCTGTACGGGCAGCGGGCGGCGCTGCTGGCCGCGGCGTTGTTTGCCACGCTGGCCGGCACGCAGTTCCTGGGTGCCTTCGCGACGTTCGATGCGATGGCGTTGTTCTTGCTTGCCCTGGCCGTCTGGCTGGGCGTCCGATCGGCCGACTGCCAATTCCGGGCCCGGACAACCCTGCTGGTTGCCTCCGGCCTGACCCTGGCCGCAGCGGACGCGGTGAAATACGCGACGACACTATTTACCCCGGTGGTTTTCATCGTCGTGGCGCTGGCCGTGCGCCGGCGGCACCCCGGTGATGCGTGGCTGGCCGCGCTGACTGCGCTCGGCTCGTGGCTCGCCCTGGCGGCCGCGGCCATCTGGGCCGGCGGTCACCAGTACTGGCTGGGCATCACGACCAGCACGCTGTCCCGCTCCGGGTCGGACGTGCCGGTGACCACCGTGGTCCAGCAGGCGTACGTGTGGACCAGCCTGATCCTCGTCCTGGCCGCCATCGGCGCGGTGCTAGCCAGCCGCGGCGAGGCCCGCGCGAAGTTCCTGCCGGCGGTCCTGCTCGCGGCCGCCTTGCTCGCCCCGGCCGAGCAGGCTCGGCTGCACACCACGGTCAGCCTGCAGAAGCACGTGGTATTCGGCGCCTGGTTCGCGGCCATCGCGGCGGGTTACGCGATGGCGCGCTTCAGCAGGGTGGATCCGGGCCGGGGGTGGGCGGCGGTGCTGGCCCTGCCCATAGTCGCATCGACGCTGTTCGGCTCGATGGGGCAGGCGACCGCGCTCTACCGGGTCTGGCCGGACAGCGCGTCGCTGACCAGCGTCCTGCGCTCGGCGGTCGGCTCCCACCCGGGTTACTACCTGGCGGAGGATTACGACGTCGAGGCGTACTACCTGCGCGCGCAGGTTCCCTGGCCGCGGTGGTCGAGCACCTATTACCTCAGCTACCAGGGCGCCCTGCCCGGCGCGCCCTCCTACCAGGCCGCGATCAGCAGCCATTTCTTCTCGCTGGTGATCCTCGACTTCACCGACACCGCGGCCACCGATCACCGGATCACCGCGGACATGCGCCGCGCGGGCGGCTACTACGTCCTGGACCGCGTCGGCCCGTACACCATCTGGGCCTCGCGGAGCCCGGCGCAGGCCCAGTCGAACGGGAGCGATCGTGCCCGTCGCTGAGTCTTACGTCACCGGCCGGCCGGACCTGTACCTGCCGCAACCACCGGATCCCCGGGAGAAGTACGCGTACTTCGGCAGGCCGCGCCGTTGGGTGTTCGTCTGGCTGCTCATCGCCTCGGGCGGGGTGCTCTACGGGTACGTCCACGTGGCCGAGCGGGCCTGGGCCGTGTCCCCGGTCATGTGGCTGCTGCTCATGGTCATCGTGCCGCCGGTGGCGGTCAACTTCTGGCTGCGCATCGGGCGGCCGAGGCTGACGCTGGAAGAGCACCGGGCCATCGTGGCCAGCTACACCGAGCAGGGCGAGACGGTGGATGTGTTCCTGCCCAGCTGCGGGGAGCCGCTGGTGGTGCTGGACAACACCTACAAATACGTGAGCGAGATGAGCTGGGGCGGCCCCAAGACGGTCTACGTGCTCGACGACTCGGTCCGGGAGAGCGTCCGCGACCTGGCCGAGCGGTACGGCTTCCGGTACGTGGTACGCCCCGACCCGGGCGTCATGAAGAAGGCGGGCAACCTCCTGCACGCATTTGACATCAGCGACGGAGAATTCATCGCCGTTATCGATGCCGATTTCGCGGTGCGCCCGGAATTCCTCTACGAGACCATGCCCTACTTTTCCGATGCCAAGATCGGTATTGTCCAGACCGCTCAGTACTTCGAGGTCGACAACCGGTCATTCTCGTATATCCAGCGGTACGCGGGGACGCTGCAGGAGATTTTCTTCAGGTTTATCCAGCCGGCCCGGGACCGGTACAAGGCGGCGATTTGCGCGGGCACGAACCTGGTTTACCGCCGCGCCTCGGTGGTGGCCGCGGGCGGGTTTGCCCGGGTGCCGATCGGCGAGGACGTCCACTCCGGCATGAAACTGTGGTGGGCGGGCTACGAAACCCGGTACCTGCCGCTCTGCCTGGCCAAGGGGATAGCGCCGGCCGACTTCGCGTCCCTGGCCAATCAGCAGGCCCGCTGGTGCCGTTCGTCCATGCTGCTCATGGTCGACAAGCACTTCCAGGAGGCACCGCTGAGCTGGCAGCAGCGGGCCGCGTTCTGGGCCGCCTTTCTCTACTACATGTCATCGGCCGCGCTGCTGCTCACCGGCCCGTTTCCCACGCTGACGATGATCTGGTTCTACCCGCAGCGGATCTTCCCGCACAACTACCTGCCGATCCTGCCCGCGCTCGCGGCCACCATCTTCGTGTTCCCGCTGCTGAGCCGCGGCTGGCGGCCGACCATCTACCGGGTTTGCATGATCAACGCGTGCTGTCACGTCTATGCGATCTGGTACGCACTCCACGGGCGCATCGCCGAGTGGGTCCCCACCGGCGCCTCGCCCGACCGGGGAAAGGTTCCCGCCGCGGTCAACCGGATCCTGTGCACCTGGATCGTCGTCGTCCAGGTGCTCCTGTGGTCGGGTCTCGCGCTGCGGGTCCGCCAGTACGGGTGGCATCCGTACTGGGCGACCGAAGTCCTGGGCGGCGTGCAGCTCTACATGCTGGCGCCGTTGCTCACCCCCAGCAAGGGCATCTGGAAACGCGCCCGTCCCGAGCTCATGGAGGTTTCGGCATGAGATACCCGCCTGCCCACGAGGAGGACGACGCGCACCTGACGCTGCAGCCATGGCCGGGTGGCAAAAAGAACGCCGACCGGTCCCGGAGGCGGCGGCGGATGCTGACGGCCGGGGTGGCGATCGTGGCCGCAGCCGCGATCGTGGCCGGGGTCAGCCTGTACAACAAGACCGCGGATCACGCCGCACCCGTCGGGCCGCTGCCGGTCCACCTGCCCACCACGCCCGAGTCCTACCTGGGGGTGTATACGAACGATTCACCTGCCTCGTACCGCGGCGTGACCGCGTTCACCAGCGCCACCGGGGCCAGGCCGGATGTGGTCATGTACTACAGCGGATGGTTCGTGCCGTTCCCGACCGCCTTCGCCACCACGGTGGCCAGCCACGGCGCGGTGCCGCTGGTGCAGATGAACCCGTCCAAGATCAGCCTGGCCGCGATCGCCGCCGGACGGTACGACGGCTACCTGAGCGCCTACGCCGAGGCCGTCCGCGCCTACCATCACCCGGTCATCATGAGCTTCGGCCACGAGATGAACGGCAGCTGGTACAGCTGGGGCTACGGGCATACGTCGCCGAAGACGTTCGTGGCCGCCTGGCGGCACGTCGTCACCCTGTTCCGCGTGCTGGGCGCCGGGAACGTGACCTGGCTGTGGACGGTCAACGTGGTCAACAACACCCGGGTCGGCACGATCCCTTCCCCGGCCCGGTGGTGGCCCGGCCGTTCGTATGTCAACTGGGTGGGGATCGACGGCTACTACCTGGAGCCCAACTGGCAGTTCATTCCTTTGTTCGGCCCGACCATCGCCAGCGTGCGCACCCTGACCCAGGATCCGATCCTGATCGCCGAGACCGGCGCGACGCCCACCGCGGGCCAGCCCGCCAAGATCGCCGACCTGGTGGCCGGCGTTCACCTCTACAACTTGCTCGGGTTCGTGTATTTCGACGCGACCAACTCCGAACACCAGGCCTTCGGCCTCAGCAGTCCCGCGGCGGCGGCGGCGTTCGGCAAGGGCGCCGGTAGCTTCACCCGACTTGCCTCATGAAGGGTGGGCCCACTGGCCAGGTCCGGGTGGCGGACCATTCAGCCACGCTCGTGCCGGAGGGGCCGGAGACCGAGGTGCGCCCCGGCCCGCCGATCGCGTCCGGCCCGCAGATCGCTTCTGGCCCGGAGCCACCGCCGCGGCCGCCGCGGGGTACCGCCTGGAACGACCACAGCCTGCTGCTCCTGGCGGTAGTGACCGTCCAGATCGTCTTGTCCCTGCGCCTGGTGTGGACCAACTCGGCCTCCATCGACGAGGCCACCTCCCTGTGGGCCGGGCATCTGGAACTGGCGCACTGGCTGCACGGCGCGGCGGTGCCGTTGTTTCAGACCCACCTGGCGGGCGCGCCCGTCATCTATCCGCCCATCGCCGCGCTGGCCAACAGCGCGGGTGGTCTGGTCGGGGCGCGCCTGCTGAGCGTGGCCTTCATGACCGCGGCGACCGTCATGCTGTGGGCCGTCACCTCGAGACTGTTCGGCGGCCGGGCCGCGTTCTTCGCCACCGCGCTGTTCGCGGTGCTCGGTCCCACGCAGTTTCTTGGCGCGCTGGCCACCTCGGGCTCGATGGCCTTGCTGCTGATGACGATTTCCGCGTGGTGCGTGGTCGCGGCCCGGGATCGCGATGACTCGACCCTGCTGGTGGTGGCGGCCGTTGGCGTGCTGGCCCTGGCCAATGCCACGGCGTACTCGACGGCGCTGTTCGACCCGGTCATCGTCGCGCTGGCCGCCCTGGTCATCGCGGGGAAATACGGCGTGAAGGCCGCGCTCGGCCGGGCCGGGTACATCGCGGCGTGCGTGACCGGGCTGGTCGCGGTGCTGCTGGCGGTGGGCGGCCCGCTCTACGTGGCCGGCGTCATGTACACCACGCTCGCGCGGTCGGCGGGCGGGAACGCGCCGGCGGTGGTGCTCGCGGACTCCTGGAGATGGGTGGGTGTCGTCTGGATCCTGGCCTGGGGTGGTGTCTTGGCGTGCTGGCGCTGGGGAGACAAGCCCCAGGCGTGGCTGCTGGCCGTCTTGGCCGCCGCCGGGATGCTGGCTCCGCTGGAACAGGCCCGCCTGCACACCACCACCTCATTGGCCAAGCACGTCGATCTCGGGGCGTGGCTCGCGGCTCCTGCCGCCGGGTACGCGCTGGCTCAGCTCTCGCGGATCAGCAAACGCAGGGTGGTCAGCATCGCGGCGGCCGGGCTGGTCGCGGCGGCCATCGGGCCGGCCGGCGCGCTCGGCGCCGCGCAGGCGCGCAAGCTGTTCCGCGCCTGGCCCGACGCCCAGGCCACCATGACCAAGCTCCGTGCGCTCACCCAGCAGTACCCGGGCCACTTCCTGGCTGAGGACGACGACATTCCCGGCTACTACCTGGAAGGCGCCGTCCCCGGGCCGCGATGGTCGGACACCGCGTACTTCTCCTACGTGCCGCCGGGCGGTCATCAGGCGCTGATCGGGGCGGCCGCCTTGCGCGCGGCCATCGCCCGGCATTACTTCTCGCTGATCATCCTGGATTACCTGGCCACACCCGGGACGGACGCCGAGATCACCGCCGACGTGGGACGGGCGGGTGGCTACCAGTCCCCCATCGAACTGCCCTTCTCCTCCGGTGGTTACACGATCTGGACCTACCGGCCGCGACAGCCCCCGGAAGGCCAGCATGGCCACCGCTGAGGGGACCCTGCCCCGCGGGGGTCGCGGACGACACCGGTTGTACGGGCTCGGCCTGCCCGCGCCGCCCACCGACGAGGAGAAGACGTCCTACGCCGACCGCAACCTAGCGCTGATCATCCGAACGTCCCTGGCCAGCTTCGGCGCACTGCTGATCAGCCAGGCCCGGTTCGTGTTCCTGAATCCCGTGCTCACGTGGTCGTTCTTGCCCTTCGCGGCGTTCACCCTGGCGTACTACGTCCTCTCGCTGGCCGTCAACACCGGGACTCGCGGGTTCGACCAGGCCGCGCACACCGAGTTCGTGTCCGCGTGGCGCCCGGACCGCTACCCGTCGCTGGACGTGTTCCTCCCGGTCTGCGGCGAGCCGCTCACGGTCCTGCGCAACACCTGGGAGCACGTGGCCCGGCTCGCCCACGCCTACCCGGGCACCTTGACCGTCTACGTCCTGGACGACGGAACCGACGACCGGGTGCGGGTCCTGGCCAGTGACTTCGGGTTCAGCTGGGTGGCGCGCCCGGACCGCGGCTGGATGAAGAAGGCGGGCAACCTGCGGCACGGGTTCACCCGGTCCGACGGCGAATTCATCCTCATCCTGGATGCCGACTTCGCGCCCCGGCCCGATCTGCCCCTGGAGATGCTTCCGTACCTCGACGCCGAGCCCTCGCTGGGCATCGTGCAGTCGCCGCAGTATTTCCGGACCCGCGGGCGCATGTCATGGATGGAACGCGGCGCTGGCGCGGTCCAGGAGCTGTTCTACCGGCTCGTGCAGGTCTCGCGTGACCGCCACCAGGGCGCGATCTGCGTAGGCTCGTGTGCGATATACCGTCGCGAGGCGCTGCGGGAAAACGGCGGGACGACGCTGATCGAGCACTCCGAAGATGTACATACCGGGTTCGACCTGCGCCGATCCGGCTGGGGTCTGCGATACATCCCGGTGCCGCTGGCGGCCGGACTGTGCCCGTCGGACCCTGATTCCTTCCTCGTTCAGCAGTACCGCTGGTGCTCCGGGTCCATGTCGCTGCTCGGGTCGAGGAAATTCTGGACCACCAAGATGGCCTGGCGAACGCGGTGCTGCTATCTGTCGGGATTCTGCTACTACGTGCATACCGCGCTGTTCACGTTCATGGCCCCGGCGATTCCCCTGGTCATGCTCATCTTCATACCGGACCGGGTCCGGTTCATCAACTACGTGTTCATCGTCCCGTCGATGATCTACAACGTGGTCGTCTTCCCGGCGTGGCACCGGTCCCGGTTCGGGCCCGAGGCATTCATGGCCAAGCTGCTCTACGGCTGGGCTCATCTGTTTGCCCTGTGGGACATCTGCCGGCGTAAGCGGCTGGGCTGGCAGCCCACAGGCGGTGACAAGCGGAAGGCGGGAACGCGCCGCATATGGGTGGGCGTGACGGCCTGGAACGGCGGCACGGCGCTGGCCTGGGTGGTGCTGGCGGCCTGGCGCATGAGCCAGTTCGGCCCGGTTTTCATCCCCCTGCTCGCCACCGGCCTGTTCGCGTGCGTCATCACCGCGATGGCGCTCGGGGCGCGCCGCAACCATGCTCGCGTCGTAGGAGGCTCGTCCTAGGTGAAGCCCTGGCGGATAGCGACCATCGCAACGGCACTCGCGGCTGCGGCGGCGGTCATCGTGGTGGCCGGCCGCCATGACCAATCCGCGGCTGCGCACTTGGCCAGCCCGCCACCGGCCGTGCGGATCACGCTTCCCGCTGAGCCAGGAACCTATCTCGGGGCCTACGCGCCGGGCGTACCCGGCTCATACGCCAACGTGACGGAGTTCACGAAGGCCACCGGGGTCAGGCCGAATGTCGTCGTCTACTACAGCGGATGGCAGGAGCCGTTCCAGGTCAGCTTCGCCAACCAAGTGGCCAAACACGGCGCGGTGCCCGTGGTGCAGATCCAGCCCACCGGCATCGACCTCAGCGCGATCGTATCCGGGCGGTACGACCAATACCTGGCTCTCTACGCTCAGGCGGTCCGCACCTACGGCCATCCGGTCATCATGAGCTTCGGCCACGAGATGAACGGAACGTGGTACTCGTGGAGCAACGGGAACTCCTCGCCGAAGGCGTTCGTGGCCGCCTGGCGCCGCATCGTTAACCTATTCCGTAGCAACGGGGCCGACAACGTGACCTGGATGTGGACGGTCAACGTTATCGAGCCTCAGGCCGGCATTCCGGATCCGCAGGCGTGGTGGCCGGGCAGCTCGTACGTGACCTGGGTGGGGATCGACGGCTACTACACCAGCCCCCAGGAGCAGTTCGTTTCCTTGTTCGGGCCAACCATCGTCGCGATACGTAGGCTGACGAACGACCCGATACTGATCGCCGAGACGGGCGCGGCGGGCGCGCACCAGCCAGCCAGCATCGCCGATCTGTTCGCCGGCATCCGCAGTTACCAGCTACTGGGACTTATCTGGTTCGATGCCGACACGAGGAAGGACTGGCAGCTCATCAGCCTACCGGCCACAGCAGCATTCCGGCTGGGTGCCGAGGCGTACCCCAGAGTGGGATCATGAACACTCGGCTGAGATCGTGGCTGACGATCGTGGCGGCCGTCGTGGTCGCGGCCGTCTGTGTCACGTTCGCGGTCACCCGGGCCGCGTCGTCCTCCTCCGGCCCGGGCGCGGCCGACACCCCGCTGCCGACCAGCCCGGCGTCTTACCTCGGCGTCTACGAGACCGGGCCGCCGCAGACCTACCAGCCGGTGGCGGAGTTCACCCGCGTGGTCGGCCAGCAGCCGAACCTGGTCGGGTATTACAGCGGCTGGCGGGAACCGTTCCAGGTCCCGTTCGCCGAGACGGTGCACGCGCAGGGAGCGGTCACCATCGTGCAGATGGATCCCACCGGCGCATCGATCTCGAAGATCGCCGCGGGCGACTATGACGGCTACCTGCGCTCGTACGCCGACAGCGTCCGGCGGTTCGGCCAGCCGGTGGTCATCGGCTTCGGGCACGAGATGAACGCCAACTGGTACTCCTGGGGCTACGGGCAGACGGCGCCCGCGACCTTCGTGGCCGCGTGGCGGCATATCGTGACGCTGTTCCGCGCCCAGGACGCCGGCAACGTCACCTGGCTGTGGACACTCCAGGCGGACGAGCCCTGCACCGGGCCGATCGCCGCCCAGCCCTGCACCGGGCCGCTCACCTCCTGGTGGCCGGGCGGCCAGTACGTCACCTGGGTCGGCATCGACGGCTACTACTACCGCCCCTCCGACACCTTCGCCAGTGTCTTCGGCAAGACGATCACCCAGGTGCGGATACTCACCGCCAAGCCGGTGCTGCTGTCGGAGACCGCGGCGGGACCCGAATCCCACCAGCCGGCGAAGATCGGCGACCTGTTCGACGGGATGCGCCAGTATGGCACGCTCGGGCTCGTCTGGTTCGACATCACGCAAGACGACGGGACCTACCATCAGGACTGGCGCATCGAAGACAGCCCGGCGGCCGAGACGGCGTTCCGGCATGACGCCTCGAGCCTGGTCCTGACCCGCCCGTGACCGGTCCGGACTGATGTGCGCGAATTGAGTAAATGCCCTTCCCGGCCGCGAAACGGACACTACCCTTTCGTGAGCGGTGTTCCTGTGGGGGGGATCCAATGAAGCAGCAGACGGTTAACAACCGGGGGAAGCTCCGCTGGATCG
>Ga0302181_10001939_pt1 | contig 15017 bp, 13 predicted proteins | sample I_Palsa_E3_3_FD_198786 | JGI IMG/M metagenome (GOLD analysis project Ga0302181, IMG submission 198786) | Peat permafrost microbial communities from Stordalen Mire near Abisko, Sweden - I_Palsa_E3_3 | ecosystem: Environmental > Terrestrial > Soil > Palsa > Peat permafrost | place: Sweden...
GACAGCGCTCAGCAGCGAGTGCTTCGTTGTCGACGACCCGGTTGCCGCGATGGATGCGCACACTCGGGGGCTGCTGGCACGTAGAAGTGCCGAGCGACGCTCGTGGCTGCTGCCGCGTAGCCTGATGGTCGCCGATCTGCTCGCTCTGAGCCTTGCCTACCTCCTGGTGACGTTGCTCTGGGGCGAGAAGGGAGCTTTCGGCTCCTGGCGCGAGCTGCTGGTGTTCGCGGTCACCCTTCCGTGCTGGATCGTCGTGGGCAAACTCCACGGCCTCTACCGGCGCGACCACGAGCACGCGGCCCATTCTTCGACGGACGATGTAGCCGGGGTCTTCTCGCTGGTGGCGGTCGGGCTCTGGCTGCTGGTCGTCGCCTCGCAGCTGACCGGTCGCAGCGGTCCGGCGATTGACGCGCTGATCGCCTTCTGGTTGCTGGCCGTATGCACCGTGCCGATCGCGCGACGGATCACGCGGGAGGTGTGCAAGCGTACGAAGGCCTACGAGCAGAACACGGTGATCGTCGGCGCCGGTGAGGTCGGCCAGCGGGTCGCTCGCAAGCTTGTCAAGCACCCGGAGTATGGAGCGAACGTGGTGGGGTTCATCGACCGCAACCCAAGGTCGCGTCACGCCGATCTCCCGGAGAACCTCACGATCCTCGGCCCTCCCGCGAGCCTGCCCGAGATCGTGGCCTGCCTCGACATCGAGCGGGTGGTGATCGCCTTCTCCAACGAGTCCGAAGCAGAGCTGCTCGCAGCGGTGCGCCACATCCATGATCTCCCCGTTCAGATCGATGTCGTGCCTCGCCTGTTCGAGCTCGTCGGGCTGGGCGCAACAACGCATTGGGTTGAAGGTATGCCACTGCTCGGCATTCCCACGATCCGCCCGGCGCGCGTCTCGCGCGCGATCAAGCGGGCGATCGATGTGGTCGGCTCAGGGGTAGCGCTGATCGCCCTGGCGCCACTGCTCGCCTACATCGCGGTGCGAATCCGGCTCGACTCGCAGGGGCCGATCCTCTTTCGCCAGACGCGCCTGGGCGCCAACATGAAGGAGTTCACGGTGCTCAAGTTCCGGACCATGAAGGTCGACACGGACGATTCCGTCCACCGCTCCTACATCCAGCAGACGATGTCGCCGAGCGCCGTGGCGGGCCACAACGGCCTGTACAAGCTCGATCGATCCGATGCGGTCACCAACGTCGGGCGTTGGCTGCGAAAGACCAGCCTCGATGAGCTGCCGCAACTCTTCAACGTGCTGCGCGGCGACATGTCGCTCGTCGGGCCGCGACCCTGCATCCCCTATGAGGCCGACAGCTTCGAGTCCCAGCATCTCCAGCGCTTCCTCGTGCCCCAGGGGCTCACGGGTCTCTGGCAGGTGACCGCCAGGGCAAGCTCGACCTACGGCGAGGCGCTCGACATGGACGTGGCCTACGCGCGCGGCTGGTCGCTCGGGCTGGATCTCAGGCTGCTGCTGCGCACGCCCCTGCAGGTGCTGCGCCAGAGATCCTCGACTGCCTGAGCCCGACAGCCGCTCGGCGCGCTCCGCCCGCCACGCTTGCGGGCTCACTTCGGCGGCACAGGTTCGTGCTACGACTTGAGGTTCGTGCTACGGCTTTGCGGCGCGACCCTCGTCGCGGTCGCCGCAGCGTTGCGAGGTATTTCACCTCCCGTCCTGGCGCGAGTACCGCGACGGCCGGCGAACCCGATGACAAAGTACGCAAGAGCGTGGGGCCTCAGCTGGGCGTGGGCCGGGTTTTTGACCCCGGTTCCGCCATGGATCCCCGGCGTCTCCGAGCGAGGGACTGTTCGTGGGGGACCCACCCGGCCGGCAGCCGCGAGCTGGGCGCCCTGCGGCGCTCAGCTCGCGGCCTACTGCCGACTAGAATTTGAAGCCGTTACCGCTCGCCATCTCGGTCTCGAGCAGGAATCCGTCCGTGCCGTACTCACCGACGTTGAATTCGGTGCTCAAGGTCGGCGCGCACGATGAGGCCGAGTGCCAGTCACGGTATCCCGTGGCAGTTCCCGAGATGTAGGCGACCGTTTCGTCACCGATCGTGAAGCTGCCCTGGAGCAGGCCGAATCGGTAGACGCACGATTCCGGCGTCGTGAGCGTCATCCCTGGTTCGTTGTAGATGTATGCCGTGCCCGTGTCGCTGAGGGCGATGTACTTGATCGACCCCGAGAGCGATCCGTGTTCGCACCGGTCATAGGTGAGCGAACCGAGTTGAATGAAATCAAACGGATTACCGTTGTTGAGCAGCTTGCCGTTCGAGGCCTCCAGGCATTCTCCGTTGATCACGAAGTTCTCGTTATAGACCGAGCCGCCGGGAGCGACCGGAGTCCCGCGTTCGGTCAGCTCCAGCCCGGAGCGCAGGTTCACGACCGGGTTGGCGTAAGCGCTCCCGGCGGTGACCGCCACGAGCGAGAGCACCGCCACGAACGCTGTGATGACCATCCTTGTCCTCATACCGCATGCCTCCTTAGCGAGTCACTCCGGTCGCAACCACCTGAACGGCGCTCGCCCCCGGAGTCGGTTGTCAGGGTGAAAATCTACAAGTCACAGAAATCTGGGAACGGGCGAGAGCGGGCTTCTAGGAGGCGATCCGGGCGGCTTCGCCGGACGGCGCCATCATGCCGTTGAGGTGCGCGTAGTTGCACGCCCCGGTGCGGTTGCTGACGCCGAGCTTGCGGTAGATATTGGAGAGATGGAACTTCACTGTCTGCCGGGTGATCCAGAGCTGTTGCGCAATCTCGTGGTTGGTGGCGCCGGCCGCAACCAGGCGCAGGATCCCAAGCTCCCGGCTGGTGAGCGACAGGTGCTCATCGGCGAGCACGTCGGGCGCTTCGCTCAGCGCGTTGATTCTGGCTGGAGAATGCGCGATGTGCCCTTTCAGCGCCTCGTCCAGGAACGTCGCCAGAGCGCTTGGATGGATCGCCTTCAAGATCACGCTGCTAGCGCCCGCCTCAACGGCGCGCTCGAGATAGTCGCCCTCCATCTGGATGACCAGGCAGACGACGGCGATCTCCTGATTGTCCTCCTTGATGCTCCGAATCAGATCGATCGTCTGGTCGGGGCAATCGGCTTCGTCCACGAGCACGACCTCCGCGCCGGTGTCCTTGATCCTCCTCGCCGTCGTTCTGCCCGGGTCGAGATACCCAAGGAGTTGAAATGCCGGGCCGTCGAGCAGCCCGGTTCGAATCGCGCCCACCATCATCGGGTTGTCCGACACCACGACGAGCTTCTTCACTGACGCAAATGTTCCGGGCTGGGCGGACATGTCGTGAAAGGAACGAGCGATTGCCGATGGTTCTTGCGTGTGCCGCGGGCTGCGGGCCGCGCGCGCGATGAGGCTCAGCGCAGCTTGGCCGCGGCCGTGTGCAGCAGTGCGTCCTGGCCGTCGACTCGATTGACAACCGGGTCGACCGCGGTGGGGGGTGGTGTGCCAAACGGCGGCCCGGCGCGGCCGGCGAGAGTGCTCAGAGCCAGCAGCGCGCCTTCGCGGTGGGGGGCCGCTTCCGGTCCGGCCGCACGCGCGCCCACGGCGCGGATCAGGTAATGAAATCCGCACGCCGCGAGATAGAGGACGCGATAGGAGCGGCTGAAGTACTTGTACGCGTACTGCTTGCGCGTGTAGGCGTCCTGAGCGATCATCCGCGGGCGCACGCCCCCCTTACCGGCATGGTGGACGATCGCCAGCTGTGGCATGTGACGAACCTGCCAACCCCCGCGCTTGATCCGTAGGCACAGGTCCGGCTCCTCGGAGTAGATGAAGAAGCGCTCGTCCAGCAGCCCGGCGCTCAGCAGCGCCTCGCGGCGCACGAGCATGAACGAGCCCGAGACCCAGTCGCACTCTTCCTCTCGCTCGTGTCGCTCCGGGTCGAGCACGCGTTCTCCCGCCCACGCGGGATGAACCGGCCAGCGCTCGGAGAACAGCGCCTCGCCGAGCGTGCGGGTCACGCTGGGAAAGCGGCGGATCGTTGGCCCCAGCGTGCCGTCAGGTCTGAACTGGCGTACGCCCGCAAGGCCGACCTGCGGCCGCTCGTCAAGCAGCTGCACGATCTCCCCGAACGTACCCTCGAGCACTTCCGTGTCGGGGTTGAGCAACAGCACGTAGCGCGCGTTGGCCTGTTCGATCCCACGGTTGTTGCCATATCCGAAGCCGTGGTTGGGGGAGCGCACCACGCGGGCCTGAGGGAAGCTCGACTCCACGAGCTCACGCGTGCCGTCGGTTGACGAGTTGTCGACCACGATCACTTCCAGCCGGGCGTCGCCGGCATGATCGAACACGGTGGGCAGGCACTGCTCGAGCCAGTGCGCCTCGTTGGTCGAGACGATCACGATCGCGAGGTCGGCCATCTCCGAGTTCTCGTGACGCAGCGAGCTCACGAGCAGCGGGGGTTCAGCGGGCCAGTCCGTGAGCGGTCAGCTCGCGTGTGGCATCGTCGACGCGATCGACCGCCTCCTGATCGGCGAGCCACTCGAGCAGGCCGCGCATCCCATCCTCGAGCGTGGTGGCCGCCTCGAAGCCGAGCAGTTCACGGGCACGCGTCGGGTCGGCGACGCAGTGGCGGATGTCCCCCGCCCGGTACTGGCCGTTGAGGATCGGGTCGATCTCAGCATCCAGACCGGCCGACAGGGCCTGCGCTATCTGCAAGACCGTGCTCGGGCGCCCGGTGCCGAGGTTGATCGCGTGTCCGGTCGCCGGTTCGGACTCCAACGCGAGCATGATCGCGCGCACGATGTCGCTGACGTGGGTGAAATCGCGCGACTGCTCACCATCCTCGAAGATGATCGGTGGATGTCCGTTGAGCAGCCGCGAGGCGAAGATCGCCGCCACGCCGGTATAGGGGTTGGAGAGCGCCTGTCCCGGACCGTAGACGTTGAAGAAGCGCAGTGCCACTGCGGGAATGCCGTATGCGGCCCCGGTGATGAGGCACAGCTCCTCGTGGTCGCGCTTGGTGATCGCGTAGATCGAGGTGGGGATCAGCGCCTTCTCCTCGCTGGTCCCGATCGGCGCGAGCTCCGCGCCGCAGGACGGGCAGGCAAGCTCCCACTGGCGCGCGAGCAGTTGCTCCTCGGTCCGCGGCGCCGGCGCCGTGCGGCCGTGCTCGGGGCACTCATACTCCCCCTCCCCGTAGATCGACATCGAGGAGGCCACGACCAGGCGTGCCGGCAGCGGGCGCTGAGCCACCAGCTGCTCGAGGAAGATCGCGGTCTGCATCGTGTTGCGCTCGGTGTAGCGGGCAATCTCGTACATCGACTGCCCAACGCCCACCGCGGCCGCGAGGTGCACGACGCGGTCCACTCCCGCGAGCGCGCGGTCGGCGGCCGCGCGGTCGCCGACGTCACCGACAATCAACTCCACCGACGCCGGCAGGTCCGGGCTCACGCCCCCGTGGACCTGCTCCTCCAAGGAGTCGAGGACGACCACCTCGTCCCCGCGCTGAGCCAACTCCCGCACAAGATGGGATCCGATAAAGCCCGCTCCGCCCGTTACCAATGTCCTCATGCGTTACCTGCCTGACTGTTCAAGTTGGTTCGCTGTGCCCACCATTTGAAGTAACGAGGGCTCCAGCTGGGTTCTTTTGTCAGGAGGCTCCGATCGACGGCTCGTACTTGCGCGTGAAGGCCACGAGATCGTTGCTTGTCAGGTCATCGATGCGCTCGAGCACGACCGTGTCGTCCCAGTCCCACCATCGGATTCGCAGCAGGCTCTCGATGATCTCCTCATCGAATCGCCGCCGAAGTGGACGAGCCGGAACACCCGCGACGATCGTGTACGGCGGAACGCTCCTTGTCACCACAGACCACGCGGCCACGACCGCGCCGTCTCCGATGCTGATTCCCCCGAGGATCTTGGCGCCGTAACCGATCCACACGTCGCTTCCGATCACCACGTCGCCCTTGGACCAAGGTTGCCCGGCCTCCTCCGCGCCTGCCAAGCCGTAACGCCGCTGAATCGGGTAGGTGGTGACTGTATCGATGCGATGGTTGCCGCCTGGCATGATCACGACGTCGGAGGCCAGCGAGCACCAGTTTCCGATGATCACCCGCGCTGAATCGCCTGCGACCACTTGTACGAACGCGGGTGGTGCATAGGAGTGGCGGCCAACGATGAGCATGCCATGCTGCTTCAACCAGGCCACCGAGCCAAACGTGGGTGGGATCAGCCTGGTCAGTCGTCTTTTCGCCCGTCGAGCATGCGTGCGCAAGCTCAGAGGATTTTCCGGCCTCTCCAGCCGTATGGTCGGCCTCACGCCAGTGCCGTTGACGAGCGAATCGGATTCTGGGAAGCCGGACATCAGTCAGTCTGCCAACCCGGGAGCACCTCAACCATCTGATCGATCAACGGCCCCTGACGGCTTGGTCTTCTGCGAAGGACGCGCTCAGAACCCCCGCTTGACCGCCAGATACGGCAACAGCGCCAGCTCCGCCAGGCCGGGCAACGGGTCATCGCGACTGAACACCGACTCGACGTTGGCCACGCGCAGCGACCGCACGTAAGCCCGCCAGTCGAGCGCTCCCCGCGCCAGCAGGGCGGCGGCCGTCGGCACGTCGGTGGCCAGCCGGATCCAGGACACGCCGGGCGGCGCGCGCAGCCCGTCAGGCGCCGGCAGCGACAGCTGGTCGGCGTACAGCAGGTAGGGGAAGTCCACGCCCGCGCGCTGTCCGAGGCTGTGGTAGCCCCACGTGCGGGCGTTGACGTCGAGGAGCTTCGTCTGACCGTCGCGCACGTCGTGCTTGTACTCGAGCTCGACGAGCCCGTAGTAGCCGATCCGGCGCAGGAATCGCTCCGAGACCTGCTCGAGCTCGGGGTGCTCGATCGTCTCGACAAACGTGCTCGCGCGTCCGAACAACGGCGGGTGCTGACGCAGGCGGCGCACGACCATGCTCGCCGACGCGCGCCCGTCGCGAAAGAACGCGCAGTACGCGAGCTGCGTCTCGCCCGATCCGGGGATCAGCTCCTGCACGATCACCTCCCCCGCACCGACCAAGTCAGCCGCCGCCCTGAAGCGGGCGTCGAGCTCCGCGCGCGTGTCCGCGCGCCAGGCCTTGTCGCCGGTGGCGTACAGAAAGCGCTCCTTGATCGCGGGCTTGACGGCGAACGGCGGCTCGCCGTCGATCGCGTCCAGCTCCTCCGCGCTGCCCACCAACCAAGTCCGCGGCGTCGCGATCCCGAGCTCGGCGGCGATCTCGTAGGTGTTGCGCTTGTCCCACGCCCACTTGACCACCTCCCACGCCGGGGTGGGGATGCGGAACCGCGGCGTCAGCCGCTCGCGGTAGCGCGACAGCGCGGCGACCGTCTCCTCGCGGGTCGGGAACACGACCCAGCCCTCGAGGCCGTAGCGCTCCCCCAGCTCGAGCAGCGTCTCAACGGTCGCCTCCTCCTCGCGCAACTCGGGAACCCGGATTGCGGCCGTTGCATAGCGAGAGTGGCGAGCGATCGAGAGCTCGTCATCGACCACGAGCACGTCAACGCCGCGGCGACCGAGGCTGCGCACGATGCCGAGTCCCTGGTAGTCGCCGCTGATCACGACCGCGCCGGGGGGAGCGCCTGCGCGGTTGCCAAGCGCCCGTGCGGTCCTGCCGCCCGCCGATCTCACGCGCCGCGCCTCGGTTAGGCCCGCACGCCGCCGAGCGGCCGCGCGGACGAGCGCCCGGCGATCTCGCGCGCGAGAGCGCGACCCGCGAACCAGCTGCCCGACACGAAGCGGTTGATCGGCCCAAAGCTCCAGGCGGCCGGCGCGCCGACGAGGTGCAGACCGGACACGGAGCTCTCCAGGCCCCGTCCCAAGACCGGGTAGCCGTCGACCCGGCGCATGTCGGCGAGTATGCCCTCGCCCAGGAACGGGTAGCGCGCGACGTCCACCTTGTAGCCCGTGCCGAACATCAGGTGATCGACCTCGCGCACGCTGCCGTCAGACAGCGAGACGCGCAGCTCCTCGCCCTCGAGCTGCGCCCCGAGGACCTCAACGCCGGTGCTGATAGCGACCTCGCCGAGGCGCACCCTGACGAAGTGCGAGCACGCCGGCCGGATCGAGCGCGCCGCGATCCGGTTCTGGGCGTTGCGCGGGAGCCGGCGGAACAGGTCCGGTTTCTCAACGAGCCGGCTATACCACAGCGGACCGACGTCGGTCGGCGCGTACACGATCGGCCCCAGGCGACCGAGGATCTTCTTGACGCCGTGGCCGCGCAGCCACACGACTGCGCTTTTGCGGACCAGGACCTCGACCTGCGCCGCGCCGCGCTCGCGCATCAACGCGGCGGACTCGAAGGCGCTCTGGCCACCGCCGAGGACCGCGACTCGCTGCCCGGCGAAGGCTTGGAGGTCACGATGGTGCGCGGTGTGGGAGATGCGCTCGGCGGGCAGGTGCTCGAAGCCCGCCGGGATGCGCTCGAACGGCGCGATCCCACAAGCAATCACGACGCGACGCGCAGACGCACGTGTTCCGTCGTCGAGATCCAGGCTGAAGCCGCCGCCGGGAGCGCGCTCCAGCGCCGTGACCGCGCGCTCGTCGAGGTCCGGCACGGCCGTACGCGATGAAATCGCTCAGCTCCACCGGCTGCTGCGGTGGCGCGCCGGTCGTGGCGGCGTACGCGGACAGCGACAGCGGCCCGCTCGGCTCGACCATGCTCGTCGCCGACAGGTTCGAGCGGAGTTTCATCCCCTCGGGCATCGTCCTCCAGAACCCCATCGGCGCGCCGAACACATGCGCCTTGACCCCAGCGCGGCGCAGATGTGTGGCGGCGGACAGGCCGTGGGGCCCGGCGCCGATTACGGCTAGCTCGAGGTCGGGCGCCGCGCCTGAGCTCGAGGCCACAGCGACCGGTGAACGCGTGCTCATCTCCATGCCGTGCCCTCCACGAGCTCGACCTGGGCCTCCCCAGCGGCGGGTCCGGTGACGATCCAGTCCGCTCCCGCTCGCTCGATCCGCGAGTCCGCCCGCCGGCGCCACCACGTGCTGACCTCGCGCGGGAGGGCCTTCCATGCGGTTTCATCAGTCGCGAAGCGCTCGAGCAGGCTCCGATAGGCATCTTTGATCCGATCGTCGATCAGGTAATCGGGATGGGTGTCGATCAGAGCCAACCCACCGTGGGCGCGAAGAAACTCCGCCTTCTCGACCCACGCCGTCTCGTCGCGGTGGCGCAGGATCACGAACAGGGTGTGGTCCTGTTGCATCGTCAGCGGCAGCTCGACCATGTCCTGATTGAAGAACGGCAGCCATGTGCAGCAGCCGCCGCCCTGCGGCTCGAACGGATCGGTGTCCGGATAGGAGGAGTCGTAGTCGAAGCCGAGCAGCGGCATCAACTCCCACCGCCGCTGCGTCGCCGGGGAGCGGAAGCCGACGGCGTCCCACCGCTCCGCCGCCCTGCGCATCGCCGGCAGTCGCCCTTGCACGCGCGCGAGCGACTCGAGATCGCGTCCGTCGTGGTGCAGCCCGTGGACGCCGACCTCAAAGCCACTGGCGCTCAAATCGCGAATGCACTCGTCGTCCACCTCGTAGCGGCGAGGAACGAAGTTCCACGACGATCGCAGGCCGAGCCCACGCTCGAGCTCGAGAATCGGATCGAGCGCCGCAAGCCCGTCGGCGCTCTCAACGTCGTGGGTCAGCACCAGCGCCCAGGCATGACCGTGCGGCCAGGCCGCGATACGGGGCACGGGTTCGCCACCAACGTCAGCGAGAATCGACGTGAAGAGATCGAAGAAGTCGTGCAGAGCCCGCTCGACCGGCCAGCTCGGGAACTCGGTACGCACCTGCCTGCGCGCGTACTGACGGCGCAGCCAGATCTGGATGGAGCGCGGCAGCAGCCCGCGCACCCGGTAATAACCCTGCATGGCGCCTCGTAGAGCTCGCCGGTGGGCACCGTTCCGGACGACCTCCAGATAGCTCTCGCTCCAGTAGCTCTGGCAGACCTCGTCGGGATCGAAAGGCAGGAACACACTGCCGTCGTGCGCTCTCCAGATCGAGGCGACGCGCTCGCCGTCCTCGCCGGTGATGGCCACCGCGCGGGACCAGGTCCCGCCGCACTCAGCGAGCACACGTTCAGCCATCCGGTCGCTGAGAACCGCAGCGAAGATGCGAATGCTCGAACCAGCGGCCTGCAGCACGGCCGCAACCGGCGGCTCGGCGGCGTCGCCGACGCTCGCCCACAGCAGCTCCGCGCCGCCGTGTGCGCGCAGCCGCTCGACGCCCGGGGGAGCAGCCTGATCGACGACCTCATGGGGAATGCCGAGATGCTCGGCGATCGCGAGTCCGCGCGAGCTGTTGAACAGCGTCGCCACCGACTCCGCTCGGTCATGAAGTTCCAAAGTCATCTCGCCGCGCATCTCCCAATCGGACCATTCCCCACACATCCGCCATCACACCACTCCGCCGGGTGCACCGGTGGGGCGTGGGCGTCGCGAGGTGTTTACGAAACGTTTGTGGCCCGAGAAACTTGTGGATCTCGCCCGCGGCCGGGTGCGCCGAGCTCGCTGGATCGAGCATCACGCCGCGCGGGTACATTCGCACAAGCGTCGAGAAAGCCTGTCGGCGAGTATGCGTACACCGGGTTCGGAGATCGGCGTGGTGAAGTAACCCGGGACGGTCTCCACTTCGATGTCCTCCACCAGCTCTCCCCAGCCCATGTCCGGCGCGGCCTCGATCCCGAGCGGCAGACTGGCCGCGCGAAAGATGACCACACGCCCGGCGTAGGGCTCAGGGTCATACGCGGCGAGCGCCTCCCTGAATGCCAGCCGCGGCGAGACCGTCACCTCCGCACGGCGCAGGAGACCGGAGACCCTGACCGTCAACGCCATGCGGGCACGCTCGGCCTTCGATGCGGCGTAGGCGAGCTTGTCAGCCATGCCGAGGCGAACGAGATTGCCGACATGAAAGCCGAGGATGCGAGCCCGATGGAGAGCTCGGTAGGCAGGCCTCGGCATGAACCGCGAAAGTCGCGGAAGGCCGGGCGCGAAGGCGTCCACGAGCGCCAGCAGCGCGATTTCATCACCGGCGCTTCGCAGTTGCTGGGCGATCTCGTACGCGAGCGCCCCGCCGGTGCACTCGCCGGCGATCAGGTACGGACCGTTGGGCTGAGCGCCTCTGATCTCGCGGACGTGCCGCTCGGCCATCCGCTCGAGTCGCCGATCGCCCCCCAGCTCGCCCGCTGCCGGCGCGCAGAGTCCCAACACCGTCTGCTCGCGCGCCAGGTGGCTGGCAAGGTTGTAGTAGAGCGATACATCGCCGGCTTCGGCGCGCACGCAGAAGAGCGCGGGAGCAGACCCGGAGCCTGGTTGGATCGTCACCAGTTCCGACCCAGCCATCGCTGGGTCCCCGTCATCCTGTGAGCGAAACTGCGGCATCTTCGTTCCGGGTGCCACGCCCGCTAGGATCGCAGATCACCGGCTCGCGGCAAGCACAAGGTACCGATCCCGATTTCACACCCCGGCCGCGACAACACCAAGCTCACCGCCCTGTCGGCGCGGGTCCGATGGGCGGTCGGAGCGGTGCGTCTGACGCTCAGCGAGCCCGGCGACGGACTCGATCGGGCGGTCGGGCGCGCGCGACGTTTGGTCTCCGGGGGCGGCGTTCCGATCTACAAATATGAGGCTGACCCGGAGTGGGAGCGCCACCTGCACGAGGACATCGGCCACCCTTGGCCGTGCGAGCAGACGCGCGAGTTCGATGCGCTATGGCCGGAGGTGACGAAGGCTCTCGAGCTGAAGGGCCTCCCCATGGGCCGCGGCGCCTACGGCGGCTGGGACGACGGCGACCAGGGGTTCGCGCGCGTGGTCTGGTGCCTGGCGCGGCACCTGCAGGCGGCGTCGGTGGTGGAGACGGGCGTCGCCCGCGGAATCACCTCGCGCGTGATCCTCGAGGCGCTGGAGCGCAACGGCACAGGGTGCCTCTCGAGCATCGACCTTCCCGCCCTGGACGCCGCGATTCACGAGGAGATCGGCGCCGCGGTGCCGGGCGATCTGCGCTCGCGCTGGACGTACGTGAACGGGACCAGCAGACGGCGACTTCCAGCGCTGCTCGCCGAGCTCGGCGAGATCGATCTGTTCGTCCACGACAGCAGCCACACCACCCGCAACCTTCGCTTCGAGCTCGAGCGCGCATGGAGCGCGATGCGTAGGGGAGCGATCGTCGCCGACGACATCGAGCGCAACGAGGCCTTCGGCCAATTCACGCGGTCGCGGCCGGACGTCCCGGCCTTCGTCGCAGCGGCCGATGACAGTGGAGCTCTGTTCGGGATCCTGTTGAAGGGCTTCTAGCGGGCGAGGGCGAGCGTTGAGCTCATGCGGGCGGTGCGGAGGCGTTAGGCAGCGTCGGGCGTGGTCGCACCGGTCCGCAAATGGTGCCTGATTCATCTATTTTCAGCTTGTGGAGCCAACCGAGAAGACTCTCCGGGTGGTGCTCGCCGACGACCACCACTTCTTTCGCGAGGGTCTGCGCGGCGTGCTCATCGACGACGGCCTGGCAGTCGTGGGCGAGGCCGTAAACGGCGCCGAGGCAGTCGCGCTCACACGCGAGTTGACGCCCGACGTGGTGGTGATCGACCTGAACATGCCGGGCTCGCGAGGCGTCGACGCGATCCCGCGGATCATCGCGTCGAGTCCCGGCGTTGAGGTCGTCGTTCTGACCGTCTCCGCCGACGACGAGGACGTCCTTGAGGCGCTCTCAGCTGGTGCGTGCAGCTATCTCGTCAAGGACACACGAACCGACGAGCTGGCCGGCTGCATCCGCCAAGCGGCCGGCGGCCAGGCGGTGCTCTCACGAGAGGTGGCTCAGACGCTGACCTCGCGCGCGCTCAAGAATGCGCTCGACAATGGCGCGGCAGAGCAGACGAAGGCCACGCTACCGACGCTCACGGACCGCGAGACGGAGGTGATTCGGCTGCTCGTGGCCGGCGCGGACAATGCAACGATCGGCCGAGAGTTGTCGATCAGCCCACACACCGTCAAGCAGTACATGACCAACATCTTTGAGAAGCTCGAGGTCAACGGCCGCGTCCAGGCGGCCGTCTACGCGGTACGAGCCGGCTTGGCGTAGTAGATCTCCCATCCAGAGACCTCTCGGGGGATCGCGTCTCGAGAGCCGACGGTGAGGAAGCTCGAGATCTCTGGAGGCTGGTTATGCCACGGCGGCAACGTCTGCGAGTGTCTGGACCGCGGCATGACGGTTGGCGACGCCGAGCTTGGCGACACCTGTGGAGATGTGGCGGCGCACCGTGATCGGTGAGAGCGAGAGCGCCTCGCTGATCTCGATCGTGCTGCGACCGGAGTGGAGCAACCGCAGGATCTCCGACTCCCTGCCCGTCAGCTCCACCTCACCCACGCGGACAGGATCCACGATCTCGGCTGTAAAGCCCCGAAATTCACTCAGCACGCGCCCCATCAGGGTGCGTGGCAAAGCCGCCTCCCCCTTGAGCACACCGCACAGCGCGGCCGGCAGCCGATCGGGATGCGTGTCCTTTGGCAAAAAGCCAACGGCCCCAGCACGCAGCGCGGCGATCACATCCTCGGTGCGGTTGGACACGGTGAGCATGACCACGCGTGTGTCGATGCGAGCCTCCGCGATCCTTGCGGCAGCTTCGATGCCGTTCACGGGCATTGAGATGTCGAGCAGGCACACGTCGGGGCGCAACCGCAGGACAGCGTTCACAGCCTCATCGCCATCGGCCACCTCGGCGAGGACCTCGAAGCCTCCACGCATGAGCGCCATGCGGACGCCCAGTCGGATCACCGGATGATCGTCTGCGAGGACAACCGTGGGTACCCCCGCCGTAGCGCTCACGGCAGGACGGCCTCGACCAACGTGCCCGGTGTACCGAGCTCACTCACAATGCGCAGCGAACCGCCGAGCATCTGGGCGTGTCGTCGCATGCTCTCCAGACCGAACCCTCCATCGGTCCTGGCCGGATCGAACCCGCGACCGCAGTCGCGCACCTGCAGCCGCCACTCATCCGCATGGACGAGGCGGACCTCCACGGAGAATGGGTCGGCGTGCTTGACGGCGTTGGTGACTGCCTCGCGGCCGACGTGGATCAGCGTCTGCAGGGTCAATTGGTCCGGCTGTGCCGATGTCGTGACTCCCTCAGCGTCGAAGCTCAGCGGCACGCTCCTGGCAGCGGTGCGCACGACAGTCTCAACGGCCTCCACGACCGACTTGCAATCCCGACCGATCAGGCCGCCGATTACATCGCGGGCGCCGGCAAGGGCGCGTTCGCCCGCCGCGACCACAATGCTCGCCTGCGGCGCCGAAGCCGGATCGTCCGCGAGCGTTCGTGCGGTCGCGAGGGCAAGCGAGAGATCCTGCATGATCAGATCGTGCACGTCGGTGGCCATCCTGTGCCGCTCGTCAGCAAGGGCCTCGGCCATCGCCAGATGGCCCACTAACTCCTGGTTTCCGCGTGCGGTGATCATGCTTGACCTCTCGTCGTCCTTGACTTTGAGCTTGACTTTGGCTCGAGCGCCGCCCTGAGATCGGGCTGGCGCACGTTTCTTACTTGCCCCGTCTCCCGAAACATGCGCCAACCCAAGCTGGTGGGTCGCATTCGAGATCGGGATAAGTGGAAATCATAACTGCCCAAGCCGCAATTTGCGAGCGAATAATACGAGCCCATCCCAATTGATCGAATGGGAAGCCGACATCCCGATGCCTACTCGGCGTTGCGCAGCAGCGCGACGAACGTGAGGGCGAGGATCTTCAGATCAAGGCCCAGCGACCAGTGGGCGATGTAGTAGTTGTCCCACTCCACGCGCTCGGCCAGCGAGGTCTGACCGCGCGAGCCGTGGACCTGCGCCCAGCCGGTGATACCCGACTTGACGCGGTGACGGTCGTCGTAGCGAACGACATCCTGGTTGAACAGCTCCACAAACTCGGGGCGCTCGGGACGGGGGCCGATCAGACTCATCTCCCCGCGCAGGACGTTCAGAAGCTGAGGCAGCTCGTCAAGCGATGAGCGGCGCAGGAAGCGCCCGATCGGGGTGCGACGATCGTTGCCCTCGACTCCCCCCGGGGCTGTGTCTCCGCCG
>Ga0302181_10001940_pt1 | contig 15015 bp, 12 predicted proteins | sample I_Palsa_E3_3_FD_198786 | JGI IMG/M metagenome (GOLD analysis project Ga0302181, IMG submission 198786) | Peat permafrost microbial communities from Stordalen Mire near Abisko, Sweden - I_Palsa_E3_3 | ecosystem: Environmental > Terrestrial > Soil > Palsa > Peat permafrost | place: Sweden...
AGACCCGCGGCGGCTGGTACGTGAGACAGCTGCTGGGATCGGCGAACATCGACGGCAGCCCGATCTTTCACCTGCTCGCGGGCAACCTCAGCTTCCAGGTCGAGCACCACCTCTACCCGGACATGCCGTCCAGCCGCTACGCCGAGATCGCGCCCCGCGTGCGCGAGATCTGCCGCCGCTACGGGCTGCCCTACAACACCGGCCCCTTGAGCAAGCAGCTGGGCACGGTCCACCGCACGATCCTGCGCCTGGCCTTCCCGGGTGGGAAGGTCCGCCCGAAGCCGGGGCCATACCGACCCGAGTGAGGTCGATCTCCCCCCAGGTGACATCGACCTCCCTTTGCGTCAGACTGTGAGCAGATGAACCCTCCGGAGAACGTTCTCGCACCCGAGCGCCCGACGCTCGGCACCCCGGCTGAGGACGTTCCCGCGCCCGAGGACGGCGCGCTGCTCGCGGGTCCCACCCCCGATGAGATCCAGGAGCCGGTGCTGGAAGACCTCGACCGCTTCATCACCGGCGTGATCACGGTGGTGCCGCTGCTGCTGGTGGTGCTCGCCGGGTGGCAGCTGTGGAACCAGGAGCTGCACTGGCGCGACATCGTGATCTTCTTCGTCATGTACATCCCGATCGGTCTCGGTGTCACGGTTGGCTTTCACCGCCTGCTCACGCATCGCTCGTTCAAGACTTCACCGGGAATGCGCGGCCTGTTCGCGGTCCTCGGCACGATGTCCGTCGAGGGGCCGGTGATCTCCTGGGTGGCCGACCACCGCAAGCACCACGCCTATTCCGACCGCTTCGGCGACCCGCACAGCCCCCACGTCGACAGCGGCGGCGGCTGGCAGGGAGCGCTGCGCGGCCTCGCCCACGCGCACGTGGGCTGGTTGTTCGACCACACCCAGCGAGGCTCGCGCGAGCGCTTCGCGCCCGACCTGCTGTCCGACCCGGTGGTCAACTTCGTCGACCAGACGTTCATCCTCTGGTCGCTCGTCGGCCTGGCGATCCCGTTCGGGCTCGGCTGGCTGATCGGCGGGACGGTCGGGGCCGGCCTGGAGGCGATGCTGTGGGCCGGCGCGGTCCGGATCTTCGTGCTGCACCACGTCACCTACTCGATCAACTCCCTCTGTCACTTCTTCGGTCGTCGCCGCTTCGCCACGGGCGATCACTCGCACAACCTGTCCTGGCTGGCGCCGCTGTCCTTCGGCGAGGCCTGGCACAACAACCACCACGCGTTCCCCACCTCCGCATTCCACGGCATGGCCAAACGCGAGCTCGACCTCTCGGGCCTGACGATCGCGGGCCTGGAGCACCTCGGCCTGGTGTGGGACGTGCAGCGGATCAGCCCGGACCGTCAGGCCGCCAAGGCGATCGCTTCCTAGAAACGGGCGCCTCAGGCGGTCAGGCAGGTGCGGTCGCGCCCGGCGGTCTTCGCCTCGTACAGCGCGGTGTCGGCGCGGGCCATCAGCGCCTCGGGCGGAGAGCCGGGATCGTGCGTGGCGATCCCCGCCGAGCAGCTCTGATCGCTGGGGATGCGCTGTCGCAGGCGCTCGACCACCTCGAGTGCGTTCGCCGCGTTGCAGTTGTGCAGCAGCAGCGCGAACTCGTCGCCGCCGAGCCGCGCGACGAGGTCGCCGGCGCGCAGCTCCTCGCGCCAGGCGGCGGCCGTCTCGCGCAGCAGGCGGTCGCCCGCCGGGTGCCCGTAGGTGTCGTTGAACTCCTTGAAGTGGTCGAAGTCGATCATCGCGAGCGCGACGACGCCCTCTTCCTCGGCGATTGCCTGGTGCAGGCTCTGCTCCCACGCGCGGCGGTTGGGCAGGCCGGTCAGCGCGTCGGTGCTCGCCATGTCGGTCAGCTGGGTGAGCATGTCGGCGCGTTCGATCACGGTCGCGACCTCGTGCGCCAGCAGCGCGATCGCGGTCGCGCGCGAGCCGCCCACCCTGATCGCCTGGGGCCAGCCGACGACCAGCACGCCGACCGGCTCTCCACCTCGCAGCAGCGGCTCGCACAGGATCGATGCCGGTTCGCCGGCGAGCTCCCAGATCTTGCTGCTGAAGAATTGCGACTCGCTGTGCTCGTCGATGAAGAGCGAGCGCCCGGAATGAAACGCCTGGCGAGCGCCGGAGCGCTCCTCGGGACCGATCTCGATCGTGGATGCCTCGATGCCTGCCATCGAGGTCGAGCGCAAGAGACCCGAGGCGTTCACCGGCTCATACAGGATCGCGACGCTGGCGTTGCTGATCGTCTTCGCCGCTTCGCACACCTCATCGCGCGCCCGTGAGCTGTGAGAGAGGTTGCGCACGACGTCGGCGATCTGCTCCAGCATGCGCTCGCGGTGCTGGGCCTCGGCGGCTTGAGCCCGCGCCTGGGCGACCAGCCGCTGCGTGGCCAGGCCGATGATCGCGCTGACGGCGATGAAGATCAGGCCGCCGCGGTACTGGCTGTTCGGGTAGTCGGGCGGTCCGATCAAAATGTTCTGGGCGAGCAGCACCGTTGTCATCCCGCCCAGGACGGTGCACAGCTGGGCACGGTTGCTGTAGAGCGCGGTGTAGAACACCGGCAGCAGCGACAGTGCCCCCACGGCCGAGTTGACGCCCCCGGCCGAGTCGCGCAGCAGCGCGATCGCGATCAGGAAGATCAGCGAGGGGATCGCCTCGCGCGCCGTCGCCAGGATTCCGCGCAGCGGGACGATGCGCAGCACGCCGGCGGAGATCGCCAGCCCCGCCGACAGCGCGAACATGCCCCAGTCCATCGAGGAGCCGATCGGCACCGCGATCCACGCGAACACCGAAGCGGCGAGGAACGGGACGAGGTTGCGAGCGGTACGGCGCGGCGATCCAGAGCTGCGATTCATGGCCCTCCATCGGCAGCCGGCCGTTGAAACTAAACCCCATTCGCACTGTAGGATTCCCCGGCCCATGCAAGCGATCCCAAGCAAAGAGTTGACCGCCCAGCCATGAAGGCGATCCAGATCGTCGAGCTGACCGGCCCCGACAGCGCGCTCTCGCTGGTTGACCTGCCCGAGCCCGAGCCGACGCACATGCTGAGTCCGGGGGCAGGCGTCCTGATCGACGTGCACTGCGCCGGGGTCGCGTTCCCGGAGCTGCTGCAGACCCGCGGGGAGTATCAGATCAAACCGCCGCTGCCGTTTGTCCCCGGCAGCGAGGTCGCGGGTGTCGTTCGCAGCGCGCCCGCCGACGCGGCCGTGAAGACCGGCGACCGCGTGGCGGCGTTCTGCGCGCTCGGCGGATTTGCCGAGACCGCGGTGGCGCCCCCGTTCCTGACGTTCGCGCTTCCAACGGAGCTCGACTTCGCACAGGGGGCGGGCCTGATCCTCAACTACCACACCGCCTACTTCTCGCTCATCACGCGCGGGCGGTTGCGCGAGGGCGAGACGGTGCTCGTCCACGGGGCCGCCGGCGGCGTGGGCACCGCGGCGCTGCAGGTCGCGAAGGGCCTGGGCGCGCACACGATCGCGGTCGTCTCCAGCGAGGCGAAGGAAGAGGTCGCGCTGGAAGCCGGCGCCGACCACGTGGTGCGTTCCGACGGTCTGTGGAAGGACGAGGCGAAGGAGCTCTCCGGTGGCGGCGTTGAGGTCGTGTTCGACCCGGTCGGCGGGGAGCTCTTTACCGACAGCCTGCGCTCGCTGCGCGAGGAGGGCCGTCTGATCGTGGTGGGCTTTGCCGGCGGGTCGATTCCGGAGGTCAAGGTCAACAGGCTGCTGCTCGGGAACACGGAGGTGATCGGCGCCGGCTGGGGCGGCTATGCGATGAGTCGCCCACAGGTCAACCTGGAGATCGGGGCAGCCCTCAACCGTCTGATCGAGCAGGGGTTTGTGCGGCCGATCGTCGGCGAGCGCTTTCCCCTGGAGCGCGCCGCGGACGCGCTGCGCGCGATCGAAGAGCGCCGCGCGACCGGCAAGGTTGTCCTCGACGTGCGCGACTGAACGTCCTCAGGGTCGCGCAGGATCCACGTCGAGCAACCGCACCGAACCCAACCCAACCAAGGCAATGGACTTCGAGCATTCACCCCGCGCGCAGGAGCTGCTGGAGCGCCTGACGGCCTTCCAGGAGCGTGAGATCGACCCGCGTGAGGAGGCATATCACCGTGACCGATCAAAGATCGGCCAACACGCGCGCACGGACCCATGGGTGGTGTTGCCTGTGGTGGAGGAGTTGAAGGAGAAGGCCAAGGAAGAGGGCCTGTGGAACCTGTTCCTACCCCCAGGCGCGGAGCTCGCCGGCCAGCCCATCGGCGCCGGCCTCGCAAACGTCGAGTACGCGCCCCTGGCGGAGCGGATGGGGCGTTCGTTGATCGCAAGCGAGGTCTACAACTGCAACGCGCCCGACACGGGCAACATGGAGGTGCTGCTGCACTTTGGCTCCGCCGAGCAGCGCGAGCGCTACCTGGAGCCCTTGCTGGCCGGCGAGATCCGCTCGGCGTTCTGCATGACCGAGCCGGAGGTCGCCTCCTCCGACGCGACGAACATGCAGGCGACCGCGATGCTCGACGGCGAGGAGGTCGTGGTGAACGGGCGCAAGTGGTGGAGCACCGGCATCGGTCACCCCAACTGTGAGGCGATCGTCTTCATGGGCTTGACCGACCCCGAGGCGGATCGCTACCACCAGCACTCGATGGTCTTGGTGCCGCGCGACACGCCCGGCGTGAAGGTCGAAAGGATGCTCTCGACGATGGGTTTCCTCGACGCGCCCGGCGGCCACGGCGAGGTGTCCTTCAGCGACGTGCGCCTGCCGGCGAGCGCGATCATCGGCGGGCCCGGTCAGGCGTTTGCGATCGCGCAGGCGCGTCTCGGCCCCGGGCGCGTACACCACTGCATGCGGCTGATCGGACTGGCCGAGCTGGCGCTGGAGCTCGCCTGTCGCCGGGCCGGCGAGCGCGTGGCGTTCGGCAAGCCCCTGGCGAACCTCGGCGGCAACCGCGAGCGGATCGCCGACGCGCGGATCGCAATCGACCAGGCGCGCCTGCGGGTGCTGCACGCGGCGTGGCTGGTCGACAAGCAGTCGCCCGAGGCGCTCGGGGCGGTGTCGCAGATCAAGGTCGCGGTGCCGAACATGGCCCAGGGGGTCGTGGACATGTCGATGCAGCTGCACGGAGGCGCCGGGCTCAGCGACGATCTGCCTTTGGGCGCGGCCTGGACCACGGCCCGTGCGCTACGGCTCGCCGACGGGCCCGACGAGGTGCACCGCGGGGTGATCGCGCGGCTCGAGCTCGCGCGGCACGGCCTCGGGAAGTGGTCGGGGTCGGGGTCGGGCTGAGCGCGCGCGGGTAAAGATAAAGAGAGTAGATGTTGTTATGTGCTTTTAGACTGCGTATAACTATAGTGACACGCATTCGCTAAAGTGCAACATCAACCCCGACGTCTTCAGAAACGCCCCGGCTACGCCCGCCGCGCGGCCTTGGCCGCGTCCTTCGGCCCGAGAAACGGCGTGAGCGCGGCGTAGATCAGCTGCGGGGCGAGCGCGGGGAGCTCGTCGGTGCGCTCGTCCTCGATGTAGAAGTTGAGCACCTGCCAGATACCGCCGGCGATCGCCTCGGGCGCGACGCCCGGCACAGCCGCCGCACCGTCCCGCGAAGCGTAGTGGTAGCCGGGTTGCAGGTAGGCGGCGAAGGCATGAATGCTCGTGTCGCGGATCTCGATCGCCTCGGGGCTGGCGGCGAACGTGTCGACGAGGATCAGGTGTGAGTGGGCCGGCTCGGAGGCGAGATAGCCGAGCAGCGCGCGCAAGCCGGCCGCAACTCCACGCGGCCAATCGTCCTCGTTTTCCTCGTAGGCCTGGACTGTCACGAGCAGCGCTTGGTGCAAGCCGACCTTCTGGGTTCCGAGGAACGCGTCGTGCTTGGTCGGGTACATCTCGTAAAAGGTCTGGTGAGAGACGTTCGCGCGACGGGCGATCGCCGGGATCGTGAGGTTGGCCAGCCCCTTCTCGGCGACGATCGCGGCGGTCGCGTCGACAATTCGCTCGCGCTGGTTTTTGACGATGAACTGGCGCGAGAGATCGTGACGCCCGCTCGGCAGGCGGCCCTCGGCACGCAGCGCCCGGTCGGAGTGCGCCCTCGCTGGGCCGCCGGCCAGGGGCGAAACCGGAACCCGCAGACCGGTGGGCAGCTTCACCGGATAGCACGCGGCCCATGCGGCGAGCTCGTCGGCGAGCCCTGGCAACTCGCCGACGCGACCCTTGCGCAGGCGTGCGGCGGTCACCTCGCGGATGCCACCGAGGATTACCTTGACCGTCAGGTCTTCTCCGGTCTCCTTCGCCCGCGCCGTCCCCGACTCGGTTTTCCCGCCCGTGCGTCCCACGCCGCCGCCGCCGGCGCCGTCACGGCTGACGCGAATGCTCTGCTCGAGCGCCTCCAAGGTGTGGTTGCGGCGTTCGATCGCCTTCGGTCCCGCTCCGAAGGCCCCCAGCACCATCAACGACATCGCCTCCGGCGTGGCCACTGCCAGCTCCGCAAAGGAGCGGATCGCCTGCAGGCGCCCGTTCGGGGCATCCTGCGCCTTGTAGGTCTCGATCACGGTCCTCGCGGTGCGCTGCGCGATCTCGTCGTAGGCGGAGAGGAAGAGCTCTTCCTTGTCGTTGTACAGGCTGTAGAAGGTCGGACGTGAGACGCGCGCGAGCTTGGTCAGGTCGAGGATGCGAACGGCCCGGTATCCACGCTCGGCGATCAGCTCGACGATCGCGCTCTGCAGCCGCTCGCGCTGGTCGCGCTTGACCTCCTCGGGATCGATGCCGTGCGCGCCGGTCGGCAGACGCCGGTAGCGCTCGCCGGACTTTGACGGCGAGCCTGGCTTGGCATCGGACACAGCTTCAGAAACCCCCACTTGACATCGAGCCAAGTTAGGGTATCAAACTGTACAGACCGGTCAAGTAAAGATCATTCAGTTGTGGATCTTGGACAAATCGTCCTAGCCCTTGATCGTCTTGGAGGTCCCGATCACCGCGCCGGAGGATTCGAGCGCCTGCACTGCCACGTAGGGCGCGCGTGCGGGTGTGGCGATCGCGGTCTCGAAGCCGGCATCGGCGGCCGTGGCCACCGGTATCAGCGCCTTTGGCGAGGGGCCCGCGAGCACGCGCCAGCTCGTCACCTGGGTTGCACCGTTCCAGCTCGCGTAGACCGTCACTTTGGCGTTGCCCGGAACGGCCGCGATCGCCGGAGCGGTCCTCGGCGTTCCCACCCAGGGAAAGCGGTAGGTGCGGTAGGACTCGTAGGAACCGTGCATGTGGCCGTCGAGCAGGAGCGCTCCCGAGGCGCTGAACTCGGAGAAGTAGGGCTCGGCGCCCCAGCCGATGAACATGTCGCCATTGGCCAGCTGCTGGATGTCGCCCTGGCTGCCGGAGGACAGCGCGGTGGGGTGCGCGAACTGCGCCACCAGCGTGTCGGTCTTCGTGACCGGGTTGACCGACACCACCAGGCCGAGCGACTGCGGTTGGACCTTCGGGACGCCGCCGTTGTCGAAGATGCTGATCGTGCCGTTTTCAAGCATCGTGGCGTCGTGCTGGAAGGCGGTGGCCGTGCCGCCCGCGAGCTTGACTTCGGAGTGCCTGCCGCCGATCCGCAGCAAGATCTGGCCGGTGAGCGTGTTCAGTTCATACAGCGTCCAGGTGTTGCGCGCCGAGATCAAGGTCCTTCCGGAGGGGAGCTGGTCGATCGAGTTGAGGTGGAAGAAGTCGAACGGCCATTCGGTGCTCGTGGTCTTCGCGGAGCTGTAGGAGTCGCTGAGCGGAACGTGGTCGAGGCTGTGCCACTCGCGCCTGACGAGACCCGTGCGCAGGTCGATTTCTTGAAAGATCGCGTCGGTGACCGCGCCGTTGTGGGGGCCGCCGACGGCGGCGAGGTCGCAGTCGATCGGGTCGAACACCGTCAGCACCGCCGTGTCCTGGGGCGTGATGTGGAAGTCGTGCAGGTCGGCCTTGAAGCCATTACCCGCATAGACGCGCCCAACCTGGTCGTAATCGCTGTTGAGGATCACCTCTTCGCCCTCGCCGAAACCCTGCGGCGGGATGTAGCCCTGCCACCAGGTCAGGACGGGCTTGCCGTCGAGCTGCTGCACCTGGAAGTTGCTCGCCGCGACGCCGGAGGGGACCGGATTGAACCAGACCACGTTGCCGGCTTCGTCGAAGATCATCGGCCCGTTCTGGCCCGGGCCGGAGTAGGGCGCGGAGAACAGGTCTCCCGGCGAGGTCTGGGGCGAGCGCGCGGTGATCACGAGCGCCGGGGGCTCCAGTTCTGGGCGCGAGTGAAAGTGCTGCACCTCGGCCGGGTTGGCCGGTACCCGCCCCGGGGGCACGTACTTGAGGTTGTCCGGTGTCGAGACGACGAAGTGGAAAGCGATCGTCTGCGCCTTGCCGGCAACCGTCAGCCGGCCGCGTACGTTGACCGTCTCGCCAGAGTCAAACGGCTTCGCCGGGACGAAGCTCGCGCCGTCGCCCTGCGAGTAGGCCTCCAGGCGCCCGCTGTGACGGCCCGTTCGTGAGCCGCTGACAGTTACGTCGCTGAGCGCTCCCGGGGGCGCTCCGAGCAGGCTGATCTGAGTGTGCGGCGAGGCGTCGTAGGAGTCCGGCAGCGGCGAGACCGCGAGGCTGGTCCCGGGCAACACCGCCGAGCGGTTGAGCGTGCTCGGCACGCAGGGCGAGGCGGCCGACGTCGCGGCCGAGGCCTGATCGGCGACGATCCGCTTGGAGGCGAACGCGAGCGTGGTGGCGCTCGAGAGCACGACCAGCAGCCCCACGCAGGTCAGGAGCTTGCGCAGGCGACGATGATTGTGCGGGTGGTTGTCGGCGTCGTGGTTGTCGGGCATCGCGGCCGAGCAGCGCTCGGCGAAGTGGGGGATCCTAACGTCCAGATAACACGAACCGGCGCGGAAAGCCGCGGAAAGAGGGTAAGAAGTTGCGAAGGCAAGTTGCGCAGGGAAGGCAAGCTGCGAAGGCGAGCTGTGTGGTGATGGTGTTGGCGCTGGCGATGCTGCTGGCGGCGTGCGGCTCCGCGGAACCGTCCGCTACGGGCGGCGGGTCCGGTTCGAGCGCGCACACCGCGACCGCTGAGGGGGCGCTGGCGAAGCCGACGAAGGTGACGCTGATCCTCGATTTCATCCCGAACGCGGTGCACGCGGGCATCTACCGCGCGCTGGCGGCCGGGTACTACCGGCGCGAGAACATCGATCTGCAGGTCGTGCAGCCGACGAGCACGCAGGAAACGTTGAAGCTGATCGACGCGGGGAAGGCGCAGTTCGGGCTGGCCGACGGGAGCGACGTGGCGGGGCTGATCGACGAAGGCGGCGACGCGCAGGCGGTGATGGCGCTCGTGCAGCGTCCGCTCGGTGGGTTGATCGCGCTGGCCTCGGAGCACCTGCGCTCACCGGCCGATCTGGCCGGTAGGACGGTTGGGATCACGGGCGTGCCCTCCGATCTGGCCGTGCTCGACACGGAGCTGCGCCACGCGGGCGTGAGCCCCAGCCGGGTGCACGTGGTCACGGTCGGCTTCAACGGCTCTGATGCGCTGTTGGCGGGGCGGATCGCGGCGTTCACGGGCTTCATCCCCGACGAAGGCGTGACGCTCGAGGCGAGCGGGCACTCGATCACGGCGTTTGCGCTCGACGAAAACGGGGGCCCCGAGTACCCGGGCCTCGTGGCGTTTACGACACGTAGGCTGATCGCGACGAACCCGAGGCTGGTGCGGGACTTCGTGGTGGCTACGAAAGCGGGCTACGAAGACACGTTGCGAGACCCGGCACGCAGCTTGGACGATCTGCTGAGCTCCAACCCGTCGCTCTCGCGTAGTCTGACGGCGGCCTCGCTGGGTGTCTATGAGCCGCTGTTCACCGGCCGGGCTGCTGGCCGATCTGTGATCGGTGGTGGCGGGGGAGTGCCGTTCGGGACGCTGCAGAGCTCAAACCTCGCGGCGATGAGCGCATGGATGCTGCAGAGCCATCTGATCCATGCGCCGATCTCGCCGGAGCGCTACGGGACAAACCGGTTTCTCCGACCGGCACGGTAGCCTGCGCGCGTCTGGAAAACAAAGGGAAAGGGAAGCGAATGAACAAGTCCGAGCTGATCGAGGCGGTCGCCGCCGACACCGGTCTGACGAAAACCGACTCCGCACTGGTGCTCGAGTCGGTCCTGGGCACTGTGAGCAAGACGCTGAAGAAAGGCGACGATGTGATCATCACCGGCTTCGGCAAGTTCTCGGTGGTCCAGCGCGCGGCGCGCCAGGGCGTCAACCCGCGGACGGGCGAGCGCGTGAAAATCAAGGCCTCGAAGGCGCCGAAGTTCAGCGCCGGAGCGACGTTGAAGCAGGCGGTGAGCGGCAAGAAGAAATAGCACCGAAGGGTTCGGGGGTGGCCAAAGTGGCGCGGATGCCAACGGGGGAGCGGCAGGGATGCCGGGCCTCGGGATGGGATCGGCGAGTCGTGGTCGAGGCGCCGCGCGGGTTGCGGTAGCGTCCGCGAGATGACGCTCGTGAGCGAGCTGGAGCTTCCGAGCTTCGACTACACCGATCCGGGTATGTACGGCGCGCGCTTTCATCAAGCGATGCGCGAGTTGCGCGCGGCTGGCTGGCTGGCGAGTGGGCCGTTCGGGTACGTCGTGCTCGACCGCGAGTCGGCGGAGCTCTTCCTGCGTACGCGCGCGGCGAGCTTTCCGGGGATGAAGATCGCGGAGATCTTCGGGGTCAGCGAGGGGCCGCTGTGGGAGCAGATGAAGCGCAACATCCTGCACGTCAACGGGGCCGATCACTCGCGGTTGCGCAGCCTGGTGAACCCTGCCTTGAGCCCGCGCGCGGTCGAGCGCTACCGGCCGGTGATGAGGGAGTTCCTGGCGGAGCTGTTGGCGCGGGCAGACGGGACGGCCGGTGCGGGGGCGGGGACCGGCGGCGTCGAGCCGGCCGCGTCTGGAGGTGGGGCGGGGACCGTCCGCTGTGAGTTCGTGGAGGCGTTCGCCAAGCCCTACCCGTCGCAGACGATCGCGAGCGTGATGGGCGCGCCGATCGCGGACGCCCCGAAGCTGCACCACTGGTCGAACTGGATCCAGCGGCAGTTCGACGCGGCGAGCATGGCGAGTGAGCGCGCGGGGATCGAGCGGGCGGTGGAGGAGTTCTACTCCTACGCGCAGGAGCTGGTGCAGGCGCGCAGGGACGATCCCGGCGACGACTTGATCTCGACGCTGATTGCCGCCGAAGAGGCCGGAGATCGGCTGAGCGACGTCGAGTGCATCAATCTCGTGTTCAACGTGCTGGCGGGCGGGGTGGATACGACGCAGAGCCAGCTCGCGCACGCGATCAGGCTGCTGGCCGAACACCCGGAGCAGTGGGCGCTGCTGAGGGAGGATCGAGAGCTGGCGGGGGCGGCGGTGCAGGAGGCGCTGCGGTACGAGCCGATCACGCCGTTCACTGCGCGGATCGTGGGCGAGGAGATCACCTTCCGTGACGTGAGGTTCCCGGAGGGGACGATCGTGATGGTGTGCGCGTTTACGGCCAATCGTGACCTGCAGGAGGGTGGGGAGGGCCCCGGGGGGGTGGATAGCTTCGACATCACGGCACGGACGGGAGCCCACCCACCCGCGCGCGAGTTGACGTTTGGAGCGGGCGTGCACTACTGCCTGGGCGCGAACCTGGCGCGCGTGGAGCTCCAGGAGGCGCTCGCGTTCTTGGCGGAGCGGTTCGAGGGCCTGGCGCTGGACGGAGAGCCGCAGTACGAGAGCATCACCGGCATCTACGGGCTCAGAAAGCTGCCGGTGCGCCTGCTCCCCTGACTGCCGGCGCAAAAGCGAAATCGCTCAGCTAGAAAAGTCCCATACACGGGCTTTAGGCTACGGTTTGCTGGATGGGACGCACGACAGCGCAGCCACTATCCGCCGGTGACGCCGTCTTGGGACTGGTGATCGAGTTGCCTGGTAACAGCTATCAGCTGGAGCAGCGCCTGGAAGGACGGTTCGGCTCGGCGCAGTTCAGTCACGCCACTGCCTATCACGCGTTGAAGCGACTCGCGAAGCAGGGTCTGATCCGCCCGATCGAGGATTCGAGCCCGGACGCCCGGTCCGCCGCGAGCGCTGACGCCGATATCGACGTCACAGAGCTGCCTGCCACAGCTTATGAGGCGACCCCGGCGGGGATCGTGCATTTCAGGCGCTGGTTGCTGGCCTCGACCGCGACACCGCCCGTGCGGGAGGAGCTGCAGGCGAAGATCTCCTTCTGCGGGCCCGAGGACCTGCCGCGGATGATCCAGATCGTGCGCGAGGCCGAGCTGGCCTGCGCGGTGCAGCTGGAGGATCTCAACGAGCGCATGCGCCGCCAGCGCCTACTGGATCGCGACGATGCGTGGCGGCGGCTGATGGGGATGATCGTCACGGCCGGGGATGTGGCCTGGTGGGACTCGCGGATCAAGTGGCTGCAGGCGCTGCGGCAGTATCTGCAGCGAGAAGGCGAGCGCTACGCAGCGGAGCAGAGAGCCACTCCACCATCACCACCCCGTGCTTGACGATGTCCGTGCTGTCCTTGCAGGGAGTCTGCCTGAGCTTTCCGCGCGGGCGGCGGCACGTGGTGCGGGTCCTGGCGGACGTGTCGCTGCAGGTCGATGCGGGGGAGGTCGTCGCCGTGCTGGCACAGCGCGCCCAGGGCAAGACCTCGCTGCTGCGCGTCGCGGCCGGGATCGAGCGGCCCGATCGGGGACACGTCTATTTCGAGGGCGAGGACCTCTGGGGTCTCTCCGAGCGACGGCGCTCGCGGCTGCTCGGCAGGCAGATCGGTTGGGTTGGGTCGGCGATGCCGGATCTCGACATGCCGATGCTCGCCAACATCGCGTTGCCGCTGTTTGCGACATACGGAAAGCGGGAGGCCTACGAACGGGCGATGGCAGCGCTCGAGCGGGTGGGAGGGCGAGAGTGCGCGGAGCAGTTCTGGGGGAGCCTGGCCGATTGGGAGCGTGCGCTCGTGGCGATCGCCCAGGGAATCGTCCGCGGGCCGAAGTTGCTGCTCGTCGACGATCTGACGATCTCGCTCGGGCTGGGAGAGACGGATGAGGTCACGCAGCTGCTCGGCACGCTCGCTATCGAGCAGGGATTCGCCGTGCTGACGAGTGTCTCGGATGGCATCGCGACCGGCTCCTCCGGGCGCATCGCGAGGCTGTTCGACGGCGAGCTGTCGGAGACGCCGAGGCCACTCGAGACGCTGGGGAACATCATCGACTTCCCGGGCGCAGGTTCGGGAAGTCATGGTCCCAGACGCGACGTTTCCTAGATGGCTCCTTCCCCCCACGAAGCAAAACGCACGACCGCCGCAGCAACGTTCTAGTGCTGGAGCTGCGCGAGCTCTCCAAGCACTACCCCGTCGGCGACGGGGAGCCCCTCCGCGCCGTCGACGGCGTGTCGCTGCGGATCGCGGCGGGGGAGCTGGTGGCGCTCTATGGCCCGAGCGGCTCGGGCAAGACGACGCTGCTGATGTTGATCGCGGCGCTGCTAGCACCCGACAGCGGTGCGGTGATCGTCGACGGCCGCGAGATCTCCGCGCTCTCCGATGAGGCTCGTGCGCGCTATCGCCTGCGCGAGCTGGGATACATCGATCAGGCCTTCGACCTGCTCCCGGGTGCGACGGTGGCGCAGAACGCCGCGATGAAGCTGTGGCTGACCGGGGATGCGCGCCGCGCCGAGCGCATGATCGAGCCATTGCTGGTGCGCCTGGGGCTGGGTGAGCGCCTGGGCCATCGTCCCGATGAGCTGTCGATGGGCGAGCGCCAGCGCGTGATGATCGCGCGGGCGCTGTCGACCGGGCCGAAGCTCGTGCTCGCCGACGAGCCGACGGGGAGCCTGGACACGCAGCGCGGAGGCGAGGTGCTGGCGCTGCTGAGCGAGATCTGCCGTGAGCGCGGCGCCGCGGTGCTGCTCGTCACCCACGATCCACAGGCGACGGCGTTCGCCGACCGGGTGCACGCCCTGCACGACGGCCGGCTGGTGGATTACGAGCCTGACGCCGTGTTTGCGCCCCTCAGCGGGCGGTAGCCGGCGCATGCGGCTGTCGAGCATCGCCCACCTGTACCGCGTCCGGCTGAAGGCGAGAGTCGTGCTCATACAGGAGCTGCTGGCGGTCCTGGGGATCGCTGTCGGCGTGGCGCTGCTGTTCGCCTCCCAGGTTGCCAGCACGAGCCTCAACGGTTCGGTGAGGCAGCTGACGGATGGGATTGTCGGTCAGTCGCAGTACCAGCTCGAGTCGCGCGATCCGCGAGGCTTCGATGAACGCCTGTTGGGCGAAGTGCAACGGCTGCCAGGCGTCAGCGCCGCAATTCCGGTGCTGGAGGAGCGTGTGAGCGTGATCGGCCCGGCGGGTCAACGGGCCGTCGATTTGATCGCCGGCGACCCGCGCTATGTGAGCGCCGCCGGTCCGCTGCTGCGACACTTCCGCTCTGCGCTGCTCGCCCATCAGCGAGCGCTTGCGCTGCCCGAGCCGATCGCGCGGGCGATCGGGGCAAGCTCTCTGCAGCAGATCAAGCTTCAGATCGGCGCAAGCCTCGTACCGGCTCTCCTTGCCGCCACGCTGCAGGGCTCGGATATCGGGGCGCTCGTGAACAGCCCGGTCGCGGTCGCGCCGCTGGCCTATGCGCAGAAGCTCACCGGTATGCGAGGGCGGATCACACGCATCTTTGTCCAGGCGCGAGCAAAGCAGAGCGGCGAGGTGAGGGCCGGGCTTCAGAGGCTGGCGGCGAACCATCTGAACGTCGAGCCGGCGGACTTCGACGCGACGCTCTTCAGCCAGGCCGCCGAGCCGATCAACCAGTCCACGGAGACCTTTGCGGCGATCTGCGCGTTGGTCGGCTTCATGTTCGCCTACTGCGCGATGTTGCTCACCATGCCCATGCGCGAGGACCTGATCAGGGGTCTGCGTCGCAACGGCGCCACCCGGCTGGAGACGGTCGAGACGCTCCTGTTCGACGCGCTCGTGCTCGGCATTCTGGCTTCGCTCGTCGGGCTGGCGCTGGGCGAGGCGATCTCGCTCACCGTCTTCCATGCGGATGCCGGC
>Ga0302181_10001941_pt1 | contig 15008 bp, 14 predicted proteins | sample I_Palsa_E3_3_FD_198786 | JGI IMG/M metagenome (GOLD analysis project Ga0302181, IMG submission 198786) | Peat permafrost microbial communities from Stordalen Mire near Abisko, Sweden - I_Palsa_E3_3 | ecosystem: Environmental > Terrestrial > Soil > Palsa > Peat permafrost | place: Sweden...
GCGCGGCCGCATTTCCTGGCGCCGCGACGTAGTGCCACTAGTGCCCTGGTTCGTTCTCGCAATCGCGAGCGGGCTGTTCACCGCGTGGGTCGAGCGCAGGCTCATCGGGGCGGAAGGCGCTGCATTCGACCTGACGCTTGCGCAACGCTGCCTGCTGGCCGGCCGCGCCATTTGGTTTTACCTGGGCAAGCTCCTCTGGCCGGTGCACCTCGTCTTCGTGTACCCGCGATGGGATGTGAAAACCGCGGCCGCCGGATGGACGGGATATCTCGCGCTATCGGTGCTGGTGACCGCGGCCCTGTGGATCCTGCGCCGGCGCATGCGGGGCCCGCTGGCCGCATGGCTGTTCTTTGTCGGGTCGCTGTTCCCGGCCCTGGGCTTCCTCAACGTCTATCCCTTCCTCTTCTCCTACGTGGCGGACCATTTCCAATACCTGGCCAGCATGGGAATCATCGCCGCCGTGTCGGCAGGCGCCGTCCGGCTCCTCACGCGGGCCGGCCCCGCTCTCCTGAGGTCCGGGTGGGGCCTCCTCGCCGTGCTGGTCGCCGCGCTCTGCATCCTGAGCAATGCGCAAAGCCGGACCTACGCGGACGAGCTAGCGCTGTACCACGCCACGCTTGAACGGAACCCGGGGTGCTGGCTGGCCCATAATAATCTCGGCGTATACTACGAAGTTCGAGGCGATCCTGAAAAGGCGATCGCCCATTTCCAGGAGGCCATCCGCCTGAAGGAAGACTACGCCGACGCGCAAAGAAACCTGGGCAACATCCTGCTGAAGACCCCCGGCCGCTCGAGCGAGGCGATCCCGCATTTCCAGGAGGCACTGCGTCTCCAGCCGGAAAGGGCCGACGGGCATGACAATCTCGGGAACGCCCTGCTCAACACACCGGGGCGGTTGGATGATGCGGTCGCAGAGTACCTGGAGGCCCTGCGCATCAGGCCGGGCTTTGCCGAAGCGCACAACAACCTCGGGAATGCCTGGTCCAGGATGCCCGGCCGATTGAACCTTGCGATCGCGCAGTTTGAGGAGGCGCTTCGCCTGCGACCGAATTATGCCGAGGCCCATAACAACCTGGGGGCTGCCCTGACCGCGCAGGGGCGCCCTGCGGAGGCGGTGGCCCAATATGAGGAAGCTCTTCGGCTGATGCCGGACTACGCGGAGATCCGCTTCAACATCGCTATGGCGCTGCTCAGGATCCCGGGCCGTTCAAGCGAGGCCGCGGAGCAGCTCGAGGCCTTCCTAAGGGCCAGGCCCGGCAATGAGGCGGCCCGGCGAATCCTTGGCCAGATTCGCGCCACCCCGCCGTAGAAAGCCGGCGGGGCATGTGCCGCGGCGGCTAGGAGGCGACCGGCGTCGGCGGCCGCGCAGCGGCTCGCATCGAATCAGAAGGGTTGTAGTTTTCTGTGACGACCTGCGGGCAGCGACGGCACGCCGCCACCCCTTCCTGCCGCCACCACCGGCACGATGCGCGGATCGCGCATCGCGGGAGCCGATCCATCACTTCCGGCAGCAGCTTCACGACCCTTGAGGCCAGCGTGCAGGCGTCTCCCTTGAAGTTCACGCAGCCGGAATTGAGGCAGGAGGCCGCGAACCGGAACACCTCGGGCGGCGTCGCCGGCTTTGCCAGGTCGAGCAGCGCTTCGGTGACCGGCAGGGCCGCCGGCAGATATTTGGCCAGCGGCTCGGCCGGACTGCCTCCGATTATGCCGAAGGCGACCGCGCCGCGCCAACTCGGCTCGGCGCTCGGGCAAAGACTGTCGCTCCCCTCCCTCATTCCCGGTGTCGCCTAGGGAGGAAGCGGCTGCGGATTCAAGAATTGCGGGCCCCGGATTCCCCCGGCCCGGATGTAGACATCGACGGTGAATCCGCTTTTTACCAGCTCCGCCGCTCCTACATTGCGGGCGCCCAGCGCGCGGATGGCCCCTTCTGCAGTGGCGGCGATGATATCCTGCAATGCGATGTTTGGGGTGGCTTTGATTTCGTCAGGCATTTCGACCTCCTATTTGATGTTGAATCTCTCTCGGTTCCCTTCGATCCCAGCTAGTGACAGGTCCAAACGCTGGCGCGGCGAGTCGCGCCGTCCACGGCCGGTTTTACGTTGAATTATGCGGTTTCGGACACCGCGCCGCTGTCGACCCAGGCCATCCACGGGAGCTATCCTGTCGTAAATATCAAAGCGACAAGATCTTGTGCCTCGTCTTGTCGCGACCGCACGCAGGATCGACCGACCGCCCGCCAGGCCGTTGCCCTCGCGTTCGGGTCAACCGATCCGCGAGATCAGAAATGCCAGCCCACGCTCGCCATCGGGCCCACGGCGTTCACCCCCGGGTTCACGCTGTTCATGCCATGATTCGAGATATGCTGAAAATAGGCGCCGACGGAGCCGCTCAGCCTTTTCTTGGTGAGGATTCGGACGCCCGTGTAGGCCAGCCAGTTGAGATTGAAGTCCTCGCCCTGCGCCCCCTTGATCTCGTGGCCCTTGCTGTCCAGCCACCCGATTCCCCCGCCGGCTGCGAAGAACAGCGAGCGGGTTCTCCGCTTGTCCCACCATTCCATGATGCCTGAGGCCGAGGTGCCGATGAAATGGTGCTCGGGTCCCATCGATATGGGCTCCCCCAGGAGGCTGAAGCGGTTTCGAATCACCAGGTCCCCGCCGAAAAAGGGACGCACGGTGCCGACCAAGGGGCTCTTCACGGTCAGGATTTGGGGCAGGATGGTGTATCCCAATGGCGTGGCATCGCCGCTGAATCGCCAGATGACGCCGGTCTCATAGTCGATCTCCCAATGCTGAACCGGGTCGTACGGCGCCGCCAACGTCTCGGTTTCGTCCGCATATGCGAGCGAGGCACAAGACAGGGCGATGCCGAGGGACACGAGCCGCGCCAGATTCATAAGGAAGTATCCTGAGCGGCAAAATCGGGGAACAGCAAGGAACTCACGCGTCCCATTACGATGAAATTGGGGGTTACAGCGTCGGGCCGCCTCGAATCACCGCGGCAGGGTTGGCGCGCCGGCCGAGCCGCCGCGGGCGAAACTCGACTTGATGCGTTCCCCCAGGTCAAGCAGTGGACCGGTCAGAAAGGTCGTTGTCAGGGCCATCAGAACCAGCATGGCGAAAATCGGCGGCGGAAGCACGCCCAGGTCGTACCCGATGTTGAGCGCGATCAGCTCCATCAGGCCACGGGTGTTCATGAGCGCGCCAAATGAGAACGCATCGCTCCAAGTCATCCCGCCCAACCTTGCGCCGAGCATGCTGCTGCCAAGCTTGCCCGCCGTCGCCACGACCACGATCGCCAGGCAGACCAGCGCGCCTTCCGCGTCGTTCAGCAGCCCCACGTGGGTGCGCAATCCGCTGAAGGCGAAAAAAAGCGGCAGGAGCAGCGTGCCGGTGAACCGCTCCAGCCGGGGGATCAAGCAGCGCCGGAAGGCCTCCCGCCTGGGCATGATCGCCCCCGCCAGGAATGCCCCGAAAAGCGCGTGGATCCCGAGCGACTCGGTGACCAGCGCCGAGCCGGCCGTGAGCAGCGCCACGACGGCCAGAGATCCAGGGCCGGGCGCACCGCCTGCCGGCTCGTTCGCGCCCAGCCGGCGAGCCACGAATCGCCGCACGGGCACCAGCATGACCACGACAAAGCTTCCCAACAGGCCGAGATTGATGAGCGTGACCGCCACCCCCTCCGCCTTGGCGAAGGCGACCACAAGCGCGAGGATGGCCCACGCGCTCGCGTCCCCCACGGCGGCGCAGGTGATGGCGGCGGCGCCCACGGGCGTCTTGGCCATGCCGCGCTCCTCCAGGATTCGCACCAGCACGGGGAACGCCGTGATGCTCATCGCGATCCCCATGAAGAGCGCGAACGCCGTGAAGTCCGTGCCGGGCGACGCGTACGCGGGGTACAGCGCGAGCGCGGAAACGACGCCAAGGAAGAACGGCACCAGGATGCCGGTTTGACTGACGAGGAACGCGAAGCGGGCCCTTGGCCCAAGCTCCCCGACCTCCAGCTCCATGCCCACCGCGAACATGAACACGGCCACACCGACCTGGCTGAGCAGCCGAAGCACGTCGAGCGACGCCCCGGAGAAGATGAAGTTGAAACCGCGGGGCCAAAGCCACCCGAGCAGCGACGGCCCCAGCAGGATGCCCGCCGTGATCTCACCCACGACCACCGGCAGCCCGAGCTTGCGGAAGATCGAGCCGACGGCGCGCGTGGCCGAGAGGATCACGGCGACCTGCAGCAGCAGGCGGACCAACGATCCGCCCGGGTTGCGCAGCAAGACCGACCATGGGATGGCGTTGAAACCGGCGCGCGCCTGCGGGGCGGGGACGGCGTGGTGCGCCGCCGGAGCGCCTGCCATCCGCAGGGGCGGCGTCAGGTTGCGTCCGGCATGAAGGGCCGCGGCGATGCCCAGGATGCACACCGCCCAGATCAGGCCGTAGACCAGGAGCCGCCGCTGGCGCGAGCCGTCCATCGGTGCCCGGGACATTCCTCTAGGCGCCTTTCACCGCGCCGGCGTGGGGCAAGCCCCGACGCCCCGGCCACGTCTCGGGCCGCGTCCAGAAGGCGTCGGTGCGCCCCCCGTAATATCCCTCGAGCACCCGGTCCATCGCGCCGGAGGTGCGACGCGCCGATTCCCCCGTGCTCGGGCAGGCGCCCCGGCCCAGGAGATCGTCCACCACGCTTTGGATGAGCGGCTGGGCCACGTGCGGCGGGTACGGCAGGTCGAAAGCCTGGACGCCCGAGGCGCTTTCCCATCTCAGCGGTTCCGACCTGAACACGGGGAATGCGATCTCGCCCTCCGTGCCCGAGAGGCGCATGGTGTCGTCGCGAACGGCGCTCGCGAAATCGCATGACATCGAGCCGGGCGCCCCCTCGGCTGTGCGGAAACTGAGCGCCACCGTGTCCTCCACCAGGCAGGCGGAGGCCCTGTTCGCCGCCGTGCCGGAGACATTCGTGAGGGGCCCGAGGAGGTAGTCGAGCAGGTCGAGCGCGTGCGAGCCGACATCGAGGAAATGACCGGCGCCGGCCAGCGCGGCATCGGTGCGCCACTGGTCACCCCTCTGGTGATGCGCCTCCGCGAGCCTGTAGGAAACCCCCGTTATCCGCCCCAGGGCGCCCGACTTGAGCAGTTCCTCGACCTTGAGAAAGCAGGGCAGCCTGCGGCGGTAGTAGGCCACGAAGAGCGGCAGCTCCGCGCGCGCAAAAGCCCGCACCATGGAGTCGCATTCGGCGACGCTCCGGGCCATCGGCTTCTCGACATAGGCCGGCTTTCCCGCCGCGGCGACCGCGTGGGAATAGGCGGCATGCGACCCGGGAGGGGTGGCGATGTACACGGCGTCGACCTCGGGGTCGGCAATGAGCGCATCGGCGTCGTCGTACCAGCGGGCCACCCCATGGCGCCGCGCATAGTCGGCCGCAAGCGCGCCGTCCCGGCGCATGACGGCAACGAGCTGCGAGCCGCCCGCTTTCTGGAAGCCGGGGCCGCTCTTGACCTCGGTCACGTCGCCGCAGCCGATGATTCCCCAGCGCACCGTGGCGCGGCCCGCGAAGTGTCCGGATACAGCCATTCCGATGAAGCTCTGCTAACGGGGCCCCGGGGCGCAACCTCGGTTTTCGCCGGGGGCGCCGGCTGGGAGGGCGCGGCTCAAGCTGGGCGCAGGCACTCGATGACGATGCGCTTGAGCTCGGTGGCGCCAAACGGCTTCTGCAGGAAGAAATTGGCGGAAGTCCGCACGAAGTCGTGGCCCAGGAGATCCGAGCTGTAGCCGCTCGTGAAGAGCGCCTTCAATTCGGGGCGGTCGCGGCGCAGGATCTCCACGAGGTCGCGGCCGGTCATCCCGCCGGGCATGACGACATCGGTGAAGACAAGGTCGATCTTGTCGCGGCTGACGGCCCACATCTCGAGGGCGGCCCGCGGTGAGGCCGCCTCGAGCACCTTGTAGCCGCAGCGCTGGAGGATGGTGCAGCTGGTCAGACGCACGAGTGCCTCATCCTCCACGACGAGGATCGTCTCGGCGCCGGCGACGCGAGAATCGTCGGCGACGGCCTGGGCCGGCGCCGCGGCGCCCTCGGCGATGCACGGGAAGTGGACGCGGAACTCCGTGCCCACCCCCACGGTGGAGTCCAGCTCGATCCAGCCCTGGTGCTGCTGGACGATTCCGTACACCGTGGCCAGGCCGAGACCCGTTCCCTTGCCGACCTCCTTGGTGGTGAAGAACGGGTCGAAAATCCTCGGCAAGATCTCGGCGGGGATCCCGGAGCCGGTGTCGGACACGGCGATGCAGATGTAGCGGCCGCCCAGCGCCTGCGGCACCCGCCGACGGTACGCCTCGTCCCGCTCGACGAGGCCCGCCTTGATCGTGAGGCGGCCTCCCCGGGGCATGGCGTCCCGGGAGTTGACCACGAGGTTGAGGAGCACCTGCTCGATCATGCCGTTGTCCGCGAAGATCGCGGGGAGGTTGGCGGCGGGCTGCACCTCGAGCGTGATGTCCTCGCCTATCACCCGTCGCAGCAAGCGCGAGGTCTGCTGGATCACCGCGTTGACGTCGAGTCCCGTGCGCTGGATCATCTGCTTGCGGCTGAAGACGAGCAGCTGGCGCGTGAGGCCCGCGGCGAAGGTGCTGCTCTGGGCGATCTGCTGGACGGCCTCGTTGTAGGCCTGGGGGAAATGCTCGTCGGCGAGGAGCAGCGAGGCGTTGCCCTGTATGACGGTGAGGATGTTGTTGAAGTCGTGGGCGATGCCGCCCGCGAGCTGCCCGATCGACTCCATGCGCTGGGCCTGCCCGAGCTGCTCCTCGAGGCGCTTGCGGTCACTGATGTCCGTGAGGGAGCCGCGCACCAGGTTCCGTCCGGCCGCGGGCAGCCGGACGAGCCTTAGCTCGACCGCGATCGGCCGGCCGCGCAGGCTGAGCGCCATCCACTCCACCGCGGGTGTCTCGCCGGCAAGCGTGCGGCGGATCAACTCGCGGACGGCCTTGTCCGAGGCCCGCCCATCGGCCTGCAGCGCCGGCGAGAGACGGTCGATGTCGGCGGCCAGCAGCTCGTCGCGCGTCGTCTCGAACATCCGCAACGCGTTCTCGTTCGCGTCGGTCACCAGCCGGTTGTCGGGATCGAAGACGATGATCGCCTCGGGCGCCGACTCCACCAGGGTCCTGAAGCGGGCCTCGCTCTCGCGCAGCGCCGCGGCGGCGCTCGCTCTCGGTGATGTCGCGGATGACGGCGACCGTGCAGTCGCTGTCGCCGATCTTTATGAGCTCCATCGAGACCGAGCACGTGCGCATCCCTCCGGCCTTCCTGCGCAGAAGGAGGGAGACGTTCTGCACCCGGCCGTCGTTCCGGAGGCCCTCCTGCACCCGCTCGCGGTCCCTGCTCGAGTTCCACAGGTCGATGCCGTCGGCGGTGTGCCCCAGGACCTCGGAGCGGTCGTACCCGAAGAGCCGGGTGAACCCCTCGTTGATGTCGATGAAGACCCCGTCGGAGTTCTGGGTGATCGTGATGGCGTCCGGGCTGGCCCGGAACGCCTTCGAGAACTTCTCCTCGGAATGGCGAAGCTGGCGATTCGCGGCCGCGAGCTCGCCCGTGCGCGCCTCGACAAGCCGGGCGATCTCCTCGGTGCGCCGGTGGGCGCTCCGGAGGCTGTAGCGGACGCGCCCCCAGCTGAGCAGCGCGATCAGCACCACGAGGCCCAGCCCCAGAAGGAGCCATTTCTTGACGTACTGCTGGAGCAGCCCCGACGTCTCGAAGCCCTGGAACCACTTCTCGTAGTTGCGCTGAAGGTCGCCGCGCTGCCCCGCGATGAACAGACCCTCGTTCAGCTGCGCGAGCAGTTCGCCGTCGGTCGGCCGCACCACCATGCAGAATTCCGTCAGAGAATCGGGCAGCGTCATCGCGATCCTCAGCCGCTTCTTGAGGCCCAGCCGGTCGATCATGCTGATCGCGGAGAACTCGTTCAGGATCGCGACATCCGCAGACCCGTCCGCGACCGCCTCGAGTTCCATCCCGCTGCTTCCCGAGTTCAGCACCATCGCGTTCCCGAGCCAGCCCCTCTTCCTGGCGTAGGTGTACTGGAGCGTGTCGGCGGCGAGCGCGATGGACTTGCCCCTCAGGTCCGCGATCGAGGCGGGCGGAGTCTCGCCGGACCTTGTCACCGCGACGAGCGCCCCGCGGACGTGCGGCACCGAGAAGAGCATCGAGCCCGAGCGCTCGGGGATCCGCGCGACCATCGGCATCACGTCGATCTCGCCGCTCGCCAGGGCCGCGACGAGCTCGTTCCACGAATCCTTCTCCACGATGCGGGCCTTGAGACCCGCCGCCTTCGCCACGATGGCGATGAGATCCTGCGAGTAGGCCTCCTGGTCCAGCTCCGTGATCGGCGCCCCCTTGGGAATTATCCGATGGAGGGTGCCAAAGACGATGACCCGCGGCTCATCCGCCCAAACGCCGCCGATGCCGCCTGCGCACAGGAGGCCGAGGAAGAGCCATCGGCGTAGCAACCTGCTTTTCAATCGGATGGTGCTGGAGAACAAACAGTTCAGCGCCATCATTGCCCTTCCCGATGCGCTGTCAGCGGAAATCCGCTGCGCGGCCGCGGGCAGCTGCTAACCCAACCGGTTGGCGCACCATGGATTATCGGTACCGGGCCATGGTACCGGCCGGCGGCGCCCCCCTTAACCCGGGCTTCCGGATGTGAGCGTCAGGCCCGGCGGATACACCCGGCCCAGCTTTGCCGCGAGGAAGGCCTTGATGTCGCCGACGGTGCGGAAAGGGCGCAGCTCATCATTGTCGATCGAGATCTGGAGGACGTCCTCCGCGACGAACACGATTTCGAGCATGGTGAGCGAATCTATGGCCAGGTCCTCGATCAGCCGGAGGCCGTCATCGGCACGGGTAAGCTTGGCCCGAGCGTCGGGTTCCACGTAGTGCTCGATGAGCCCGTTCACGATCGCGGGGACAAACGCGGGGCTGCCGGTCTTCCGGAACTCGCGCGCCGCCTCGCGGGTCGAGGGGGAGCATCTCTTGAGGGCGTCGCAGAGGCGCGCGTCGTCCTCGGGCGTGAATGCCTTCGCGGGCACCGGGGCAATATGCCCGGATCCCATGTTGCAGTCGGTCACTTGGCTCATAGGGCAGGTGGGGGTCATTGACCCCCTTTGCGCCGCATTGTTCTGCAGGCGTTTTCGAATATTTGCAACTGATTGTCAGAGCCTATCCTTGCGCCAGCCATGAGCTTATGCCCCCATGAGGCGCAAGGCCGCTTGAAGGTTTCGGTTCCGGCCATGGATGATTGACGTTCCAAAGGGTTGGTGGGTTTCCGGCCCCGGTTCAACTGAGCTGAGGGAGGCTACCCGGTACGACAACCCTGCGGATCAAACCCGCTATCGGAATGCGCCCGGCCCGATCAAAACGTGAGCGTCACCGAGAGCGAATAGACTCGGCCGCGCCAGTCGCCGTACGACTGGACCCCGGCGCCCGACGGATCGTCGGCATACTTGGGCGGACCGGCGTCGAAAAGGTTGTCGACGCGAATCTGGCCGCGGATGCTGTAGCGGGTGCTCTTCCACGGCAGCCATCGGCCCAGGTCGCTCTGCACGAACCCGTCAAACTGCCAGTAGGGATTGACCTGGTCGCTGCCCTGGCTGGGCCATTCGACCTCCGGCAGGATCCGCGAGTGGAAGTAGTGCCCGTCCAGGCCGAAGCCGAACCCATGGTTGGACCAGTTGGCGCCAAAGTTCATGCGCTGCCTGAGCAGGCCCGGGGTCGACCCGTCGGGGTTGCGCAGCTCGTCCACCGGCGGCGAATTGGGAAGCTCCTGCAGCTCGTAGCTCTGGTAGTAGACCCACCGGCAATACGCCTCGAGCACGCCTCCGATGCACTCCGTCCATGCGTAGTCGAGGGAGGTGTTCCAGTTCTCCGAGTGGCGCCACGCGGTGTTGAACGTGCCGGTCAGGACCGACGTGATCATCCCCTCGCTGTGGGTGTCGCCCGGCGCAAGCGGCGCGCGGATGATCCGCTGGGGAAAGAGGTCTTCCAGATCCACGACCTGCTGGGCATCCAGATAGCTCTCCTCCCCCGATGTCACCGTGTCCACGAAGTCGACGGACAGGCGGAAGCGGTGAATGCTGCCTCGCTGGTAGATCATGCCCGCCGTCTGGGTTACGGCCGCCTCCGGCACCAGGTCGGAGTTGATCGCGTTGCTGGCCTGTATGTCGTAGCTCTGCTGGCGAACCGGGTCGAATATGTTGTCGGTGGCCACCGCCCCCGCCCCTCCCGGGCTTATTGTCGAAGGCACCTCGAGGCTGCTGAAGACCGGCGGGGGAAACCGGTTGGAGGTGGCGTAGGTCGCGCGAAGCGAAAGGCCTCCCTCCAAGTCGACCTTCAGCGCGCCGGTGGGGGCGAGATTGGCCTCGTGGGCGATGTCGGATGCCGTGTAGCGCGCGGCAAGGTCCGTCTCGACGCCTTTTATCCACTTCGGGAGCCACCGCGTCGGAAGCAGCGGCGACTGGAGCTCCCCGAAGGCGCTAATACGCTGGAGCGAGCGCCCCACCCAGGTGTCGGGAGGCGCCACGAGCGAGCCGTCGCCGTAGGTCAGTTCGTTGACGTAGTTCGCCAGCCGCGCGAACCGGAAGTCGCCCCCGAAGATCAGCGTGGCGCTGCCGGTCGGCAGGCGCAGCGATGCATTCGTGATCCGCAGCGACGAGTCGAAGGTGTCGTAGTCGCCCAGCGTGACGAAGCTTCCCTCGGTTCCGTAGAAGATCAGCGCCTGGTCGTAGAACTGCTGCGGCGGCCCGAACGCCTGCGTGTCCCGCAGGGGATTGTAGATTCCCTCGGCCACCAGCTGCTGCCATCGGCTGTTGTCCACCCCTTCCAGGCCGCGATAGCGCGTGATGCTCAGGCCGTACTGGGCGTCCAGCGACGCCTGCCAGCTGTCCCGCATCTTGAAGAGCATGCCGAACACGGCCGAGTAGTAGTCGACGTGCGCCTCGTCGTAATCCTCGCCGAGCCGCGGCGCGGTCTCGTTGAGCGTGACGTCCACGGCCTGGTTGAAGGGATTGAAGGGGGAGTTCGCGGGAAGGACCAGGTTGCCCTCGAACACGCTGTAGCCGGTGTTGTTCACCATCCTGCCCGCCATGGCGTCGATGCCCACCTGGAGCCAGGGGAACACGTCGTAGATCGCGGATCCAAACAGCGAGATGCTCTGCTCCTTCCTGCCGTAGGGATAGTCGAGGCTGTTGGGCGTGTCGGCGAGCCCCCCGCCGGGCGGCTGGTAAAGCGCGAGGCTCTGGACGCCCTGGCGGTCCGCGAAGGCGGCAAGCCCCCCGGTGCCGTCCGCGCCGACCGCCACCGACGTCGTGGAGGGGGTCCCCGGCCCGAAAAGGGGCGAGGCATCCGCGCTGCTGACGTTCGGGGTCGCCCGGTAGAGCTGGTCCTCCGGCTCGGGGTGCGCCAGGAGGTTCGCCCGGATATAGCCCAGGTTCGACTCCGTGGGCGGCGTCACCTGCGTGAAGGTGGCGTTGAACCTCACACGGAGCTTCCCGCCGAGCAGGGTCTCGCCATGGAGGAGCGCCGACGTCGATTGCGGCGCGTCGAACTTTCCCAGCGCGTTGGTGTACGTGGTCGTCAATTCCGTCGTGTTCACGTCCGGGCGCAGCACGATGTTGATGACGCCGCCCACGGGACTGCCGCTGTAGATGGCCGACGCGGACACCGGAAGCACCTCCACCCGCTCGATCATGTTGATCGGGATCACATTCACGTCGGGCTGGGGCGCGACCGGCGTCGAGAGGTCGCCGGGAAGCGCTGTCACGATCTCGGGGAGGCGCCGGCCGTCGACCAGCACGATGGTCGCATCCTGGCTGGCCGTGAAGCCCCCGAGGTTGAGATTGCTGCTCGCCGAGACAAAGCTGTTGACGCTTCCGTTCTGGTCGGGGGGAAGCGTCGTCGCGTCGCTCTGCAGGAGCTCGGACCGGAGAAACTCGTTCAGGTTGGTCACGCCGCTCCGAGCGATCTGGTCGCGGGTGAAGATGGTGTAGTCGAGGGCCTCGTTCTCGCTGCGCTCCTGGTCGATGTCGCCGATGGCCACCCGCGGCGCGGGCGGCGGCCCGCTGTCGTCCATGAATCCCGAGCGCGCCGGCTTTCCCTCGACGACAAAGGGCTCGAGGCGCGCCGGGTCGGTGGCCGTCTGCATCGTCAGCGTCTCGAGGTTCACCAGGCCGGCGGCGGCCACCCGCACGCCGTCGATCTGAAGCGTCTGGAAGCCCTGGCCGGCCGCGAAAAGCTGGTAGGTTCCGGGCGGCAGCGCCGGGAAGTCGAAGGCGCCGTTGACGTCGGTCAGGATCCCCGCGCGTATCGACGGTATCACCACATGGACCCCCCGCGCCGAAGTCCCCGCCGGGTTGAGCAGCCGGCCCCTGATCTCCCCCTTCGGCTCCGCGACCGGCGTCACCACGTACCTGCCGCTGCCATTGCGCCGCGCCTCGAATCCCGTGCCCTTCAGCAGGCGCTCAAGCGCCTCGTCGGGCTCCAGGCTGCCGACAACCTCGGAGGAGGTCGCCTTGTGCAGCTCGTCGTACGAGAAAAGCATCTCCACCTTCGCCTGCTTGCAAAAAGCCATCAACGCCCCGTCGGCCGGCTGGGCCGGAAGGTTGAACTCGACCGGCCCGGCCAGGAGCACCGCGGGAATCATCCCTGAGATTCCCAACAGCAGAAAGCGGAGGATTACGGTAACTGCGCTGGTGTTTGGGGAATATCGGCTGGTCAACGAAGGCCGGGGCCCGCGCGCTCCGTGCGCAGGCTCACCCGAACCGAGCCGCTCGGATCGGGCACCACGCGCACCGGGAACGACTGTTCGAGCTCCGCAAAGAATTCGTCGAGGTCGTCGAGGCTGTGCCGCCCGCTGACGCGCAGGCCCCCCGCGGCAGCCGTCGCCGTGATCTGGCGCCCGTGGTAGCGGGAGTACCGGGCAAGGGCCTCATCGAGCGGAACGCCGTCGAAGACGATCTGCCCCCGCCTCCAGGCCAGCGCGTCGTCAAGCGAGTCGGCGGACAGCGCCCGGATGGACAGGCCCGCCTTGCCGGCGGACAGGCTGTCGCCCGCGCCGATGTCCACCGGGCCGGACGGCTGGGAGCCGTTCATCTCGCCGGGGCGCACCTGCACCGATCCCTCGACGACCGTCACGTCGAGCTCCGTCGCCGCCTCGGTGCGGACGTTGAAAATGGTCCCCGTCACGCGCACGGACCCCGCCGGCGTCTCCACGATGAACGGACGCGCCTTGTCCTTGCTCACGACGAAATAGGCCTCGCCGTTGGCAAGGCGCACCCGCCGCTCCGCCCGGCCGTTCTCGATGACCATGGTGGTGTTGGCGTTGAGCTCGACCCGCGTCCCGTCGGCAAGGGTGAACTGCTTGCGCTGGGCGACGGATGTTGCGATGGAATCGGGCCGCTGCCTTGGAATGACGACCCAGACCGCCGCGACGGCGACTGCGGCCGCAAGCAGCCCCGCGGTCGCCGCCATCCAGGGGTTCCAGCCCCTGCGAGCCGGCGCGGCCTGAGGGATTTCAATCGCGCCGGTGGCCACCAGCATCGGCAGAAGCTGGTCGAGGTCGGAGGAGAACTGGCAGTACTGCGACAGCAGAGCGCGGCGGGCGGCGTCCCCGCCCAGCCACGCATCGAGCGCGGCGCGGTCGGCGGCGTTTAGCGAGGAGCCCTCGAGCCGGGCGGCCCAGAGGGCTGCCTGTTCCTCGGCGTCCGATTCGGAGACGTGGGGGGACCGGTTCATGAATCTAGCTTCCTTTCCAAGGCCGCGCGAAGCAGCCGCAGGGCGCGCGCGTGTTGTTTTTCGACGGTGCTGATGGCGATGCCGAGACGGTCGGCAATCTCGCGGTGCGAGAGCAATTCGATCTTGCGAAGGAGGAGCACGACCCGGCAGCCCTCGGGAAGCTGCGCGATCGCCTCCTCGAGGAGGCCCAGCTCCTGGCGGGCCATCACCTGCTGGGCGACCCCCGGCGCGGACGAGGCCGCCGTCTCGGGGCTGAAGGCCTCGCGCGCCAGCGGTGAAATGCTGCGGCGCTTGAGCCGGTTTATCGCGAGCCGGCGGGCGGCGGTATAGAGCAGCGCCGCAGGCCGATCCGGCGGCTGCTCGGTCATCGCCGGATACACCCGGATATAGGCATCATGGGCGACGTCCTGCGCCTCGCTGGCATTTCCCAGGAGGCGGGTTAGGTAACGCCGCAGCGGGGCGAGGGTTGCGCGATAAAGGACCGCGAAGTCGCGCTGGCCGCTGGGCTCGTCAGGCATCGGATTCACAAGCCGGGATAGTGGAGATATTAAGGTCGGTTTCACACCTGCCCCCAATGACAAGCGACCGTCCCGAATCCGCTATTCCCTCGGATGAAATTAGCCGTGCGGGGTTCATTGGGATGACGGAAGCTTGCCCTTACTAGGATGTTGCCCGAAAGCAACCCCCGCATGATTGTGGTTCGGCAGGGCCACGGCGAACATCAAATTGACCTCCATGAACGAAAAAATCGGATTTGTAGGCGTCGGGCGGATGGGAGCAAACATGGCGCGCAGGCTCAGCGACTGCGGCTACCGGATCGCCTCCATCTACGACTCCCATCCGCCGGCGGCCGCCTCCCTGGCCCGCGAGCTCGGTGCCCGCCATGCGCGCACGCTCGCCGCGGTGACCTCGGCCGCCGATGTCATCTTCACCGTGGTCACCGACGACGCGGCCCAGCTCAGCGTGTTCGCGGACGACGGGGACTCGCTCCTCGTCCGCGCTCGGGGAAAAGTCTTCGTCAATTGCGCTACGGTCACCCCGAAGACGCATGTCGAGATCGGCCGCCGCGCGAAAAGGCGGGGAGCCATGACGCTCGAGGGGTGCATGGCGTCGTCCATTCCGCAGGCGCGCCAGGGCACCCTGTATCTCATGTGCGGCGGGGACAGGAAATGCTTCGAGCGGGTGAAGCCCATCCTTGAGAGGCTCAGCACCGCGCTGCGCTTCGTCGGGAAGGCCGGGCA